>Ga0209254_10003718_pt1 | contig 13912 bp, 10 predicted proteins | sample FrelakmetDIP11DI_FD_187148 | JGI IMG/M metagenome (GOLD analysis project Ga0209254, IMG submission 187148) | Freshwater lake sediment microbial communities from the University of Notre Dame, USA, for methane emissions studies - DIP11 DI (SPAdes)... | ecosystem: Environmental > Aquatic >...
CTGTTCATCATTGATAACCATTTGCTGTGTTTATATGAATCATTTGAATCAACAAACCGATTGTTATATTTCCAATCTTTGGCACCAGTGTTATAGGGTGGATCAATATATATTGCGTCAATTTTGCCCTTGTGAGTGTAATTGAGGACAGAGAGGGCGTGGTAGTTATCGCCCTCGATGAGGATATTTACGGGGCCGTTTTTATCTTTTGTGATCGCCTTGTTCTTGACTTCCTTCAGAACCGGTAATTCGGATCTGCACTGTTCAACAACGTTTTCGGGATTTTCCTCCCAAACTAAACCATATCGTTTGCGCTTACGTAGCTTAACAACTTCATCAATAAGCTGTTCTTTGGTCCAATCTTGTAATTTTAATTTGTCGTTCATAACCTTGCACGGTTTTTATTGCTGGCCAAGAAACACCAAGCCCCCCGCCAGCGATGGCTTTCGCCACCCATCACTCTTTCGAGTGACGACCGTGCAAGGAGCTCTGACGAGGAGCTGAATATCCTTGCACGGATTTTTTCTGCCATGCCCAATAGAGGGTTTAGGCAAACTATTTAATTGTGTCTATAAGTTACCATATTTTGGATTCTTTGAAAATAGAGGCAGCAAGTATTTAGGCAGCAAGTGTTTAGGCAGTAATTGTCCGGTTTTGGTATAATTGCGACTAAGGCAAGGTCGAATCCATCGGGCGCTTCGGGTATCTACCAATACCCTAATGCACTTCTCGACCCTGCCTTTTTTAATCGTTCATTTATATCCCAAAGATTGATCTAGCAGGCTTTTTCTGCTATATTAGGGCAAAATTACATTTACCATAAATTAAGATGGAATTTTTAAGTAGACTGGAAAAAGTTAAAGAACATTTAGGTTGGTGGCAAGAGCATCACGGAGATACCTTTAATTTCGTAGTGAATGAATTTGCTACGGAAAATGAAGAAACGGGTGAGTGCAAGGTTTACATAAGCAAAAAGGAAGTATGGGAAATATTAAATTATCTTGCCACAGCTGGTTATTTAGAGATTATTGATCCCACCGGACCTCAGATTAAAATCCTTCCCAAGAAAGAACCAACAATCAGGTTGAAATCCCTAGAGCTCATGGCTAAGGATATTGGCGAACTTGACACAGGACCTAGGTTGGTAGACTTGTTAATCGATTGCAAAGTTGATAGGAGACTAATTGTTTATCCCAATACAAAGTGGCGGATGATTTATGCTGTATTAACAGAATTGTCTCTTTCAAGAAAAAAAGAAGATGAAGAAACACTTTTTAAGATTATTGTAGAAGCCACACATCCGTTAATGCACGAAGGAGATGAAAAGACCGCTAAACTATGCGAGGATAAATTTAATAATATACTCAAATACGACAGTTACATTCTTAAAAATTTTAAACTAAATAAAATAGATAAGAAAACCGAACTTGATAATAAATATGAAGATGATGAGGATGTCTTTAATTATGATGGTGGTATATCTTCTCCGTATGAAAACACTGATTTAGAACTGTACATTATGAAAATGATTCTTCTTGAGCATAAACGTCGTGATGATGCCGGTTTTTCCGCTAAGGAATTTTCTTTTAAGAACAATACCCTTAAAGAAATTTGTAGAGTAATTGAAAGATTAATGGAAGATAAAATACTTTATCTTTCTGCAAATACACGACCAGAGAGAATCGAAGATGAGGGAGGAATTGAGGGTGAGGATGGTTTTATAAATTGGAAAACAGTTGAAAAATTTGAGGATGATACTCAAAGAATGGACATCGAGAAGAGGCGCGTATTATTTGACGTAGAAGTGACAGATGAGGTTAAATTAAAGGGAAGAATTGACATAGCAATCGAGGAGTTCATGAACGATAAGATTTATAATAACCTTGGATATATGATGAGCAAAACCGAGATCGACGGGATAATACTACGCATAAAGAAAGAAAGAGATAATACGTTGAAAAGTGCTCTTGAAAAAATTTACGAGCAGCTTAACGCTTCACTACCTTATTACAAACAACGATCAATTATAATTGATGAGATTAGTAAGTCTAACAATGAGGAAATCTCTATGTCATTGAATAACTATAATAACGGACAGGTTGACTTATTTAAGACATTACTAGCGCTTGAGAAAGAAAACCTATTAAGAATCACCGAATTAAAAAGCAATCCAACATATGATCTGAATGGTAATTTCATAGGCAAATGGCACGAACCAGATAACCCTGTTGCCAAAATTAATATATTAAAAATTCAGGAAAATAAACAGGAACCGCTACGCGTAGAAATAATCGGAATGCCAGATGTTAAAATTAAAGATTTTGAAGAAAAAGTAGTTTTATCAAAACCTAAAAATAAACGAATACAACTTAGGAAGTTTCCTGCAGATTTAAAATGGGAAAATATATCAATCCAATTTTTGAATGGACAAGAAGTCATTGTTAATGCCAAAGATGAAACACATCAGACAACCTATGAGGCGATGGGTTTTCAAGATCAAAGGACAAAGTCCCCAAATACACAGTGGCAATTCCTTAAAGGATTATCTGAAACCGGCGGTGGAATATCCTGGGAAAGTCCACGAGTTACACTTCAAGGAAAAAAACATAAGCAACTTCTAGCAGAATCCCTAAAGGCTTACTTTCAGATTCAAGACGACCCTTTTTATCCATATAAAGATGAAAAATCATATAGAATTAAGATTACTCTTATACCAGAAGTTAAATCTACAATAGGCACAAATGAGCAAGAAATTTATAAAGATAATGACGATTTTGGAATTGAAGAATACTTCAAAGAACAATCACCAGAAATTTACGAAAAATAACCGGTGATTTCACCAGAAATTACACTTGATTAAAAACCCTCAATTATGAGGGTTTTTTGTTTTACAAAGTTAAATTGGTGAATTTTCACTATTAATAAATAAAGAAAGAAAAAGTACAGAGGAGTAATAAAAATGACTAATAAATTACTATCATTAAACGATTACTATGCTACTTCCGATCTTGCCCTTGCTGCGGCTATCTCCCTTTGGTTTCCAATCGATTCAATCGACAAGACGAATCCCAATAAAGCAGAGTTCGTTTTTATACGTGAAGAAGGCCTAGATCAACTGATTGAGGGATTTTGGCGGAATGAGCTAAAGGTTAGTCCGCTCGCCTACTTTAATCAGCTTAAGAGCATCAAGACGAGGTTACATGATTAAACATGAGTCTTTCGAACCAGGAGATTAAGCAGTTTCAAGCACTTTATAAGAGCCGGTTTAATAAAGAGATAAGCCGCGCTGAGGCTTTGGAAAAAGCAACCAGCCTGCTTAATCTTGTTCACCTGGTTTATCGGCCAATGACCGAGGATGATTATCAAAGGCTCCAGGCCCGACGTCGGGAAACCGGAGCTAGCAAATGAAAGGAATTACCATGAAATCAATTAAAAGGAGATTTGAAAGCATTCAGGAAAAAAAGCCGCTGTGGAGTTCGTATATCTGCTTTGCGACGGCGATTAAGGGGCAGAAGTTCAGCCGCCAGACCATTCACCGGTGGTTTCCAAGACTGGTCGAAAAGGATGACTATGCGAGAGGTGAAAAGAAAGAGATCCTATGCTTCCTGGAGCGACTGTCAAACAACCTTGAGGGCAACAAAAATTAGGGCATAGTTGGCCCTAGAAGCCGTTTTTTCGCACAGATTAATATAAGGAGACCATTACCATGAATCTTGAAACAATTTCCCCCAGAGATTATTTGGATCACAAAGGTATCCCCTACCGTGAAATCGGATCCGAGTTAGTAACCCGATGCCTTTTCAATGATTGCGACGTTGACAGTAAGGGAAACGAAGCTCATCTATATTTTAATTCCGAAACCGGACAGTACGAATGCAAAAAATGCGGCGAGAGAGGCAATCTAATAACCTTGGCTAAGCGATTTGGTGATGAGATTAATGAAGTAGCTGAAAATCGGTCCAAAATTCAACCTAATCTGCAACCCCAGAGCCGCCAAATCAATGATGAGCTGGTTGGAAAACTGCGATCTGCTATCCCGCAGCATATTCGCCAATACTTACACCAACGAGGAATTTCTGATGAGATAATCGAGCGTTACCAGCTGGGGTACGGGCAATTTTATCAAAAGAATTGGATAACGATTCCAATAAAGGATACAGACGGCGAGTTTTACTTTCTTAAGCTGCGGCAAGATCCGGATGATGGCGACGAAAAGATGAGCTACCCGAAAGGGATTGAGGCTCAAGTCTACGATTGGGAAAACTTGGAAAATCCACTTGAAAAAGTAATCATCTGCGAGGGTGAGCTTGATAGACTGATTCTAATATCAAAGGGTATAGCGGCTGTTACCTCTACCCACGGAGCCGGAACTTTTAAAAAAGAATGGCTAGCGAGTTTTGATCGATGCCAGGAGATTTATATCTGCTTTGATAACGATGATGCCGGTAAAAGAGGAGCAGAACGAGTGGTCCAGATGTTTATTGAAGGTGGTAGAGACAGTGTTAAACTGATCACTTTACCGGATGAGGTTGGTGAAGGTGGTGACATTACCGATTACTTTGTAAAGCTCAATGGGTCGGTTGAAAATCTGTTTGGTAGATACGCAAAGGAATATCCGGAGAAGATCGATGTTTCTAAATTCTCGCCTCTATCCCCCCAGGAGTTAGTTGAAATACTTGGTCTGACAATTAAAGAGGACGAAGAGAATAAACTGGTTACCTTTTTGTGCCAGCTTTCGGCTTACACTGAGGATGCCCAGTTTAACATATCTTTCAACGCACCCTCCTCAACCGGTAAAAGCTACATCCCGATCGAGATTGCCCGTCTTTTTCCTAAAGAAGATGTTAAGGAGTTAGCTTATTGTAGCCCGACTGCCTTTTTCCATGACGTTGGCGAGTATAACAAAGAGTTTGGCGGTTACGTGGTTGATCTTTCACGTAAGATTATGATCTTTCTGGACCAGCCGCATAATGATCTCTTGGCTCGTCTTCGTCCCCTACTCTCCCATGACGAAAAGGAGATCAGTCTAAAGATCACCGATAAAACCCAAAAATATGGCCTAAAGACGAAAAACGTTCTTTTGAAGGGTTATCCGGCAGTGATCTTTTGTACGACCGGTTTAAGGATTGACGAGCAGGAAGGCACACGCTTTTTGCTTTTGAGTCCGGAGACGAATCAGGAGAAAATAAGAGAGGGAGTGCTGACTGCGATTAAGAAAGAGATTGATGCCCAGGCCTACCGAGCCTGGCTTGACGAAAACCCTTCGCGGAGACTCCTTAAGGAAAGAATTAAGGCCATTCGTCAGGAAGGCATTAAAGAGATCAAAATAAGTTCGTCGGAAGAGATAAAAGCAAAATTCCTGTCCCAGAATAAGATTCTCAAGCCGAGACATCAAAGAGACATAAAGCGGCTATTATCGTTGATTAAAGTTTTTGCACTTTTAAACCTCTGGTGGCGAGAGCGAGACGGTCGGACGGTAACTGCCAACGAGGCCGATGTTGAATCTGCTTTTGCGATATGGGAAAAGATTTCGGTCTCTCAGGAGCTTAACCTGCCACCCTACATCTTTGAGCTTTATCAAAAGGTGATTTTGAACCTTTGGAAAGAGAAAAATGTTGAAGATGATAATTTTGCTGGTCTAGAGGTCAGAGTTGGCATGACGCGGCAAGAGATACTTGAGAGATATTATAAAGTCTATGGCCGGATGTTGGATACCTGCCAGTTAAGACAACAAATCCTTCCTATGTTGGAAATTGCGGGTTTAATAAATCAAGAACCGGATCCTAACGATAAGCGTAAAGTTTTAATTTACCCTACCGCATTCACCACTATTTCTGATGGTGAGCGAGAGGGATCACTTCTAACAGAGGCCTTATAAGAAATAGTGGTAACAGGGGTGGGGTAGATAAATTAGCGGGTCTCCCGGAAAAGAAAGAGTGTAGCATTTTTCACACTTATAAGAATAGGAGTTTTAGGTTGATTTTACGCCAATTTTAGAGCAACATGGTATCAAATAAATGTCACTAATCTTTAATGATTTCGGCAAAAAGGTGGAAACGTGTCACGATACTATTTTGATAAGAAACAAGAAGCTGATGACTTAAGAAAAATTCAGATATCCTGGTTGAAAAAGAAGGGCCTCCTCAGGGGATATGTTATTACCGGGATAGAGTGGACCAGTGGGTGGGCGCAGGTTAAATCAAGCGTTGGAATAACTATTTGTGCGGAAGGTGTAAGAAAATACATTCGCTTGAGATACATCCAAACAGAATCCAATGGCGATAAAAAGGACTTTGACTATGAGATTCCTCTAGCCACCACTTCATGCCACTTTGGTGGTGAGCGATATTGGTTTGTCTGTCCGCTTTCAAAGAATGGGGTGTACTGTGGGCGACGGGCAGGTGTCCTTTATCAGGGAGGCGGATATTTTGGCTGCCGACACTGTTATGAGCTGACCTATGAATCGAGAAATACTAATCGGAACTACAAGCATTACCCTCTTTTCAGGGCTATGGACCTAGAAAAAAAGTCTGAAGAATTGAGTAAAGCGATAAAAAGATCGCATTACGCAGGGAAACCAACAAGAAAACAAAAACGACTGAATCAGATAAACTTACAACTTTATGGGAACTACTATTTACTAAAAAAGCGAGGAGATATATAATATAAACGTTGATCCAATACTTATTGCAGAGGTTTTTTGTTTTATCTCCCTGAATGGGCGGTTCTGCTGATAAGGCTACTCCTCTGCGAGAAAGCGTATTGGATCAACCAGAACCGTCCATTTTGAGTTTTAGGAGGCGTGATGCAACAAGATTCTTCTCAAATAAAATATCTGCTTTACGCGCGAAAGTCGTCTGAAAGTGAAGATCGGCAAATTCAATCGATTGATGATCAGGTTAAACGTTTAAAACAGCTTGCCGGCGAGCTTCATCTTAAAATCGAGAAGATCTACACTGAGGCCAAGTCGGCTAAAAAACCCGACAATCGGCCGATATTCAGCGAGGTGTTGTCAGAGATTGAAAGCGGAGAGGCTGACGGGATTCTATGCTGGCAGATCAACCGGCTTACCCGCAATCCGATCGATAGCGGGAAGATAAGCTGGCTCCTGCAAAGAGGGATCCTTAAATCAATTCAAACCATCGACAGGCAGTATTTACCAGAAGACAATGTTTTACTCTTTAATGTGGAAAGCGGGATGGCTAACCAGTTTATTATCGACTTGCGTAAAAACACGCGCCGGGGAGTTGATAGTAAGTTAGAGAAGGGTTGGCTACCAAGTCTGGCGCCTGTCGGGTATATGAACGAGAAGGTAAATAAAACCATCGCCAAGGATCCTGAAAGGTTTAGCTTGGTAAGGAAAATGTGGGACTTAATGTTAACCGGCAACTATACTCCACCACAAATTTTGAAGATCATTACCGACGATTGGGGATTTACTACTCGTAGATATGGTAAAACCGGCGGAACTCCACTAACCAATAGCGGGATCTATAGACTGTTTAACAATGTGTTTTATGCTGGGATTATCGAGTGGGACAGTCAGGAATTTCCAGGCAAGCACGAGCCGATGATCACAATGGAGGAGTTTGAACATGTTCAATATTTACTGGGTAGATCAGGAAGACCGCGGCCGAAAACTCACGAGTTTGCTTTTACCGGAATGATCCATTGTGGTGAGTGTGGTTGTTTGCACACCGCTGAAACGAAGAGAAAGATAATAAAAAGCACCGGAGAGCTTAAAGAGTACACCTATTACCATTGCACTCGAAAGACACGACGGGTTGATTGCTCGCAGAAGAGGGTTTTGGAGGTTTCCAAGTTGGAGCTTCAGATTGAACAGGAATTGGAGAGGTACACGATCATGCCGGAATTTTTACACTGGGCTTTAGAAATTTTGAACAAAAATAATGATCAGGAGATCCAGGAGAGAACCAAGATATACGAGATGCAGCATAAAACGCTAGCGCAAACCCAAAAGGACCTGGACGAATTAACCAAGATGAGGTATCGGCTTTTGATAGATGATGAAGAGTTCGTTAGCGGACGGGATGAGTTACAGAAAAAAATTCGTGAGATGAAAGAGAAATTAAGGGAGACAGAGAATCGGGCAGAAAAGTGGATCGAGCTAACGGAAAAGACATTCGTTTTTGCAACTTACGCCCGGAGTGAATTTATTAAAGGTGATCTTCAGAAGAAACGAGAGATTCTCGCCGCCTTAGGTTCGAACCCGATAATAAATAACGGGAAACTCGATATCCTCGCCTACGAATGGTTCCAAAGGATCGGAGACGAGTATCCAGAGCTTGAAGAGGAATATCTAGGGTTAGAACTGGGCAAAATGCCCGTCACTAAAGCCAAAACAGAGGCTTTGGACTCTATTTATGCACGATGGGGTCAGATCGTGAAGGACATTAGAACCGGGTTTGAGAGGATGGATCGGTATATTTACATTCCGGAGTTAGAACATCAGGTTTAGTTTGCCCACTACCCTACCCCGCTACACACTATATTTTTCTTCGCTTCAATTTAGCAGATGACTTAATGGTCTATATGATTAATAATAATCGCTATTTCGATTAAGAATCCCTAAGAAATTCTTTCCTCTTTGATTTTATGGACTCCTCTGCTTCCATGCATCTTAATCTTGCATCGTAGTTCTCTGCGGTTCTCCTTACATCAAAGATCCATAAATCTGGCTTGAAAAGAAATAAAAGAACCTTTTCATCAACCCTTCCCTCATCAATGATTCCACTGAGAACCTTATTTTTACTATATATTACTTTTACATCCCAAATTTCGGGCTCATAATCAAACCTCTCACGATAATCAGATCCCTTTTTAAATTCTATGCTTAATTTTTTATCAAATATAATTTTGTACTTTTCTATTTTATCGTCTATTGTTAGTTCCGCATCTTCATTATTCAACGCCTCTATTAAGCAATCCTTATATTTAACCCAACTTCCTGTTGCAACATAATTAATATTTTTCGATAATATGAGCAAACTTTGTTCTAACTGATTACACTTGAAAAAATTATCTCGCATTATTTTTGAAGGAGTATCACGATAAATATTAGATGAGTCTTCAGAATTGATCAGTTCCTCCATCAACGAATAATATTCATCAATACCTTTCACAAATCTATCTTTAGGAAAATCCAACGGAATATTTCCTAACTGGTTTAATCCCATAGCTCTAAATACCGAAACAAGATTATTTGTATTATTAATCATCCAAAACTCCCTTAATCCTGTAGTCAAGTCATTTTTATTCTACCACAAAACCCGTAAAAGCCTGTTAGAATAAAATGCTACAAAGGTGAATGGTTATATCTATATCCCGATAACAAATCCTCAATTCTAGGATAACCCACTACCCCACCCCTTTGCACACTATATTTCGAGATCCAGATCCGCAGTAAATTCATGATTGTTTAATATAGTGTATAATGAAAAAAGGGGCGTCTTTAGTGACGATTAATAAGGAGGTCTCAATGGTTGCCAATGAATTGAACAAAAAGAAGTATGAAAATGCGGTGCTTTATTTTGTAAAGTATTGCAATAATCGGTATTTGGGTAAGACGAAACTAAATAAGCTGATGTATTATTTGGACTTCATTTCTTATAGAGATAGAGAACGATCGATAACCAATGATAAATACGTACATAAAGATTATGGTCCCGTTCCCCACTCGATTGATGACATAATTATGGCTCTCAACAAAAAAAACCAGATTGATATTCAGTTTGAACCCTGGAATGATTTTTTATCCACGAAGTTTATCTCAAGATCCGATCCGGATGTTGCTGTATTCAATGATTATGAGATAAATTTACTTGAAAAGATATGTCAGGAATTTCAGCTTTGGAGCACTGATAAGATTGTTAACCAGACACACTTGGAAGGACCCTGGTTTTATTCCAAGCCCTACGAAATTGTTGATTACAATTTATCTGATAGTATAGATTTCTTTCGAAAAGAAGAGCAAGATGTGGATAGTTGAGAAGACACAGAACTTTCACAAGAGCTCTGATAGAATTAGAATATCCCAGGAAGCAATCGAAGCGATAGAAGAATGGGCAAAAAGTGTTTATAAGATTCAAGCCCCAAATTTTCGATGCTGTCATAGGAGTCTTGATAAGAAATTTGAGATTTGGAATGCTAAAATCCCCGATAAGCAAAACAGGAAAGGCAAAAGCGGTGGTTTCAGACTAATAGTCTTCTTTGTTTTAGATGAATGTACTGTATATCTTGATTTAATTGAACGGAGAAATGAATTGGGTGGGAAAAGCGAAAGGCCAAAAGATCAACAAACATACAATGCTTATTTGGATAGTCTAAAGTCGCGCCTATATGAAAGATACGAGAACCACAACGGCTAGTTTTGCGCAAGTCATAGGCTTAGCCTTGCCCAGTTACTCCAAATACCCTCCCGAACTTCTCTGCCAATTCCCTCATATACCAACCATTGTCCACTAAAATCTTGAGGATTAGTATTTGCCACTATCCCGCCAAATATTTTGCGACCCTTTTTACTCCAATGATCAATATAAGCGCGTAACCCGTCAGACTTGTCTGCAAAATCTGCTAGATGGATTCCGTGCGGATCGAAAAGTCCAATTCTCCCATCTTTCATCATGACGACAAAATCGACATAAAAAGGAGCATGGTCGTCACCATCTTTGTATGGCACAGCGTAAAAGGTTGCGTCCCGGTCTCCGTTTTTAAACCACCATAAAACCTCATTTTGAGGGTTTTCAAGGAAATCGATAAACGCTTTCTCGGTTCTCCATCGCTGGTCGGAAAAGAAAGGCTTCATCACCGACTTTTTCGCATTCAATTCAGCATAAGTTTCCCCAAAGGCTATTCGTTCGGGAACATTCCAGTTTTCTTCAATTAGCTCTTTCTGTCGCTTTTCGGTTGCATAAATGTAGTTACGTTTTGTACTGTCTATTACTGCTTCAAAATGTGGTTTGTTGTCTTCGCTTAAAACTATATTTATAATATCGCGAAAATGGTCGACGCGTTTAATTTTAAGCTCTTTACAGAAAAATTGATAAATAGACTCTCTTAAACGCCCTGTTGATCGATCCTCAGGGTAAAATGGAGAAAGATTTTTACGCACAAAATAGTCAAAGAGTCTTTGCATGTCCATGTCACTCGCTTGGTCAAGTTTGATATTTGCCTGTATGTTGTCACCGGCGATAGTGTCAATGTTATCTGCTTGCCAATCTGAGATTAAAGCTGGTTGCACAAGCTGATTCTTCGTTTTAACTTTTTCCTTAAGTTTGTAGTTTTTCGCTTCATCTAAAAACAATCGGGTGAACAATGGGCTTAACCGAGTTTGCTCACGGTATCTTTTGCGATGAACGGAAGGTAGGCCTAGCGGCCTGTATGTATCGACCCTCTTACTAGAGTTAATCACCACATATCCGCGTCCGATGTCCTCTTTTATTTCAATGTTGTCGATATTCGTATAGACATAGGCAAAGTTAAGAATATCGTCATCGTAGTATCCTTTATCTGGTTCGGAAACCCTCATGATTCGGCCAAGAGTTTGAATTGAGAATACCGGGCTATGCCATTCACGAAATAGCACAAGAATGTGGGCTCGTGGACAATCCCAACCAAGAGCAATCGCTTGTTTAAAGATTAAAATTTCCACTTCGCTATCATTTCTGGTTAGATTTTCTAAGTTTTCTTTATTCTCGGAGAGATAAATTCCTAGTTTTCCGTTACTAACACTAACGCTATGCTTATCTTTTAGAATTGTTTCTATGATTCTCTGTCGGTCCTCATCAGCTTGCCCGCGTCGATCCGGAAGTTGGATTATAAGTAGTGGATTAACGGCAACTCCAGCAGATCGGTACGCTTGAGTAATCTCCAAACGCTTTTTTATCGCTTCTCTCAGCACAATCTCATCGGTACTATTAGCTAGACTGCTTTTTATCGTTTCTGTTTGACCGCGATTGACCACGCTTTTGAAATTTTCGTTAAGGATCACCGCTTTTTTTATCATTTCCTCGGCTTTTACGTCCTCAATGTCAACGCCAACCATTCGGTCGGGATTTTCCATGACAGGTGTTGCGGAAACTTCGATCGTAAGATTGGGAGAAATGGTTGTAATGAGGCCCTGAGATGTATCGGCTTGGGCATGATAGTGGCTTTCATCAATCACCAAAACAATTGCCCTACCGGCTTCACGTGTTCGCGCAAGGATACTAGAAAGATTATTATCCTGCTCGTTTTCTCTGATATAAATATTATTCTCCTGCCGAATACTCTCCCAGTTAAAAAACAAAATTTCATTCTCGTCGATTTGCCGATCGTCTAGATCTTCAAAAAAAGAGCATTCCATTGCTCGAGTAGCATCAAAATAAGACTCTAGTTTCTCCTTGCTCTGTTCGTGAAGTTGGCGTGGCGCTGCCCAGATAAAAGCACAGGGTGCGTGATTGTGGGCGTCTGCAAAACGCGACAAAAACTCTGCCACCATTATTGTTTTTCCAGAACCAGTAGGAGCTTTGAACACGATTTTTTTATTCCCAGATTGTAACAAAAGACGCAGTGAATCTTGTAATAATTCCTGGGCAGCTTCATCTTGGTAATTTTTTAATTGGATGTCCATGGTTAAGGTTTAAATAACCGACGATATGTTTTCAATATTGCTTCTGGTATCGGTTCAATATTAATTTTTTGGCCCATACCCTCAAATTCTTCTTGGAAATCATCGTCTGAGTGTGAAAAAATATAGAGTTTCCAATTTCCCCCAATGCTGGTGATTTCTTTTTTGATTACTGGAATTGCGGTTTCGTCAAAAACAATGCCTATGTGTTGTTTTGAGTTCTTGAATATTTTAATTAAAGCCATTTCTTTTACTGACTCAAAAGCGTCTTCTCTCATGCACAACATTTCTGTTGCTTGGTTGGTTAAAATCTCTTTATTTTTGTCATCAGGTTGAGCGCTTACGAAGTTTGTACGGAAATACTTTAAGTTCGCGGGTATTTTAGTGATTTCGCCATATTCCTTATAACCATCAATAACTTTTTTTATTCTTGGATAACAAACGTCTGTTGCGATATTGTTCTCATTGTTTGTACATAGAATGAATTTTCGATTGCCTTCATCTTCATTGTTGAGCATAAGGACCGCGTGCCCCGTTGTGCCAGACCCCGCAAAAAAATCGAGGAAAACGCCATTCTTATTTAGACATAAAACTTTCAGACAGTCGGTTACAGCATAAATGGACTTTGGATAGGAAAATACTTGCAATTTACCAAATAGCTTCTTTAATAAATTAGTGCCGTAGGCCGTAGCAGAATATTCTGTTTTATCCCACCAAGTTAGAGGTAGCATTCCTTTATCGTTTAATCTCGATTTTATATATATTGCGGAATTGCCGTTTCGATCTTTTTGAACTTTCATTTCGCCGATTTCTTTTTTTGCTCTTTTTAGTCCCCATTTCCACCGTCTATTAAATCCGTGCTCGTCAATAGGGTAAATCACTTGTTCTTTTTTAGACGGCTTATCGGTCGGGATCCATTCTTGGTTGTTCTCATCCCATTTCATTTCAGGCACTCGGATGTTTTCCTTAGAAACATAAATTGGATAAAACATTTTCGGCGATTCTTCCTTAACAGCACCATGCTTCCTGAAATTTACCCACTCAAACCGTCCATTTTTATCAACCTCTTTATATCTTGATATTTGGGCATCTGTTCTAGGTAATCTTCCAATAGAAGATTTTTGCGAACGAGAGTAAAAAAGGGCATATTCATGAGCAATTGAAAAGCCTCTTTCGGTTGATCTCCCGGAGGGATTGTTTTTAATGACGACTATCCCTAATCTATTTTGTTCTCCGAAGATTTCATCCATAAGCATTGTAAGTCTGGGAGCTTCATAATCGTCT
>Ga0209254_10003719_pt1 | contig 13912 bp, 12 predicted proteins | sample FrelakmetDIP11DI_FD_187148 | JGI IMG/M metagenome (GOLD analysis project Ga0209254, IMG submission 187148) | Freshwater lake sediment microbial communities from the University of Notre Dame, USA, for methane emissions studies - DIP11 DI (SPAdes)... | ecosystem: Environmental > Aquatic >...
TTGAACCCGCGACTTCGACCTTGGCAAGGTCGCACTCTACCACTGAGTTATTCCCGCTCAGCTAACCCGACATTCTTAACGACATCTCTTTTCTTTGTCAACCCCAAAAACCGAGTTCGCGTTAGCAAAGCGAATGTGCCCCTCTTAACTGCAACGCTAAAGAAGGCCTGATGCTGCTCCGGGACGGTGGATCCCCCCTGGTTCGGCCCCGATCAGCCGGCCGGCGGTCTGATGGCCGCCGTCGATGACGCCACCGGCAACCCCCATAACGATTGACCATAATCCCCGCTGGCGGGATCGCGCGCTTGACACGGCCGGTAACGCTCGATTAATGTCCAATCAAGGAAATATCATTCGCGACGAACCCCTCTGCTATGCCCCTGGATGGTTAAATGGCAACGGTGCTCCCTCCCAAGGCCGCCTACCGGTTCGGGATCATCTCAGACACCCACGGCTATCTCCCGGAGGAGGCGCTGACCGTTTTTCATGACGTGGATATGATCCTGCATGCCGGAGACATCGGCTCGCCGAAAATCGTGCTTGCTCTTGAAGCCGTCGCTCCGGTGGTGGCGGTGCGCGGGAATATGGATTCGGGTCTGTGGGCCGAGCGGCTATGGGACAAGGAAGCCGTCCAAGCGGGCGATCGGCTGATTCATTTGATTCACGACCTGGGACAGCTGCGCATGGATGCGATTCGGGGGGCCTGTCTGGCGGTGGTCAACGGTCACACGCATCGTCCCCGGGTGGAAACCAAGTACGGCATTCTTTTTGTCAACCCGGGAAGCGCCGGGGCGCCGCGCTACGGCGAACATGCCACCGTCGCGTTGCTGCAGGTGTGCGGTTCGAACGCCTCCGCCGATCTGATCCGCCTTCAGCGCTGACATCTTGCTGCGGCCGCGCCCCTGATCCCCGGCTGGCGCAGGACAGGACGCTATCCGCCGCGACGGACAATCAGCAGGCTGCGCTCATGCTTCATCCCCGGCAACGAATACCCAACCCGCTCCACCGCCATGCCCTCGTCCAATCCGACGCCCGAGGCGATGTCCCTGAGCGCGTCCATTTCCTCTGCGGGAACATGGCCTTTCAACATGATGACGCAGCCGCCGGGGCGCAGCAGCGGCCAGGCAGCGCGCAGAAAGGGCGCCAGCGCCGAGAAGGCCCGGCTGGTGACGACATCGAAGGTGTGCCGGTAATCGACCCGGCGGCCGAGGTCCTCCACCCGCTGGTGGCGGGCCTCTATCCCCGAAAGAGCGAGTTCGCGGATCACGTGCCTCAGAAAGCTCACCTTCTTGCGAACCGCGTCAAGCAAAACCGTCTGCAGCCCGCCGATGGCAATGTGCAGCGGCATGCCCGGAAACCCGCCTCCCGTGCCTACATCGAGCAGAGCGGATCGCGGAGCTATGAACCTGGCGGGCGCCAGCGAGTCCAGAAAGTGATTGAGGGCCACGGCTTCGGGCTGGGTGATGGCCGTGAGGTTGGTCACTGCATTCCATTTCAGCAGTTCAGCGGCATGGCGGGCAAACAAGCGGGCATGATCCGGCTGCAGCGTGACCCCGAGAGCCGCCGCGCCGTCGATGAGCAGATGACTCCACTCCGGAGAACCGATATCCATTCCAGTTGGTCGACCCCGTCATGCGTCGGCGTACCGGCTTCGGACGCCTGCACCTGCGGCAGGCCAAGGCTCAGGCGATACACACCCGGCGCACTTCGGAGATATCGGTGAGGCCCTGCAGCACCTTCAGAATGCCGTCCTGCTTCAAAGTCATCATCCCCTGCTCCAGGGCCGCGCGCAGAATCTCCTCGGTGGTGGCCTGTTTCTTGATCATCAATTTGATCTCGGCCGTGCCCTCCATCAACTCATGAATCCCCATCCGTCCGCGGTAACCCGTGTTGGAGCAGGCCTCGCATCCGGCCGGCTGGAACAACCGCATGGTTTCCGAATATTCGATTCCGGTCCGTTCGAACCATGCGGCGCCGTAGTCCGAACGCAATTCGTCGAATTCCTCGCGCCGGAGGGCGTTTTCCTTGCGACAGCTGGTGCACAATCGCCGCGTGAGGCGCTGCGCCAGAACCCCGAGGAAGGCATCCGAAAAGTTCAGCGCATTCAGCCCCATGTCCAGCAGGCGGGTCACGGTCTCCGGAGCGCTGTTGGTGTGCAGCGTCGAGAACACGAGGTGTCCGGTGAGCGATGCTTCGATGCCGATCGAGGCGGTTTCCTCGTCGCGCATCTCGCCGATCATGATGACATCCGGGTCGGCCCGCAGGAACGCCCGCATGACCCGTGCGAAATCCAGCCCGATCTTGGGTTTGACTTCAACCTGGCGCAGCCCCTGCTGGGTGATCTCGATCGGGTCCTCCGCCGTCCAGATTTTGACCCCCGACTTGTTGATATGGCCGAGCAGCGCGTGCAGGGTCGTGGTCTTGCCGGACCCGGTCGGGCCGACTGCCAGAATCAGACCGTAGGGTTTGGCGATGATCGTCTTGATGACCTTCAAGTTGCGGTCGGCCAGCCCCATTTCATCGATCTTGATCGCCCCGGAGGACGCCAGGATCCGCAATACCACATCCTCGAAGCCGCCTGCCGTCGGCAGCGTGGCCACGCGCATTTCAAACGCCGGGACCCCTTTGCGTCGAAACTTGATCTTGCCGTCCTGGGGCAGACGCCGCTCGGCGATGTCCAGGTTGGACATGATCTTGACCCGCGACACCACGCCACGCACCATGGCATTCGGGATCTTCATGTATTCCTGACAGACCCCGTCCAGCCGGAAACGGATGCTGGTGGCCCTGGTCACGACCGAGGGCTCGATGTGGATGTCGGAGGCGTTCTTACGATAGGCCGCGATGATCACCTGATCGACCAGCTTCACCACCTGGCTGGAACTCTCATCGGCCTCCTCGACCGCCACCTCTTCGCGTTCTTCCTCGAAGGTGATGTCCGGAATGTCGAGATCGTCGGTGACTTCCTCGACCGGAGCGCCTGCTTCGCCTTGGCGTTCCCTGTTGAAAAAGCTGTTGATGAAGGCGTGGATGTCCTCCCGGATGGCGACCGAGAATTGGATCTTGGAGGTCTTCATCAACGACTTGATGTTGTCGGTCTTGTTCAGATTGCGCGGGTCGTCGACCAAGACCTCGATGCCGTCCCTGCTCCAACTGAGGGGAATCCAGACCTCGTTCAGCAAGAACGTCTTCTTGAGGTTGGCGAGCAACTCGACCGGTGCCGGGAGGTTGGGCTCGAACGCTTGAAATTTGCAGCCGTAGAAAAGCGCGAACGACTTGCCGATGGCTTCCTTCTTGATCTTGTAGGTTTCGATCAGGATATATTCGACGCTCTTGTTTAATTTCTTGGACAGGCCGAAGGCGCGCTGAAGCTGCACAGCAGTGACAACGGATTCACGCACCAGCCAGTCGTACCTGGATCCGGACGTGAGCGTGGCGGCCGTCGTATCGATGCGCCTGGAGATCTCCGCATCGGCAGGATTCAATTGGGAGGCGGATTTGTAAAGGTCAAGGGCGGCCTCCGGGTGGTTGCGTTTCTCCAACTCCACCCCCACCAAGTAGGAGATGCGCGCGGCCTTGGGGCTGTCCAGCTTGAAATCCTGGATGAGCGCGCCGAGCTCCTTTGCGGTCTGTTCGACACCGTGCAAATTGAGGAGGCTTTCCGTCAGGCCGGGAATCACTTTTTCCAGGGGGCAGTCCTGGGCCAGGAGCTTGGCATATTCGCTGGCTGCTTCGCCGTGCAGACCCATTTCCTTGAACGCGGCGGCACTGTCAAAAACGGCGGAGAGGTCGTCCGCGCTCCCGATCGCTCCCCGGATCAGGGTGATATCCTTTGTCGACGCTTCCCCTGCGGTGGCCGCGTTCTCCTTGGCGATTTCCTGCTTCAAGTGGTCGATTCGGCTGAGAATGGTATCCTTGATTTCAGGGGTTTGGACGGGCACAGCCGGCAGCACTTTTTCATAGATGGCGAGCGACTCGGCAAAGAGCCCCATCGACCGGCAGACTTCGGCCTCGTTGATTCTGGAATCGATGTCGCTTCTCATTTTCCCACAACAACCTTTCTCTGCCAGCGGGAGGTGATCCAAAGATGATCGCCGCCGTGCCGGGGCCGTCCGGCTCCGCCATCAACGCTTGAAAAACCGCTTCAGCCCGCGCACCGGCTTTTGCTCTTTCAATCCTGACAATACAATGTCGCTGGTCAAGCGGACCATCCCCGTCGGGCCGATCAACCCCATCACCACAACCAAAACGCCCATTACGCTTCGCCGAACATAAACCCGGCCCTTCTCGAAAACCAGCTCAGCCTCCGTGGCCTGGCCCAGGCTCTTCGCAAGGCCGAACCAGTCGCCGGTGGCGACGCCGCTTCCTCCGAGGGCAGACTCCTCGAACACCTTCTGGCCGGAAAGGTTGAAAAAAACCACCCCCTTGACACCGTCGATCGCCAGAAGGTCTTGGAACAAGTTGCGCATCGCCGCGCCTCACAATTCGCTCAGCAGCTGCATGAGCTTTTCACGAGGGCATTTCGGACTGGCGACCACCACGATCGGCGGAGCGCCCGGTCTTATGAATTGCTCGTGCGAATCACCGCGGTGCACGCAGGCCAGCGTCAGCTTTCCGAGATTCAAGCGCTCGCCGTAGCGCGAAATCAGCAATAGGCAGTCACTCCAGGCGGGGTCTGCGGAAACGCTTTCCACGCCACAGCCTGCTCCCAGAGCCTTTTCGATCCGGGTTTGCATCCGCGCCGGTGATCCGGCCGGCTCGGCGGCTGCCACCGTCGGCGCGCCCGGAGCGTCGGCCGCCGGCGATGCGGACGTTTTTTCGTCTCTGCGCCGAGCGGCCTCCAAAATCAGCTGACACATATTCCTTTGAATCCGGTTATCCCGAGCCAGGCAGCTGTTTTGAAGTGCGATGCTGACCGGGTCCCAGACCAGAATCTCATAAGCGGCGTCCAGGCCCTCGGTCTCCCCGATCCGAGCGCCGACCAGCTCACCCTGATCAAACGCAAGAATGCCTTTGGTGCCTGTCCGTGCGTGCTCCAGCCGAACGGTGCAGGTTCTCTGCTCCATTTCGATCAGCTGCAAAAACATAGCCGACGAGACGTTGTTGAGAGTGCCGCCTTCGCTTTGTTGGCTCAGCCGCTCGTTGATTTGAAGCGCCAACTTATCCGCGGAGAAAGGCTTGGCGATGAAATCCAGGGCACCGCCCTGCATTGCCAGACGCTCGGTTTCCGGAGTGCCAAAGCCGGTCATTACAATCACCGGGATATCGGCGTAGCGCTGCATAATGGCGGCCACCAGCTCCAGGCCGTCCATCACCGGCATCTTGAGATCGGTAACCACCAGGGCGATCTCTTGCGACCGCAGGCACGCGAGCGCTTCACGTCCGTTTGCGGCCGTGATCACCGCCACGGTGTCGATCTTCCGGCTCAGGCTCGCCTTCAGGTCGAGCAGCATCTCGCGATCGTCGTCGACGAGCAGCACTTTCTTGATCATGCATCCATCTCAAACGGGGCCGAGAGAAAAGAGGCCCGGCAAGGCCCCGGCGGTCACTGCGAGGGGTCGTTCTTCATCTGGCGCTGCAGGTTTTCTATCTCCGAGCGGATGAATTCCTTCAACTCGGCAATCGCCTTCGCCAGCATTGGAGCGGTTACAACCGTGGCGGCCGGCTGGAGGGGAAGCGGTGCGGATGCGGCTGGCTGAGCGGCAGAGGGTCTCACCTGCCCTGCCGCGCGGCGTTGCGACACCTTTTCGCGAAGTTGCTGGTAGGCGTTCATTTGCGCCTGCAAAAGCTTACGCTTGGTAACTTCAGGCATGCCCGGATGAGTGGTAATCTCTTCGAGTCGGGCGAAAACGGAATTGAGCAGACTGAACGTGGACGAATGGGCTTTGCTGCGGCTGGTTCGGATGTATTGGCCGAGAGAGCCGAGAATTTGCAGTAATACCATGGCAGCTTTATCGCTCTGGTAGGCTTCCTTCAACAATCGGATCTGAGCCAAGAAACTCTCGACCGCTTCAGGGGTGATCTCCCAGTCGATGGAAAGAACGGTCTTTTTGAGTTCGGCCAGCGGCTTTTGCTGGCCGGCTCGAGGCGATGCGGTTTCCGCCAGCGGCCCGTCCTCCTGGAAGAGTTCATCCAGCCGGTTCTCCAGCTCAGAGGTAAGGGTGTCAGACTTCGTTGGTTTGGCCACGGCGGTTTCCTCCTAAAGAAATTCCTTCCGAATGGATTCAACGGTCAGCGAAATGATTTTTTTCAACGTCGCCGCCACGTTGGTGCCTTCCAAGGCGCTGGCCGGATAATAGGGTCGACGGAATTCCTGATTGAGATCCTGCTCGAGCGTCTCAATGGGCATCATCGCGATGCCTTGTTGCTTGAGGTCCATTTTGTTGTATTGCAACACCCACGGAAGCGTGCGCAGGTTTTTCTTGTAACTGGCCAGGTTCTCCTGCAGGTTGCGCAGGGATTCGATATTGTTTTCCCGCCGCAGGGTCATGCCGTCGGCCACAAAAACGATGCCGTCCACCCCGCGGAGGACCAGCCGACGCGTCGCGTCATATTTGACCTGCCCCGGCACCGTGTAGAGCTGGATTTTGATCTGAAAGCCGTTGACAAGCCCGATATCGAAGGGCAGAAAATCGAAGAACAGCGTCCGATCGCCGTGGGTCTTCACCGTAACCATCTCGGATTGGATCCGCTGCGCGAATCTGCGGTTGATATACTCCAGATTGGTCGTTTTTCCCCCCCGCCCCGGGCCGTAGTAAACGATTTTGACCTGAATCAACTTGTTCTTGAGGTTGACGAACGCCATAGCATCTGCAACCCGTAAGCGCCGCTTCGCAACCGTTCTGCCATCGTCGCTAGCATGCCTAAAGCTGGTCCCGACTCAACGGTTCAAGCAGACCCTTTAGGTGTTCAACCGATTCGGAAACCTTCATTCTGAGAAACCCGAGGGAAATGTCGTTGCCGAAAATGGTGATCAGAAGGAATTCCGACGAGATCTTGTTGAAGTGAATGTTTTCTTTTTTCCCCTTGTGGAACAGCAGGGAAAATTCATTCTCTCCGATGATTTTGGCCATGGCACTGACAGCACCGAAGTTACCCGCGGCCAGCGCCGCCAGCGAATAGATGTCGTGCTGCTTTTCGCCGTTGTCTAAGTTGGTGATGATGTTCCCGGCCATGTCGATCAGGAAGACACACCGGACGCCGTTGTCAATCAGCTCGGTTTTGAGAACATCTTCAATCTTGTCGAGCTGTTTCTGATCAAGCGTGTAGGACACGTGCCCGCCCCTCCATGCAGTTTGTTAACTCTCTAATCTAATACTGTATTTTCGGCGTTTTGCCGCTTAACTTAAATGCGACACAACGATTTTTCAGCTTGCCGGGAGTCTGAGTGGTCTCTGGTCGCAGCCGCAGCCAGCGATCCGTGGTGTATGATTCTCAAATTACAATAGATTTTTCTTTTTCGCAACATTTATCCGGGTGGATTGGCCGATCCGAAACGCCACCATTGGCCGTCGCCGCTCAATTGCGGGGTACTTCCGGCTGGGCATCCGCAAACTCCATATGAACCTGCACCTCATTGCCTGCACTGAAGGTCATTTTGGCGTTGCTGTATCGCTTTTTGAAGACCCTCAGCATGCTGCTGTTTTCTCTCAGAACGGTGGCGCTGAAGCTCGAGAACCCGTTCTGCCGGGCGATTTTTTCCAAGAGTTCCAGAAGAAAAGAGCCGATTCCCTTGCCCTGGTAGTCCTCGCGTACCACAAAGGCGACCTCGGCCCGATGTTCATCCTCCTTGGCATAAGAGCCGATGGCGATGATCTCCTTGTGGCCGCCCTTCTGGGTCAACCCGACGATGGAAAGATTCTGCCGATAATCAAGGCTCGCCCACTGCTTCTGCACCACTTCATGGGTGAAATTCCGGATTTTGTAAAAAAACCGGAAATAAATGGTTTTTTCCTGAAGCGAGTAAAAAAAATTTCGGTAGGCGAATTCGTCCGAAGGCAGCAACGGTCTGAATTCTACGGTTTTGCCGCTCTTGAGGGCAAGGGAGCTCTTGTAGCTCTCGATGAATATGAGATCATCGGTGGTGGGCGGCAGCTGGTCTTTGAAGATCAGATGCCGCTTCCGCGCCACCTCGATCAACTCCTCGCGGAATTTAGGGTGGGCGATCTGCGCAAGCTCCATGACGCGCTGGTAGATGCTTTTGCCGGACAGCTCGGCGATTCCGTATTCCGTGATCACGAAGTTGACATCTCCACGCGTGGTGGCGACTCCGGCGCCTTCGCTGAGGATGGGCACGATCCGGGATACCCGGCCGCCGTCGGCCGTCGAGGGCAGTGCGATGATGGAGAACCCGTCCTTGGACATCGCGCTCCCGCGCAGAAAGTCCACCTGGTCGCCGATGCCGCTGAAAAAACGGTCTCCCAACGAATCGGTGCAGACCTGACCCGTCAGGTCCACCTCCAGCGCCGCGCTAATGGTGATCAGGTTGTCATTGCGGGCGATCACCAGCGGGTCGTTCACGAAATCCGACGAACGGAAATAGAAGGCCGGGTTGTTGTCGACGAAATTATAGAGCTTTTGAGATCCCATGCAGAAGGAAGTGACCGTGCGGTCCGGCAACAGGGATTTTTTCTTGTTGGTGATGACTTTCTTTTCGAATAAGGGCAAGAAGCCGTCGGTGATCACGTGGGTATGCAAACCGAGGTCCTTTTTTCCGTCGAGAAATTTTAGAATATGATAGGGCAGGTTCCCGAAGCCCACCTGAAGCGTTGCGCCGTTGTCGACGAGTTGCGAAATGTAGTGGCCGATCCTCCGAGACACTTCGTTGTCCTGCAGGGTAGGAAAGAACTGCACCAGGGGTTCCTCATAGGGCACCAGATAATCGATTTCATCAACGTGGATGAAGCTGTCGCCCCAAGTTCGCGGCATGCGGGGATTGACCTGAGCGATCACCAGTCGCGCGTGTTCGAGCCCGGCTCGTGTGATATCGACCGAAACGCCCAGACTGCAGTAACCGAACGCATCGGGCGGGCTCACCTGCACGAGGGCCGCATCCAATCCGATGCGTTGGCTAGAAAAGAGACTGGAGATGCGCGACAGGTAAGCGGGGATATAGTCGATTTTGCCTTCGAAGGCGGCCTTGCGCATGGAACGGCTGATGAAGAAAAGCTTCAGAGAAAACCGCCGGTTGAACGCTTCGCTTTCGACGAATTGCGAAAGCGTATTAGAAAGCATCTGGTAAATCATGATGTCCTGAAGGTTCTGGTCAGTCACCATCGCCTTGATCAAATGCTGGGGCTCGCCGCAGCCTGTGCCGATAAAGACGCGATTCCCGCGTCTGATTTTCGAAACCGCCTCCTGCGCGCTGACCACCTTGCTCTTGTAGATGCCTTGCCATTCCATGGGCTGGATCCTCCGCAACGCTTCTTTGACGACAATTGTAAATTTTATATGCTATCAAACTCCGGTCTGAAGATCGAGCCCATTGTGGCAGGTATCGCGACGCTGCGGGCAACATCCCGTGCCGGTCATTGACCGCTGGTTGAAGGATTGCTAATCTGTGTCTACTCGTCCTGATCGATGGCGGCCCGTCGGGCTGGGCCAAGCGCAGCGGGGGACTTCTCGATGAAACAGACGAGACCCGAAAGCTTCAACCGACCTTTTGAAGCGCTTGGTGATCTGCTCCGGGTCCAGCCGGAAGATCAGGCACTCACCCCGCCGCAACCCCTGCGCGAGCCGCCTCCGGACCTACCTGTCGATGATGAGACGCTTTTCATCGCTGCAATGGACGGCGTACAGCGCATCCGATGGAATGGCGCCCAACACGATGGCCTGAGGCCCGGTCAGGCCGAACGCGTGCCGCCAGGCTGCACAGACGAGGTCGAAAGCCTCCGGCGCCTGGTGGATAGGGGGCTGGGGTTCAACGTGGCCGACACCCCCGAGTATATGGAGGGAGTGGGCTGCCCCGCACCGCCGGAGATTACCCGACGGCTCCACCGCGGCGACTTTTCAGTCGAGGCGCACCTTGACCTGCACGGTTTCAGCGCTGCCGAGGCGCATGACATATTTGATGGGTTCATGCAGGAGGCGGTGGCCACCGGGAAACGCACCGTTCTGATCATTCATGGCCGCGGCCTTTCCTCGCCGGCGCTGCCGGTTCTTAAGACCCGCGTGGTCGAATGGCTCACGACCGGCCGGTGGCGCAAGTGGGTCGTTGCCTTTGCCAGCGCCCGCCGATGCGACGGTGGCAGCGGAGCCAGCTACGTGCTGCTGCGCCGCAGACCGGTCCCCAAGCGTCTGCGCCGGGGTCTTCGATCGAGCACTCCTGCTGATTCCTGAAGATCCTGAAAACTATTATTGACAAGTAGCAAAGAGAAGATTATGAATAGCGTTTAATTCATTTGAATCTAGCGATCCCGTTTCGGGATGACCGAGGCGGGATTTCTGTTCGAAGGGCTCAGCCGAGCATATCGCCACACGATCAGGGGCAGTCAAAATGAAAAGAGACATCCGCCATGTCAGAAACATTGGCATCAGCGCCCATATCGATTCGGGAAAGACGACCCTCACAGAAAGGATCCTATTCTACACCCAGCGGATTCATGCCATGCACGATGTCAAAGGCAAGGATGGCGTAGGCGCGTTCATGGACAGTATGGAGCTCGAACGCGAGCGGGGGATCACCATTGCCTCGGCCGCCACGTTCTGCGAATGGGACGGCCATGAAATCAACATCATCGACACGCCCGGCCATGTCGACTTCACCATCGAAGTGGAACGTTCGCTGCGCGTCCTGGACGGCGCCATCCTGGTGCTGTGCTCCGTGGGCGGAGTGCAGTCGCAGTCCATCACCGTCGATCAGCAGATGCGGCGCTATCAAGTTCCTTGTATCGCGTTCATCAACAAGTGCGATCGCTCGGGCGCCAATCCCTTCCGGGTCATCGACCAGCTCAAGAGCAAACTCGGGCACAATGCCGTGGCCTTGCAGATCCCGATCGGCCTGGAGGCCGACTACAACGGAGTGGTGGACCTGGTCGGCATGCGCGCGGTCTACTTCGACGGCGACAAGGGTGAGGTGCTCCGCATCGAAGAGATCCCCGACGCATTGCGCGAGATGGCGCAATCGAAACGCGAGGAGTTGCTGGACGCGGCATCCATGTTTTCCGACGAACTGATGGAGGCGATCCTCGAAGAAAGGGCGATCTCTTCCGATCTCGTCCTGACGGCCTTGCGCCGGGGAACGCTTGCGCGCCAGCTGACCCCGGTGCTGATGGGCTCGGCCTACAAGAACAAGGGGGTGCAGCTGCTGCTCAATGCCGTAAATGATCTTCTGCCCTGTCCGGAGGACGTCGAAAATCAGGCCCTCGACATGGACAAGGACGAAACCCCGGTCCGTCTCGCCACCGATCCGGCCGCACCGCTGGTCGCACTCGCCTTCAAATTGGAGGACCGCTCCTACGGTCAATTGACCTACATCCGTGTCTATCAGGGATCGCTCTCCAAAAGCGACACCATCATCAACGTGCGCACCGGTAAAAAAATCAAAGTGGGCCGCGTGGTGCGCATGCACTCCGACCAGATGGAGGAGATCGAGTCCATCCCTGCCGGCTACATCGGCGCCCTGTTCGGCATCGACTGCGCCTCCGGCGACACCTTTGTCACCCCGGGATTGAGCCTGACCATGACCTCCATGTTCGTGCCCAACCCGGTCATCTCGCTCATGATCCACCCCAAGGATCATAAGTCCGAGATCAACATGTCCAAGGCGCTCAATCGTTTTACCAAAGAAGACCCCACGTTCAAGACCCACGTCAACCCCGAGACGGGCGAAACCATCATTTCGGGAATGGGCGAGCTTCATCTTGAGGTGTATCTCGAACGCATGCAGCGCGAGTATTCGGCCGAGGTTACGGCCGGCGCACCGCGCGTCGCCTATCGCGAAACCATCACCCAGCAGGCGGAATTCGACTATATCCACAAAAAGCAAACCGGCGGCGCCGGCCAATACGGCCGCATCGCCGGATGGATGGAACCCAAACCTGAAGTGGATTTCGAGTTTGAAAACCAGGTAGCCGGCGGGGCCATCCCGACCCAGTTCATTCCGGCCTGCGAAAAAGGGTTCCGCAACTGTATATCCAAGGGACCCAAGATGGAGTACCCGGTGACCGGCGTCAAGGTCGTTATCAACGATGGGGCCAGCCATTCCGTGGATTCATCGGACATGGCGTTCCAGGCTGCCGCGCGCGGCGCTTTCCAGCAAGGCTATTTCAAGGCCAAACCGGTCATCCAGGAGCCCATCATGAAGGTCGTGGTCGAAACCCCAACGGCCTTTCAGGGGCCGGTCATGGGATCACTCAATCAACGGCGCGGCATGATCGTCGGCGCCCAGGATGAAGGGGTGCTGTGCGTTATCGAATCGCAGGTGCCCCTGGCCGAGATGTTCGGCTATTCAACGGTGCTGCGCTCCCTGACCCAGGGACAGGCCCAGTTCACCATGGAATTCCTGACGTATAAGACCGTTCCGCTTTCCATCGCGGAGGAATTAGAGAAGAAAGCCGCTGAGCAGAAGAAAAAGGTTGCCTGATCGTGCGCCGGTCGGGGCGACTCGCTTGTTGAATGCTGTCCGTCGCGTCTAAGCACGCGGCCGGCGCCCTGCGGACGCCGGCCGCACTGATTCGAATGAGGGAAAGGTGTATGGCCATGCTGAAGAACGATCTCATCCTGCGCAACCCGGTGCATTGCCTGGGTGGACCGTCAGCCGATGTATTGAACGACGGTCAATTCGGCGGCGTTCTGGCGCGCGCCGGGGTTGGCAAGACCGCGCTCATGGTGCAGATCGCGTTGAATTGCATGCTGCACGAACGCAACGTCATGCACGTCAGCCTCAACCAGCCGGTCAACAAGACCAACCTGTGGTACCGCGAGATTTTCGCGCTTGTCGCCCGGCAATCCGGTGTGGCTCAGCCCGATATTCTATGGGAGTCCATCCTGCCCCATCGCTTCATCATGACCTTCCGCGCCGAGGGCTTCAGCGTCCCGAAGTTGGAAGAGCGTCTGACCGACCTGGTCGAGCAGGCAATATTCGTGCCCCAGCTCCTTATCATTGATGGACTGTCATTCGACGAACCGATCCGCGATTCGCTTTCCGCGTTGAAGCACTACGCGCGGCTGCATGGCCTGCGGGTCTGGTTCACGATCCGGACACACCGACATGAGGACCCTGGGGCCGGAGGAGTGGCCAAGCAACTGGCGGACGTTGATGACCTCTTCGAGGTTGCGATCCAACTGGTACCGGCCGGAGAGGAAATTCACGTCAAGGCCTTGAAGGGCCTTACGCTGCCTGCCGCGCACGCCCGTCTGGTCCTCGATCCCACCACCATGCTGGTCAAGGAGCGTCGCCTGTAACGCCGGCCGCCGTCACCCACCCAGGGGCAGAGGGTCTTGAATGACCGCCAGCCGCCATCTCTTCAAGCTGTTTCTTGGTCTCGCCATCGGGACGATGTTCTTTTATCTTGCGGTGCGCCGTGTCAATTTCGACCAGGCGCTGGCGGCACTGGCCCAGACCAATTACTGGCTGGTGGGCCTGTCCGCCGTCGTTATGATGGCCGCGCACCTCCTGCGAGCCATGCGCTGGCGGTATCTGCTCGCGCCCGTGAAAGTGCTGAGCACACGCAGCCTATTCTCCGCGCTTATGATCGGCTACGCCGCAAACAGCTTTGTCCCCGCCCACTTGGGGGAGTTTCTGCGCGCCTTTGTCATCGGCAAGAAACATGGCATCTCGGCCAGCGCCGCCTTCGGCTCCATCGTGGTCGAACGCATCGTGGATGTGGTCTCGCTCATTGGGGCGATGGCTCTGGTGCTGATGGTGCACCCGTTTCCAGACTGGGTGACCACCAGCGGCCTCCTGATGCTG
>Ga0209254_10003720_pt1 | contig 13909 bp, 6 predicted proteins | sample FrelakmetDIP11DI_FD_187148 | JGI IMG/M metagenome (GOLD analysis project Ga0209254, IMG submission 187148) | Freshwater lake sediment microbial communities from the University of Notre Dame, USA, for methane emissions studies - DIP11 DI (SPAdes)... | ecosystem: Environmental > Aquatic >...
GCGGGGCGAACCGGGGCGTAAAGGCCGTCGCCGAGCGGAAGGCGAAAGGGCGACTGGGAAGTCCCGTTTCGCATCCTGAGCACGGCGACTCTCCGATTCAGGCAATGGGTCCGCGGGCCAGCCCCGCCAGGTCCCGGGCGATGAGTGCGGCCACCAGGCTGGGGTCCTGGGAGGCGTGCAGGACGTGGAGGGCCTCGCCGTGAAGGCCATTCTGCTCCCAGTCGGCGCCGCTGGGGTCCTGGGCGGCATCCTCGATCAGGCGGGCGGTCTCGCCCCCGGCGGCGCCGATCAGGTAGACGGGGGCGTTCGGGTGCTGGGCGCGGAAGCGCTCGTACTCGTCGCGGATGCCGGGCTTGGCGCCGCCGAAGCCGGTGGTCTTGCCGCCCACGAAGATGGCGGCCGCGGCCAGCTGGACCATGGGGTCACGCAGGCTCGCGAGGTCCGCGGTCAGGTCCGCCGCCGGGTCTCCGACCCAGTGGACCTGGCCGAAGACCGCGGCGTCGGACGCCTCCGGTGGGGCCTGGGGGCGAAAGCGCTCCAACTGGAACAGTTCGATGGCCGGCGGGGCGCTCCGCTCCCGGGCGAGGCGGTGGACCAGCGGGGTGATGGTCGGGTGCCCGCCGAAGACCAGCCGGGCGCCTTGGTCGAACAGGGCCCGGACCAGGGCCGCGACCAGCTCGTAGACCCGCTGGGCCTCGGGGGTGCGGGCGATCTCGTCGGGGACGCTGGCGGAGAGCAGGACCGGCAGTGGCGTTGGGTCTGTCATAGGGGTTACCCGTGAGGGTTCAGGTTGGTAGGTCGGAAGGGTCGGGTTGGGCCATGGCGGCATCAGGCGGGCGCGAGGTCGGACAGGAAGTAGCCGACCACCTGGTCCAGGGCCAGGATGCGCAGCGGCTCCTTGTGCCGGGCCCAGGCCAGGGCCGCCTCTTCCTCCGCGCTCAGGCGGCACCCCTGATGGACCAGCACGGCGCTGCCCTTGGCGCCCAGGGCCTCCCGCCGGCCCAGGGCCAGGCGATGCAGCCGCCCCAGGCTGTAGGGGGCGTCCTCGTACTCCAGCAGGCAGCGCCGGGCGCCCCGTCCAGACCCCAGGGTGATCAGCAACCGGCGCCTTTCGCTCCCAGTGATCGTCAGCGGCAGCAGCGGCTTGAGGTGCTCCAGGGTTTGCATCACCCGTTGGTCGAAGGAACGGCGGGCAGCGAGCCGGGCGCGCACCGCCCGATCCAGTTCAAACAGGTTGTGCCCCAGGTCCGGTCCCCACTCCAGGGCCGGCAGGTCCCGGACCTGAGGGAAGCCCTCGGACCCGCCCACCCGCACCGGGAGTATGGCGACCCGGTTGGCCAGGGCGACGCTCACCTCCTCGCGCACCCAGCGGGAATCCGCGGCGTCCGGGGAGTCCACCAGGAGCAGAAAGTCCTTCTCCGGGATCGCCTGGTGGATGCGTGGCTGAAACGGCTCCCCCGGCTCGATGGCCTCGTCCTCGGTGTCGAGGAAGGCGTCGAAGCCCTGTTTACCGAAATGGTCATAGATGGCGTGGGCCGCTGCCGCGCCGTCGATGCGCCGATAGGAGACGAAGAGCCGGCAGTCCCGCTGGAAGGGCTCCAGCCCCAGGTAGCGGCGGATGGCCTGGACCACGGCGGCGCCAGGCTCAATCCCGTCGTCCCAGCAGGCGGCGTTGAGCCGGCCCAGGGTCTCGAGTTCGCCCTTGAGCGCGCTGAAGTCGAAGCGGGCGCGCTCCGGGGGCACCGGCAGCATGGGGAAGCGGCTCCCGGTGGCTAGTGCCGCATAGGCGAGCACCGCCGGGTCCGCCAGGGCCTGCTCGGTGAGCACGAAGACCATGACGGCAGTCTCGTGGGCCGCGGGCAGGGCGGCCGGGCAAAGGCCGTCGGGGATGCTCGCCTGGCCGGCGAGGCGCTCGCGCATCGCCTGGGCGATGGCCGCGCCGTCCGCGGCGGAAGCGATCAGGACCTGGCCTTGGGTCGACATGGCGGCTCCACGATCTCCTTGTTTCGGTATGTCGATTCTAGCTTCGGCGCCGGGGACCTGGATTCTGCTGCGCTACATCCAGGCTATGGGGCTGACGTGGTCATCGTGCTTTCGGTCCCCGTCCGTTCCGTTTGCGGTTCGATTGACGTGCGACGCCGGTCCGCACAGCGGACCCTACGTAGGGTCCGCTGTGCGGACCGCCTCGGGCGGCACACTCAAGGCTCATCACGGCGCAGGGCCTCCAGGGTCGCCGCGTCGAAGGGGTTACGGCCCTGCTCCAAGGCCTCGATCCACTGGCGGCGTTTGGAGACGCGCTCCTTGATCCCCTCGTCGTCGCCGGCCTCGGCCCAGGCGACGAAGGCCCCGAAGTCATCGATGGCGCCGGCGAAGTCTCCGGTTCGTGCCCGCGCAACGCCACGGGAGTCCCTGGCCTCGCCGTGTCCCGGCGCCAGCCGGACCGCGCGCTCACAGTGAGCGAGCACATCGGCGCCTCGGTCCCACCGGCTTCCGTCCCAACAGAGCCCGTTCTCGATACCCACGTCATCCCGACCGTCCGGGTCCCACTCCTTTGCCTGTGCATAGGCGGCCAGGGCCTCTGCCAGTTTTCCGTGCTTGGCCAAGGTGAGCGCCGCGGCGCGCCTGCTCGGAGCGGCAAGGCGGTGTGCCCGAACAACGGGGTCGAACTCCTGGCTGCCGAATTCGGCCAGGACCCGCCGATAGGCGTCCACCGCCGCCTCCACCTCGCCACCCTCGGCCCGTGCGTACCCTCCGCTGAGGAAGGACGCAGGTATGGGCCGTTCCGGGCAGGTCTTCGCCGGCGCCTCTGCGCCGAAATAGCGCTGCCACTCCTCGGCGCCTAGGTTCCGAATGATGGTTTCGCAGGCCTTGGCCCGGACTCGGGCGAGGTCAGGGTCCCAGAGGCGGATGGTGTTGTCATCGGACCCGCTGGCCAGGGTGCGCCCGTCCGGGGCGAAGGCGACGGCGTTGACTGAGCCCTTATGCCCACGCAGGACAAGGGGCTCGGCCTGCGGTCGGGTCGGGTCCCAGAGGCGGATGGTGTTGTCATCGGACCCGCTGGCCAGGGTGCGCCCGTCCGGGGCGAAGGCGACGGCGGTGACCCCGCCCTCATGCCCACGCAGGACAATGGGCTCGGCCTGCGGTCGGGTCGGGTCCCAGAGGCGGATGGTTTCGTCCCAGGACCCGCTGGCCAGGGTGCGCCCGTCCGGGGCGAAGGCGACGGCGTTGACTGGGCCCTCATGCCCACGCAGGACAATGGGCTCGGCCTGCGGTCGGGTCGGGTCCCAGAGGCGGATGGTGTTGTCCCAGGACCCGCTGGCCAGGGTGCGCCCGTCCGGGGCGAAGGCGACGGCGTTGACCTCGCCCTCGCCCTTATGCCCACGCAGGACAAGGGGCTCGGCCTGCGGTCGGGTCGGGTCCCAGAGGCGGATGGTGTTGTGCCAGGACCCGCTGGCCAGGGTGCGCCCGTCCGGGGCGAAGGCGACGGCGTTGACCTCGCCCTCGCCCTTATGCCCACGCAGGACAATGGGCTCGGCCTGCGGTTGGGTCGGGTCCCAGAGGCGGATGCTGTTGTCATCGGACCCGCTGGCCAGGGTGCGCCCGTCCGGGGCGAAGGCGACGGCGGCGACCCACTTCTCATGCCCGCGCAGGACAATGGGCTCGGCCTGCGGTCGGGTCGGGTCCCAGAGGCGGATGCTGTTGTCATTGGACGCGCTGGCCAGGGTGCGCCCGTCCGGGACGAAGGCGACGGCGTTCACTGGGCCCTCATGCCCACGCAGGACAAGGGGCTCGGCCTGCGGTCGGGTCGGGTCCCAGAGGCGGATGCTGTTGTCATCGGACCCGCTGGCCAGGGTGCGCCCGTCCGGGGCGAAGGCGACGGCGGTGACTGGGCCCTCATGCCCACGCAGGACAATGGGCTCGGCCTGCGGTCGGGTCGGGTCCCAGAGGCGGATGGTGTTGTCCTTGGACGCGCTGGCCAGGGTGCGCCCGTCCGGGGCGAAGGCGACGGCGGTGACCTCGCCCTTGCCCTCATGCCCACGCAGGACAATGGGCTCGGCCTGCGGTCGGGTCGGGTCCCAGAGGCGGATGGTGTTGTGCCAGGACGCGCTGGCCAGGGTGCGCCCGTCGGGGGCGAAGGCGACGGCGGTGACCCCGCTCTCATGCACGCGCAGGACAATGGGCTCGGCCTGCGGTCGGGTCGGGTCCCAGAGGCGGATGGTGTTGTCATTTGACGCGCTGGCCAGGGTGCGCCCGTCCGGGGCGAAGGCGACGGCGGTGACCCACTCCTCATGCCCGCGCAGGACAATGGGCTCGGCCTGCGGTCGGGTCGGGTCCCAGAGGCGGATGGTCTTGTCCCCGGACGCGCTGGCCAGGGTGCGCCCGTCCGGGGCGAAGGCGACGGCGTCGACTGGGCCCTCATGCCCACGCAGGACAATGGGCTCGGCCTGCGGTTGGGTCGGGTCCCAGAGGCAGATGCTGTTGTCATCGGACCCGCTGGCCAGGGTGCGCCCGTCCGGGGCGAAGGCGACGGCGGTGACCCCGCCCTCATGTCCGCGCAGGACAATGGGCGCGGCCTGCGGTTGGGTCGGGTCCCAGAGGCGGATGGTCTTGTCCCCGGACGCGCTGGCCAGGGTGCGCCCGTCCGGGGCGAAGGCGACGGCGGTGACCCACCCCTCATGCCCGATCAGGGGCACGCCCCCGATCCCCCCCAGCACCTCCCGGATCATTGACTCGGTGGCCGGAAGTTGGGGCGCCGCCCGGCGGGCCTCGAGGGCCAGCAAGAGGCTCCGCTGGGGGTCCTTCAGTTTGTCGTGACCGGCGACCTCCGTGAACCACTTGGCCCGGCTCTCCAAGGCGGTCTTACGCTGGGCCTCGGCCTTGGCCTCGTTCTCCAGCGCGGTGCTCTCTGCCTTGAGCGCCACCTTTTCACTTGCGACTGCCGCCTCCTTTGCCACACGCGCCGCCTCTGCACGATCCAGCGCCCACCAGGCAGCGCCGAGCGCGACAACCACCAGCAGGACAGACAGCACGAGCCAGCGGCGCATGTTGCGGGCGGATTTGGCCTTCTGCTCCGCCAGGGCCTGGGCAGTTTTTGCCGCAGCCGAGGCACTCTCGGCGGCGGCGCTGACCGTCGCCAACTCTCGCTCCTTCGCCGCCTCCCGCTCCTGGGTGGCCTTCTCCTGCTGGCTTGCTAACTCATTTGCCGTGGCCAGCTCTCGCTCCCGCGCGGCGGCAAGCTCGTGGGCTGCGGCCAGCTCTCGCTCCCGTGCGGCGGCAAGCTCGTGGGCCGCGGCCAGCTCACGCCCCCGGGCAGCGTCGCGCTCGGCCTTCTCCTCTTGGCGGCGTTGGCGCTCGGCCTCGGCCTCCCGCCGACTGCGCTCCAAGAAGGCCATGGCCCGCCGGCACTGCCCACCGTAGCGGCGGGCCCAGGCGGCGGTGGGGGCTTGGTCCTTCTTCCAGGCCAGGAGCCGATCCAGGTTCTGGCCCCCGAGCAGTTCCCCCTCGCCCTCGGCATAGAGCCGCGCGGCGTCGGCCAGACGGCGGTACTCCTCGGCGGAGTCGGTCTCGTCCCCGATCCACCAGCCCAGGCGGGCCCAGTGGGCGATGAGGCTCTCGTGGCCGATGTCGATGACGGACTCGGGGGTCAGGGGGCCGGGCGGGGAGGCGACGAGGAAGCCGCGCCCCGGGGCGCGGAAGGCCTCGACGATGGGGTAGAGGGCCTCCGGGGCCACGCCGGCCACTGCCGCAAGCTCCACGAACGTTTGGGGTCTGCGGGTGTCGCGGCGGGTGCCGGAGCGCTCGCACAGGGCCTGGAACAGGACCTTGACCCACTGGCGTTGGGGGCCCTTGGGCAGGGATTGGAAGACCTCGTCGCCATGGGCGGAGAGGGCGGCGTTGAGTCCGCCCTCCGGGTAATCCGCCGCCCCGAGCCGCCGGTCCCAGCCACCCCGGGCCTCGGCCTGGGTCCAGAGCCGCATCAGGGCATGCTGCAGCACCGGGAGCCGGTCCGGGTCCTCGCCCAGGTCGTTCAGGAGTCGCGCCACCAGGGCGGGGTCCAGGTCGCCGCCGAAGAGTCGGGCGGGCTCGCGGATCGCCTCCTCGTACTGGTCGCGGCTCAGCCTGGGGGTGAGGAACTGGGCATCGTTGATGGCCTCGGGCAGCCCGGCGAAGACGGCGCAGTCGCCCAGGAAGTCCGAGCGCATGGTGAGGACGACGAGGATGGGCGGGGGCTCGTCGATCAGATCGGGGCCGATCAGTCCGGTGGCGGCCGGGCCGGGGCCCGTGGGGCCTTCGCCGGGGCCAGGGGTCGGATGGGCGGCGGCGTCCGGGCGGGTGCTGGCGAGCAGCAGGCCGACGAAGGCATCAGCATCGTCCCGGGCCCGGCCTGGGTCCGCGCCCTCGCCGCGGAAGCGGAAGACCTCCTCGAACTGGTCCACCACCAGCAGGAGCCCGGTCCTGGGGGGCAGGGCGGCCCCGGCGACGACCTCGTTGAGCCCCAGCCGGCCCCGGCGTAGGGCGGACTCCAGGAAGGCGGCGGCCTGAGGCGGTCCGGCTCGCTCCGGCCCCAGGGCATCGGGGGCGAGCAGGGCCTCAGCGAGGGCGCCGTAGGGGTCCGTACCCGGGCGCATGAGGGCGATGCGCCAGTCCGTGGCCTGGGAGGCGAGCCAGCCCTGCTGCACCGCAGGGATCAGCCCGGCACGCACCAGGGAGGACTTGCCGCAGCCGCTCACGCCCACCACGGCCAGGAGTCGGCGGGTCTCCAGCCGGGCCAGCATGTCCCCCACCTGGGGGGCGCGACCGAAGAAGAGGTCGGCCTCGGCGGTCTCGAAGGGGCGCAGCCCGGGGTAGGGGCGGGCCGGCGGCTCCGGGGCCGCGGCTTGGGCCAGGGCCGGATCGGGCCCGGGGCTGGGTCCCACGCTGGCTTCCAGGGTGGGCCCAGCGGCGGGCGCCGCGGGGTGCTCGACTCCGGGCTTGGAGGTCGGTTCGCTCACGGGACCGCCACCTGGGCCAAGGCGTCCAGGTAGGGGCCCAGGTCGGGGCCGCCCAGGCCGCGGAGCCAGTGGAAGTGCCGCACCATCATCCCGAGGGGGGCCTTGCCCTCCCGCGGGGCGTCGTAGACGGCGCAGGCCGGGGCCTTGGACTTGCGGGCCATGGCGATCACCCGGCAGTCGTTCACCTGCTGCCTGGCCCAGGCCCGGTCGCATTGGTCGTAGACCACCATGAGCCCCTGGTAAGGGGCGCGCTCCACCAGGTCGGCCAGGGGTACGGTCTCCTCCGCGACCTCGTAGCCGATGCCCTGGGCGTACAGGGTGGCGCCGATGCCGTAGGCGGCCTGCTCATCCGCCGCGGAAGCGCGGATCAGGACCTGGGTATCGGTGTCGGGGAGGTTGGGCGGCGGGATCAGCAGGCGCCGGGCCTCGCCCTCCACCCGGCGCTTGAAGTCCTCGAAGCCGCACACCTGGACTTCGGCGGCGGCGAAGAGGGCCGGGTCGTCGAGCTTGGCCTGGTCCAGCAGCGGGTCCAGCCAGCGCAGAATGGGCAGCCCGGCCGCCCGGGCGAGCTCCAGTTGCAGGGCCTCGTGGCCCTGGGGCAGGTCCGGGCGCTTGTCCATGGTGTCCAGGCCCAGGAGCTGCACGAACAGCAGGCTCTGGGCCAGCTCCGCCGCGACCGCGTCCCGGTAGTCCGCCGGCCCGCCGGGGAGCAGGTTGGCGGGGCGGACGACGAGGCCGGATTGGGCGAGCTGACGGCCGAGGACGTCGCGGCGCTCCTGCAGGCTGCGGTGGACCTCAGCGACATAGACCGCCTTGGGGCTGGAAGAGGCAGCCGGGGCCGCGGGCGATGCGGCGGTTTGGGGCTGGGGCGCGAGGTCCGGCGGGACCGGGGCCTGGGCCGGTGCGGCCGAGGCCGCGGTGCGCAGCTCTTCCAGTCGGTCGGCCAGTTTGCGGCTGAGATCGAACAGGCGGTTGAAGTATTCGCGGTCGTCGGGGTGCTTGGGCAGGGGCACCGGGAAGCCGAGCTGGCGTTCGCGTCCATCGCGGTTGATCTGGTAGAGGTCGTAGCCGATCAGGTCGCGGATGGGCTCAGGGCGCCGCTCCGGATCGATCCAGGTCTTGTGGACGACGAAGATGCGGCCCGCCGCGCCGCCGCTGGCGGCCTTGTGACTGACGAAGCGATCCAGCTCGTAGGGGCACCAGGGAGACTCCAACCAGCCCTTGGAGAGCACCATCAGGAAGGCGGCGGAGCTGTCCAGGGCCGCCTCCAGCTCGGGTGTGATGGCCTGGGTGCGGTCGATGCGCTTGTCGATCCAGACCTCGCCCCGGTTGGCGCGGCCCAGCTCAGCGGCGAGCAGGATGCGCAGGTTGGATACCAGGCCATGCACCCAGCCGTCCTCGGGCTGGTCGGTGCCGGGGATCTGGTTATCCATCCAGGCATAGCTCACGAACAGGTCGTGGCTGTGGCCGGGGACGTAGGCGTCTTGTCCTGCCATGCTCCTTGGTGAGCTGGTTGTGGGGAGGCCGGATCGGCCTGCCCCCTGCCCGATGGGTGACCGCGGGTCGCGGCGGTTTTGGGCTTCGGCGATTGTGCCCTGTTGGTGCCCGGCGTCAAGAGGAGCCGGACCTGTGGCAATTCAGCCTGTCCGGTGAGATCGAGCTGTGGATCGAGGTGGGCCAGCCGGACGAGCGGCGGCTGCGCAAGGCGTGCGGGCGGGCCCGGCAGGTCGTGGTGCTGAACTACGGCGGGCGCGTGGCGGACATCTGGTGGCAGCAGAACGCCGCCGCCCTGGAGCGCCTGACCAACCTGCGGGTGTTGGACCTGCCGGCGGACAGGGTCGCGGCCCTGACGGGGCTGGCCGAGCGGGCCATGGACCTCCAGTGCACCCTCGACGGGGGCGATGTGTGGATCGGCAGCGGGCGGGTGACGGTGGAACTGGCGCCGGCGGCGCGGCAGGGCTGATTGGCCTGGGGTCTGGGGTCCAGGCCCCTAGTCAGGTGGAGCGCAGCGGAATCCGGGAGCGGCTTTGCAGGCAGGCGCCGGATCGATGGGTCGCCGCGAAAGCCTGGATTCCGCTGCGCTCCATCCAGACTACAGGAGCCGGCTCCGGGGAATGCTTGCCCTGTCTCTCCGCGTGGTAGCGCCGGCCCGGGAGAGCTTACTTCCCATGGCCAACGGGGCCTTGCGCCAACCTCGCGCAGCAGGGGTCGGCGGACAGGCCCAGAGGCTTCGGTGGGAGCGGCTTCAGCCGCGACGCCGTGGACGAACCCAGGCGGGCTCGACCCAGGCGGCCAACACTCGGAGAGCCTTGTCGTCAGGCGGGTGGGGGCTCTGGAAAACGCCCCGTCGCGGCTGAACCCGCTCCCGAGTGCGGGAGCGGGCCGGCCGGCCGAGGGTTGTGGCCTGCGGCGTCGGCTGGGGCGGCCGTCGGGCACGGCCATGGGTAGGTCGGCCTTCAGGCCGAGCTTGGCCCCAGCCCCAGGGCAAGCCGGATCGGTAACCGGGCAGGCAGTCCGGCGCAGTTGCCCCAAGGCCCGGCCTCTGGCAGTCTCTCCCATCGAGCGCAAAGGCACTGTGTGTACAGGGGAGATCTTGAGTGGCGAAGCCAACCGGTAGCAACCGCCCCCCCACCGACGGGCGCGATCACGCCTGCCGCTTCGACATGGTCAAGCTCATGGCCGCATGGGTCGAGTTCTCTGCGCTGTGACTACCGCCCCGAGGTTTCCTGGTAACCGAGTACTCGCCAGGCGAGGGTCGCGAAGCAGAGCGTCGTTGTCACAGAACTAACCCCATGCCCCGAACAGACGGCTTCCTCTGCTACGCCCACGCAAACGGCCAGTCGCCGTCCCGCGAATTCGTGGTTGAGTTGCAACGGCACCTAAGGCATATCGAGCCCGGCCACGCGCACCGACCCTGGTTTGATCAAGACATCCGCGCCAGCGGGGATTGGCCCAAAGAGCTTCGCGCCGCGCTGGACCGCGCCGCCTACGCGGTGCTGTTCGTCAACATCGAGTTCGTTGACTCCGAGTTCGTCCGCACGGTCGAACTGCCCGCCCTGCTGAAGGCGGCAGAGGATGACGGGCTGCTGCTGCTCGCGCTGCGGGTCGGCACCTGTCGGCTGCCCGACTGGCTTGCCCGCATCCAGTTCTCGAACCACGAGGACCCACCGCTCTACGCCGCAAAGCGCCCAACCCGCGACCGCGCCTACACGGCCGTCGCCGCCCGCGTCGAGGAGCACCTACGCGGTGGCCCGGCGTCATCCCAGGCGGTCCGGCTCATGGCCCAGACCCCCGGCGTCAGCGCCAAGCAGACAAGGGCCATGGTGGGCACCAGCGAGACCGCATCCGCACCCTTGGCGGACCTGGCCGGGGCCCTGTCCCGGCGCTTCGCTGCCGACCTGGATCGGCTCAAGGCCCGCTATCTGCGCGGCGAGCGCGCGGCGGCCCTGGTCGAGTTGGACACCCTGATCGCCGATGATGCCTGGTCGGCCCTGGACGCCCGGCTGCGCGGTCGCTTTCTGCGCACCGCGGCGCTGTACCGGCTGGCCTTGGATCAGATCGGCGAGGCGGAGACGCTGGCGCAACGCGCCCGGACAGAGGACAAGGACGGCGATTCTCAGGTCCTCGATGCGCAACTGGCCCTCCATCGCGGCGGCCCGACCGCGGCCCTAAGGCTGCTCGACCCACCGCGCTCGGCGCAGGCGCGACACCTGCAAGCGGCGTTGCTGATTCAGACCGACGACGCTGCTGGCGCGCTCGCCGCGCTGGCGAGCGACCCCGAACTCGATGCCCGTCGCGATCCCACTCAGGATTCACCCGCCGAGCCCCAAGCCAGTGGCGGACGGGAGGCACCGGCACCGGACGCGCCGGCCGGTCAGCAGGACGCGGCCGAGACCTGGCGCCTGCGCGGGCTTGCCCTGCTGGCACTGAAACGCCTGCCCGAGGCAGCCGAGGTCATCGCCCAGGCCCGGGCGCTGGCCCCGGACTGGCTCGCCGTGCGGGCCGCCGCCGCGCTGATCGGGTTCTGGCGCGCTTGCACGCCTGCCGCGCTGGACCTGACCGCCCAACCCCTGTGGCCCATGCCCTTCGCCCGCGGCCTGGTGCGTGTCGACACCCAGGCCCGCGCGGGGCTCGCCGAGGCAGGGCAGGCCTTTGCCGACATCGCAGCAAGCCTGCCGGACGGCTCGGCCGAGCAGGGCCATTGGCTCAGTTGGCGCCTGATCGCACTCATCACGACCGGCGCCTCACGGGACGAGGCAACCGTGCTGGCCCGACGACTGCTCAGCGACGAACGCAGCATCCACATCTGGCCGCTGCTATGGGCACAGTTCCACGGGCTGGACCTGGACCGCGAGGCGCTCAAGAGCCGCCTGGCCGACGTGCCCCCGGAGGACCCCAACGCGGTGCCGTTGCGGGGCCTCTATCTGGAGCTTCGGCTTGAAGACGGCGAGGCCGAACAGGTGTTGGCCGAGTTGCCGGGCCTCGGGCGCGTGGCCTTCGTGCGGGGCCTGGCCGAGGTCCCTCGGCAATGGGCAGTGGCCGCCCTGACCGCCGCCGGGCGACTCGACGAGGCCGAGGGTGCCGCCGATGAGGTCGGCGACGAGCGCATGCGCCTGCGCCTGCGGCTGCTCATCGCCCGGGAGCGGGAGCGCGCGCAGCCCGGCAGCCACAAGACCGCCGCCGCTGCCCTGTTCGCCGCCGATCCCGGCCTGGACACCCTGGCCGAGGCCTGCGAGGTCCATGCCCTTGACGCTGACTGGGCCTTCGTCGCCGAGCATGCCGACGCCCTTCTGGTCGCCGTGCCGACGCCGGGCTCGCTACGGCTGTTGGTCAATGCGAGCTTCGGTCAGGGCCAGTACCAGCGTTGCCTGGACGCACTGGACGACCACCGCTCGGTCTATCCCGAGGGCCGTCTGCCGGGTGACCTGGCCCTGCTGCGGGTTCGCTGCCAGCGGATGCTGGGCGAGGCGTCCGAGGCGGCACGGGAGGCGCGTCGGCTGTTCGATCAGACGCAGTCGGCCGAGCACCTAGTCGAACTGCTGAACACGCAACTGGAGGCGGCGGACCCTGCCGGTATCCGCGAAAGCCTGCAACGACTGCTGCTAATCGAGCCAGCGGACGGGCATCTGTTGCTCCAGGGTGCGCGCATTGCCAAGCAGTATGACCGGGACCTTTCTGCCCGGCTGTGGCGATGCGCCGTCGCCCATCCGACCGATCAGCCAGAGTTCGCGGTTCAGGCGGCGATGCTCGGCGAGGGGCTCGGGCTTTCTGGCGAGGAGGTCAAGCCCTGGTTTCAGCGCATGCAGGCGCAGGCCGCGTCTGGCAACGGCGCCGTCCGCATGCTGCACCTGTCCGAGATGCCGGGTTTCCTGCGGGAGCAGCGGGCGAGCCAGCGCGCTCTGCTCGACAAGCTCTGGCAAGGCGAGGCCGGGCTGGCGATGCTCCCGCACGGCATATTGGGGCCGCTGCCGGCGGTCCTGCATGCCGACCCTGAGCACAATCGGACCGGGGCCGACCCGTTGCTGCAACGCCCGGTGTTGATCCGGCACGGGGCACGCCCGCTCGGGGAGTGGTTGCCTCGCCGCGAGTATCGACCACGGCTGATCTTGGACCTGACGGCGCTCCTGACAGCCTACAGCCTTGGTCTTCTCGATCAGGTCGAGCGTGCGTTCGGCCCGCTGTGGCTGCACCGCCAATGGCATCTGATGCTGCGCAGCGAGATCGAGCGTATCAATCCGTTGCAGCCGCAGCCTTCGCAGATCCATGCCGAGATCGGGCAACTCGTCAGGGCCGGGGGTATCGCCCTCATCGACTCGGTCGTGCCCCCGATACTGGATGCGATGCTCACGGCGCTCGTCGGCGAGGCCGAGGCACACAACCTTGAATGGGCTCGGTCGAACGCGGCGCGACTGCTGACCTATCTGCCTCTGCATGGGCCCGACATCGAGCACTGGCAAGAGGTTGATCCACCAGCGCCTTGGGGTGATCTCCTGCTCGGGCCCCGTGCCCTACTCGATGGGCTCTTGGGTGAGGAACTGATCGATCCGCGACGCCATGAAGCCGCAATTGCGGCCTTTCCGCCCGAGCCGAAGGTGAATGGGCGCATCCCATTGCCACCGAGGGGCGCCACCCTGTTGAGCAATACGACACTGCTTGGCCAATTCGCCGACTTGGACCTGTTGACGGTCCTGTCGCACCGCTTCCGCCTGCACATCACCAGGCAGGATTGGCAGCACGATCAGGAGGATGCCGAGAACGACAGTCGCCGAATCGCCCTAACCCGCTGGACCGATGACCTGATCGAGCAGGTGTTTGCCGGGCTCCAAGCTGGACGCTATCGCGTGTTGCCGACCGCCGGGCCGGGCCGGGACGATGGCGAGCCGGAATTCAGCGGGCTCGGCGAACTCTTGTCCCACCCGGGCGGGCCTGGCGACCTGCTGTGGGTGGACGACCGGTTCATCAACAGCTTCCAGAGTACGGGAACGACGCCGATCATCGGCATCGTCGAGGTGCTGGACCTGTTATGCGCCCATGGTGCCATCAATCGGAAGCAGCGATTCCGTTGGCTGAACCGGCTGCGCGCATCGGACTACCGGTTCATCCCCCTGGATGCCGATGAAATCCTGCATTGGTTGCGACAGGCGCATCCACAGGGCAACCGTTTAACCGTGCCCGTCGAACTGGAGGCTATTGCCCGCTATTGGGCGGTCTGTCTGTACCAGGGCAATGCCTTGCAATGGGTGGGCAATGAGCGGCATCCGAATGGCGAGCGGCCGTTCTTCGAGGCATCTCAATCGGCCATCGGACAGGTGCTCACCGCAGCCCTTTCAAGGTGCTAACGCGCTGAAATTACGAGAGATTAGTTTTCGGGCCCCGGCAACACGACAGTCTCGACTAGACAACCTGACCGTCGGTAA
>Ga0209254_10003721_pt1 | contig 13909 bp, 11 predicted proteins | sample FrelakmetDIP11DI_FD_187148 | JGI IMG/M metagenome (GOLD analysis project Ga0209254, IMG submission 187148) | Freshwater lake sediment microbial communities from the University of Notre Dame, USA, for methane emissions studies - DIP11 DI (SPAdes)... | ecosystem: Environmental > Aquatic >...
GACAGCGCTACGGGGCCATGGGGCTTGACAGCCGGCGAGCGTGCCGTTACATTCTCATACGCGAATGATTCGTAAATAAGAACGATATATGAATACGGTCGACCGTGCGACCGTCGACCGGCGGATCGACCGCCTCAAGTCGGCCGTCAGGTCCGCAGGCGTCAAGCTCACACACCAGCGCCTCGAGGTCTTCCGCGAAGTCGCCTCGAGCCTGGAGCACCCGGACGCGGATGCCGTCTTCCGCGCCGTCCGCAGGCGCGTGCCGACGCTGTCGATTGACACCGTCTACCGCACGCTCTGGATGCTCAACGACCTGGGGCTCGTCACGACGCTCGGGCCGAGGCGCGAAAGCGTCCGCTTCGACGCGAACCTGGACCACCACCACCACTACGTCTGCACCAGTTGCGGCCTGGCGAGGGATTTCGCGAGCCCGGACCTCGACGCACTCGGCATCCCTGACGCTGTCAGGGCCCTCGGCCGCGTTCTTGTCACCCAGGTCGAGGTACGGGGCGTCTGCAGCCGCTGCGCCAGGGCGGATCGCCCGCCCAGAGGGTCCGGCGCTCCCGCCAGCGGACCGTGATGGGCATCCCCCGTACTGATAAATACGCTGCGTTCACATCACAGGAAAGGTCAACATCAACATGGACAACGAAGCGAAGTGCCCGTTCACGAGCAAGGCGCACAGCGGCACGTCGAACCGCGACTGGTGGCCGAACCAGTTGAGCCTGAAGGTCCTCCACCGGAACCCGCCCGCGGGCGATCCGATGGGCGCAGAATTCAACTATGCCGAGGAGTTCAAGACCCTTGATCTCGAGGCCCTGAAGAAGGACATCGAGCAGGTGATGACGACGTCGCAGGACTGGTGGCCGGCCGACTTCGGCCACTACGGGCCGCTGTTCATCCGGATGGCCTGGCACAGCGCCGGCACTTACCGCGTCAGCGACGGCCGAGGAGGCGCGGGTTATGGACAGCAGCGCTTCGCGCCCCTGAACAGCTGGCCGGACAACGTGAACCTCGACAAGGCGCGACGGCTGCTGTGGCCGATCAAGCAGAAGTACGGCCGGAAAATCTCGTGGGCCGACCTGATGGTCTTCGCCGGCAACTGCGCCCTGGAGTCGATGGGGTTCAAGACATTCGGCTTCGGCGGCGGGCGCGAGGATGTCTGGGAGCCCGAGGAGGTCAACTGGGGCACCGAGCACACATGGCTCGACGACAAGCGCTACAGCGGCGATCGTGAACTCGCGAATCCCCTGGCCGCCGTCCAGATGGGGCTCATCTACGTGAACCCGGAAGGGCCCAACGGCAACCCCGATCCTGTCGCCGCAGCCAGAGACATTCGGGAGACCTTCGCCCGCATGGCGATGAACGACGAGGAGACCGTCGCGCTCATCGCCGGCGGACACACGTTCGGCAAGACCCATGGAGCGGGCCCCGCGACGCACGTCGGCCCGGAACCCGAGGCGGCCCCCATCGAGGCGCAGGGCTTCGGCTGGAAGAGCAGTTACGGCACCGGCAAGGGGGGCGACTGCATCAGCAGCGGTCTCGAGGTCACCTGGACCACGACGCCCACGAAGTGGAGCAACAACTTCTTCTGGAACCTCTTCGGCTACGACTGGGAACTGACCAAGAGCCCGGCCGGTGCGCACCAGTGGAAGCCGAAGCACGGCATGGGTGAGGGCAGCGTCCCCGACGCCCATGACCCGGCAAAGCGTCACGCGCCGACCATGCTGACCACCGACCTCGCGCTCAGGTTCGACCCGGCCTACGAGAAGATTTCCCGCCGCTTCCACGAGAACCCGGACGAGTTCGCCACGGCGTTCGCCAAGGCGTGGTTCAAGCTGACACACCGCGACATGGGACCCCTCTCGCGGTACGCCGGCAAACTGGTTCCCGCAGAGCCGCAACTGTGGCAGGACCCCGTGCCCCCGGTCACGCATGATCTGATCGGAGCCGAGGACATCGCGGCGCTCAAGGCCAAGGCCCTCGCCTCGGGGCTGTCGGTCTCCCAGCTCGTCTCGACCGCCTGGGCGTCGGCGTCGACGTTCCGCGGCACCGACAAGCGCGGGGGCGCCAACGGGGCGCGCATTCGCCTCGCGCCGCAGAAGGACTGGGACGTCAACAATCCGCCCGAGCTGGCGAAGGCGCTGCAGATTCTGGAGAAGATCCAGAAGGGATTCAATGACGCCCAGGCCGGCGGGAAGAAGCGCGTCTCGCTTGCCGACCTGATCGTCCTGAGCGGGTGCGCGGCCGTCGAGCAGGCCGCGAAGGCCGCCGGATTCGACGTGCAGGTGCCCTTCACGCCGGGACGCGCGGATGCGTCCCAGGAGCAGACCGACGTGCAATCGTTCGCCGTCCTCGAGCCGACGGCAGACGGGTTCCGCAACTACCTCCGACACGGACAGACCGTGCCGGCCGAGGTCCTGCTGATCGATCGGGCCCAACTGCTGACGCTGAGCGCTCCCGAGATGACCGTGCTCGTCGGCGGCATGCGGGCGCTGAACGCGAACGCCCGGCCGTCCGAACTCGGCGTCTTCACGAAGCGGCCCGGGACGTTGACCAACGACTTCTTCGTGAACCTGCTCGACATGGATACGGAGTGGAAGCCGGCCTCCGACGCAGCGGATGCCTTCGAAGGCCGCGGTCGCGGGACGGGCGAGATCAAGTGGACAGCCAGCCGCGTCGACCTCGCCTTCGGCTCGAACTCGGAGCTCCGCGCCCTCGCGGAAGTCTACGCGTGCGCCGACGCGAAGGAGAAATTCGTGCGCGACTTCGCGGCCGCGTGGAGCAAGGTCATGAATCTCGATCGGTTCGATATCGCCTGATCCGTCCGCTCAGGCCGGCCGTCGCCGGCCGGCCTGAGCGTTCCAGGCCCGATTCCCGGTTGACGTTCGTCCGGCGCTGCCCTCAGCGCGGCGCTGCCGGCAGCCGCTCACTCACCCACGACACGACCTGCGACGCGCCCGACCCGGTGTTCGCCAGCGCCGCCACGGCGTAGCCGGAATCCGGGAAGATCCGCAGGTCCCCGTTCATGCCCGGCGCGCCGCCGCTGTGGCCGAAGCTCCTCACGCCGCCATCCATGCTCTCGACGAACCCGTAGGCGTACTTGTCGCCCTGGCCGGTATCGACTTTTCCCGTGGTCATCAGCGCCGTGTGCTTCGCGTCCAGCAGCGCGTGGCCGGTCAAGGCCGACGCAAAGCGAAGCAGGTCTCCCACCGTCGTGTAGCCCCCTCCAGCCGACGTGCCCCGGTAGGGCAGCGTGCCGGTGTTCGGTATCCACACGCCCTTCTGCTGCATGTAACCCTTCGCCCGGCCGGCTACCGCGACATCCTCCGGCTCCGACCCGCTGCCCGTCATGCCGGCAGGCACGAAGATGTGATCGCGGACGTAGTCGTAGTAGCTCTGTCCCGACACGCGCTCCACGATGACGCCGAGCAGCAGGAAGCCGTAGTTGCTGTACTGCCATTTCGACCCTGGCTCGAATTCGAGGCCCCGCGCGCCGTAGAGCTTCACGTAGTCGCCGAGCGTCTTCAGTTCCAGGCGACGCGCGTTGAACTCGGGCCCGAAGATGTCCCCGGTGCCGCCTGTGTGCGTCAACAGATGATGGATGGTCACCTTCGTGGCGACATCGCGGTTGGGATAGTCCGTCAGGTAGGTTCCGAGAGGCGCGTCGAGCTTCACCCTGCCGGCCTGCACCAGCTGCATGATGGCCGTCGCGGTGAACATCTTGTTCATCGAGCCCATGCGGAAGCCCGTCTCGAGCGCGTTGGGCGTACCCGCTTCCCGGTCGGCCAGGCCCTTCGCCTCGCTGTAGATCACCTTGCCGTCCCGCGCGACGAGAACGGCGCCCTGGAACCTGCCGCCCGCGGCCTGGGCGGCGACCTTCGCCCGCACGGCTGACGCCAGGTCCGCGTCGCTCAGCCGGCGGACAGCAAGCTCGGCGGGGCGGGGCACGAGGTTCAGCCCGAGCTGGACGATGCGGTGAGGCGGCGCGGCCTCGACCTCGACGACCACTCTCGCGACCTGCTCCCAGGCTCGCTCCAGGACGAGGCACGTCACGGTCGTGGCGGTCGCGCCCTCCACCTTGCGAAGATCAAACCCGCCCGTTCTCAGCAGGAAATCCATGTCGCCGTCGAGCCGCGCGATCCGCGAGGGGAACCTTAAGCGCAGGAACGCCTCGTATTTCGCGCGGTCTCCGGCATTGAAGGCATCCAGCCAGGCCAGGAATTGCCCCAGGGCGGGGCTCCGCTCGGCCTGTGCAACAGGCGACGGATTCGTGGCCGCCGTCTGCCGGCGCCCGGCCTCGCTGGCGGGCGCGGGTAGAAGGAGAACAGCGGTCAGCAGAACAACAATGCGGCTGTGCATACCGACTTAGACGATGGCGTGGCGTGTTCGGCTCGTTGCCCGGCGCAGCGGGATCGTGCGCGGCCCTGGCCCAACAGTGCTTCCACCGGGCCGACAGCTACTTCTTCGTGTACCCGGCAGGCAGGGAAAAAACCTCGTCGGCGATCGGGTCGGTCGACAGGGCTGTCACCGTCGTCGCCATCGTCATGTTGCCGAACTGGGCCATGGCGGCGGCCGCCTGCCCGGTCCCCTCGAGGGTCATCTGATATTCCTGGGCGAGGGGAATGCCGGCGTCGGCCATTGCCTTCTGCATCTCCAGCATGCCCTTGGCCTGGGGGCCCTGAGCCATGAACGAGGTCGAGAAGCCGGAGTCGGCGGCGGCCTTGCTGACCGCTCTGAACTCCTCCACGCCGGGTCCCTTGTCGGCAATCCAGAGCGTGCCGGACATCCGCATCGTGATCGCCTCCTGGCCGACGCTCATCGGCACGGTCATCTCCACCGCGTAGCCCTGGCATGTGCGGCCGAGGAGCTCTTTCGTCTGCCCGTTGGGCTTCATGCTCACCACCGCCTCGCCGAACGCGACGGGGAAGTTCCCGGCCAGGGCCGACGCGTCGGTGCTCGTGATCTCCTTCGTCGCATGGTTGACCGTGAACACCTGGCCGGCGGCCGTATCGAAGAAGACGGACACGTCCTGCTGCATCATCTTGATGTCGGAGCGCATCTTCAGCGCCTTGACGCGGGTCTCCATGGTCCCGTTGACGGCCATCCCTCCTGCGTTCATCGACAGCGTCATGGTCATGCCCAGGTCCGCCGATGCCGGCGACACGGAGCAGGCGAGCAGAACGAGGATTGCGACGACGGCTCTTCTCATGGCACCCTTCCTCCTGACGGCCGCACCGGCCGTTGCCGATGATAGCAGCGAATCAACGGCCGCAGCCCGACGACGACGTGCCGGATTGACATCATGAAGGCTCCCGCTCTACCCGGATTCGAAAGCGTCGTCCTCGCCGGCGGCGGCAGCCGCTGCTTCTGGCACGCCGGTTTCTGGCGGGAGGTGCAGGGGCCGCTCGCCCTGGCCCCGCGGCAGATTGCGGCGGTCAGCGCCGCCGGGGCGATCGCGTGTGCCATCAGCGCAGGTATTGGCGAGGTCGCGATGCGCCGCTTCCAGGCCGCGACCCGCGCGAATCCCAGGAACGTCTACCCGCGCAACGTCTTCGGCGCCGACCCGGTGTTCCCTCACGAGCGCATGTACCGCAACGCCGTTTTGGAGCTGTTCGACCGGGCGACGCTCGCGAGAGTCCACGCCGGGCCGGACATCCGGATGCTCCTCGGGCGCATGCCCGGCTGGCTCGGTCCTCGCACGGGCGCCCTCGTGGCGGCGGCGGCCTACAACGTCGACAAGCGCATCCGCGGGCTCGTGCATCCGACGACGCCGTCCGCCATCGGCTTCCGGCCCGAGGTCGTGTCGGTCCGCGAGTGCGGGACGCCGGAGCACCTGGCGGATCTCATCCTCGCCTCGTCGTGTTCTCCGCCGATGACGCCGCTGCTGACGTGGAAAGGGCGCTACGTCCTCGATGGCGGGGTCGTCGACAACGTGCCCGTGTGCGCGCTCGACGAGGCGCCCGGGGAGACGCTGGTGTTGCTGACGCGGCGGTATCCGGCGCTGCCCGTCATTCCCGGCAGAACCTACGTGCAGCCGTCCGCGAAGATTGCCGTCAGCGCCTGGGACTACACGAGCGCGGAGGGCCTTCAGGCCGCGTACGATCTCGGGCGGCGCGACGGCGAGACGTTCGTGAGAGACCGGGTCCGCCCGCCGGGACGGTGAGCATCGCCGGTGCCGATCAGAAGGCCGAGAGCCTGGAGTTGACGGCGTTATTGAAGACCGATCCGAACGTATAGCTGATGCCGACGCTGAAGTAGTAGTCGTAGCCTGTGGCGATCTGGCGGAGGCGGAGCAGCACTTCCTCGTCGGTCGCCCCTTCGGCGGGCAGGTAGATCTGGTTCCTGATGCGCGAGGCGCTCCCGGAGAGGCTCAGCGAGAACCCCTTGAAGAGGCGCACGTCGGCGTCGCCGTCGATCGCCAGGCGGTATTTGTAGCCGTCAGGGATGAACTGCGAAGCATCGAACCGCAGATCCAGGTTGCCCCAGGGCTCCTGCATGTCCCAGTTCACCGCGAAGGCGTGGCTGAGCGCGGTTTCCTCCAGCTTTCCGTAGATCGTGAGCTCGTGGTAGTTGAACCGCCTGAGCCCGAGCGAATAGGTGAAGGTGAGCTGGCGCCGCGTACTCTCGTCGTAGGGATAGATGTTGTACTCGATGGCGGGGAAGGCGCCCAGCGTGAGCCTCTGGTTGTTGTACGTCGACGTCGCCATCGATACCCGTCCGCCGGCGCCCCAGTGGGCGCCGAGCGACTTGACGATCAGGCCGCTCGCCGAGCTGTCCCGGGAAATCGCGACGTAGTCCTCCTCGTCTTCGTCCTCGAAGCTGAACCTGGACCGCCGGTAGTTGCCGCTGCCGCTCGCCGACAGCTTCCAGCCTTCGGTGACCCGCGATGCCGTCACGGAACTGCTGAGCCTGACCGTGGTCTCCGACTCCTCGCCCGACGTGCTGACGTTGCCGCGCACGCGGAACACCCAGAAGTTCCACGGGTCGGTGGTCGTCTGGGCGGCCTGCGCCCGCTGGGGCGGCGGGCGATAGGTGACATCGAGGCTGTCGCGGATCGACGACGAGGTCACGTAACGGATGAGGCCGAGCTTCAGCACGCGCACCAGGCCCCGGCGGACGTCATCATCGGTGTCCGCCTGCAGCGTCAGGAACGTCGCCGTGTCGTTGGTCCCGGCGAAGCCGCGTAGGCCCATGAAGCTGATGGTGTAGAGTCTGCCGCCGCCGCCGGCTCCCTCCGCCGTGATCAGGATGTGGACGTCGGCCACCTCCCTGTCGCGGACGTGGTCCACGAAGTTGAGCTCTTTGCGGATGTAGGTGCTGTCGCAACCGCTGGGGCAGTCGAGGAACACACGCACGGCCGGCGGGGCCGCCCCGGCAGGAGGCGGTTCCTGCGCTCCAAGAGACGCCGCCGCGGCACAGAGCGCGACAATGAGGGCTGACAGCAGACGACGCCACATGAGTCCTCCGGGCGGGGTCGTACCGGCCTCGCCCGGCGCAGACCCGGAAAGGGGAATCATACATTGACAGCCTTCCCGCGTCGGCGCGGCGGTCTCACGGAACGGAGTCTTCGAAAGGAGACATGCAGCTGCATCTCGAGTTCAACATCGAACCCGAGTCGAACAGCGGCGTGTCCCTCCGCGGCCGGTGCGAGATCCAGGTCCTCGACAACCCCGACGCGAAGATGGCACTCGACACGCGCGGCACCACCGGCGGCGCGCTCAGCCGGTGGGAAGCGGAGCCCGGGCCGCTGATGCTCCAGGGAGACCGCGGGAAGGTCCGCTTCCGCAGCATCCAGGTCAGGACTCGATAGCAGGCGCTGTCGCCTCTGGCTCCTCCGGCGCATCCCCCGCCTGGGTGGAATCCGGCGCGTGCGCATGCTGCGAAGCCCTGGTGCCTATGAGCCAGGACGGGTTCATCGGATATTCGGCCGGGTCGAAGACGACCCAGTAGGCGTGCCACACGAGGATGGCCAGCGTGGCGAGCACGGCCTCGTAGTAGTGAACGACCTGCGCCACGTCACTCCAGACCTTCGGCCAGAGGCGCAGCATCGCCTCGCTGTAGATGCGCATGATGCCGGTGATGATCATCACCACCGATCCCCACACGAGCGCCCAGTACTCGGCCTTCTCCGCGTAGTTCCAGCGGCGGCGCGGCGGCCCGTCCTGGCGCCGTCCCAGGTTGTGGAGCAGCTGGGCGATGACGTCCTTCACGTCGTCCCGGCTGAACCACAGGGCGCGCGCGTGCGCGCGCCCCGCCCGGCCGAGGATCAACGCCGCGGCGTGCGCCGTGAAGAACACGACGAACGCCCACCCGCTGATCCGGTGCAGCGACGAACGCAGGGCGTTGCCGTTGGGCATGGCCCTGAAGGGCCAGCTGAAGAACGCGTCCGGAAACGCGTGCACGAAACCGGTGTAGGCGAGCGCCACGAACAGGACCGTCAGTATGAGGTGCTGCCAGCGCATCGACGGCGTGAGCCGCACCTCGGCGCCGGGGTCGGCCTTCACGGCGCGGACGTGGGCCCTGGACTTTCGCCAGTAGTCGAGCGCCACAAACAGCCACATCCCGCCGATGGTCGCCACAATCAGGACGATGTACGCGATGCTGACCAGGTTCACGATCCACGGTTTGTCTTCGCGCGGTCCCTTCGGCGCGTGGATCTTGAAGAACTCGGCCGCCAGACGCGTGCCGATGCCCGGGTGGCAGCGCCCGCACGTCTGCGGCAGCTCCTGGGGGTTCACCGACGACATCGGGTCGCTCGACGGGAGGATGTCGTGCACGCCGTGGCAGGAGGAGCAGTTCGCCACCGTGGGGTTCCCGCCCTTGAGCGCCAGGCCGTGAAAGCTCTCCACGTAGGTACTCATCACGTCCGGTGCGAGCTGGTACTGCGTGGTGATGCGCCGTGCCGCGTGGCACTGGGCGCAGGTCTCCGGCACGTGTTCCAGCGACACGCTCGACTCGGGCAGGCTCACCGCGAAAATGGTGTGCTCGCCGTGACAATCGGTGCAGACGGGCGCGTCCCGGACCCCTTCGGTGACGGCCATGCCGTGCACGCTGTGGACGTAGGTGCGCTCCACGTTCTCGTGGCATCGCCCGCACGTGGTGGGCACGTTGCGCCAGTGCAGCTTGGACGCGGTGTTGGTGGACCGGTGCAGGTCGTGCGAGCCGTGACAGTCGGTGCACACCGCGGCGTTCGGCGCCCGATTCTCCGCCATCGCGCGCCCGTGGACGCTCCGCTCGTAGCTGGCGACGGGGTTGGACTGCCGCAGGTGGAACTTCTCCATCTCGCCGGCGTTGGCATGGCACCGCGCACAGGTTTTCGTGATGTTCGTGCGGGAGACGGGAGATGCCGGGTCGCGCGAGTCGAGCAGCGTATGCGTCGCGCCGTGGCAGTCCTTGCACGACGCGGCCTCGCCCACGCCCTGGTGCACGGCCAGCCCGTGGTCGCTGGCCAGGTAGATGCCGGTTTCGAGGCGATGGCACTGCGCGCACGACACGTCCTTCGGATGGAAGCCCTCGGGATGCGGCACCTCGACGATGTCGCCGTGGCAGCTGGTGCAGCGGTTCTTGCCGTGGATGGACTTCTCGAAGACCGCCTGGTCGACGAAGAGCGACCGCGGCTTGCCGCCGGGACCGGCCGTCACGAGCGTGGCATCGCCGTGGCAACCGAAGCAGTCGGCGTTGTCGATGGCCGCCGGAGGCCGTACCGCCCCAGGCGCGCCCCGCAGGGCGGCCCCGGCGAGCAGTACGGCGAGGATGAGCGCGACGGTGAGAAGGAGCGGGCCGCGCACGCGCCGGACCGCCGCCGAAGAGGACATGTGAACCACCCGTCCCGGGGGCCGAGTGCGCCGCGCGCGCCTGGCGGCGCGTCAACGCTGACGGGGGCTCGTCACGCGGGAATCATACTCCAACGGGGATCGCGTTCCCGTGCTGTCCGGCGAGAGGGGCAGCGCCACGAAGGCTGCGCGTTCATCGCGCGCGTCGGCGTGGAGACCTTCGACCTGGCCGCGTTCACGCGAGCGCCCGTGCTTCAGCCGGCCTCGGGACGCGACAGGGCTGCGCGCGGAGATCAGGCACCGAGGGGCAAGGCAAGGGCAGGCGCATATACTCTCCTGCATGGAAGGATCGCTCCGGTATCTGCTGGCCGAGCTCGAGACCGAAGCCGGCGCCGACACGGCTACCGCGTTCACACGGATCGTCGCCGACTACCTCGCGGACACCAGGACGGGCGACGGCCGCGTGTCGACGGCCGTCACGCCCGCCGACCTGGCGGCACGGTTCGCGGAGCCGCTGCCAGCAGGAGGCCGGCCGCTCGAAGACGTGCTCGCCCGGCTGAGGAGCGACGTCCTGCCGGACTGCAACCGCCTGACGCATCCGCGCTCGATGGGGCACCAGGTGTCCGCGCCCCTCCCGGTCGCCGTCTGGACCGAGGCGCTGACCGCCGCCCTCAACCAGTCCGGCGCGGTCTTCGAAATGTCCCCCGTCGGCACGATCATCGAAACGCAGGTCGTGCGGTGGATGTGCAGTCTGGCCGGGTTCGGGCCGGAGAGCGGCGGCACGTTCACCTCCGGCGGCACCGAGGCCACGTTCGCCGGCCTGCTCGCGGCGCGGCAGGCGGCCAGGCCCGATGCATGGCGCCGGGGCATCGGCGCAGCCCCGCCGGTCGTGGTGTGCGGCGAACACGCGCATTACGGCGTGGCGAGGGCGGTCGGCGAGCTTGGCCTCGGCACGGACAACGCCGTTGTCGTGCCCTCGCGCGACTACCGCATGAACGTGGACGCGCTCGCCGGTGCGCTCGACGCCCTGCGCGCTGCCGGCCGCCAGGTGATGGCGGTGGTCGCCACGGCCGGCTCGACGCCCACCGGGTCATTCGACGATATCGACGCGATCGGGGGCATCTGCGAGGAGCGCGAGCTGTGGCTGCACGTCGACGGAGCCCACGGTGCATCCGCCCTGCTGTCGCCCGCGCACCGATCGCGGCTGAGGGGCGTTCACCGGGCACATTCGATTGCCTGGGACCCGCACAAGATGATGCTCATGCCGCTCACGGCCAGCGTCGTCCTCGTCAGGCACGAGCGCGATCTGGAATCCGCGTTCTCGCAGCAGGCGCCCTACCTGTTCCACGGCAACGCCGGAGCGCGGAACTGGGACCAGGGGCTCCGCAGCTTCACGTGCTCGCGACGCATCGACGCACTGAAAGTCTGGGTGGCCATCCAGCGCTACGGCGCCTCGGGACTGGGCGCGCTGTACGAGCACCTGTGCGGAACCGCTCGTGCCATGCACGACGCCATCCTGGCGCGGCCACTATTCCACGCGCTGCACGTGCCCGAGTCGAACATTCTGTGCTTCCGATACGTGGGCGATCGGTCGCTGGCCGACGATCGTCTCGATGCGTTGAACCTGGAACTGCGCACGGTCTACAACCGCGAGGGCGACGGCTGGATTACCAGCACGGTGCTCGACGGCCAGCGCGTCCTGCGCGTGACGATGATGAACCCCCGCACGACCGCGCGCGACCTCGAGCGCGTGCTCGACGGGCTCGAGGCGGTTGGCGCCCGGCTTCTCCGGGTGCCGTGATGTTCGACGCCCGGTACGTGGCCTTCGCCGCGCTGTCCGCGCTGCTGGTGATGTCTCCGGGCGCCACGCTGGCGGTGGTCGTCGAGACGGCGCTGGGGCACGGGCGAAGGGCCGCGCTGCTGACCGTCCTTGGCGTCGGGCTGGCCAACGGCGCGCTGGCTTCCGCGGCCGCGCTCGGATTGTCGGTGCTCGTCGACCGCTGGCCGTCGTCGCTTGGTGTTGTCCGCGCCGCCGGAGGCGCCTACCTGGCGTATCTCGGCGCGCGCGGCCTGTGGCGGGCACTATCCCCGGCCCGCCGCCCCGCTGCAGCCAGCGAATCGGGACCCGGCGCCGGTGCGGATTCAGGGCCGCGGCGGAGCGCAGGGAACGGGACAGAACCAGGCCCCGTTTCATTTGTTGCCAGGGGCGTGCTGACGAACCTGCTGAACCCGCCGGTGCTGCTCTTCTACATGACCGTGGTGCCGCAGTTCATCGGGCCGGAAGACCCGTACCTGGCGCGCGCGCTCGTCCTCGGCGCCACGCACGTGGCGATGAGCGTCGTCTGGCAGGGCTCGTGCGGCCTGGCGGTGGGCATGGCGGCCGAGCACATGCGCCGGCCGGCCGTGAGGCGCGCGCTGGAGGGCGTGACGGGCGCGATGCTCGTCCTGCTCGGCGCCCGCCTCCTGTTGTGAAGCGCGTCTGACCTGGCCCGAGATCAGAAGCGGACGGAGAGGCCGGAGAGCAGTCGCGTCTCCTTGTACCCTTCATCCCGCGTGTAGTCGGCGACGACCAGGAGCGAGAGCGTTCGCGACAGGTAGATGTTGGCGGACCCTCCGAAGCGATCCGTGTGCGGCCGGTTCTCGACGAGGAACCCGTCTTCGCGTGCGTACCGCAGGACGGAGAGCGACGTGGTGTACTCGCCCGACAGATACAGGCGCGGCCCGAACGAGCGGCCGGCGGACACGTACCAGGAGTCGTATGACGAAGCCAATCCCCGCGTGTAGCGGTAGTCCGTCACGTTGACGTCGATGCCGGATCCGAAGAGGTTCGAGGTGTAGAGCCCGAACGACAGGCGGTCCATGGGATCGGCGTCCCGATCGTTTGTGTCCTGCCCGTACCCGGCGAACACGCGGACGCCGCGCGCCACCTCGACCGTGAACCGCGCGCCGATGGACTCGTAGAGGAAGCCGTCCAGCCTCCTGGACGGGACCGGCCGCCCGTTCAGCAGGTCGTCGGTGATCGAGCGGGCGTCTATCGAGCGCCCGCGATGGTAGGTGGCCTGGATGTCCGCGCGCTTCGCGGGCGCCACGCGGGCGTTCACGAAGAAGTAGGTCAGACCGCCGGAGCCCTCGCCGCCCGGCCCGCTCAGATCGACTTCGGCAGCCTGGTAGATGAACACGGATCGCTGAACGGGGATGTAGTTGGTGAACGACAGCACGGAACGCTCGGTCAGGTCACCGTTGCGGACGTTGATATACCCGATCACGCTGCGTTGAGCGCCATTCCCATCCAGCGCGAAGTAGCCCCCGAACTTCTTCACGCCGGAGACGTAGCCGACGTCCATGATCTCGGGTTCGACGCCGCCGAACCCGCCGGCCCGCCAGCGCAGTCGGGTCGAATCGCTGCTCTGCCGCACCTCGACGAGCGCTCCGCCGACCGAACCGAGGCCGCCGAGATCGTTCAGCCACATCTGGCCGGCCTTCACGAGCACGCGGCCGTCCACCAGGCGCTGCGCGACGAATGCGTCATAGACGGACGTGCGGGGGTCGCGATCCTCGGTCGAGGGGTACGCGCCGAATCGGGCATCGAGACCGTACTCGAACCCGTTGCCCGCGTGCTGCACCGAGTGCGCGGCCACGTTCGTGACGATTTCGCTGAACGACGAGGACGACCCGTCGGCAGCGGTCATGGACGCGACGTTGGCGAAAAACGACACGCGTGCCCAGCGCGGAATGGAGGCCGGCGCCGGTTCGGGCGGGGCGGTGGCGGCCGCCGGGGCCGCCGCGGTCTGCGACTGGGCTGCCGCCGGCAAGGCCGCGAAGGCGGCGAACGCCACGAGCGCAACGCTCAACGTGATGAAGCGTCGTGTCATGGGTGGCTTCCTAACCCTGCCCAGTCGGGTGGCACGAGTAACACGCTGCCGAGTCGTAGCGGTAGCCCGCTCGGCCCGCGTGCTCGGAGTCCATCCTCGTGCGGGTATGGCAGGTCGTGCAGGTGAACACCTTGTAGTTGTTCGGATCCTGATGGCACTCGTTGCACGCCCGGCCGGCATGCTTCCCGGACGTGATCGGGAACCACGTGTGGTTGAACCGGCCCTGGTTGAACGACGAGTCGGTGTTCCTGTGGCACGTCT
>Ga0209254_10003722_pt1 | contig 13908 bp, 13 predicted proteins | sample FrelakmetDIP11DI_FD_187148 | JGI IMG/M metagenome (GOLD analysis project Ga0209254, IMG submission 187148) | Freshwater lake sediment microbial communities from the University of Notre Dame, USA, for methane emissions studies - DIP11 DI (SPAdes)... | ecosystem: Environmental > Aquatic >...
ATAGCAAAACCGGGCGGCACCTCCCCTTCCCACTTCAGGGTGAACACATGGATTTCATGGCCCCGATCCCGGCAAGCCATTGCTATATGCAAAAAATCCCGCTGGAGGCCACCGAAGGGAAAATACTTGAACAAACAGAATGCCAGTTTCATAATAACCTTTTACGCCCCTTTTTGGCCCATTCCTCTGTCGCCTTCTGTTTAATCTCATCAAAATTGATTCTGGTTTTTATCTTTTCGGGGATGAGAGCGCGGTATGCCGGAAAGAACTCTGTTTCGACCCAGTCTGCCGCCTCCGCTTCAAGTCCGAAGCGGTAAAAGCGCTTCAGATCGTTTATGATGCCCCTCACAGATGGAGCGGAAAAAAGTCTGGCCTGATCGAGGTCTATCAGAAATAACCTGTGTCCCTCTCCAGTTCTCTGAACCAAAATGTTCGGCCATTTGAGATCTCCGTGCACGGCCCCTCTCAGGTGCCATTCCGCTATTGTCCCGGCCAGCCTTTCCAAAAGCCCGCTGTCTTCACTTAAGAGGCCTTTCCTGTATAAGCTCCAGAGGCTTTCGGCATCCTCGATGACGGAAGAGAAGAAGAATGAATTTCTCTGTGTAAACGATGCCTCTTCATAGGCCACAGGTTCCGGCACTGACAACCCCTCCAGGTAAAGTCTGAGGCTTGTCTTCCAGAGCCGCTTTGCCCTGCTGTTAAAAAGCTTATGAAGTATGAAATCAAAGAAGCCGCGATAATTGAACCTTTTCACCAGCAGGTCGCGGGATAGTCCAAAAGCACTGCCTTTCAGAATACCGACGGTAGTCGAGAAGTCATGCTTTTTGAGGGAAAATGATTCCCCTTTATCCACGATTGAATTCAAATCATCAGGCAGTGGTAGTGTACAATTTCCTGTAAAGAATTGCGGGTTAGATGTCATTTAGATTTCCGGAAATACCGTTGTGAGTGACTGGCAATAACAACCATTTCTAATTTATTATATACTAATAGCACTTGTGTTGATATTTAGGGATCTGAAAAGGAGAACGTTTGGTAAACAGGGTACTTTTGGAAGAAGAATACTGGGATGGCCGCTGGCAGAGACTGAAAATCCCTACTGAGGTAACAAGGAATACGGCAAAATTTGCGACAAAAGACCTTATAACAATTTTCGACCGGCTTCTTCCTCAAAGGGAGGGGATGAGCATACTCGAAATCGGCGCTGCTCCCGGCAGATGGCTTGCTTATTTTAAAAAGAATTTTAATTACGATATACATGCAATCGACTATTCCACTGTTGGCTGCCGGAAAATGCAGGAAAATTTTGACAGTCTGAATTTAAAGGCAACAGTCTACAAACTGAATATCCTGACAGATGACCTTTCAGACATGCCGCATTTTGATATTGTATATTCATTCGGGTTCATTGAACATTTCAGCGATTTTAGTGCTGTTGTTGAAAAACATGCGGAATTATTAAAAGAGGGGGGTATACTCATCATTGGAGTCCCAAATTTTGCCGGGTTCACGAAAACCGTCCTTCAAAAAACAGCTCCCCGGATATATACAACGCATAATACTGATGCAATGGATATTGAGAAATGGAAAGTTTTTGAAGAAAAATATAAATTGCAGCCCTTATTCAGGGGGTACCTCGGAGGTTTTAATCTGGTACATTGCAAAAGGTGTGAAAACAGAACATTGGGAAACAGGACAATACGGTTGTTTTTCAAAATTATGACCCGCCTAACAGAGCGTATAGAGTATTTCAGGAAATTCAATTCAAAACACTGGAGCCCTGTATTGTTTGGTATTTATCGCAAGGCATAAAATCAGGTTTCTGAGCCTGATTTAATCAATGCATGGCCAATCCCGACAAGCATCCAGAACATCTGTCCCGGCCAGCCTATATACATATAATCAAAAAGATTCAGGATTAAAAAACCGGTGATAGCTGCAAAAATACCTGAAATGAACATTCTTTTTTCATAAAGGGGTTCACTTTTAAGCGCAGCAAGAAATATCTTTATGATAAAAAACAATATGACGACAAAAAAAACAAGCCCGGGGATACCTGTTTCAATGGCGGTATTCAGAAAAATATTATGAGCATGCTGCACCTCAACATTATTCTGGAAATTCAGGAGAAAAGCCTTCTTCCCGTAGCCTATGCCCATAAAAAAATTATTCTTGATAATATCAATTGAATAATGGAAAGCAGCTATCCTCGGCTGTTCAGAGCCGTGGATAATCAGTTTTGTATAGTCTGCTGACGTAAATACTATTATGGAACCAGCCAGTAGTACTATAAGCAGGGCAACTGAGAATATTTTCAGGTATTTCCTGTACATAAAAGCAATCAATATAAAAACCTCAACAATAACAGCTATCCATGCGGCGCGTGTAAATGTAAAAATAAGCGCTGCGCATGATGCAAGAAGAATAAACAACAACAAGTTCTTTACCCATCCTTTTTGGCTCAAAAACATGACAATCATAACCGGGATGGACAGAACAAGAAAAACAGCCAGCCGGTAAAATGCTCCTGTAAATCCTGTAACCCTTGTCTTCAAAATAACTGGTGACTGTAAATACTGCCAGATTGCATAAAGAGACATTATGCATGTCGCTATGACAAGGAGAATAAATATATCCTCTATTCCTCCTTTTTTATGAAGGTAGTCCGACACAATGTGGAAGGACAGAAAGTACATCAGGTATTGTTTAGTCATTTTATGCATTATTTCAGAAAAACTATAAGAAGGGTCTAAAGCATGAACCAGCGTTAGTAGTGCCCACAAAAAAGACAGGAGAATAAAGATATCAAGAGGTTTATATATGAAACCCGGCAAAGAACCATTTTTTTTATATGTGATGACTGTTTTTGCTATAAAAATTAGGATTAGCAGAATAAAAACTATATCGTTAATCGTTCTCAGTCCTTTGAACGACAAAAAAGCGACGAGAAAAGACATAAGCAGGATTCCTGTTCTTTCAAGTAAAACAGAATTTTTCTCTTTTGAACCGGCCTGCACTTGCTGCCCAGTTAATTGAATGGTCATCCTCCAATGATAGCATCATATAGGGTTTCAATTTTTTTAATCATCACTTCAGCGTTGAAATTTACTCTTGCATGGTTAAAGGCGTTATCGCTCATTTTTTTTCTTTCCATATTGCCCAGATTTGCTATCCATAACATAGCGTCAGCCATTTCTTGGACATTATGGGGGTCAATAAGACGCCCTGCCTCTACTCCGTCGAACATTTCTATTATGCCTGGTATTTTTGAGGCAATAATCGGCAGCCTTAAGCCCATGGCTTCCAGAATAGCAAGAGGGAACCCTTCGCCATAGAGTGAAGGAAGGATAAAAGCGTCCAGCGCCATCAAAATATCCGGGATATCCGTCCGGAAGCCAAGGAAGGTTACATTGTTATTCAATTTCAAATGCGCGACTTTTTCTTCCAATTTCGGACGCAACGGACCGTCCCCGACTATGAGCAGATGGGAATCCGGTCTTTTACCTAAAACTATATTAAGAGAGTCAATGAGAAGATTATGATTCTTTTTGTAGTTTAACCTCGCAATGATTCCGAATATGAATTTACCTGCCAACTCTTCCCGTAGTCTTTTTCTTGCCTCTTCTTTGGAGGAATGGCCATGGAATAATTTAAAATCTACACCGTTTTGTATGGCGATAACTTTAGACACCGGAATGCCGGGATTGGATTTAATAAAATCCTCCCGTACTCCATTTGAAACACCTACAAATCTAACTATTTTTTTTGATATAAGGATATTGGTAAGCTTTCTGATGGTGTTCCTCGTCCGCTCTGTTCCATGTACATGAGAAACAACATAGGGAACACCCGTAAGGGTTGCTGCAATGGCGCCATATACTGTTGCCCTGTGTCTGTGACAATGCAAAATGAAGGGTTTTTCTTTTCGCAGAAACCTTACCAACGTATTGATAGCGTGGAGTTTTCTCCGGTCGGGATTATCGATTTGAAGGTATATCGACTTGCCGTTTTTGTCTAACAGATTATTCCCGTCAGACTTGCCGGACATAAAACATGCCTTGATTTCAAATCTGCCGGGATCGGGCCCTAATATCATAATATTCCTTAACCGGGAATTGCCCTGATACTTTTTTGCAAGATGCAGAATCTTAATTTTTTCCATTATGGTTTCTCCCAGCTCCCAGGATGTGTTTTGGACAAGCGTTTTTTTGTCTTTTTCATGACATTCAGCATAACGTCCTTCCCAGCAGATGCCATAGCGGGGTTTTCAAGCAGATAAGCCCTGAAAAATCTGAGGCGGTCTGTAAAAGTTATTTGAGGCTTAACCAGCATATTTAACTGGATCAGATTTTTTTCCCGCAGACGATATGGTATCCCCTGAGAAAAATATTCCGTTTTCTCATTGTCGATAAAATAAAAATGGAAATCCTCATTCAAATTTTCAATCAGAATATTGCCCGGACGAAGGTCGCCGTGGTAAATACCCTTCCTATGCATTCTTCCTATCAAGCGCCCAAGCGCTTCAATAAAATTGCGTTTTTTCTTCAATACATCGCCTGAAACCGGCGGATCAAAAAAAGTTTTCAAATAGCAATAGGTATCCTGGCCGCCTTCGATCCAGCGGGTAATCATAAAATTTTCGAGCACTTTAAGACCCCGGAGCACTAATCCATATGCAATGACAGACGGAGTTAAAAAATCATTCTGCAAGAGTATTATTCCACCCTCCAACGCACGACATGCCCTGGTTTTCTTGAAGGGAAGCCTGTCTTTCAAGCCCCTTGAATTAAAAAACTTAATGAACACGGGAGCGGAATCTGTAGCGGCTTTCCAACACCTTATATTTTGTGAACTCTTTACCGGTTCGAGATTTAATGGTATGGCATTATTCAAAATAGGGAGAATAAATGCATCAACATACCCATCTCTCCACTCAGGTCCTTTTTTCAACTTAAGTATTCTGTTGCTCGGCAACGTTATACAGTCATTAATTTTCTTCCCTATGAGCTTCATTTTACAAAAGGAGTTTGTCCGGTCGTTCCTTCGACCATCAGTTTTACATTCTTTTTCCCCGAAATATTTCAGAAAATTTAGCAAAGCGTTTCCCTCAATGAGCTATTCAGTACCTTTAACTCCGTTAACGGCCTGAATGCCTTTTGCTGATAAGAAATCGCCTGCATTTTTTTTGTAGGCCTAAACACAAACGGGATATAATATAACCGATTTTTCGGAAAATAGTAACGTTCTGACAAGGTTTTAAAAAATCGCAGATTTTTCCCATGGCTATAGCATCTTCCTGTAACGCTATAGGTTCACACCTGTTTAGGCTTTTTTGTCCTCTCTCTCATAATCTTATTTAAAAGCCGATTCTATCAATGGACATTTTGTACGAAGATAATCAACTAATGTATTACCGTCGGCTTCTGTAGGGATCATAAGACGAGCACAGTCAGCCTGAGAGAAAGCATGACTATAAATATTGAGAAGCAACCTGTGCATATCGCCTAAAGAGGGGAAAAGGCTTTTATGCCACCCTGCATCCGCCCTTGCGATTCGTTCTGGAAAAGTTTTAATCTCCGACATGATTATTCCGGCGCAGGGAATTGCAGCATCTTCAGGAGAGCAGGACTCCCAAATAAATTCACTCGTTTTCCCCCGGAACAAGACAATTACACATGCAATCTTCGCCGAAGCTGCCATTTTACTTTCTTCAAAAATTATTTTTGGATTAACCCATCTGACTGTTTTCTTGGGTCTTATCGCCTTCCCAATGTGCCATTGCAGCCGGTTAAGCCCTGAAAAGTTTGACAAGACCCGTTTTTTTAATTCCTTATCCTGTTCAAGATGATACACATACGCATGAATCGGCAAAGTGTGTAAATACATCTGCCCATCGGCATCGATCACGGCGTGATCGTCAGTCAGGAATTTAGCTTTCCCATGAAGAACTGCCCGGCTCATTATGGTTGACTTGCCTACCCCTCCCCATGCTGGCAACAATACCCCTTTTCCGTCTACCGAAAAACCGCTTGCGTGAATCAATGCGGCGTTGCGGTCTAAAAGGGAGCATTGCAGAAAAGAAAGAAAAATCGAATAAGCAAAATCTTTAAGCAATTTCATATCGAGCGAAGTTCCATGTGACAGCCACATTTTCCACATTTCATCCAAATCTATCAAACTCTTCAAATATACATTGCGTCGATCTCTTTGAAAGACTTCAACAATGACCGGGCTGCCTCCTTTTATGCGCACATCGTAGTGTCGTTCCCGATAACTCAAAATTCGATCTCCCACAAAGGTGTGGCCGTCTCCCACAGCCTTTTCTCCGCGAAGGAGAACCGGTTGATCAACAAAGCGAAATACAAGCTCTGGTTCTTCAGAACATTTCAAAATAGAGAATACATCTTGCGCCCATTGAGCAACAAGATGCTCACCTTCAATCCTTATAACAAGAACTCCGATTTTAAAAGTTATTCCATGACTCATTTAGTCACTTCCACAATCAAAATGTATCATTATTCTTTATGCCACCTTGACGACGTTTCAGGTAAACAAGCGATACACATCGGCATATTGTTTTGCTATCTTACTCCAATCATAAGAAGATGCTGTAGCTGACGCATTCACGGCCAACTTCCTTCTTAAAAGGTCATTTTCCAATAACAATAAGAATTTATTTGCAAACCCTTCAATATCTCCATAGGGCACCAAAAAACCGTTCTCATCATCTTTTATAATATCAGATGTCCCTCCAACAGAACTTGCAATAACGGGGACCCGACTTGCAAAGGCTTCAAGAACCACTACAGGCAACCCCTCCCTCTGCGAAGGCAATACAAGGAATAAAGCTCCGGACAGCAATTGTGTCTTTTCATGCCCTCTTACTACTCCTAAAAAATCTATATTCCCGGCGATGCCTAAATTATCGCCAAGCCTTATTAAATTATCCTTTTCCTTGCCGTCGCCGGCTATCTTAAGTCTTATGCCCGGATGTTGCATAATTATGCGTGAAAATGCCTGCATCAATATGTCGACGCCCTTTAATCGAACAAGCCTGCCAAGGTATAAAATATACGGCTTTTCATGTATTTTCTGTTCATTAATAAAAGATCCGAATTTATTCAGCCAGATTCCGTTAGGTATGAGATAAACCCTGTCAGGACTTGCGTTTAAATTAATGACTTGTCCCTTAACATAAGAAGAAATAGCAGTAACCGCCTGTGCCTCTGAAAATGTTTTTTTTATGCGTGAAGTAATTTTCGGGTTTATAATATGCCCCTCTTGATTCTTTTTGATATCTCCGCCATGAGGAGTAATTACAACCGGAACTCCTGTAATCTTTTGGAACGAACTGCCCACATAGCCTGCAGGATATACGCCGTGACAATGAAGTATGTCGAATTTGTATTTCCAGTGATACCATAATAGCGGAATAAGCAGTTGTCTTAGCCCGAATCTCCTGGATGAAGGTCGGGAATACCGAAGAACCCTGTACGGGACATCCAATCTATTATCTCTGCCCCTAACCCGAGGAGCAAATACATAAGGTTCGCATCCTTCAGTGAGCATCGCGAGAGAAAGATTATGAATCACTTCCTCCATCCCGCCTACAAGAGGAAAGAAGGAGTATGTAAAATGGCAAATTTTCAGTTTTTTCTCGTTCAAGAATTCTCCGTGCTCAAAGTTAAATCTGGAATAATTTTAAAGACGGACCATTTTCCATTGTTAGGTAAAGGGTTTACCGTGCCTCTCTGCATAGGTTGAATCTAAAGGCGGAAAATACAACATTCCCTTGATTGGTATTTTTTAATTATACTATAGGAGATTGCCTATTTGCATAATGGAAAACCAATCACCCGACAGAGGGGAGCTACAAGAATTTACAACATTCAGAAGAAAGCTTTTTGACGGGAATGGACTAAGGCAGAAATTATATGAATACTAACACAACGCCACATAAGGGAAAAGTAAAAAGAAATCAAAGAGGGAATTTGAATAGACACAAGTCTGCACTCGTATGGCTTACGGGTCTTCCCGGATCAGGAAAGTCCACGATCTCTCATGAACTGGAGTACCGGCTTTTCCAGCAGAATATAAAGACCTATGTGCTGGATGGCGATAACGTGAGACAGGGGCTATGCAAAGATCTGGGCTTTTCTGCAGATGACAGAAGAGAGAACCTGAGAAGAGTTGGAGAAGTAACCCTCCTGTTTGTCGATGCCGGCATATTGACCATCGCAGCCTTTGCCTCACCATACAGGACAGACAGGCGCATGGTCAGGCAGATGTTTGGGCCAGGCGATTTCATTGAGGTCTATCTGAAATGTGATGTAACGGTCTGCGAAGAAAGGGACCCGAAAGGACTCTACAAAAAGGCGCGGTGCGGCGAAATTAAGAACTTCACCGGGATTTCCGACCCCTATGAGCCGCCGGAAAATCCCGAAATTATTCTTGAGACAGACAGATTACGTATTGACGACAGTGTGGATATGATACTGGGCTATCTCAAAGAAAAGGAAATAGTACCTGCATTGCAGTTTTCGGACTGACCCGGATTATCTGTGAATTGTAAAGAGAAGTCGAGGTCAAGACAATGCCTGATAGAGTTCCCGATAGTTTCCGTTTCGTTCGATAAGCTCGTCGTGCTTCCCGATATCCGCTATTCTGCCTTTCTCTATGATCAGTATCCTGTCGGCATTTCTGATTGTCGAAAGCCTGTGTGCAATGACGATTGTAGTGCGGCCTTTCATAAGAAGATCGAGCGCTTTCTGAACGATAGACTCTGACACCGAATCAAGGGAGGAGGTTGCCTCGTCGAGTATGAGAATCGGCGGGTTCTTAAGAATGGCTCTCGCTATGGCGATTCTCTGCCGCTGTCCGCCGGACAGTTTCAATCCTCTTTCGCCGATCACCGACTCATAGGTATCCGGCAACTCCCGAATAAATTCGTCTGCATAAGCCATCTTCGCTGCTTCAATGATATCCGACTCGCCGGCAGCGGGTCTCCCGAATGCAATATTTTCTTTTACCGAATCATTAAAGAGAATGATATCCTGGCTCACGATCCCGATCTGTTCCCTGAGGGAATGAAGTTCAATATCGTTCAGATTCATTCCGTCGAGCGTTATCCTACCGGAGGTGGGTACAAGAAATCGGGGGATCAGATCCACGAGCGTGGATTTCCCCACCCCGCTTCGTCCGACTATGGCGATCATTTCGCCCTGCTTTATTTCCAGATTGATATCTGTCAATACCGGAGCTGCACTGCCCGGGAATGTAAAGGAGACACCCTCAAAATCTATTGATTTTCTGAAGTCCTCTATCCTGATGCTGCCTTCTCTTTCATGCTCCGTATCGAGCAGGGCGTCTATCCTTTCAAGAGATGCCCTTGATTCCTGCAGGACGCTGTAAGCTTCCCCCAGCTTTTTAATGGGAGAAAACATAAAGTAAACTGCGGCAAGGATCGATCCGAAGTCCCCGAATGTCAGTTCCCCCTTTTTAATCATATAAAAACCATACCACAGGGCCACAGCAATCGCCGCTCCGGTGACAATGTCAATCACAAGCTTCGTAAATTCCTTCAGTCTGATAACACGCAGGAGTTCCCTGTAATATCTCTGGTTTTCGCTCCTGAATTTGTCGCTCATCATGTCTTCGCGGTTGAAGACTTTTATGATCCTCGCCCCGTGGATACTTTCGCTGATCCTCTGTGTCAGAAAGGAAAGCTTTCTCTGTGCCTCCTTTCGCTTTTTCTTTACCCCTTTGCCGAATTTCCTCGTGCTGTAGGCAAGGAGGGGAAGAAGGATCAAGCTCAAAAGGGTAAGGTCCCATTTCCGGTAGAAAGCCACCCCCAGAAGAAAGAGAACAGTGGGCACTTCCAGGATAAACGCCTTGATAACCTCGGAGATCAATCCCTGAAGAGTCTCGACATCATACATGACCTTGGATATAAGCACCCCCGAGGATTCTCTGTGAATATGCCCGACCGGCAGATGCAGGATATGGTTATACAGTCTATTCCTTGTATCTCTTACCAGTTTCATTCCGGAGGATTTCATCAGATACAACTGCCCGAAGCTGAACAGCCCTTTTGCGGCAAAAAGAAAAAAAACACCCAAAGGAAAGAGAATAAAGTATTCGTATTTTTGTGCGACCACAATTTCATCTATCGCCGGTTTAACGGCCCATGCGATTGCGCCTGTTATGCCGGAAACAAGAAGACTCAGCACAATGCCGAGAGAAATCCTGGGCCAGTATGGTTTTGTGAGATTAAGTATTTTTTTTACAATAGACATCGTTTCCCAAAAATACGTGCGCGAATATTCAAAAATGTTTGCGTTTTAGTATAAACAATCACAATACAATAAAAAAGTGACGGGACAAGTGAGCGGGGCTAGTACATACCTTGCACGAGGGTTGCGGTAATATGGCCTACTGCCACCTTTGTCTGCAGTTGAACGGGGATGTGCTTTCCATCATCGGTAAGCCATATGAATATCTCACCTTTCCGGTAGAATATGCCTTCTGACTTCATATTCGGTTTCACCACAATGGTATTGAACGTGCCTGTCGGAAGGGTTATCTTCTCTCTGCGCAGTACCTGTACCTCAACGTTCCAGATCTTCTTGCTGTCAAAAATAGTTACATACACGGGTTCTCCGACCGTAAGCGTAAGGGTTCTCAGGTAATAAAAGCTTGATATCGGGTCAAAGACAGAGGGGGGCACGTCGAACTCCTTCTTTTCATTCTTGAGATAATCTCTGTATATCGCCTTATTGCTGTTTCGGTCAAAGACAACCTCTTTATCCCTTCGGTGGCTCCCTTCCCGTATTTTCATTCTATACTGAACCGCCTGTCCAACAGAAGAAAAAGCCGGGTTATGCGAGAGGATGCTTTCGATTCTGTCATCTACCGTATAAAAAACGGATACCCATCGGGCAGATTGGGCGGTAGATACGATTTTAACCTTATCGCCTTCGTTCGTTAATTCAAGGGATGCTGTCCCTGCTTTTATCCCCGTCCACGTAAGGTCGTAGATAAATTTTTCCGGGACCTTAAAAGGCTCTGCATGCGCAATCGAAAACCCGAACAGAAAAAGGAACAGGATGCCACTCACCATCCGCAGTCTTACTCGAATGGCCGATGAATCCGTCCGTTTCCTTTTCAGAAAAGGGGTGCGGCGCAGAATATTTCTTACGGTGTCATCACTGTTCATTTGCATCTGTTTTTCTTTATGTTATATTAAGTGATGCTTGTTATTCCAGCCATCGATTTGAAAGACGGGCAGTGCGTGAGACTCCTTCAGGGCAAAAAAGACGCGGTAACTACGTATTCGGATGACCCAGCAAAAACCGCAAAACGGTGGGAGTCATATGGGGCAAAACTTATCCATATCGTTGATCTCGACGGGGCGTTCACCGGGAGACAGACAAACCTCGATGCAATTATAAAAATCAGGCAATCGGTGAAAATCCCTCTCCAGGTCGGCGGCGGGATACGAAATATCGGGAATGTCATGAATCTGTTTTCAGCGGGAATCGACAGGATCATCATAGGGACCGCGGCAATAGAAGACCCTGAATTTTTAACCTATGCCTGCAGGAACTATCCCGGGAAGGTCTTAATCGGTATCGATGCAAAAGACGGCATGGTCGCCATTAAGGGATGGGAAGAAGTGACCTCGCTGAGTGCGAAAGACCTGGTGCGTCGTTTGGAAATTTTCGGCGTCGCGGGAATAGTCTATACCGATATCAGCAGGGACGGCATGCTGTCAGGTCCGAACATCGAGGCTACACGCGCTATCGTCGAAGGCGTTCAAATCCCTGTCATCGCATCGGGCGGCGTCTCGTGCATTGACGATATCAAAAATCTCATGCAGATAGAAAACCTCTGGGGGGTGATCACCGGGAAGGCGATCTATGCGGGGGCCATGGATCTGAAAGAAGCGATACGGATTGCTGAGGGATAACCATGCTGGCTAAACGAATCATACCCTGTCTTGACGTGAAGGACGGCCGCGTAGTCAAAGGGGTCAGCTTTGTCAACCTTCGCGACGCGGGAGATCCTGTTGAAAACGCGAAATTCTATGATGCACAAGGCGCCGATGAACTGATATTCCTCGATATCACCGCATCACATGAAAAGAGAAAGATCATACTGGATATCGTGATGAAGACCGCTGAAGACGTGTTTATGCCGCTTACCGTCGGAGGGGGCATCAAAACCCTCGAGGATATCAGGGACCTTCTGAATGCGGGATGCGATAAAGTTTCTATCAACACAACCGCTGTCAAGGATCCTTATTTCATACGCAGGGCGGCCGAACGATTCGGCAGCCAGTGCATCGTCATCGCGATTGATGCAAAAAGAGTGAATGTGGATATCTCAAAAGCCACAGGGGAACCCTGGTCCGATGATCCCTCATTGAAGGATGTCTGCCTGGAAGCACCTGAAAACACACCACCGGTAAGCGACTGGAGCAGAGACGGGTTATGGGCACTATCCACGCACGGCGGAAGACAGATGAAGAGCATCAATGCTGTTCGCTGGGCGAAAAAAATAGAGGAGCTCGGGGCTGGAGAGATTATGCTCACGAGCATGGACAAAGACGGGACAAAAAACGGCTACGATATCGAGCTGACCCGGGCGATATCAGAGGCGGTAACTATCCCGGTCATCGCTTCCGGAGGAGCCGGGACTCTCGATCATTTGTATGAAGCGTTTGCCTTCGGAAAGGCGGATGCAGCTCTCGCAGCATCAATCTTTCATTACCGGGAATATACGGTCAGAGAGGCAAAGGAGTACCTGAGAGATAAGGGGATACCCGTTAGGCTGTAGCTGTCTTTTCTTTTTTTGTTTTCTCGATCCGAAGGGCCCCGATTATTTCATTTTCTGCAGGTGAAGCCGTTACCCCGATCTGACCTCCTTCATAAAACACTGTCACTGTGAGGGAAGACATTTTTTTTGCATCAGAATAACGGGCGCAGATAGAGGCTGCCGTAAGAATCGCCTCATCGTTCAGCTGCCCTCGGATAAGCGTAAGGGGGCTGCCGTATCCCTCCACTTTTAACAGACAATCGCCTTTGTCCGACAGGGCTTCAAGTCTCGCATTTTCATCTTCATCTCTTCCCACGACGATCTTGCAGAGAGGAGAATACCTGAAGTGCCTCCCCATCCTCAGAAGTTCTATATCTTTCATGGCGGGCGATGGGACGTGTGCCAGGAGGTCTTTCAGCCGATGCGCGTAGTTAGGCTCTGTAAGAAGACAGCCCCCTGCAGGAGCCGCGTATTCCCTGAGCCCGAACTCCTTTGCCAGGTTCATCTGCGGCTTTCTTGAGCGGCCGCTGAAACCGTAGAATTTTTCCCTGTCGATCATTCCTTCGGCTTCCGGCACCGTGACGGCAAGAAATTTCGCACTGAGCGGTCTAACAACATACCCGCTGACTCCTGCTTCTCTGTCGATGTGATAAAGCATGTCTTTGCGCTGGCTCATCGGCCTCTGCCCGAGCACCTCGCCTGTTACAATGAAATCCGCTTCGACACGTTCCATATAAGCCCTGGCATTCCTGAGCATCAGGATTCTGCAGTCGATGCAGGGGTTCATGTTTTTCCCGTGGCCATGCACAGGGTTTTTTACGATATCAAGAAAGGTTTCGTCAAGACGGTGGATGGTAACATCAAACCCGAATTTCGCTGCAGCGACACCGGCATGTTCGGGGAACGCTGCCCTGACAGATATATCGGGATCAAAGGGGGTCAGAAACCGCACCGCTTGCACTTCAATCTCCTGCCTCCCAACAGCCAACACCGCAAGGGTGCTGTCAAGCCCTCCTGAAAATAACGCGATGGCCTTGTGACTCATATCTTGGGTTCTTTCTCATCCTTATATTCCCCCTTTGGCAAAGGGGG
>Ga0209254_10003723_pt1 | contig 13906 bp, 15 predicted proteins | sample FrelakmetDIP11DI_FD_187148 | JGI IMG/M metagenome (GOLD analysis project Ga0209254, IMG submission 187148) | Freshwater lake sediment microbial communities from the University of Notre Dame, USA, for methane emissions studies - DIP11 DI (SPAdes)... | ecosystem: Environmental > Aquatic >...
AGTGTCTGCGCGACCATCAGCACCATTTCGACTGCGATGGTCGCGAGCATGTTCACCGCTGAACTGTGTTGGGACCTACCAGCGATCGACGTGCAGCACCGGATCGAGCGCTTTGCGCGGTCCCGGACTGAAGTCGGTGCCCTTCGTGTAGGCCACCGGTATCAACGCGCACTGGGTGATCTCCGCGTAGGGAATGCCGAGAATCCTCGCCGCTTCGGCCTCGGACATCAGATGCAGCGTCGTCCATGCGGTACCGAGTCCGCGCGCACGTGCGGCGAGCATGAAGCTCCACGCGGCGGGCAGAATCGAACCGTAGGTGCTCGCCTGGGCGACTACGCCCATCGGCGCCGGAATACCTTCGACGCGCCCACCGATACACGGGATCACAAATATTGGCGCCTTCTCGAGATTGTTGGCCAGATACTCCGCCGACGAGACGACGCGTTCCTGTACCTGCTGCATCGACGGATCCGCTGCGTGCACCTGATGTGCGGAGGCGGCCATCGACGGGTAGATCGCCCACGCCTTGCGGTACAGCTCGGCCAATGCCAGACGCTTCGCCGGATCCTGCACCACCATCCATTGCCAGCCCTGTGCATTCGAGCCGGTCGGTGCCTGCAGCGCGATTTCGAGACATTCGCGGATCAGCGCGAGCGGCACCGGCCGGTCGAAGTCCAGGCGCTTGCGCACCGCGCGGGTGGTCGTGAGCAATTGATCGGGGGACAAGGGCAACGTGTTAGACATATCGACTCCTGGTTGGTGATTGATTCGAATTCTGGTCAGGCGGCCACGCGCACGAAGCGCTCGAGCTCTTTCAGCTTGTCGGCAACCGCATCGGGCTTTTGCGAACCGAGTTGGGCGACGACGCGGTCCACACCCAGGGCTGCGAAGGCGCGCAGCATATCGTCACTGACGCGATACGGCGGCGTGATGACGATCTCGAACCGGTCGCGCGTGCGGCCTTCGGCGGCGAGTGCCTTGTCGAGACGCTTCAATGCCTCCGCGGTCTGCTCGGGTCCGATCGCAAAGCCGTACCAGCCGGAGCCATAGCGCGCCGCTCGGCGGAAAGCCGCGGGGCTGTGACCGCCAACAAGAATGGGCAGGTGCGGCTTTTGCACCGGCTTCGGATCGAGCCGGCACGGCGCCAGCTGAAAGTGTTCGCCAGCGTAGCTGGCGAGCGGTTGCGTCCACAGCAGTTTGACGAGCTCGAGGAATTCGTCGCTGCGCGCGCCGCGGTCTTCCCAGCGGTAGCCGCTCGCGAGCACTTCTTCCTTGCACCAGCCCACGCCGATGCCGAAATCGATGCGTCCGCCCGACAGCCAGTCGAGCGTCGTGAACTCCTTGGCGGTGTATACCGGATTTCGCTGCGAGATCAGCGCGATGCCGGTACCGAAGCGGATCGTTTTGGTGGCCGCGGCGAGAAAGCCGAACGTCGCCACCGTGTCGAGCATGCCGCCGCCTTCCGGCACCGGCAGCTTGCCGTCACGCGAGCCGGGGTACGGAAACTCGGTGCGGTCGAACAACACGACATGTTCGCCCATCCAGATCGAGTCCAGACCCGCGGACTCTGCGCGCCGGCCGAAATCAGCGATGAAGTGCGGTGTACATTGCGGAGACATGAACGTGGCGAATACGCCGATCTTCATCTGACTATCCTCATTGCGGCTATTTCATTGCCAGGGCGTGACCGTCGATCGCGCGGATTGCCGGCCGCGTGACGCCGACCACCAGCGTCACCATAACAAAGGCGCTGGCGCCAAACACCACGGCTGTCACCACGGACGTCTCGTTGGCGATCGCCCCGAGCAGTAATCCGCCCAGGGGCATCAGGCTATAGGTGATTGAATGCACGCCCATTACCCGGCCGCGTAGTGCATCGGGAACTTCGAGCTGCATCACCGTCATCGCGCTGATCATGAAGATCGACGTGCACACCGACGACACGAACGCCGACAGCAACGCAAATCCGTACCAGCCGAGCTCTACGGCAAGCGCGAAGCCGTACAGCGACACACCGGACAGTAGCGCACCGGTCAGCAATATCCTTCCCAGCGCGCGGGTCTTTTCCAGCCCGCCGATTGCGAGTGTGCCGACCACCGAACCGACGCCGGTGGCCGACAACAGGAATCCATAGCCGGTTTCGCCCGCATCGAGCCGTTGTGCGAATGCCGGCATCAGCTGCATGTACGCACTGACGAAGAACATACCGGCGAACGACAGCAGAATCAGCCAACGGAACAGTTCGTGTGCGGCGATGAAGCTCAACCCCTGCTGGATCTGATGCAGCATCGATCCGCCGCGGCTGCCAGGGAGCGCGAGCGGAATAGCCAGCATCACAAAATACATCACGACGAAGCCGAGTCCGGCGAGCGTGAACAGGAACGCGGTGCTCGTCAGTGCGATCAACACACCGCCCAGCGCCGGCATGATCATTCGCGTCGATTGCCACAGTACCGAATTGAGCGCGACCGCGGACATCAGCCCGGGGCGTTCGATCAGGTGGGTGAACAACGCCTGCCGTGTTGGCCACTCGATGCCGGAGATCAACGACGTGGCCGCCGCGATCGTCATCACGTGCCAGACCTTGACGTGCCCTGTGGCATCGAGCATCGCCAGCAGGAACAGCAGTGCCGCGGTCAACACCGACGTGATCAGAATGATCTTGCGTTTGTCGAAGCGGTCGGCGATGACGCCGCCAAACAACGACATCGCAATATTGGGTACCGCGGATGCCGCGCCGAGCAGACCAAGGTCGAGTGCCGAACCGGTCAGTTGGTAGACGAGCCAGCCCTGCGCGAGCGCGACGAGTTGAGTGGCGCCCACGGACGCGAACGATGCCAACCAGTAGCGGCGGTACAACGGGTACCCAAGCGCCGGGTAGCGGGTGAGGAGCCGCGTCTTCAAGGCTATCCCGGCGGAATGTTGTTGTTCATCCGGAAGAAGTTCGTCGGATCGTATTTTGTCTTGAGCTTTGCGAGCCTTTCGTAGTTCGGTCCATAGGCCGTGCGAATGCGGGCTTTGGGATCATCCGCGTCGAGGTGGTTGATGTACACGCCGCGGCTGAACGGCTCCATCGACGCCCAGAAACGCCGCGCCCAATCGATATGGCGGTTGGCCTCGGCCGGATCCGCCCACTGCGCGATGATGTCGAAGTCCCAGCACGGTTCGCGCAGGCTGAATGCGGTCGCTGACGGATCCTGTCGGGTGCACACGCCGTCGACACGAAATAGCAGAATCGCGCTCATCGGTGAGGTCGTGTCACTTGCGTGCTGAATAATCCGATCGATCAATTCGTCCCCGAGTTCCGTGAAATAGCCGGACTTCCAGTAGCGGTGTACGCCGAACGGATTGCCCGCATCGAACAGCGTGTTCAACGTGGTGTAGGGGATTGGACCCATCATGTCCGCCGCAGGGTTACCAAAGGTGCGGATGGGCGCAAGCCGCGCTTCCGCTTCGTTGATGTCGCCTAACCAGGCGGCGATCAACGCGACGACGTGATGCCCGTCCGGCGTGTAGATGATGCCGGCGTTGATTGCGAGATCGTCCGGGCAGCCGCGACAGATTTCGCCGTAGAACTTCAGCACCTCGTGTGCGGCCTCGAACGGCCATGCCACCATGCCGCCATAGACGATCGGCTCGACCGGATGCAGTTGGAATTCGAATGAGGTCACGACACCGAAGTTGCCGCCGCCGCCGCGTAGCGCCCACAACAAATCGGGATTCTGCGCGGCGCTTGCGCGCACAAGGTTCCCGTCGGCGGTGACCACATCGGCTGCCACCAAGTTGTCGCACGTATAACCGTACTTCGATGCTAACCAGCCGATTCCACCGCCTAACGTGAGCCCCGCAATGCCGGTGTGCGAGACGACACCGCCGGTCGTCGCCAGCCCGAACGCCTGGGTCTCGTGATTGATCTCGGCCCAGGTGACACCCGGTTCCGCGCGCGCGATTCGAGCGACCGGATCGACGTGCACGCTCTTCATCGCCGCGCAGTCGATCATCACCCCGCCGTCACATACCGCGTTGCCGGCGACGTTGTGCCCGCCGCCGCGTACCGAGAGCAGCAGCTGATGCGTTTTGGCAAACCGAACGGCGTTGATGACGTCCGCCACACCTTGGCAGCGCACAATCAGCGCAGGGCGTTTGTCGACCATCTCGTTCCAGACTTTGCGCGTAGTGTTGTACGCGGCATCGCCCGCCTGCAGGAGGTCGCCGCGTAGCCGGGAACGGAGATCTTCCACCGCCGCTTGATCGAACCCCATGGTTCACCCCTTGTTGTTGGTCGTGGCTGATCTTACGCGGCTCGACGCATCGCACCCACCGGTTGCGACGTTGTGTGGTCGCTGCGCGGGTAGACTCTTTCCGAAGCGCGGGTGGAGATCGTTATGCAGACCGGATTCCTCGACCGAAACATCGTTCACGCGGGTACACGCTATCGGTATCAGGTCTACGTGCCGTCGAGTTACGACGGGTCGCGTGCCTGGCCGGTCGTGCTGTTCCTGCACGGCGCGGGTGAGCGCGGCGACGATGGGTTGTTGCAGACCACCGTTGGAATCGCGGCGGCAATTCGCCGTTACCCCGAACGATATCCGGCCATCGTAGTGATGCCGCAAGCGCCGCGTGACAGCTTCTGGGCTGGACCACCCGGAGACGCCGCGCTTGCGGCGCTTGATCGCACGTGCGCAGAGTTCAACGTAGATCCCAAGCGCATGTACCTCACCGGGCTGTCGATGGGCGGTCACGGCAGCTGGTATCTCGGTTATCACCATGCAGAACGCTTCGCCGCGCTGCTCGTGATCTGCGGCTTCGTCGGCGATCGACCGAATCGACCGACGGTGGTGCCGCCGGGCGAGGGTACTCCGTACCAGCGTATGGCGGCGCGAGTGAAGACGTTGCCGATCTGGATCGTCCACGGCGAAGCGGACTCGCGCGTGCCGGTGACCGAGTCGCGGCTGATGCACGAAGCGCTGGGCGCCGTCGACGCTGATGTCCAATACACCGAGTTGCCGGGTACGGATCATGATTCGTGGACGGCGACCTACGACTCCGCGTCGATCGTGCGCTGGTTGTTCGAACAACGGCGTGGTTGAGCCGATCATGAATGACACGCCCTGGGGCGCAGGCATCGCGCTGCAGATCGCGCCACCACTGCGATCGTCTCGACTTGCTGGTGTGGCAGGACGTGCCGAGCGGATTCGCTCCAGCACATGCTGTGCTGCCCAACGACGCAGACGAGGGGCTGAAGAAATCGGTCGTTGCCGAGCAACACGAGCTCGAACTGCGGCGCATGCTGAATCGCCTGCACACGCATCCGTGCATCGTGATAGGGGTGATTCACAACGAAGGTTGCGGCCGGTTCGACACGCGATGGCTCCGCGCAGCGGCGCGAGCGGTGCGATCTACACGCAGACGACCGACGTCGAAGGCGAGGTGAACGGCCTGCTGCACTTCTTTGCAATATCCACTCAATGTGACACCATGAGTCCGAATGTGGCACATGGCATGTCGATGAAGAAGCTGAGCATCCGCGAAGTGCGCAAGGAACTGGCGCAGTTGGATGAGTTGATCAGACGCGAGGGCGAAGTCGTGATCACGCGTCGTGGCAAACCGATTGCGCGGCTGTTGCCGATCAGTGGACCCATTGCGCCGCCGTCGCACGCGGCGTTACGTGCGGCCATGCCGCGATTGAAAGTCGGCAGCGAAGTTCATGTTCGCCACGAGCGTGATGAGCGCTGATGACGACGTACATCGATACAAGCGCTCTGGCAAAGTGGTATCTCAACGAGCCTTTTTCGGACGAGTTCGAAGCGTTCATGCAATCGCGGGCGATGGCGGACATCAGCCGTCTGACGGTGGTGGAGTTTCGCTGCTTGATCGCTCGACGCAGACGCGCTGGCGATTTCGGCAAGGCAATGGAGTCACGGGTATTCGCCACCTTCGAACGGGATATCGGCAATGGTTTTCTTCGGGTCCATCCGGTCGTCGATCAGTACTTCGTTGCCGCGTTGGGGCTGATCGATCAGCTGGTACGTATTCCGCTGCGCACGCTGGACGCCGTTCATCTGACGATCGCCCAAGGTCTGGAACTCGAAGGCATGGCGACCGCGGATCGGATCATGGCCAACGCTGCGCGGGCGCTCGGGCTGGACGTCGTGCGATTCTACTGACGCGGCGACGAACCCGTTGTGAGGAAGTGAAATAAGTGCAGATAAGTGGGTCAGAGTGCCTTCCACGCTGTGGAAGGCACTCTGACCCACTTATTTGACCCCGCTGCCCCGTCAGGCCTTCAGCCGCGGCTGGCCCATGTAGTCCCGTTTGCCAATCGGTACGCCCTTCATGCGCAACATGTCGTAGGCCGTGGTGGCGTGGAAATGCAGGTTCGGAATCGAGAACGACATCAGAAATCCTTCGGCGGTGAACGGCATGCCGCGTTCGCCCAGCTTGAACACGACATCGTTGCCCTGCATGGCGTCGACGGCTTCACGCGTCAACTTCTGCAGCTCTGCGCGCGCGTCGACGACGATCTTCTGCAGCGCCGCGTAGTCCTGGTTCGCGACGCCGGTCGGCGGCATGAACACCCCGGACTTGACGCCATCCATTGCACCTTTGGAGTGGTGCGCCACCGAGATGATCTGGAAGCGGAACGGTGCCATGTCCGGATACAGCCGCGTCTCGACAACCTCGTTCAGATCGATGTTGTTCGCCTGGCAGTGGGCGCGGCCTTTTTCCAGGAAACCCGCGACTGCCCCGAGCACCTGTAGAAACGAGGCTACGCTGACGTCATAAAGTGGAATTGCCATGGTCTTGTTTGTTCCTATGGTTGGAGTGGAAAGTTTCGACGAAACCCGGCCGCGAGCGCCAGGACACATTCGTGACCCTCAGACGCGTTGCTACTTCACCGGTTGCGGCGTCGGGCCGGTCCAGGTCCACCCGGCGATACGCCAGTCGCCGGATGCCTTACGCAGTGCAAATGTCATCTGCGCCACCTCGCGCATTGCGACGCCCTTTTGTTTGTATGTGTACACCGCCGGGACGACGGCGTAGGCGTGATCGGCGTCGGACTCCACACGCGTTGCTGCACCGAGGGTCACCATTTGATCGGTAATTCCGAGCTTTTTGTCGTTGCTGGCCAGGTCGTCGTTCCAGGTTTTGAAGGCATCGTGTCCCTGCCAGACGAACGGCGTCACCTCGTCGATGATCACAAGATCGTTTTCCACGTGCGCGGCCGACGCAGCCTTCGCGTCGCCCTTGTTGAAGTTATCAATGAATCGTTTGATCGGCGCCGTGATTTCGTCGTTGGGCGATGCCGCACCCGCGGTGGCGGACCAGACGACGGCGCAGATGAATCCAATGATGAGACGTTGCATTGATGTTGCCCTTTTTTTGTTGATTGGAGAAGCGCGGCGAGACCGGGCGAAGTCTGCGCCCGACACAGGCCGGTCTGCAACGGTGGACCTCGTGTCGTTGTTGCTGGCGGCGAGCGCAACTCTACTCGGCGCGCGGGAATGGCGTCGGATCCGCCGGGCCCGTTGGAATGTTGAACGCGTTCAGTGTCATCGAAACAAATGTGTAGAACCCGATCGTCTGGATAATATCCATCAGGCCCTGCGCTCCCCACATCACGATTGCGCGGTCGTATAACGCTTTCGGCAACTCCTGCGTTTCGTGCAGGGCGCGGCACACTTCGATCGTTAGTGTCTCGTCTTCCGGCGCGTCCTTCGGCATACGTTGTTCGAACACTGCCTGGATAACCGCATCCGAAACACCCTGTTCCCGCGCCATCCGCGAGTGCGCCACCCACTCGACGTTGCTGCGCCAGTGTCGGCCCGTGACGATGATCGCGAGTTCCACGATACGGCGGCCAACGCAAGTGCGCTCCCAGATGTAGTTGCCGAGGCTCATCGCGCGCTGCGCGACTTCCGGGCTGCGGATCCAGGGATCGAATGGCCCGCCGAATTGCCCGTCGGCTCGCGGCGGCCGCGCGCGTTTGATGCGCTCGTACTGTGCTTGTTGTTCTGGGGTCAGTTCGTCGAAGGATATAGGTTTCAGGCGGCTGATCATGTTCGTTCTCCGGCGGCAACTCTTGTGTGAACGTGCGCGCGTATAGGTCGTCTGTAGTAGAAAGTTTCGTTGTTGCGAGGCGGAATCATGAGCGTGCCGATTCCGATGTCAACGCAGCAAGGCGGCGACCGCTCGAGGCGACCGTTCTCTGGCGCTCGCTCTCACCGTCGCTTCAATTCCACCAGTACCGCCCGGTACTCTCCGCCGCGATTGTGCAAATCATGGCTCGCTTGAAGTTTCATCCACGAATGGGCGTCACCACCGAAGTAGCGTGTCAGCCTTGTGGCAGTCGTGCACCAGTGGCCGCACACGTCGGCGTCCCGTAGAGTCGCTGCCTTTCACGGCAGGAAGTCACTCTATGAATCTCACAGGCAAAGTGGCGCTGGTCACCGGCGGATCGGGCGACATCGGCGGCGCCATCGCCCGGTGTCTCGGTGCAGCGGGTGCGTACGTCGTCGTGACGTTTGTCGGCGCTGCCGATGCCGCTGCGGCCGCTGTACGCGACATCGAAGCCGCGGGTGGTAAAGCCGGCGCGCAACAACTCGATCAACGTTCGCCGCAAGACATCGAAGCGTGCATACGCAGCGTTGCAGAAACCCACGGCCGGCTCGACATCCTGATCAACAACGCCGCATGGAACATCGGCATTCCATTCCCCGACCTCGATGCGCTCACGCCTGACATCTGGGACCGCGTACTCGAAACCAATCTGCGCGCACCGTTCCTGCTGGCGCGCGCCGCGGCGCGACTGCTGAAGGCCGACGGCGGCGGCCACATCGTCAACATCTCATCCGCCGGCGGCATCAGTCCCGGCAGCAGCAGCATCGCCTACTCGTCGAGCAAGGCGGGACTCAATCATCTGACGCGCTGCCTCGCCGTCGCGATGGCGCCCGACGTTGCGGTCAACTGCGTAGCGCCCGGACTGGTGGAGAACACGCGTATGGCAAAACGTTTGCCGGAAGCGGTGGCGAAAGGTGCGCGAGCGCAGGCGGTGCTGGGGCGCGTCGGGCAGGCCGAAGATATCGCGCAGCAGGTGCTCATGTTCGTGACGTCGACGTCGATCACCGGCCAGACCATGGTGGTCGACGGCGGCATGCCCGGTGCGATGCGCTAACGGCGGTACTGGGGTGACGACGTGACGTCCCTGTCGAGTCTCGAGTGATGACCGAATGAGCCGGCCATCCGTCGTCTGTTCCCGGTGGCGAATAGCGGTATTGCTTGCGGCGGCATGGCTCAGCGCATCGCATACCATGGCATCGGAGCCGGAAACTGATCCTGCGGCGGCGTTGCAGGCGCGGTTTGCAGCCTTTTACGAGCAGCTCGCGCACAGCCCGTTTCTGCAGCAGCTCGAAGTCGAGTCCTTCGAATCCTCTCGTACCTCGGGGAGCCACATCTACGCCATCGTCAACCATCCAATCGCCACGGTCAGCGGCGCGCTTACGAGCCCGACCGGCTGGTGCGACGCGCTGTTACTCCACTTCAACGTGAAGTACTGCCATCCCTTGGCGCATGCCGACCGCATATTGCTTTCGGTGGCGATCGGAAAAAAACGCGAACAACCGCTTCGCAGCGCGTATCGAGTCGAGTTCGACTTCCGCGTCGTGGCGTCGCGACCGGATTACGTGGCGGTGCAGCTCGAGGCCGCCAAGGGACCGTATGGCACCGGCAACTACCGCATCGCGCTCGAAGCGGTGGGTATCGACGCGGAACGGACGTTCGTGCACGTCGTGTATTCGTACAACCATGGCTTCGTAGGTCGCGTCGCGATGCAGATGTATCTCGCGACGTCGGGCAGCGGCAAGGTCGGTTTCACGATGATTGGGGATCCGAACAATCCTCGACCGAAGTATATCGGCGGCGCCCGCGGTGCGATCGAGCGCAACACGATGCGCTATTACCTGGCCATTGAAGCCTATCTCGATGCGCTTGCGACACCCGCAACCGAGCGCTTCGAACAAAGCGCGGAGCAATGGTTCAGCGCTACAGAGCGCTACTCGCTCCAACTGCACGAAATCAGCCGCGACAATTACCTCGCGATGAAGCGCAACGAATACCAGCGCCAGCAGTCGGTTCGATAGGCTGCGGAACCCATGCAGAGTTGATGGCGGCCAAGCCGACGTATTTTGCCGCCGTCGCGCGAAATCAAAGTTCCGCAGCAGGCGCCGACGCCACGATCAGGCTTCCCCTTCGCCGCCCCATCACGCAATACTTGGCTTGTTTCAAAAGCGGCGTCTGACGCGCCGTTACCTCAGACTTCGAGACCATGACCATGTCAATCCGAATCGATCCAGCGACAGGCCTGAAGGTCTTCGCCACGCGTGCCGCCAAAGCCACCGAAAGAATTACCGGAAAGGGCTACTCGATCGTCACGGACGAGTCGTTGAAGGTGTTACCGGAGCTGCCCGCGGGCGCCACCTTCAATGCGCAGGAGCAGGCGAAGTACCGTGAGTTCAAGGAAGCGCGCCGCGGCGCCGCCGACTACATGGCGATGGAGGGCGAGTTCGCGAAATACCTCGCCGACGTGTACTCGGCGGACCCGGTTCCCAGGGAGGTGTTGACCGACGAGTGCGAAATTCTCGTGGTCGGTGCCGGCTTTGCGGGACTGCTGCTGTGGCACAAACTGCGCGCCGCGGGATTCAACGACGTGCGCTTCTGCGAAAAAGGCGGCGACGTAGGGGGCACCTGGTACTGGAACCGCTATCCCGGCATCGCCTGCGATGTCGAGGCGTACAGCTATCTGCCGCTGCTCGAAGAGATGGGCTACGTGCCGTCGATGAAGTTCGCCTCGGGGTTCGAGATTCTCGAGTACTGCCAGAAGATGGCGGGAAAGTTCGGCTTCTACGATCACTGCCTGTTCCACACCACCGTCGAAGAAACGACGTGGGACGAAGCGACCGGACGCTGGACGGTCACGACCGATCGCGGCGATAAGATGCGCGCACGCTTCGTGGTGCTCGCCAACGGCATTTTGACGACGCCGAAACTGGCGCGCATCGAAGGGATGGAGACGTTCGAAGGTGTTGCGTTCCACACATCCCGGTGGAACTACAACGTCGATCTCGCGGGCAAGCGGGTCGGGATTATCGGCACCGGGGCGACCGCGGTGCAGGTGATTCCGGAACTCGCGAAGATCGTCAAAGCACTGTACGTCTTTCAACGCACGCCTTCGTCGATCGACGTGCGCGATCAGCGCGCGACCACCGAAGAAGAAATCAACACCTGGGCTAACGAACCCGGTTGGGCGCGGGCGCGGCGTGCGCGTTTCTCGAAGATCTCGGCCGGCCGCACCGCAATTCAGGCGAACGACGACTACCTGGCCGGCAAGGTCGCCGATTTCAAAGAGCGCAAGCAGTATGAACGTATGCTCAGCATGGATGAGTTGATCGACAAACAGCTGGACGCCAACTTCCGCATCATGGAGCAGATCCGCGCGCGCGTGGATGCGATCGTCAAGGATCCGAAGACCGCTGCCGCGCTGAAGCCGTATTACCCCTACGGCTGCAAGCGCCCGACGTTTCACGACGAATACCTGCCCTGCTTCAATCTGCCGCACGTCCACCTCGTCGACACCGCGCCGCACGGCGTGAGCCGCATCAACAAAAAGGGCGTCGTGCACGACGGCGTCGAATATCCGCTCGACGTGCTGATCTACGCGACCGGCTTTCAGTGGATGGCGACGTCGACGTTCAACATGATCACCGGCCGCGGCGGCCGCACGCTGAAACAGAAGTGGGAAACGGAGGGAACGAAGACGTTTCTCGGCCTGCACAGCCACGGCTTCCCGAATCTGTTGATCGTCTCGGGCCCGCAGGGCGGTGGCGGCAGTTTCAACTTCACCGACGCGATCGACGCCCACGCCGACTACATCGTCTGGCTGCTCGAAACGATGCGCGATCGAGGCGCAGCCGTTGTCGACATACACGAGGAACCCGAGATCGAGTACGCGGAGCACTGCCGCAAAGCGGACATCGCCACGTCACCGTTGCGCGATTGCATCACCTACTACAACGGCGAAGGTACAGCGGAGCCCGGCAGCCTCGCGTACTACGGTGGTAATCGATGGCACAGGTATCGGGTCGAAGCACAGAAGACACTGGCACCTTATGTGTTCGAGGCCGCGGCCGGGTAAACACTCGTCTGCAGCATCGACGATCCCCCAAGACGAGCGCCGGTGCATGCAGGCCGTGATGGCGCCGCCTCAGTACGCTTGTCGGCGGTACCAAAATCAGGCTTGCATCAGGTGTCATGTGGCGGGTGTTCGGGCGCCTGAGCTTCGGTCGAATCGCTCGACTCGAGCGTTGACAGCGCCTTCTTCAGCAACGATCGAATCTCGGCAAGATGGACGTTCTGCTCTCGCAGGATCGTCTTCGCACCGTAGATGGCGAATGGAAGAAATACCCACATCACGAACGTGATGATGAACAACACGCTGACGAGCGTGATGAACCACCCGGGCGCCGCTGAGAACGAGTCCGACCAGAACCAGGATCTATCACTCGAAATTGACGTGTTCATTTGCTCTCTCCAACTACGCTGTGGAATTCAGGTGTTGCGGATGTCCTTGGCAAGGCGCTCCAGCAGCATCTCGGTGGAACCGTCCACCAGAGCTGCGACCTGCGCGGCGGCCAGGTGGCGCAGGAACGGATGCTGCTCACGCAAGCCCTCCGCCCCCATGGCGTGCAGCAGCGCTGCGATATGGCGGCCGGCCATTCGCGTGGCAAATACCTTGGCGCGGGCTGCTGTGGACTGCGCGTCGCGGTCGCTGTCGATGCGCTCGCTGGCAGCATCGACCAGCAGCCGCGCTGCCTCGAGGTCGATCGCGGCATCGGCCAGGATCCAGCGCCAGCCCTGGTGCTCGTGCAGAGCCTTGCCGAAGGTGCGGCGCTGCGAGCCGTAGGTGCTCGCGACTTGCAGACACTGCGCCACCATGCCGCAGCACATGGCGGCGACGTAGATTCTGGCGCCGTTGATGGATGTCAACGCGGCCTTGAACGCCTGCCCCGGCGGATGTAGCAGTTCGTCGGCCAGCGCGCGATAGCCTTGCAGTAAAAAACCGCCGGCATCGATTCCGCGCGCCGCGCTGCTGTCCAACCGCGGACTCCGGACGCAGCCTTCGCGGGTGCCATCTACCACGAACGCCGCAATCCCCCCTGCGCGGCCGTCAGGCTCCGTCTGCGCGTAGACGACCATCACGTCGGCGTGTGTGGCGTTGACGATCCATGTTTTCTCACCGTCGAGTTGCCAACCGTCGCCGACCCTGCGCGCCGCTGTCGTGATCGCCGAGAAGTCCGATCCAGCGCCCGGCTCGGTCAGCGCCGTGCAGCCGGTGCGCTCGCCCGCCAGCAACGCCGGAACGTACCGGCGCACTACGTCGGGCGCGGCCATTCGAGCCAGGTGATTGGCGACGTTGTGGCTGTTGATCAAAGCCATCGCCAGCCCGAAGTCGGCGGCCGCCAGGATCTCGGCCACGCGGCACTTACTGCCGAACGACAGGGCTTGTCCGCCATGCTCGACCGGCACCTCGAGGCCGAGCAGGCCGGCGCGCGCGGCGTCAGAGAACAGCGAGCGCGTGTCGGCACGCCCTTGATCCCAGGCGAGGGCGTTCGGCCGCACATGCGTGTCCACAAAGCGCTGTGCCGCGTCGACGGCGCGTTGTTCGGCGGGTGTGGGAGCGTTCATGCCAGCTCGCGCCTCAGGCGTGCCGTCAGCGGGTACAGGCTTTGCGCGACCAGCGGCATCGGCGTGCGCGACCTGAGCAGATCGGCAATACAAACCGGCTGTGTGTTCATCGAGCGGAGTATGGTGCAGACGCGTGGGCAGGGGAAAGCACACGTGGAAAAGCGGA
>Ga0209254_10003724_pt1 | contig 13896 bp, 12 predicted proteins | sample FrelakmetDIP11DI_FD_187148 | JGI IMG/M metagenome (GOLD analysis project Ga0209254, IMG submission 187148) | Freshwater lake sediment microbial communities from the University of Notre Dame, USA, for methane emissions studies - DIP11 DI (SPAdes)... | ecosystem: Environmental > Aquatic >...
CTGCCCTGAAGATTCTGAACCAAGTTCAGAATGACACGTTCAGGGTTCAGCATGACACTTTTGTCGCTGGATTAAGGTTTAAAATACCAGACGAGTTCGAATCGATAAGCATTCTTCGGAGGAGATAGGTTGAGGTTATTCCGCAGTCCAACGATCACCCTGGGTCTCGATATTGGTTCTCATAATGTAAAGGCAGTTCGTCTTCTAAAAGAAGGGGCTTCTGCGATTCGGTTAACGGGATTTAGCGTGGCGGAGGTTGACCAAAATCTCAAAAATACGTTTGAAGCCACTTTATCCGCGCTTGCTCAGGTCATCAAAGATTTTGAACTCAAAAATACCCGCGTTGTTACCTCTCTGGGCGGACATAACCTGGTGATCAAGCAGGTTACTTTTCCGGCCACAGCCCCCAAAGAAATCGAATCTTCTTTGCCCTGGGAGGCGAGCAAGTATATTCCCCGCACTTTAGACGCTGTTGAGCTTAAGTATCAAATAAAAAAAATAAATAAAGGGGAAAAAACTTCAGAGGTATTACTGGTCGCGGTTGACAAAGAATATTTTCAAAGCCACCTCAATCTTTTAAGCCGACTTAATATGCAGCCCTGGATTATCGACGCTAACCCTTTGGCGTTAGCAAATGCCCTTTTAGCGTTTTGTCGTGATAATGGAGAGAAAAATCATGTGCTGATAGATCTGGGCGCAAGCACAACGACCATTTCAATTTTCCGAAGGGGAGGGTTCTTTTTTACCCGGGACATCTCTCTGGGAGGAAAAAGCTTTACTCAGGCGATGAATGAAAATTATAAAATGGATTATTCACGTGCAGAAGCGTTTAAGAAAGAAGGAAAAATCAGCTTTGAAGTAACCAGGCCTGTTTTTGATCAATTTCTCCTGGAGATTCGTCAGTCCCTCCTTTACTATGATACGCGCACCGGGCACAAAGGGTTTGAAGAGATTATAATAACCGGGGGAACGTCTCAGATCGTTGGTCTCGCCTCGTTTTTGCAAGAAAACTTGAACTTACCCGTGAACTACTTTCAGCCTTTAAAAAACATTCACATTGATGAACAGGTGCCTTTGGAAGCCCTGGGAAAGTGGGAATCACAATTAGGAGTAGCAATTGGTCTTGCCCTAAGGGGTTAGTGTATGGAATTTGAAATTAATTTTTTACCGCAAAATAGAAACCGGTGGTTAGCACACGTAAAAGGAAAAGAGCTTTTAATTGCCGGTTTGGTTCTTGCCTTTATTATTACCGTGTCCTTTATCGGTTTTTATAGTAAAGGAATTACTAAAAAACCCCAAAAGCTTGTGGCAATAGGACAAGACTTTTTAAAAGTAAGCCAGGAAAAGGGAAAAGTTTCCGGCGTGGCAGCGCTCTTATCCAAATTAAAGAAAGAGCGGCTCAACTGGACAGAAAAAATGGCCTCTTTGAGCGATGCGACCCCCAGCCAGGTTTTTTTAACCTCTCTGGAATATAGTAAAGAAAAAACAGGCGCCAGAGGCAGCAGTAATATAAAAAACAGAGAGAAACTGGTGATAAAGGGCGTGGTCATTCCTTCGGGTGAGGAATCTCCTTCTTCTTCCATTCAAAGCTTTATGCAAAATTTAAAAAACAACGCCTCCTTTATGGCCGGCTTTGAATCCCCGGTATTAATTTCAGTAAACAATTCCCAAAAAGAAGGGCAAGGGGAAGGCCTTGAGTTTGAATTTCAACTTCTTCGAAAACAAGATGCATAACATCAGCAGAAAAAATTTAATAGCAGGGGCAGTAATAATTTTTATAGGGATTGGTATTTTCTTTTCCCTGAAGTTTTATCAAACCCACAAGAAAAACCAAAGGGATTTGATTCAAGAGAAGCTCACCTACGAGTCCGCAGTTACCGCTTTAGCAAAAGAAAAAAATGACTTAACTACATTGGCCGGGGGCTTGGGGATTAATTATTTTTCCCGTTTTCCGGAAGCCTCTCACATGGACCTTTCCTTCTTCATGTTTAACCGAATCAGTACCATAGCAAATAAATGGAAGGTTAACCTCGTGAGCTTTTCTCCTGCGGAAAAGGAAATAAAAGGTAATTATTCCCTGATTTTGTTTTCTGGAGCAATAAGCGCTTCTTTTTCTGATATGGTCAACTTTTTTCAGGAGCTTGAGGATAAAGAAAAAATCTCCATTGACAATTTAAAAATAAACACCAGCTCCCGAGCCTCTTCCACGCACCAGGCCGAGTTTGATTTGGTGTGCCTGGAGTTTAACGACCCCATGCTTAAGGGACGGGAAGAAAAAGAATCGGATACATCACCATCAGATAAAGAAAAAATAAAAATCGTAAAACGAGATCCCTTTTTAAATCCCTTTGAAAAAATGCAGGTTGCGCGACCTGCTGAAAAGAATAAGGCGGGCACTGTTGACGGAGCGAGCGAATTTAGCCTCACCGGCATTAACTGCTCTGCACGCTCACGGGTCGCAATAATAAACCACACGATGGCCAGGGAAGGGGACGTGATTGGCGGCAAGCAGGTAGTCGCAATAAAAGAAGACCGAGTAATTTTAAAAGCCAATGGGCAGCTCTCTACCCTCCGGCTCAAAGAAACCCCGAGACCTCAAACGAAAGAAGAAAAGCCTTTAAAAACAGAGGAGGTTGTGCAGTGAGTTTAAAATTCAAAAGAGAGGGAAACACGATGTTTAAAAAATTAACTCCCACGTGGTGGCTACCCCTTCTTGTAATGAGTTTGGTTATCCTTTTATCTCCTCTCAGCTTAAAGCCCACTTTTTCCGATGATCAGACTCCGGTTTTACAACTTCCCCAAGAGCAGTGTTCCATGCGGTTTGTGGATGCTGAGGTTAAGGATGTTTTAAGGCTTTTAGCCAAAGAATATAAATTAAATTTAATTATCAGTGAAAATGTCGGCGGTGTGATTACCGTTGATTTTGACCAGGTCCTTCTGGAAGATATCTTTTTTTCCGTCCTTAAGACCGCGGATCTGGGCTATACCCTGAAAGGAAATGTAATCCTGGTCGCAACTCAAAAAGAACTTTTGGACCAAGAAACTTCGCGAGTAAAGGAGCTGGAGAAACAAGCAGAGGGCAGGAAAAAGATCCTGGAATTCCAGGAAATGGTGAGTGAAACGATCAAAGTACAATACATTCTCAATACCAAATCTAACGAGTCAATCGTAAAAGAGATAACCGTGGGAAAAGAGGAGGTCAGGAATTTAACCCAACTGGCAGGAGCTTTACAAAAGATGCTCAGTGACCAAAAAGGAGCCAATATCCAGGTGGTGGATGCTGCCAATGCGCTGGTTATTACTGATATTCCGGAAAAGGTAGAACAGATAAAAACATTGGTAAAGGGATTGGATCAGCCTTCCGCTCAGATCATGATCGAGGCCAGGCTTGTTATGGTTGATTCCGATCATCTCCGGGACATTGGAATTCAGTGGGGGGGGAGAACTCAAAATCAAAACCTGATGATCAGCGGCCAGAGGGACCGAAGCTGGTCAACAGAAACATCAGACACTACCGGCACTACGCCGGGCAGTTCCAACACTAAAGAAACCTCGGATACCGGCTCGGTTGCGGGCGTCGATCTTCCAGCCGCAATTGCCGCAGCAGGACACGGGGGGAGTATAGGTTTCCTCCTCGGAGATATAACGAAAGACTTCCTGGATATCCAGCTTACCGCCCTGGAAGACAAAGGAAGGGGGAAAATATTGGCCAGCCCGCGGGTAGTAACCCAGGATAACCAGAAGGCCTATATTAAAATCGGGGATGAAATTCCCTATCGGGAAATTGTGTATGGAACAGGAACAGAAACGGCTACCGTTAAGTTTAAAGATGCGGCCATTGAGCTGGAGGTAAGCCCTCATATGGTGGGCGATAAAGTATTTATGGATATTGTGGTGTGCAGAAAAACCCCTGATTTCAAACTTGCCATCGCGGGGAATCCTACTTTAAGAACGCAGGCTTTAACGACAAAAGTCTCGGTCAAGAATGGTGAAACCCTTGTGCTGGGAGGATTGACCGAAGAGGAAGAGATAACAACTACCCATGCGATTCCTTTTTTTTATCGGATCCCTCTCATAAACTTTTTCTTTAAGAACGACAGTAAAACTAAGACAAAAAGGGAGCTTGTTATCTTTATTACTCCTACTATTTTTACCGGAGACCCTACAGGAGATACTGATGCCCAAAGAATACCTGGGTGAGGTTAAACAACTGGGGAAATTCGCGCGGGAAGAAGGGTTGATTACCGAAGCCCAGCTTGACCAGGCCTTAAAACGACAAAAAGAGGTTGGTGGTTATTTAGGGGATATTTTAGTTGATATGTGGCTTATTACCGAGGAAACGCGACTCCGCCTCTTGGGAAACCAGCACGGCATCCCCTACATGTCGCTTAAGGAGATGGAAAATATTGATCCGAAAATTGCTCGTATTATCCCCGAAGTTTTGGCCAGCAAATATCATACGATCCCCATAAAAAAAGATGCACTCGGACTCACCGTGATTATGGCTAACCCTTTTGATGTCATGGCCAAAGACGACTTGAGGAAGTTTATGAGCTGCGAAATCAATCCTGTGCTGGGTTCCCGAAAAGCGATTGAGGAAAGCTTAAAAGTTATTTATCCCCAAATGGAGGAAGAGATTGGACCAATAAGTGATGTTCTGGGAGATTTGACCAATATCCAGGTGGAGCTTAAGCGGGACAGTGATGATGTGGCGGTGGACATTGCAAAACTGGAAGAACAGGTGCGGGAAGCTCCTCTCATAAAGCTGGTTAATTATATTATTGCTAATGCGGTAGACAAACGGGCCAGTGATATTCATATTGAACCTTCAGAAGACCGTCTCAATATTCGGTACCGGATTGACGGAATTCTTTATGATATCATGACCCCCCCGCGATACCTCCAGATGGCCGTTGTCTCAAGGATAAAAGTCATGGCTGAACTCGATATTGCTGAGCGGAGACTACCTCAGGATGGGCGAATAACGATCCGATTAGAACACCGTGAGCTTGACTTGAGGGTGTCTACCCTCCCAACCCAGTTTGGAGAAAAGGTGGTTCTAAGGCTTCTGGATAAGGGGTCTTTCCTTCTTGGTCTTGAACAGTTGGGGTTAGAAGAAGAGGGTCTGGCTATTTTCAAGAGGTCGATAACCCGTTCTTACGGATTAATTTTAGCGACCGGCCCAACGGGCAGTGGAAAGTCCACGTCTCTTTATTCAGCGTTAGACTTTATCAAATCTCCGGAGAAAAACATCGTAACCATTGAGGACCCGGTAGAATGCCAAATTAAAGGGATTTATCAGGTCCAGGCAAACCCCAGGATTGGGTTGGATTTTGCCATGGGCTTCAGGGCCATTCTCCGCCAGGACCCGGATATTATTATGGTGGGCGAGATCCGCGACCAGGAGACGGCTGAGATTGCGATTCGGTCAGCGTTAACCGGCCATTTAGTATTTTCTACTCTCCATACCAATGATGCGATAGGCACAATAATCAGGTTAATCAATATGGGGATAGAACCTTTTTTGGTTGCTTCAGCAGTACGGCTTTCTTTGGCCCAGAGGCTGGTGCGCCGGATCTGTGACGCATGTAAGGAACCTTATACGCCGTCGAAAGAGTTGCTCGATAGTTTGAATGCCTGGGATATCGTGGGGGAAGAGCCGGTGTTTTATCGGGGCAGAGGCTGCAAGCGGTGTAATACCACCGGGTATTATGGCCGGGTAGGAATCTATGAGGTTTTTGAAATAAGACCGGAACTAAGAGATTTGATTCTGCAGTATAATTCTCCCGGGTTGATAAAAAATAAAGCGGTTGAATTGGGAATGGCCACCTTATATCAGAGTGGGATGAAAAAGGTTCTCCGGGGGCTAACGACTATCGAAGAAGTATTACGGATTACGACGGAAGATGATTAAGTCCCTTAGATATGATTTAATCTCTTCTGGTTGTATTCCCCGCCGCTTGCGGCGAGGTCGTCATTCCGGCGGAAGCCGGAATCCAGAAGACCGGACAGGATTCCGCATCAAGTGCGGAATGACAGAATTTAAAGTTTTTGATACCCCGCTGCTTGCGGCGGGGTAGTTCATTTTATGCGTTATGCCCATATATAACTTTAAAGCTCGAGATCTGGAGGGGAAAAAGATAGTGGGGGCAATGGAGGCAACAAGTGAAAGCGCCTTGATTGCAAAACTCCATAAGCAAAAGCTTCTTGTCCTTTCGGTTTCTGAGCAACGTGAAAAAAAGGAACAAAAATTTAATTTAAACAAGCTTTTCCCCCAGGGCATTCCTATGCTTGGCGGCGGGGTGAAGCTCGTATCCCTCATTTCCTTTACCACTCAGCTTTCTGCCATGGTGAGCGCCGGGCTTCCTTTGGTACAGAGTCTCAAGGGGTTGTCATTAGATATAAAGGACAAGAATTTTCAGGAGGTAATCCACCAGCTGGGAACAGACGTAAGCGAAGGGACTTCCTTCTCACGGGCGCTTGAAAAATATCCCCAGATTTTTAACAAAATTTTTGTCAATCTTATCAGAGCAGGCGAAAACAGTGGGAAGCTGGGACAAATATTAACGCAACTTACCTCTTACCTTGAATATAATTACAACCTGAGGAGAAAGGTAATTTCTGCCCTCATATACCCAAGTGTGATCGTTACGTTTGCTTTCTTGGTGGTTTTTGTAATGGTGGTGGCGATTATCCCTAAGTTTGAAAAAATCTATCATGGCTTTGGAAAGGCGCTTCCCCTGCCCACACAAATCCTCCTCGGCGTATCTTCCCTGATTAGAAATCACTTTGTTTTAGGGGTTATTTTAGCCATTTTACTCCTGGCAGGAGGGTACTTATTCAGTTTGACTCCGAGGGGACGGATCATTATTGACCGGATCAAATTAAATCTTCCTGTTTTTGGTCCGATCATCAAAAAATCTATCTTGTCAAATTTTTCGAGGACCTTAAGTGTATTGGTGGCAAGTGGTGTGCCGTTAGTTCCTGCATTATGGCTGGCTACTCAGACCATCAATAACCTCATCATTTCTCAAAACCTTACTGAGATTATTAATAGCATCGAGCAAGGAGCTGGGGTAGGTGAAGGTTTTAAACGAAAAGGGTTCTTCCCGGAAATGATGGTGCAGCTGATTACTACCGGTGAAAAGGCCGGCTCGATGGACGAAATGGTTCTTCGGGCTGCTGATTTTTATGAAAAGCAGGTTGATACAACGATCAGCACCTTGATGACGCTTCTGGAACCAATTATTATCGCCGTTGTCGGCCTCCTGGTCGGAGGAATTATGCTGGCCATGTTTTTACCGGTGTTTAAACTGGGCGGCATTATGCACCATTAACGTGGTTTGGTTTTTTTTCTTTGAACACCTATGTATAAAGTTCTACAATTGGCATTCTACCATATTCCTTCAGTTGTATAGTTATAACCTCTCTGCGGATTCCATGAAAAGCGAAACAGGTTGCGCGTAAAGACTCGGTTGAAATATTTTTTAAAATGTCCAAGGGGACCCTATGAATGTAAATTCGGAAACCAAATTTATCTCAACGATCTCCCATAAATTGAAGACTCCCTTAAACGCGATTCTTGGTTTTTCTGAGCTTTTACTGGAACAGGTATATGGCACGCTCAATGAAAAGCAGATCCATTATCTAAAAAATATCCACTCGAGCGGTGAAAACCTTCTGACCCTCTTAAATGACTTGATGGATTTAATGAATTTCCGCTGGGGTGAAACGCAGCTTAACTATTCTGATTTCCCCCTTCCCCTCGCTATCAATGAAGCATGCGAATCAGTGAAAAACTGGGTTGCAAAAAAAAATATTTCTTTGGAAATAAAGAATGGTGACGGGGTATCTGTTATTAGAGCTGACGAGGCTAAATTCATGAAAATACTGCACCACCTTCTCTCGAACGCGATTAAATTCACGCAGTCCGGGGGCGAGGTGAAAATATCAACCCAGTTCCTTAAAGCCCCACCTGATGAAGGTTCGCCTTTTTCCCCCCAGATCTACATTGAGGTCACGGTTGCAGACACGGGCATTGGGATACAACCCCAAGACCAAGAAAAGATATTTTCCGAATTTTATCAAGTTGACCCTAATCGTTCTCAGGATTTTGAGGGAACGGGATTGGGGCTTTGTATAACCCGTGAACTGGTTAAGCTGCACCGGGGGAGAATTTGGGTGGAAAGTGAAGCGAGCAAGGGAAGTAAATTTTCCTTTGTCATTCCCAGGATTGATAACCAGAGTTGATGGGGTTATTCATGGCAGGAGCAAAAATTCTTGTGGTAGATGATATCCGATTAAACCGGGAGCTCGCTAAAGATCTCCTGGAGATGGAAGGGTACCAGGTATTAGAGGCTGTTTGTGGAAAAGAAGGTATAGAAAAGGCTCGTCAGAATAAACCTGATATTATTTTACTGGATATCGAATTACCCGACATGAGCGGGCTGGAAGTAATTAAAGTGATAAAAAAAGATCCTGAGATCAACCCTATCCCCGTGGTTGCGTTTACGGGTCATAACCAACACGAAGAGCAGGAAAAATTTCTCGTGGCAGGATTTGCCGGGTTTATTTCTAAACCTTTTGATATTAAGACGTTCCCTCAGATGGTGGCGAAATTTTTAAAATGAATTTTGACGGCTTCGTAAAAAGTCCATCTGCGGCGTTGCCTCCGTGCGATGCACGAAGACAGGCGCTGCATCCCTGCCCCGTTAAATGTTCGCTCCGGGAGGCAAAAGAAGCCAACGTAAGGGTTTCGGGTTCTGAGTTGCCGATCTCCGAAAATTCTTTATTTAACGGGGTGAATCATTGCGGCGTACAGGTAAGTACTCCTCATTCCGTCAGATTTGCGCGCCTTGCATCTGCAGCTTTTTACTGTGCCGTCTGATTTTCGACTTTTTACGGATTCACCAATTTTAACCACTAGTCCAAAACCAATTCTTCAAATGTTACACTCCAACGCAACCAGCACGTTTAAACGGAAGTCTCTAAAAGTTATATTGACTGGCTCATCGTGGAGGAGTGTGGGTGGAAAACAGGGGTAATTAAGCATAAGCTGGAACTCCCCCTCTTTTCGAAAGAGGGGGTAAATAAGATCTCACTCTTGTATCAAGAAGGAACAAGGGGGAGTTCAGATGAACCCACTCGATTACACGAAAACCTAACATACTAAACCAACGTAATTTTTATTTATTCTATTTTTTGTGGTAAAATAATTTTATTGTGAAGCGCGCACAAGGTAAACCATTTTTAAAGGAGGGTGCAATGAGAAAAATAGCTTTATTGTTTTCGCTCATTTTTTTTATCGGTGTGATTTTTGGATGCGCGAAAGGGTATGAGATAACTAAACCTGCCGGGGAATATAATGTGACTATTACTTTAGACAAAAATCCTCCGGTAGCAGGTGAAAATCAAATGACTATTATGCTCAAGGATTCCTCGGGCAAAGAAGTAACTGATGCCACAGTAAAAGTTGAATACACAATGCCAGCTATGCCGGGTATGCCGGCAATGAATTATACGGCAGAACCGAAGATAAAAGGAACTTCGTATAATACGACTCTGAACCTTTCCATGGCAGGCGCCTGGAACATTGCTGTAAAAATTACACGCCACGATAAAACCGAAATGGTGAACGTCAATGTGGACGCCAGGTAATTTATACCACGTCGCCTTCATTTGCATATCTTTGTTGTCTCCTCGTCATTCTCCTCGACCTACTAAAACGTACGCCTGTGTCAATTCCTCGTCGCCGCCTCGATCTGCTTTTGAATGCAACGTGGTATTAATCAAAATTATTATTGTGGGATTGTTTTTCTGTCTCTCTTCGGTTGTCTTGGCGCAAGAAATAAAGCTCAATGACCTGATTGAGGAGGCATTGAAAAATAATCCGGAAATCCTTGCGGCCCAAGCGAGGGGGGAGGCTGCAAAATACAAAATTCCCCAGGCCAAAAGCCTTCCTGATCCTATGGTTATGTTTGGCTATCAGAATGACAGTTGGAATGAATATACCTACGGTGAGTCATCTGATTCCCAATGGATGTTTTCTGCCTCCCAGATGTTTCCCTTCCCTGGGAAACGATCATTAAAGGAGAAAATGGCGGAAAAAGATGCGGAAAGCATTGCGGCTGCTTATGCGGCGACCCAATTAAGAATTATTGCCAAGGTAAAGGAACTCTATCTCGATCTTTTTCTTGCTCATAAAAACATTGACCTCATCCATGATAAGACCTCTCTTTTTTCGCGGATCGAGGAAGCAGCGTTAGCCCGGTATTCGTCAGGCATGGCTCCCCAGCAGGAAGTCATAATGGCTCAGACCGAAAAGTACATGCTTATGGAAAAAGAGGAAATGTTCAAGCAAAAGATTCAGGCTTTGGAGGCGATGTTAAATTCCACTCTCGGCCGGGGGGATGTTAACACTTCTCTCGGACGACCGGTTGAACCTGTTTCTGCTGCATTTCCCGCCACCTTGGATGAGCTTCTCGAAAAAGCCTACAACAATTCTCCGGAAATTAAAGCTCGAGAAAAGATGATTGCCGGCGCCGAAGCAAAAGTACAGATGGCAAAGAGAGAATACTATCCTGACTTTACCATTAACGCGGGGGTATCGAAACGACGAGGAATGTTTGATGATATGTGGAGCCTTACCAGTACTATCAATATCCCTCTTTATTTTCGGAGCAAACAGAGACAGGGCGTTTTCGAGGCACAAGCATCTTTATCGGAAGCACAGAGTGAACGTGAGGCAATCAAGATTATGATCGCTTCCGCCATAAGAGATAATTACTCTATGTTCACGGCCGCGGAAAGGTTGACTGAGCTATATCAAAACGCTTTAATCCCGAAAACATATCAGGATTTTGAATCAGCCATTGCGGGATATGTAACGGGTAAGGTTGAGGCGATAACCGTTATCAGCCGGCTTAAAGCATTGCTTGATTATGAGCTTCTTTACTGGGGGCAGATTACTGAGCGAGGAAAGGCAATTGCCCGGGTGGAAGCAATCACAGGAGAAGCACATATTGTTTCACCAGCAGGAACGGAGGGAAATGAAAGCAAATAATTTTATTCTTGGTGCTCAGATTTTCCTGGCTATTCTTTTTATCTATTTTTTGCAGCCCGACCTATTCATGAGTAGCAGGATCTCATCACCTGCGATCGCTCAAACACCATCAATGCCAGGTATGCCCGGCATGCCGGCTGAAACTCCCCAACCTGCTCCGACCGCACCATCAGCTCCCCAAAAAACAACCGCTGAAGTTCCATCGCTCCAGATACCCCCAGAGAAACAGCAACTCATTGGAGTTAAGACAGTTGCAGTTTCGCTGAAACCCATGGAGAAGGTTATCCGAACGGTTGGGCGGATTGAGTACGACGAAAGGAGGCTGGCTACGGTCAATACCAAAGTCGAAGGCTGGATTGAAAGGCTTTATGTGGACTACACTGGTAAGTATGTAAAAAAGGGGGGGGCTTTGGCCGAAATTTATAGTCCGGAACTTTTTGCCACCCAGCAAGAATTTATCAACCTTGTAAAATGGAGTAAAACGCAAAACACAGAAGGTTTTGGCAAGATGCTTGCGCAAGACGCTCAACAGATTCTTGAAGCAGCACGAGAGCGACTGAGACTTTGGGATATAACTGACTCCCAGATTAAGAAAATCGAAGAGAGCGGTAAGCCGATACGGACGCTCACCATCTATAGCCCGGCAAGCGGATACATTGTCCAAAAAATGGCCCTTCAAGGAATGCGGGTCATGCCAGGAGAGAAACTTTTTGATGTTGCTGATTTATCCACTGTTTTGGTTATTGCCGATATTTATGAGTATGAACTACCCTTAATTAAGATGGGTGATACTGCAAAAATTAATCTTAGCTATTTTCCCGGAAAAGAATTTTTCTCAACGATTGATCTCATTTATCCCACCTTGTCGGAAGAAACCCGGACCACAAAGATTCGATTCACCATCCCCAACCCAGATAGCGAGCTAAAACCAAACATGTATACTGATGTGCAAGTGAAGATTGACCTTGGGACAAAACTGGCGATCCCAGCAGAAGCGGTTATTGATACCGGAGAAAGGCACGTGGTTTACGTTGATAAAGGAGGCGGAAATTTTGAACCACGGGAAGTTGCCCTTGGGCTTAAGGGGGATGGGATGGTAGAAGTAATCAGGGGACTTAACGCGGGAGAAAGGGTTGCTTCGGCAGCCAATTTCCTTATCGACTCGGAGGCAAAACTCAAGGGGGTAGTGCCTCTTCATCAACATTAACAGGCTGTTGAAAAACTCATAAAATATGCAAAGTGTCATGCTGAACTTGTTTCAGCATCTAATAAAATCAATGTATTATGAGACCCTGAACCAAGTTCAGGGCGACAAAAGAGTAGTTTTTCAACAGCCAGCTAAGTACACCGAACGAGAGAAGTCAGCAGTCAGAGGATTTAAAAGCATTTTGAATTCTGACTCCTGACTTCTGGCTTCTGAAATTTTGGTAGACCGATATGATCGCTAAAATTATCGAGTACAGCGCCCGCAACAAATTTATTATCTTTTTGTTTACTCTCTTTGCCATTGCCTGGGGCTACTGGTCGCTGAAACATACTCCCCTCGATGCTATTCCGGACTTAAGCGATACTCAGGTTATCATTTACACCGAGTGGTCGGGGAAAAGTCCTGACCTGGTCGAAGACCAGATTACCTATCCGATATCTTCAACCCTGCTTGCAGCGCCTAAGGTCCAGGTGGTTCGTGGGTTTTCCTTTCTCGGGAGTTCATTTATCTACGCTATCTTTGAGGAAGGAACCGATATCTATTGGGCAAGAAGCCGGGTATTAGAATACCTTCAGGCAGTAAAAAATAAACTTCCGGCGGATGTTAACCCCACTCTTGGGCCAGATGCTACGAGTCTCGGCTGGGGTTTTAGTTATGCTCTTGTCGATGAGACTGGTCAGCATGACCTCTCCCAGCTTCGTTCCCTTCAGGATTGGAATCTTAAGCTTGCTCTCCAAAGTGTTCCGGGAGTTTCTGAAGTTGCCAGCATCGGCGGATTTGTTAAACAGTATCAGGTTACCATCAATCCTAATCGACTTTTAGCCTTTAATGTCCCGATTGCTAAGGTGATGGAAGCTATAAGGAGGAGTAACCGGGATGTCGAAGGTCGAGTTTTAGAGCTATCGGGCATCGAGTATATGGTGAGGGGAAGAGGTTACATTAGAAATCTCAAGGATTTGGAGGATATTCCAGTTGGCACAGATCGCTCCGGAACCCCGGTCTTTTTAAAACAAATAGCGAACATCCAGCTTGGCCCGGATATCCGGAGAGGGCTTGCGGACCTGGATGGTAAAGGGGAGGTCTGCGGCGGCATTGTGGTGGTAAGGTTTGGAGAAAATGTCCTTAATGTCATTGAACGGGTCAAAGAGAAAATCAAACAAGAGATTGAGCCGAGTCTTCCTCAAGGCGTAAAGGTCATCACTACCTATGACCGTTCTGACCTTATCTACCGTTCTATCGGTACTCTCAAAGAGGAAATCTTGAAACTTGGCTTGGCGGTCGGTGTCGTTTGTTTGGTCTTTTTATTCCATTTGCCGAGCGCTTTTGTCGTTATCTGCACCTTGCCCATCGCCATCATCATTTCTTTTATCTGCATGTATTATTTGAAGGTTACCGCCAATATTATGAGCTTGAGCGGTATCGCTATTGCGATTGGCGCGATGGTGGATGCAGCAATCATCATGGTGGAAAACGCTCATAAAAAACTTGAAGAATGGGAAACAAAAGGAAAACAGGGCAGCCGAACCGACGTAATCATTGAGGCAGCTAAGGAGGTAGGGCCATCACTTTTCTTTTCCCTTCTGGTCATCACGGTTGGATTCTTACCTGTCTTCACTCTCCAAGCTCA
>Ga0209254_10003725_pt1 | contig 13896 bp, 12 predicted proteins | sample FrelakmetDIP11DI_FD_187148 | JGI IMG/M metagenome (GOLD analysis project Ga0209254, IMG submission 187148) | Freshwater lake sediment microbial communities from the University of Notre Dame, USA, for methane emissions studies - DIP11 DI (SPAdes)... | ecosystem: Environmental > Aquatic >...
ACCCAGACGTGCCCGTGATCGGCGTAGGCGACGGTGGTGCCGTCGGGCGAGAGCCGCGGCTCCGTGTCCTCCCAGAACGGCATCGGATCGCGACCCGTTGTCAGCCGCTGCGGCACAGCAGCGGTCCCGTCGTCGGCGAGCTCGAGCAACCACACGTCGGAGGTGTCGCGGTCCTGGATGAAGACCGCCGTGCGCCCGTCGGCGCCGAGCGTGAGCGAACGGGGCCGCTCCGTCGCCGCGACCGCCTCGAGCCGCCAGTGCGGCGCCGGCTTCAGGTCCTTGCGGGGCTGCGAGGGGACACCCTCGACCTCGTCCTTCCCGAGCCAGACGTCCAGCGGTTCAGGCATTGGCGGCAAACCCCTCTTCGACACCCTGCAGCGTTGCGAGCACGAGCCCGCCGATCGAACCGAGATCGTACCCGCCTTCCTGCACGACGACGACCGGAATCCCCTGTCCCCCGAGGATGCGCCCTGCCTCCCGGAAGCCCTCCTCGGTGACGTCGAGTGGGCTCTCGGGGTCGCCGCCCGCCGCATCGACGCCCAGTGCCAGCACCATCACCTCGGCACCGCGGCCGCAGGCCGCCGCCGCGACCTCGGCCACGGCGTGGAGCCAGTCGGCGTCGGCGGCGCCGGGCGGCAGCGGCACGTTGAGGTTGGCGCCGCGACCCGCCCCGCCGCCACGCTCGGCTGCGGTGCCGAGGAAGTGGGGAAACCAGCCGGCTTCGGGATCGACGTGCACCGAGCCCGTGAAGACGTCGTCGCGCTCCCAGAAGATCTGCTGCGCGCCGTTCCCGTGATGGGCGTCGATGTCGACGATGCCGACCCGCGCGACGCCGTTCGCACGCACGTGCTCGGCCGCGATCGCGGCGTTGTTCAGGTAGCAGGAGCCGCCGTAGGCACTGCGCGTCACGTGGTGCCCGGGAGGGCGGCAGCATGCATAGGCGGCGCTCCGGCCCCCGCAGACGAGGTCGGCGGCGGTCATGGCGGCGTCGGCGGCGGCCCGCGCAGCCTCCCACGTGCCGGGCCCGATCAGGGTCATCGTGTCGAAGCAGAATGCGCCGGGCCGCGCCCATGTCGCGGCCGGTACCAGCGGCGCGAGCCCGGCGAGCAGCCCCGGGTGAGGGAAGATGTACGGCACGACCCTGTTCTGCCCCGGGTCGTCGGGCAGCCCTGCGGCCTCCCACTCCCGCCAGGCCGTGGCGAGAAATGCGAGCAACTCTCCGTCGTGCACCGCCTCGAGCGCCGCGTCGTCATGGAGGGTCGCGGCAACGACCTCTGCTCCGGCGCCGACGAGCGAGGTGCGGATCGCCTCGGCTCTCGCGGGAATCTCCACCGCCGGCGTCCTGACACCCACCCAGATCTCCGCCTCGGGCTCGTGCAGCCGGTGGTCGTCCGACCACACGAGCGGGAGCGAGAGCGCCATTGCCGCGACCCTATAGGCTCGCCGCTGTGGGAGAGACGACGCTCCGCGGGCACGGACTCCGGATCGGGCACCTGGAGCCCGGCGAGGCCAACGCGATCACCGACGTGGCCGGCGTCCGGGTGGGTCATGTCACGGTGTCGCGGGACGAGCCCGTGCCGCCCGAGGGGCGTGGAACAGCGCGGACGGGCGTCACGGCCATCCTGCCCGGCACCGGGGCCTCGGTGTTCCGCTGCCCGGTTCCTGCCGGGGTCGCCGCCCTGAACGGCGCTGGGGAGCTGACCGGCTTCCTCCAGGTGTCCGAATGGGGCCTGATCGAGACGCCCGTCTATCTCACCTCGACGATGGCGGTCGGCCGCGTCTTCGACGGTGCCGTGGCGGTCGCCTGCGCGGCCGACGCCGCGGTCGGCGTCGACGACGTGGTGATCCCGGTCGTCGGCGAATGCGACGACAGCTGGCTCAACGACGCGCGCACGGTGCAGGTCGAGGCGGCAGATGCCGCGCGCGCGGTGGCCGCCGCCCGCGGCGGCACGATCGAGCAGGGGTGTGTCGGCGCGGGCACCGGCATGGTGGCGTTCGGCTGGAAGGGCGGGATCGGCTCGTCGAGCCGCCTCGTGCCCGACGTCGACGCGACGATCGGGGTCCTCGTGCTCGCGAACTTCGGCGCTGCTCGCGACCTGCGCATCGACGGGGTGCCGGCGTTCCCCACGATCGGCGACGGACGCGACCCTCGCCCTCCCGCGGGAAGCTGCATCGCGATCGTCGCCACCGACGCGCCGTTACACGCGACCCAGCTCGAGCGACTCGCCCGGCGGGCCGGGCTCGGCCTCGCCCGGGTGGGCTCGGTCGCCCACCACGGCAGCGGGGAGATCTTCCTTGCGTTCTCGACCGGGGCGGCGGAGCGGGAGGAACGGCCTCCCGTCCGGGTCGAGCGGGCCACGGTTCCGGACGGCCACCTCGATCCGCTCTTCGCGGCCGTGGTGGAGGCGACCGAGGAGGCGGTGCTCAACGCCCTCTGGGCGGCCGTTGACACGACCGGGCGCGAAGAACGACTCGTCCGCGCGCTGCCGCACGAGCCGGTGGTGGCGCTGCTGCGGGCGCACGGGCGGCTGCAAGCCCGGACGACAGGCTGAAGCCTGTCGCCGGCCCAGAGCCGGCTCAAGCCCGGACGACAGGCTGAAGCCTGTCGCCGGCTCAGAGCCGGCCTGACCGTGCGATCCCCCAGACGAGCCAGACGGCGAAGATCCCCGAGATCATGAAGCCGACGAACGAGATCAGGTGCAGGCCCATCACCTGAGGGCCGCTTCGGGAGAGGGCGCCCACGATCGCCGAGCCGACGAGCCCACCGAGGACGATCAGTGCCACCGCAAGCCGGTTGACGGCGTGGTCGATGTGGTAGGTGAGGTCGTCGAAGCCCGGGTTCCGGATCTGGACGGCGAGCCTCCCCTGGCGCGTCTGCTCCATCACGTCGCGCAGCTGGTACGGCAGCTCGCGCGCGACACCCCCGAGCTCCCGCACCTCCGCCTGGGCACGCGCCGACAGCTTTCCCGGCGAGTACCGGTCGGCGAGCAGCTGGCGCGCATACGGGCGTGCAACCTCGAACACGTTGAAGTCGGGGTACAGTTCGACGCCGACCGCACCGAGGGTCGCGATCGCCTTGTCGAGGATCACGAACCGGGACGGCAGCCGGAGGTTGAGCGAGTAGATCAGGTCGAGCCCTTCCCGCATCACCTCGAGCGGGTCGATGTTCGAGACGTTCGAGCCGTAGTAGCGGTAGTACAGCTCCGTGATCGCCTCACGCAGCTCCCCCTCCTGCTCCGGCGGGTAGTGCAGCCCGAGCTCGGCCAGACGCCGCGGCAGCGCGTCGACGTTCTCGGTCGCTGCGTCGATGAACAGCCGCGTCAGGCGGGTCAGGTCGTCATCGCTGAGGCGTCCCGAAAGCCCGAAGTCGACGAGCCCGATGCGCCCGTCATCCAGCAGGAGGATGTTCGCCGGGTGCGGGTCGCCGTGGAAGAACCCGTGCCGGAAGATCATCGTCATCCAGGCGTCCGTCATCCGGTAGGCGAGCTCGCGGCGCTCCTCCGGGGAGCGGTCCGTGAGGTCGAGATCGGCGAACTGCGTTCCCTCGAGGAACTCGAGCGTCAGCACCCGCGCCGACGAGTAACGCCAGATCACCTTCGGCACGGCGACCTCGGTCGAGTCGCCGAAGTTGCGCCGGAACGTCTCCGCGTTGCGGGCCTCGTGCTGGTAGTCGAGCTCCTGCCTGATCGAGCGGCCGAACTCCTCGACCAGGGCCTCCGTGTCGATGAAGTCGAGGGCGCGCACGCGCTCGCGGACGACCCGCGCGGCCGACCGCATCAGCTGGAGGTCCGACTCGACCTGACGCGGCGCGTCCGGTCGCTGCACCTTGACGACGACATCGTCGCCCGTGGGCAGCGTCGCCCGGTGCACCTGGCCGATCGACGCGGCGGCGATCGGCACCTCACCGAACGTGAGAAACGCCTGCTCGAGCGTCAGGCCCAGCTCCTCCTCGATCACGCGCCGCACGTCGGCGAACGGGAACGGCGTCACGTCGTCCTGCAGGCTCCGGAGCTCCGCGATGATGTCGGGCGGCAGCACGTCGGGCCGCGTGGAGAGGAGCTGACCGAACTTGACGAAGGTCGGGCCGAGCTCGTCGAGCATCTCCCGCAGGCGCCGGCCGCGGTCGGCGAGCTCCGTGTCGTCGTTGCTGCGCCTGCGGTCGATCAGGTAGCCGAAGCCGTGGCGCGAGGCGACGCGCCCGATCTCGGAGAGCCGGCCGATCCGTCGCTGGGGTTTCGCCGCCGCCATTCCTTCATTGTGGACGCGGGAGCCCGCCACGGCTAGGGCCGGCCGCAGAGCCTATTCCGAAGGCTTCTCGAGCAGCCGCACGCGATGCTCGAGCTGGGCGACACGGAGGGCGAGGTCTTCCGCCTCCTCACGCCGGACGAGACCGAGGCGCCGCAGGGCCTTCTCGGACGCGTCGGCAGGGAGCGCTCCGAGCCGCTCCGCCTCGGCCCGCCAGCTCGAGAACACGTCACGGACCGCGTCGCGCATGGTGTCGCGCTCGATGCCGACCCGCCGTGCGAGATCGTCCGCGACGTCGTCGACCGCCTCCGCTGTAAGCGTGGCCCAACCGAGCCCGGCGAGCAGGAGCTCGTCGAGGCCGCGCGGCTCCGCGGCCCTGGTCTTGTCCCGGGTGTCGTTCCCGTTCGCGTCCATGCGGGAAGTGTACGCGGAGGGGGCGTGGTCTAGCGGGCGCGCCCGTGCGGGCGGCTGGAGCGACGGGCACGGCGCCGGTCACGTCCCGACGAGCTTCCCGGCGCGGGCGCGGCGGCGGCAGGAGCCGGCTCGGGCGCGAGGAGCTCCTCGGCCTCGGCGACGAGTGTCGACGAGGGTGCGTCGAGGAGCACGGTTCCGCCGACGGACTGCACCTCGCCGGTCTCCTCGTGCTTGCGGCGTGCGAACTCGGGCTCGCGCTCCTTGATCCAGGCGACGAGCGGGGCCGCCACGAAGATCGACGAGTAGGCGCCGGCGCCGATGCCGATCAGGAGCGCGAACGCGAAGTCGTTGAGCGTGGCGCCTCCGAAGACCAGCAGCGAGGCGATCGGCAGGAGGGTGATGAACGTGGTCGCAAGCGACCGCGGGATCGTCTCCCAGAGCGACACGTTCGTGATCTGCTTGAAGGAGCCGCGCTTCATCAGCGGGATGTTCTCCCTGATCCGGTCGAAGATGATGATCGTGTCGTAGATCGAGTACCCGAGCACCGTCAGCACCGCGGCGACCGTCGCGGTCGTCACCTCGCGGCCGAGCAGGGCGTAGATGCCGATCGTGATCAGGACGTCGTGGACGAGCGCGATGATCGCAGGGAGGGCGAACTGCCACTGGAACCGCACCGAGATGTAGCCGACGATGAGCAGCAGGGAGACGAAGATCGCGAGGATCGCGCTCTTCGCGATCTGGCGGCCGAAGCTCGCAGACACGTTCTTGACCCCGAACGCCTCGGCGTCCACGGTCTTCTGCAGGCTCGACGTGAGCTGCACCGACTCCTCGGTCGTGAGCGTCTCGGTCCGGATCTGGAAGCTCTTGTAGTCGCCGTTCGTCGAGGGCCCACGTCCCTGGATGACGGCGTTCGCCTGGCCGACCCGCGCCGCCTGCACGCGAACGGCCTCGATGGAGGTCGGTGCCGGTGTCGTGAAGGCGACCTGGGTCCCACCCTTGAAGTCGATTCCGAGGTTGAGCTGAAGGATCGCGATCGCGAGCACCGAGATCGTGAGGACGGTCGCGGAGATCCCGAGCCAGACCCGCCGGAGCCCGATGAAGTCGATCTTCAGCCACGGCCTGATCCCGCCGCCGGAGGCGCCGACGACCTTGGGGTTCTCGAAGAGCTTCGAGCCGCCGAGCAACGAGAGGAACGCCCGGGTCACGAGAACGGCGGTGACCATCGAGATTGCGGTACCGATCAGCAGCATCAGCGCGAAGCCGCGCACGGACGACGTCGCGACGGCGAACAGGACGAGCGCGGTGATCGCGGTGACGACGTTCGCGTCGACGATCGTCGCAAAGCCCTTCGTGTAGCCGGTCTGGATCGCTGCTCTGACACTCCGCCCTGCGCGCGCCTCCTCCTTGATGCGCTCGAAGATGACGACGTTCGCGTCGGCGGCCACCCCCAGGGTCAGCACGAGGCCCGCGATGCCGGGCAGGGTCAGGGTGACGTTGAAGACGAGGATCGCGGCGTAGAGGAAGGCGGCGTAGATCCCGAGCCCGAACACCGCGATGAGGCCGAGGACGCGGTAGAAGATGAGCAGGAAGAGCGCCACGAGGAACAGCCCGACGATCGCCGCCGTCTTCGCCTCGTCCAGCGAGTCCTTGCCGAGCGTGGCCGAGATCGCCGTCTGGTCAAGGGTGACGAACTCCACGGGCAGGGCGCCCGTCTGGAGCACGAGCGCCAGGTTCTTCGCCTCGTTGATGTCGCCGATGCCGGTGATCTGGGCGCCGTTCGAGCCGGAGATCCCGCCCGGATACTGCTTCCAGTCGATCGACGGCCACGACTTGATCTCGCGGTCGAGCACGATCGCGAAGTGCTGGTTGATCTGCTGGCCCTGACCGATCGTGTTGGAGAGCAGCTTGCCGCGCTGCGCCTCCCGACGGGTGATCTCGGCGAACTTCTTGGCCCCCTCCTTCGTGAACTGCATCGTCACGATCGGTGCCTGCGTCTGCGTGTCGAAGTCCTGCCGCGTACCGGACAGCTTCAGGTCGGAGCCGGTCATCTCGGGCACGTCCGGCGGCGAGTGCTTGAACAGGTAGTAGGAGTTCGACGTCGGGTTCGCCTGCTGAACGCCGGGGCAGACGACCTCGCCGACGCCGCAGGAGATGACCACGGTTCCCGGCGGCACCGCGAAGAGCTTGTAGCCCTCCGGCACCTTGCCGCTGAACTTGGCGAGCGCTGCCGTCTTCGTCGAGACGGGCCCTACCACGAGCTTCTTCTGCTTGTTGAAGAGCCAGTATTGCTCGGGCGTCCCCTTCGCGGCCAGCGCCTGCTGGCCCGCGAGCAGGTCGTAGACCGATTTCTTCGCGACCGGCTGCCGGAGCGCGTCGATCGACGGCGGCGCCAGGTCCGCCTCGAGATCGTAGAGCTCGAGCTGGGCGGTCTTGCCGATGATATTCGCGGCGGTCTCCGGATCCTTGACTCCCGGCAACTGGATCGTGATCTGGTCGTCGCCCTGCGTGCGGATCTCCGGCTCGGAGACGCCGAGGCGGTCGACGCGGTCGCGCATGATCGAGACCGAGCGGTCGAGGTCCTCCTTGGTCAGGCTGCGGCCCGTGGGCGGCACGGCTTGCTTCGTGATCTCGAGGCCGCCCTGGAGGTCGAGGCCGAGCGTGGGCTTCTGGTGCAGCGGCGACGACGGCACGACCATGAGGCCGACGCCGATGAGTGCGGCGACGACCAGGGCAACGACGATGGTGGCTGAGCGACGGGTCATGGTGTCTGAGGAGTCGTGCGGCGGGAAGGCTAGCTGCGGGTGGGTGGCGCCGTGTCCTCGGCAGCACCCGGATTTACAGTTTCCCCTTCGTCGTTAACCTCCTCTACCCCGGCCGGGAGCTCTGCCTGGTCGGTGACGAGCTCGGCCTCACCGTCGACGACGTCGTCATCGTCCGGCTCGGCCTCACCTTCGCCCTCGTTCTCGCCGCTGTCCTCGTCTTCTTCGGCATCTTCGTCGTCCGGCTTGACGACCGTCGCAAGCGCCTTGCGCGCGATCCGCACGTGGATTCCCTCTGCGATCTCGACGATCAGGTCGCCTCCGTCCTCGTCCGGCTCGATCTCCTGCACGATGCCGTAGATCCCGCCGACGGTCAGGACCTCGTCGCCGACCTCGACGGCCGAGAGCATCCTCTGCTGCTGCTGCGCCTTGGCACGCTGCGGACGAATCATGAGGAAGTACATCAGGCCGAAGAGCGCGACGATGATCAGCAATCCTTGCACGGAGCCTCCTGTTGACCACCGGTGAGGCGGGAGAGCGCTTCGGCCCGGAATTCGTCGAACACCCCGCGGCGGATCGCATCCCGCGCGTCGGCGGTCAGTCGATGAATGAGCCATAGATTATGCAGAGAGAGGAGCCGCAGCCCGAGGATCTCCTCCTGATTGACGAGGTGACGGATGAACGCGCGCGAGAATCGCGTGCACGCGGGACAGCCGCAGCCGGCCTCGAGCGGACGGGGATCTCGCGCGTAGCGGGCATTGCGGAGGTTCATCCTGCCGGTCGCCGTCAGAGCCGTCCCGGTCCTCGCGTTGCGGGTCGGCAGGACGCAGTCGAACATGTCGATGCCGCCCGCGATCACCCCGAGAATGCCCTCGATATCCCCGAGCCCCATGAAGTAGCGCGGGCGATCGGAGGGCAGGAGCGGCGCGGCCCAGCCGACCGTCTCGAGCATCTCGGCCCGGCTCTCCCCCACGGCCAGCCCGCCGAGGGCGTTGCCGTCGAACCCGAGGGCGACGATCTCCTCGATCGAGCGGCGCCGGAGCTCCGGGTCGATGCCGCCCTGCGCGATGCCGAACCGCAGCTGGCCGGGGGCACGAGGCGCGTCGATCTGCCGCTGGGCCCAGAGCAGGGTGCGCCGCACAGCCTCCTCGTGCTCGGCGCGGGTCGAGTCGGCCGGTGGGCAGATGTCCAGGCACATCGCGATGTCGGAGCCGAGCCGGCGCTGGATCTCCGCCACACCCTCGGGCGTGAAGCGCTCCGCCGTACCGTCGTAGACCGAGCGGAACGTGACCCCGTCGTCGTCGACCGCGAGCAGGGTGTCACGGAGCGAGAAGACCTGGAAGCCGCCCGAGTCGGTCAGGATCGGCCCCTCCCAGCCGGAGAACGCGTGTAGCCCACCGAGCTCCTCGATCACGTCCTCACCGGGCCGGAAGTGCAGGTGGTAGGTGTTGCCGAGGATGACGGCTGCCCCCAGCGCCCGCACCTCGTCGGGGTGCAGCGTCTTCACGGTCGCCTTGGTGCCGACCGGCATGAAGGCCGGGGTCGGGATGTCGCCGTGAGCGGTGTGGACGATGCCCGCGCGGGCGGCACCGTCCGTGGCGTCGAGGGTGAAGCAGGTCGCGTGGGCCGTCACAGGATCAGCATGGCATCGCCGAAGGAGTAGAACCGGTACCGCTCCTCGATCGCGAGCCGGTAGAGGTCGCGCACCGCGTCGACCCCCGCGAAAGCCATCACGAGGGCGAGCAGCGTGGAGCGTGGCAGGTGGAAGTTCGTCAGGAGCGCGTCGACGCGCTTGAACTCGAATCCCGGCAGCACGTACAGCGTCGTCCGGCCTGCGAGGCTGCCGTCGCGGGCGATCGTCTCGAGCACGCGCACCGTCGTCGTGCCCACGGCGAGGACCCGGTCAGCGGCCTCGATCCGCGCCCAGGACTCCGCCGTCACGCGGTAGCGCTCGCCGTGCAGCTCGTGGTCGCCGAGGTCGTCCACCGCAAGCGGCCGAAAGGTGTCGAGGCCCACGTGGAGGGTGACGTGCTCGACGTCGAGCTGCGCCAGCAGCTCCGGGGTGAAGTGGAGGCCGGCCGTCGGCGCCGCCGCCGAGCCGGGATCGGCGGCGTAGACGGTCTGGTACCGCCCGGGCTCGGCCAGCGGCTCGCGAATGTACGGCGGCAGCGGCGGCTCACCCGCCGGCTCGCCCTCGAGCAAGACGCGCCAGCGCCCTTCGCCGAGCGGCTCGAGCAGCTCGATGGGGCCTAGCCGCTCGCCGGCGCGCAGCCGGCGGGACGGGCGCGCGAGCGCCTCCCAGATCCCGGCGCCGAGCGATTCGACGAGGAGCACCTCGGCGTCGCCGCCGGTCGCGCGCTTCACACGCAGGCGGGCCGGGACGACCTTCGTGTCGTTGACGACGACGAGTTGCCCGTCGAGCTCGTCCGTCAGGTCCGCGAACGACCGGTGGCGGACGGCGCCCGTAGCGCGCTCGTACACGAGGAGCCGCGAGGCGTCGCGCCGCGGCGCAGGGTGCTGCGCGATCAGCTCGGGTGGCAGGGCGTAGTCGAGCTCGTCCGATCTCATCCGACGGCCAGAGTAGCCTTGCGGCCATGGATGAACAGGCACTGGAACGGGCAAAGCAGCGCATCGCGGAAGCACGCGCGGGCAGGAACGAGGAAGGACGGTTCGAGGCGGCGCTCCGGCGCTCCCGCGAGGAGGTCGAGGCGCTCGGTGCCGCGACGCTCGCGCTGGAGGCAACGATGCCGGAGCGGATCGGCGAGGCGGTGCAGGAGGGCCTGCGGCGCGAGGTGCTCCCCGTGGCGCGGAACCTCGCCGAGATCAAGGGCCTGCTCAACAACGCGATCCGGCGGCTCGAGCGGCTCGAGCAGGACCTGATCGCCGAGCGCAACGCCCGCCTCGACGACCTGACCCTCCTCGTCGACCTCATCTCGACGGGCTGGCAGGGCGTCGACCGCAGGCTCGAGCGCATCGAGCGTGGCGACAGGGCCGAGGTCGTCTCGCTTCGCGACCACGTCGCCGCCGCGTCGTAGGGGCGAGGCACACGACAGCGCGTGCGTCGTCCACGGCGACGCACAGCATCCAGGTGCGTCGCCCCTACGCCGCGAGGATCGCCGCGCACACGGCTGCCCACGCGGCGACGGTGACGAGGATCGGGACGTCGCCGAGCAGGACGTTCTCGGGCTCCTCCCCGGCCGCACGTCGGTGGAGCAGCTGCAGGTAGCGGCCGAGCCCGAAGACGACAAACGGGACGGTTGCGACGAGCGCCGGCGAGTCACGCGCGGTCACGGTGTAGAGCACGTAGGCCACGACCGTCGCACCGGCGACGGCGGCGAGCAACTGGTCGACGAGCGCGAGCGAGTAGCCCTCGAGCACGCGCCGGCCGGGTGTCCGCTCGGCGCCGACGAGCACCAGCTCGGCACGCCGCTTCCCGAGCGCGAGAAACAGCGCCAGGAGCCCCGTGCAGACGAGCAGCCAGGGTGAGATCCGCACGTCGACAGCGACCGCACCCGCGGCCGCCCGGACGACGAACAGCGCTGCGATCGTGACCACGTCGACGAGGACGATGTGCTTGAGCCCGAGCGTGTAGGCGGCCTGGAGCGCCGCGAAGCAGAGCAGGCACACGAGCGACGCGAGGCCGAGGGACGCCGCCACCGCGAGCGCGCCGGCCGCCAGCACGCAGGCGAGCACGACCGCGACGCGAGGCCGGAGCTCGCCGCTCGCGATGGGGCGCCGCCGCTTGACGGGGTGCAGCCGGTCCGCCTCGACGTCGCGGAGGTCGTTCACGAGGTAGGCCGCGCTCGAGGCGGCGCAGTAGGCGACGAAGGCGGCGATCGCCTCGAGCCACCGGGCCGGGTCGTCGAGCTGCGCAGCGAAGATGATCCCCGCGAAGAGCAGCAGGTTCTTCACCCACTGCCGGGGACGCAGCGCGGCGACCGCGGCAGCGGCGACCGGCTTCAGCCGGTCGTCCGGGCTTCTCCCGTCGTCCGGGCTGTTCACGCCGGCCGCAACGGCAGCACGAGCGTGAACAGGCTGCCGTCGCCGACCGTCGACTCGAGCTCGATCCTGCCTCCGAGCGCGTGGGCGAGCTCGCGGGCGATCGGGAGCCCGAGCCCGGTGCCGTGGTTGTCGCGCGAGATGAAGGGCACGAAGATGTTCTCGCGCTCGTGGGGCTGGATCCCCGGGCCCGTGTCGCGCACGTCGATGCGCACGACGCCGTCGGACGTCTCCGTGCCGAGGGAGACGATGCCGCCGTCCGGCGTCCAGCGGAATGCGTTCGCCAGCAGGTTCGTGATCACCTGGAGGACACGGTCGCCGTCCGTCACGATCGTGGGCGCGTCGGGGTCGTCGCCGAGCGTGAAGTCGATGTCGCGCCGCCGCGCCTCCTCACCGAAGCTCGCGTGGGCGTGTTCGACGAGCGCCCCGATGTCGACCTCCTGGGCGTGGACGGTGAAGCGGTGTGCGTTGAGCTTCGCCAGGTCGAGCACGTCGCCGACGAGCCGCTCGAGCCGGATCGTCTCGCTCGCGACGACGTCGAGCGATGCGCGCTCGAGCTCCGGATCGTCGAAGAGGCCGTCGCGGATCGCGTCGACGTGCCCCTTGATCGCCGTCAGAGGGGTGCGCAGCTCGTGCGAGACCGACATCAGGAACTGGCGCTCCCGCTCCTCGGTCGCGCCGAGGCGCGCCGCCATCTCGTTGAACCGCTCGGAGAGGATGCTGATCTCGTCCCCTCCCCTCCCGGCGGGCACGCGCACGGCGTAGTTCCCCGCGGCGATCTCGTCCGCGGCGCTCGACAGGGCCGACACCGGCCCGGTGATCTTGCGCGAGAGCCACCAGGAGAGCAGGCCCGCGAGCAGCGCGCCCACCCCGACCGCGGCCGCGAGTCGCGCCACGAGCGGGAGCCACTGGTCGCGCAGCTCCGTGCGCGGCTTCGCGACGACGATTGCCCCCAGTGCCTCGCTCTCGGGCTCGAGGCGCACCGGCTCGGCCGCCGCGAGGTACGAGCGGCTACTCCCCGGCGGCGTGAACTCGAACGTGACCGGGCCTTTCAGGTCCGCCACCTCCCGCGGCACGGACGACTCCGCAAGCCGGGTCAGCCCGGTGTCCTGACCGGGGAACAGCGAGGCGCCGACGTAGTAGATCCGGTCGCCCGTCGCGAGCTCGAGCTTCGACGCGGCGAAGTCGATCGCGTCGGATCCCTCGTCGGCCGCGCGGAGAGCGGCGTCGGCGTACAGCTGTGAGAGCCCCGACGCCTCGCGTTGCAGCTCCTGCACCGACTGCCCCCGCGTGTAGGTCTGGAAGAGCCGCAGCGAGATCAGCGCGGCGACGACGCCGGCGAGGACGATCCCGAGCAGGAACAGGGCCGGCAGGCGGAAACGCAGCGACCCCATCACGGGAAAAGTGTAGGGGCGAGGCGCCTGCCTCGTCCGGCCCGGAGATTCACGGCGTCAAGGGGTCAGGCCGCGGGCGCGGAGGTGCGGTCCTGGGCGACCTTGTAGCCCACTCCCCACACGGTCACGATGGGCGAGGCGTCCTCGAGCTTGCGGCGAATCTGCCGCACGTGCACGTCGACGGTGCGCGTGTCCCCGGCGAACGTGTAGCCCCACACGCGCTCGAGCAGCTGGTCGCGGGTGAGCACGATCCCCCGATGGTCGAGCAGCTCCCAGAGCAGGTCGAACTCCTTCGGCGCCAGCTGAATCTCGCGGTCGCCCACCATCGCCTCACGGCGGCCCGCGTTGATCACCAGGTCGCCGTGACGGATCTCGTCGCCTTCGTCCCGCCGGCGGTCGGTGGACGAGCGGCGCAGGACGCTCTTCACGCGCGCGACGAGCTCGCGCGGGTTGAACGGCTTCGTCAGGTAGTCGTCTGCGCCGACCTCGAGGCCGATGATCTTGTCGACGTCCTCGTCTCGGGCGGTCAGCATCAGGATCGGGACGTCCGAGCTCTTGCGCACGCGGCGACAGATCTCGAGGCCGTCCATGTCCGGCAGGTTGAGGTCGAGGAGGATCAGGGCCGGAGCCTCCGCCGCGATCGCGTTCAGCGCAGCACCGCCGGTGCCGACGGCCTTCACGTGGTAGCCGGCGTTCTTCAGATAGAGGGCGACGAACGACGCGATCGCGGTCTCGTCCTCGACGACGAGGATCGTCTGGGGAGCGGTCATGGCTGGATCTTGACTGATCGGGAAGACGGCGCGCTCGCCTCGGTCTTTCCGAAGGCCTCCCTGGTCGTTTGCAGCGGCAACGGCGCGGATGCCAGATCACCGATCGCGTAGCGGCCGGTGTTGCCGACGGCGTCGGGGTCTCCGTCGAGCACGAAGGTGCCGGTGCCGCGGGCCGAGATCGAGATGCCGGTGCCCCGGGCCAGGAGCCGAAAGCGGCCGCCGGGTACGTAGAAGGAGACGTTCTTGCCGCGCAGCGTGACCACCTTTCCGCGCGGGATGCCGTTCACGCGCGGGCTCCATTGGTCGGTCGGGGTG
>Ga0209254_10003726_pt1 | contig 13895 bp, 14 predicted proteins | sample FrelakmetDIP11DI_FD_187148 | JGI IMG/M metagenome (GOLD analysis project Ga0209254, IMG submission 187148) | Freshwater lake sediment microbial communities from the University of Notre Dame, USA, for methane emissions studies - DIP11 DI (SPAdes)... | ecosystem: Environmental > Aquatic >...
ATGATCCCTTGATGATCAAGTGACTCCTGGGAATAACACTGAAGAACGGCTCTTCCTAAGTTTCAGGAGAAAGAAGGCGACCCAGATCAGTAAGAACGCACTGCTGCCCAAGCCCAGATAGACCCACCGCAGGCCGAACGTCTCAGCCACATATCCAGAGAAGCTCGAGGCGAGAGAACCGATGCCGAAGGCTGCGAAGAAAAAGATTCCGAAGGCCGTGCCTCTCATCTCGAGGCTCGTCGTATGAGCCAAAAGTGTATTGCTCATGGGTTGAAGGAAGAAGTTGAGGACGAAATAGATTGGAGCCAGCATCAGAAGAAGGACATCCGTTGTAAAAGACAGACTCAGGATAGAAGGAAACATTAACAAGGAAACGAATAGAAAATGTCTCTCAAGATGAGGCTTCTGAGCCAGCACACCCCCCGCGTACTGCCCGAAGACTCCCATGAAGAGCACGATCCCTGACAGAATCCCTCCCATAGCGACAGGATCCATGGACAGGATGTGCAAGGAAGTTCGTTTTGCGAGAAACGTCGGGAGAAAAGTGATCGCTCCCTGTGAGCAGAAGCCGTGAAGCATGTTTGCCAGATAGATGAGTATGAGAGGCAGGGAGAAATACATCCAGAAATCTATTCGGCTAGACTTCCGCATTCCGATAGGTTGAGGGTTCCTTTGAGACTCGGTACTGGGGGACATGTCTACAAAGCATGCACAGATGGCAAGAATAGCTCCAGGGATGGCAAAGCAGACATACGTATATCGCCATCCCAGATAGGAACCGAGGATTCCAGCAGCAAAAGGAGCCAAGGCCAACCCAAGGTTGCCTACTGCGCCATGGATTCCTAAGGCCTTCCCATATTCGCGCACCTTGGCAGTGATGAGTGCATTGGCCATCGGGTGGTACACGCTGCCCAGAACGCCGATGAGTGCCAAGCCCAGTGTAAAAGAGATGAGGTTTGTCGAGAAGGCAACCAGAAAACAGGCGATGGAGGATCCCAAGAAACACAGGAGAAAAAGCTTTTTCGGGCCCAGCCGGTTGTAGATGAGACCGCCGGGCAAAGCCCCTAAGCCATAGGCGAGACTCATGATGTTACTGATGACGCCCAGCTTCAGGTAACCCATCGAGAACTCCTTCTGCAACAGGAGAAGTACTGCAGGGAAGATCAGCAGGTATCCATGCGTTAGCGCATGAGCGCATCCGGTCAGAGCAACGACCCTCTTCTCATGACGATCCATGTTGTTTGTTCCTGTAAGGCTTGACGAGCCAGTGAGGACTGCGGAATACAAACGATAACTCGACTTTAGATTTTCCACCACAGAGTCACAGAGGGCACAGAGAAGTGATTTTTGATTTGGCGGGGAGGTGCCCGCCAAATCAAAAGACTCTCAGCCCTGCCGGGCAACGAAACAAAGGAATATTTCCGTAGGACGGAGTTTTTCTTCGATCGGTACCTCCCGATCGAAGAAAAGATATTTCACTCTGTGACCTCTGTGCCTCCGTGGTGAACCTGATTCTGAAAGAGGTGACGGCTGATCGAAGACTCCAATGAAATCAAATCTGCCGCAGCAATTTTTGCCTCATTTGGACAGCTATAACCTCGCCTACAAAATGTCTTTCGATATGACACTGATATCCGTTCGTAGGGTCCAACCCAGATTCTTCCAAAATTCAATTCCACTCACATTGTCATTAATAATAAAAAGGTGGCACTTCTGGATGCCCGCGGCCTGAAGTCGAGACAGGACCTCCTCGACGAGTTTTCGGCCGATGCCTTGACGCCGGCAGTCGGAACGTACAGCAAGGTGATGAATGTATCCCCGTCTCCCATCGTGACCACAGAGAACCGCACCGACAAGGGAGCCGTTCTCATCCCCTGCAACCAGACTCATATTCGGGTTTCTCTCAAGATAGAATTGAATGCTCTCTTTGGAATCAGCACCACTCAGGCCAATCCCCTCTGATTCTTTCCACAGGGTCATCACTTTCTCATAGGCATCCAGAGTGAAAGGCGAGATGACCAAGTTCATCTTTCTCGGTTCCCAAGGATGAATTCAAGGAGAAGGATTGGATCCGAAGATCTCTTCGGAAAAGAGACACGCTGCAAAATGGTTTTCCTTTACTTCTCGAAAGGGAGGGTCTTGCTGTTTGCAGACATCCTTTGCATAGAGGCAGCGTGTATGAAACCGGCACCCCGGAGGAGGGTCAATGGGGCTGGGAACGTCGCCAGAGAGAACGATCCGTTTCTTTTTCCTTCTGGGATCAGGCACTGGGGCTGCAGATAGGAGGGCCTGAGTGTAAGGATGAAACGGAGCTTTATAAAGTGTTTCCGAGTCTGCCAATTCTACCAGTTTCCCAAGGTACATGACCGCCACTCGATCGCTGATATGCTCCACCACGCTCAAATCGTGGGAGATGAATAGATAGGTCAGGCCGAACTCCTCTTGTAGGTCTTGAAGGAGATTGATGACCTGGCCTCGAATGGAAACATCAAGGGCCGAGACAGGCTCGTCGCAGATAATAAGCTTCGGGTTAAGGGCCAGTGCTCGTGCCACTCCAATCCGCTGGCGTTGGCCACCTGAGAACTGGTGTGGGTAGCGGCGCATATGCTCGCGCATGAGACCCACCACTTTCAGTAGCTCAAGAACCCGGGCCTCCCGCTCTCGGCGGTTAGTCATTCCATGAACAAAGAGCGGTTCTCCTACGATGTGAGCCACGTTTTTTCTCGGATTGAGTGAGGAAAATGGGTCTTGGAAGATGATCTGCATCTCACGCCGTAAAGCCCTGATCTGTTTAGGATCATAACCGAGGATACTTTTGCCCTCGAAGAGAATATCGCCACTCGTCGGTTCCTCCAGCCGGAGAATCAGCCGGCCCAAGGTCGATTTGCCACAACCGGATTCTCCCACCAGGCCTAGGGTTTCGCCCGGCAGGATACTCAAACTCACCCCATCGACCGCTTTTACCGAGGCAATTTGGCGCAGAAAAACGCCACCCAGAACAGGATAGTGTTTGATCACCGCTTTGGTTTCAACGAGCGGTGTATTGGAGTGTTTCTTTACCTCAAGCATATTTGTGACACCGTACGATGTGGCCATGGCCCAGGTCGATCATGGGAGGTTCCAAGTGACCGCACTCCTTGTGGGCGACCGAACAACGTTCGTTGAAGAGACACCCGGGAGGCAGTTTAAAAAGGGAAGGAACCACCCCAGGGATCGTACTCAGTCGCTTCTCTTTTTTCCCAATACCCAAAACAGGGATCGACGTCATCAGGCCGATCGTGTAGGGATGCTGGGGGTCGCCGAACAGCGTGTCGGCGTCTGCCGCTTCCATGATCTTCCCAGCATACATGACCGCCACCCTCTGCGCCATCTCAGCGATCACACCCAGGTCGTGGGTGATGAAGAGGATGGAGGCACCCGTTTCCTCCTTAAGGTTGTTCATCAGATCAAGTATCTGGGCTTGGATGGTGACATCCAGCGCCGTGCTCGGTTCGTCAGCGATCATCAGCTTGGGGTTACAGGCCAAGGCCATGGCGATGATGACCCGCTGGCGCATTCCCCCGCTCATCTGATGAGGGTAGTCATTAATGCGCGATTCAGGGGCTGGAATGCGCACAAGGCGAAAGGCCTCAATGACTCTGTCCCGAATCTCTCGTTGGGAGAGTTTCTTATGAAGGCTGATGACTTCGGCCACCTGATCTCCCACTGTGAAAACTGGGTTGAGAGAGGTCATCGGTTCCTGAAAGATCATTGAGATCTTGTTGCCCCTAACCTTCCTCATCTCGGATGCAGTCAGCTTTAGAACGTCAATTCCCTCAAAGAGAATCTCGCCTCCTGCGATACGTCCCGGAGGGATGGGAACAAGGCGCATGATGGAGTTGGCAGTAACGGTCTTGCCGCAGCCAGATTCGCCCACAAGCCCCAAGGTTTCTCCTGCCTCGACCGTAAAGCTCACGTCATCCACGGCCTTGAGGACACCCCCGCGGACATCAAAGTACGTTTTGAGATTGCGGACTTCAAGGAGGTGTTCGACGCTCATGACTTCAATCCCTCAGCCTAGGGTCTAAAGCATCACGCAGGCCATCGCCGAGGAGGTTAAAGCCAAGTACGGCAAGAAGGATGGCAATACCGGGGAAGGTCATGACCCACCAGGCCCGAAGGATCATGGATCGGCCTTCAGCAATCATGGCTCCCCACTCTGAAAGCGGAGGCTGAGCGCCAAGGCCCAGAAAGCTCAGGCCAGCACCGCTCAGAATGGCCTCTCCAAAACCCAGGCTGGCCTGGACAATGATCGGGGACAAACAGTTTGGAAAGATGGCATTGAAGATGATCCGCCTGTTGCTGGCACCCACCGCTCTGGCGGCTGTGACATAGTCCTTCTCGTACTCCTCTATGGCCGAGGCCCGAATGATGCGGGCAAAGCGAGGGATGTTGATGACACCGATGGCGATCATGGCATTCCTCAACCCGGGCCCCAAATAGGCGACAATCACAATGGCCAGCAGGATGTAAGGGAAGGCCAAGATGATATCCATGATGCGCATGATGATGTTGTCTGGCCACCCCTTGTAGTATCCCGCAAGGGCTCCCAGCATGGAGCCGAATAGGAGAGCTATTCCTACACTGACAATACCCAGGGTCAGTGATACCCGCGCCCCATAAATCAGCCTTGACAACATGTCCCGGCCCAGGTCGTCCGTCCCAAGAAGGTTTTTGGTGGATCCTCCCTCCTTCCACACAGGGGGTTTAAGTTGGTCATAGAGGGCATTTTCAACTGGATCGTGAGGACTGATCACGGGAGCAAGGATAGAGGTGAGAACGAAGAGGGTGATGATGATTAGACCAGCCACCCCAGTGCGGTTCTTAAAAAGCTTCTCAATCTGGTCGAAGAAAGGGTGTCTGTCCTCAGGGTTTGTTATTCTAGTCCAAAAGTTCATCTTTCTGCCATAAACTACTTCACGCTGATTCGAGGGTTGATGACAGCATAAAGTAGATCTACGATAAGGTTGATGATGACAAAGATGGAGGCCACCAGCAGAGTTCCACCCTGGATGACCATATAATCCCGCTTGACCACACCATCAAACAACCACTTCCCTATTCCAGGCCAGGCAAATACCGTTTCAGTCAAAATTGCTCCGCCCAGAAGAATGCCGAACTGGAGACCCACCACGGTTACCACGGGGATCAATCCGTTTCTGAGAGCATGTTTCAGAACGATCTTTACTTCACTCAACCCTTTGGCCCTTGCTGTCTTGATGTAGTCCTGCCTGAGCACCTCCAGCATGGATGACCGGGTCATTCTCGCCACAATGGCAAGGGGGATTGTGCTCAGGGCAATGGCAGGTAAAGCCAGGTGCAGCAATGCATCTTTCAAGGCTGCCCAATTCCTTGTTAGAATGGCGTCGAGGACATAAAAGTTAGTGATCGTGTTTAGGTCTATGTCCACTCCCAATCGTCCTGACATGGGGAACCAGCCCAGGGTTAGTGAAAAGACCAACATGAGCATCAACCCGAGCCAGAAAACAGGCATACTGACACCAAAAAGTGAACCCAGCATACTGACATAGTCAAACCATGAATACTGTTTTGTAGCGGATAAAATTCCAAGGAGGGCTCCCAAAAAACTACTGATGATCATAGCAGCAAGGGTCAACTCAATCGTCGCTGGAAAGCGCTCCATGATTTCTATGTAGACCTTCTGACGTGTCCAAATGGTCTCGCCCAAGTCGAACTTTGCTACTCTCTTAAGGAATAAGCCGTACTGGACGTAAAGAGGCTTATTGAGGCCTAAATATTCCCGCATGGCCGCCAGCGAGGCTTCGGTCGCTCGTTCACCCAACAACAGTTCAGCAGGGTCTCCAGGCGTGATCGCCAGCATCATGAAAATGATGATTGTTATCCCGAGAATCGTGGGAATGACAACTAGGGTTCGCCGAATGATAAAGCCGATCATGGTTTGAAAGGGACTCAGTCGCAGCTTGGGCCTAGGAGAGAGATCACCCTCTTTCCCAGGCCCAGCTTAGCTTACTGCAGCCACACACTCCTCAACATGACGGATCCGGTGGGATGAAGTTTGAAGTTCACGACTTTTTTCGAAGCGGGCCACATCACCGTCGAGTGAGCAATGGGGATGACCGGACACTCATCGTACATGAGCTGGAGTGCTTTCTGGTAGATCTCGGCACGCTTTGACTGGTCTACGGTCTGTTTGCCGTCCGTCATGTACTTATGGTAGGTCCCGTTATGCCACTGGGTACGGATTGCCGGCGAGGCCATGCCGTCGAAGAGCACGGCCAGGAAGTTATCCGGGTCGCCGTTGTCACCCGTCCAGCCAAGCTGGAAGAGGTCCATATCCTCTGGTTGTTCGCGCTGCCGCTTGAGGTAAGTCCCCCAGTCATAACTGACAACTCGGGAGTTGATGCCGATCTTCTTCAAATCACCGATCATCGCCACACCTACCTTCAGACCTTCGGGGTTGTAGGGTCTGGGAACCGGCATGGACCAGAGCGTAATCTCTGGTAGTCCTTTTCCTTCAGGATAGCCGGCCTCGGCAAGCAGCTTCTTTGCCAACTCGACGTCGTAGGCATATCCCGGAACATCCTTGTTGTAACCCCACATGGTGGGAGGAATAGGGTTCTTAGCCACTTCACCCATGCCTTGGTAGATATTGTCCACGATCGCCTTGCGGTTGATGGCGTGGGCAATGGCTCTGCGCAGTTTGGTGTTGCTCTTCCAAGGCTCTTTTGTCAGGTTATAGCCCAGGTAGCCGATATTCATGCCCGGTTGAGTAGGAACCCAAAGATTGGGGTCTTTCTTGGCCATGGGAATGTCGGCCGCGTTGGGGAACTGGCAGAGATGAATGCTACCAGCCTTCAGCTCCAGGAATCGGACTGAGTTTTCAGGAATGACCCGGAATACCACCTTGTCCATATAGGGGCCCTTGGCCTTGTCCCAGTAATCATTATTGGCTTCAAGGGTTAAGCTTTCATCCTTGACCCACTTTACGAATTTGTACGGACCTGTGCCAACAGGATTACGAACAGCACCTCCTGGATCCTTCATGAAGGCTGTTGGGCTGATGATATCGGCAAAGTCCATGCCCATGTTGGCTAAGAAGGGTGCCTCAACCCTCTTGAGTTTGTAAACAACCGTATAATCATCCAAGGCCTCGATGGAGCCTATGGTATCGTCCATCTCCATGGAAACCCAGTATTCGGGTGGACGTTCCTGTTTTGGTATCTCCCAGCCTTTGCCAAAGAATTTGACCTTACGCTCCTTCATCTGTCGGCCATGAGAAAAGACGACCGCATCCGCGTTGAACGGAGTGCCATCATGGAACTTCACACCTCTTCTCAGCTTGAAGGTGTAGGTCAAACCGTCAGGGCTAATGGTCCACGATTCCGCCAGACCTGGTTCAAGGTCTGTGGTTTCGTCTCTATAGAAGATGAGGCCTTCATGGACATTGTCGCAAATCATGAAGGAGTTTCCATCCGTTTCATAGGCAGGGTCCAAGCCTACGCTGTCACCGCCCCTCCCAAAGACCAGCGTTCCTCCTTTCTTCGGGGTCTGCGCGAGGGCAGTACCATAAACCAACAACACGAGCACACACAATATAATTCCTGTCTTCTTCAGCATATTTCTTCCTCCTTTCTCCTTATGATGGTTACTAAGATTCCCCTTGAGGGGCTATATCGAAACTGCATCATACAGCGAACTAGCACACTTGTCAAATGTTAAAATTGATGCTAAAATTAATGTGCAAAATTGGTGCAGAAACAAGAAGTTCATGGTCAAACGTAAAGTTGTACTTGAGCATTCAATTCCCCTGGGCACTTTAGGCCCACGGGCAAACTAGGCTCTCCTTTTTACCTCGTTGGTCTTGAGGAATTGTTCCAATACGTCATAAGCCTGGAAGCCCATGACGACCTGGTTTCCCATAACAAAAGCGGGAACGGCTGTTATTCCTAAAGTATGGCATCGAGACCAATCCGAATCGACCGCGTCCTTGAAAGCTCTTGATTCCAGGACCTGTCTTGCCTCTTTTTCCGAGAGTCCAATAGATTTTGCCAGAAGAACCAGCTCGTTAATCTTACCGATGTTCTTGCCATCGACGAAATAGGCGTGAAAGACCGCTTCGTGGAATTCATCTCCTTTGTCTTTCGATTCTGCCCACTTTGCCAACTCCTGGGCGAGGCGGCTGTTGTATGTCTTGTCTCTCTGACCGAGAGGCAGACCTAGCTGATGCGCGACCTGTTTAAGGTGGTTCATCATTCTATCAATATCTACGGGACGACCTGCAAAAAGCTGTTGCAGCGTAAGCCCGTCTTCCGGAGTATCCGGGTGAAGTGGGAAAGCGATCCATTGTACCTGAATCACAAAATCTTTTTTCAGTTGATCAGTACGCACGATACTGAAATAGCACCAGGGTCAGACATAGTCAGAGAAAACTTCAAGAATGGGGGTTTTGTTCATGAGTGATTTCCTTCAATGATTGTGTATAGACTCCTCTTAATCTATCATTGTCAGGGACGTATTTCCACACCGAGAAATTTGGTGGTTGCATTTGAGATAGGCTTGTAGTAGATGTTTGAGGAGCATTTGCGAAAAACGGAATGCGGAGGTGGACCATGAAGAAGGCGTCAAACAGAAAAAAGATCGGTCGAAAAACGTTAGAAGACCTCATTAAGAAACATGGCTATGAGAATTACAGTTGGATGAACCCCAAGAACATCATCGTTTCGCAATGGGTCCGCGTGAAATGCACTTTTGGTTGCAGATTCTACGGCAAGGGAGGGGCGTGTCCCCCCAATCTTCCTTCCGTCGGCGAATGTAGAGCCTTTTTCAATGAGTACAAAAGTGGAATTCTGTTTCACTTTCCCAAGAGAGTGGAGAAACCTGAAGACCGTCATGCGTGGACAAGGCAGGTGAATCTCAAGCTTCTGAAATTGGAACGAGAAGTGTTCCTTTCCGGCTACTATAAGACCTTTCTGTTGTTCATGGACTCATGCGAGCTCTGCGAATCATGCCCAGGGTCGAGAGAGAAATGCCTTAATCCAAAACAATCTCGGCCCAGTCCTGAAGGCATGGCGATCGATGTTTTCGCCACTGTTCGAAAACTCGGATACCCGATCCACGTTCTCAAAGATACCTCCGAGGAAATGAACCGCTACGCCATTCTTTTAGTCGATTAGAAGAAGGGGAATACACAAAACCAAGAAAGTGCCTTTCCAATCTAGCCACCCTGCAAGAGAAGGATGAACGGTCCAGTAAACCAGATTTATCGTTTCTACCGCAAGCGATCCTTGTCCATCTTGCTTCCCTTGATGAGGATGGGATCGACCTCCCTCCAATCCACGTTCTTGTCCTCAAAGTCTTTCCGTTCCTTCTCCGTCGTGGGGACAAGATCGAAGGTACAGTATCCATCCCCTAGGACTGCACAGGCTGTGTGCATCAGCTTCTTCCCGGGATCGGCCGCCATGCTCTTTGCCGAATCGACATAGCAGTACAGGCTGCCCAGCTCTTTCTCGTTCTGTTCGAGAAAGGTCTTGGCGAGCACACATCCGTGACAGCGATAGCGCGAAAAGTCGAAATCCTTGCCAGCACTGTCTGCCACTTCCCGCGTATCAAGGAACTCCTCGTCACCGTAAATGTACTTCTCATGAAGCCCATAGAACGGAAGATCTTGATGGCCTGCCTTATTCGTTTCTCCCACCATTTGACCATATTCCATTATGGCTTTGACGATAGCTTTCTTGCCCTTGTCTTCACCCAACTCCTTGATGAGAATTCTCGAAAATGCTAGGTGCATTAAGGCAAGACGCCTTCCAGTGATTCTCACCTGGTCGATGGCTTCGTGCAGCGGAACCACTCTTTCTTTTTCGTTCATGGTCTTTCCTCTCAATCCCCTCTCCGGACGGCACGGTCTCTAATGGCAATGTTAGTGTTCTCTTCGTCATTTGTCAATAAAAGCAGGTGATCCCTCCTTGCATTTAGTTCCCGCCTAGGCTAGAAGTTTCAGTAAGGAAAAAAGCAGCTTAAATGGTGGGAATGGGCTCAATGACATGTTTTCGTTTGGAATCTCTCTTTCACTGAGGACCAAAGGCAAGAATCGATTGGAGCTTTGCATGCCGCTTCGATCACGGGTTGTTTTTGCCTTCTTTTTCGTCCTCTCATGTCTTGTATGTCTATCGAGCATCCTTTCCGAGGATAACCGGGGAAGCTACACGATCCCTCTTATCCTGGTCTGTGTCACAGGGCTCAGTACCCTTTATGAAGAGCGATGGATCTTTGACAAGGACAAAAACATATTTGAAAGCCGCTTTGGCTTACTGATTTTCGCCCACAGGAAGGGGATCCCTCTCACCGAACTTGCCCGGGTGGAGCTCGATTCTTTTACGAAAGGCCATATGGGTGAGACGAGGGGCATCCTCGAAGACGAGCAAACTCCCAATCGGCCTCAAACATCCAAGAACGCTCACCTTCACAGTCTTCTCAAAGCCCCTCAAAGACGTTATATGTATCGCATCATCCGCCTTCGGATCATGGACAAACAGGAGAAAGCCTATGTCCTTGACTCAACCAGGACTCACCAAATTGAAGAGTTTCGCCTAACCGGTCGAAAGATCGCCGACTTCTGCGGAATTTCCTTTGAAGAGAATTAATTCCTAGAACAGGATGTTGAACATCACTCTACTACTCCATTACTCCAACTAGACAATCATGAGGGCTTAAAATACAGGAAGCAGGCCACGCGGTGGTCAGGTTTGACTTGCGTAAGGCGGGGGATATTCGTTTGACACGAGTCCATCCTTTGTGAACACCGGTCATAGAAGTAGCAGCCGTGCCTTTCCCGATCCGGAGAAGGGACATCTCCTTCGAGGATGATCCTCTTTCTGGCTCGTTCGACCTGAGGGTCGGGGATGGGAACCGCGGAGAGAAGTGCCTTCGTATAGGGGTGAAATGGATCTTTGTAAAGTTCTGCTGATTCGGCAATTTCCACGATGACACCCAGATACATGACAGCCACACGGGTGCTGATGTGGCGGATGACCGCAAGATCATGGGCGATGAAGAGATAGGTCAACGCAAATTCTTCCTGCAGGTCGTGCAGAAGGTTAAGAATTTGGGACTGGATGGACACGTCAAGGGCGCTGACCGGTTCATCGGCGAGAATGAGCTTCGGGTTGAGAGCGAGGGCCCGTGCGATTCCAATCCTCTGTTTCTGGCCCCCAGAGAATTCATGAGGAAAGCGGTTCACAAAATTGCGAGAGAGCCCAACCTTTTCCAATAGATCCTCGATCCGCTTCCGGATGTCGCTACTCGTCACTTGAAGAAATCCGCGCCCTCTGTAAATTTCGAGAGGCTCCGCGATAATATCGCCGACCGTCATCCGGGGATTGAGCGAAGCGTAAGGATCCTGGAAGATCATCTGCATGTGCATCCGGGCTTCGAGCAGATCCTCTTTGCTCAGCTTGCACAAATCCTTACCTTGGAAGTAGATCTCCCCTGCGGTCGGCTCATAAAGCTGGGCGATGGCCCGTGCGGTCGTTGACTTTCCACATCCGGACTCCCCTACGAGCCCGAGAGTCTCTCCCTTTCTAATCTCAAAATCGATGCCATCCACAGCCCGAATGTAGCCCACGACCTTTCTGAGAAGAACCCCTTCCTCAATCGGAAAGTGGACTTTCAGGTTCCTGACGTCGAGCAAGATATCGTTATGCGGCGCGATTCGAGTCTCCATAGAGCCAACAGCACGCTTTATGTCCATTTTCAAAATCAGTTTCGTCGGGATATTTCATGCGGCAGACATCCATTGCATGTTGACAGCGAGGGTGGAAGGGACAGCACTCCGGGATATCAATCAGACTCGGTGGCGTTCCTGGAATCGAATAGAGTCGCTCCTTCGTTGTCTTGTCGAGTCTGGGAACGGAGCGGATGAGGCCACGCGTGTAGGGGTGCTTGGGATTGCTAAACATGTCGTCGGTAGAAGCCCGCTCCACAATCCTGCCTGCATACATAACACAAATGTTGTTGCACATTCCCGAGACGACTCCCAGATCATGGGTGACGAGGATGACGGCCGTATTGAGTTTGACCGTGAGGTCTTTAATGATCTCCAGGATCTGGGCTTGAATGGTCACATCGAGAGCAGTGGTGGGTTCATCGGCGATCAGGATTTCCGGGTTACAACTGAGTGCCATAGCGATCATGGCTCTTTGCCGCATTCCGCCGGAAAACTGATGGGGATAGGCGTCAATCCGTTTTTCCGGTGTCGGAATTCCCACCAGCCGCAGCATCTGGACCGCTTTCTCTCGGGCTTCCGATCTGGAAAGACCCTGGTGGAGGCATAAGGTTTCCACGAGCTGGGTCGAAATCCTCAGGAAGGGATTGAGCGACGACATGGGGTCCTGGAAGATCATGGAGATCTTGTTCCCCCGCAGATCTCTCAGCTCGTCTTCGGACATGGAGAGAACGCTTTTGCCATGGAAGAAGACATCCCCCCCCATGATCTTCCCGGGCGGTGAGGAAATGAGCCTCATTACGGAAAGGTTTGTCACCGACTTCCCACATCCTGACTCGCCGACGATGCCGAGGGTTTCTCCCTGGTTCAAGGTAAAGGAAACGCTGTCGACAGCCTTCACCACTCCATCGTCTGTGTTGAAGTATGTTTTCAGGTTCTCGACGCGAAGAATTTCCTGGTTCTGCATGGTCCTCTCTCAGAGTTTGTTCTTGCTCTGGGGATCGAGCGCGTCCCTGAGTCCGTCGCCGAGGAAGTTCATTGAAAAGAGAAAGATCGTCATGGCCAGTCCAGGAAAGAAAAGCATCCAGGGGTAGCTTTTCATCCCGTCGACGCCATCCTTCACCAGAGACCCCCAGGAGGCCAGGGGCGCCTGCACGCCGAGACCCAGATACGATAAGAAAGACTCCATAAGAATAAAACTTGGGATTTGGAGCGTGGTGAACACAGCCACCACCCCAAGGATATTGGGGACGAGATGACGGAAGACAATACGTCCTGTGCTCGCTCCGACGACGCGAGCCGCCTGGACAAACTCGGAGTTCTTCAGGGAAATGATCTGGCCCCGGACCACCCGTGATAAGGTGAGCCAGCTGACAAGTGCCAAGCAGAGGAAGAGGTTGATGACGTTTCGACCGAAGATGGCCATGAAGATGATGACCAGAAGCATGTAGGGGAGGCCGTACATGATGTCAACGATGCGCATGGCGATGGCATCAAAGGTTCGCCCCAGGTATCCGGCCAAAGCTCCGATAATGAGTCCGATGAGCACGGCGGTCAGTGTACCCACAAGGCCGATGCTGATCGACACCTGCCCCCCGTAGATGATCCGCGCAAGAAGATCCCGGCCAAGAGAGTCCGTACCCAGGATGTAACGCTTTTGGTGAACCTGGACCGTCTTTCCATCGAAAACCATGGTTTCATTATCGATCTGCTGCTTCAGGACGGAAAGCTCTTCTTTCTCCTTTCCGTTGAGTTCGCTTCGTCCTTCATTCTTCGCTGCTTCCGTCAGTATTTTCTCCTGCCTCTCGTAGAGTAATTCACCGGCCGTCTTCGTCAGAGAGGGCGGGAGGTACTGGTGGTCGAGGACCTGGTGCTTGTAGGAATAGATGGGAAGAACAGGTGCCAGGAGGGAAAGGAGGGAATAGAAGGTGACGAGCGTCAGCCCGTAGATCGCCATCCGGTTCTTCTTGAGCCTTCGCCACGCATCCATCCAGAGGCTCACGCCTTTGATGGGTTGATCGAACTGGTTCACCGGGACTTGGGTGGTGTGACGAGCAATTTCCACCAACGGTTCTCCTTATAGCATTAGGGAAAAATGATTCTCACCGCCCACTCGCGCCCCGCCAATGCGGGGCTCGTTCGAGCCGCTGAG
>Ga0209254_10003727_pt1 | contig 13892 bp, 11 predicted proteins | sample FrelakmetDIP11DI_FD_187148 | JGI IMG/M metagenome (GOLD analysis project Ga0209254, IMG submission 187148) | Freshwater lake sediment microbial communities from the University of Notre Dame, USA, for methane emissions studies - DIP11 DI (SPAdes)... | ecosystem: Environmental > Aquatic >...
TCCCGGCACACCGCCGGCCAGCGCGCTGCCGGGTTGCGTGGACTCTTCGCTGCGCTGCTCGCGCACCGCCACGCGCGCATCGGCGCCCTGGTTGGGGCGGTAGGCTTCCGCTGTCTGCATGGTCTGCGAGAAGTCGATCTCGGCACTGACGCTGGCCCGCACGTTGTCGCGGCCCACCACCGGCTCCAGCAATGCCAGCACACGCTTGAGGTGGCCGGCTTCGACCTCTCGGCGGTATTGCAGTTGCTGCGAATCGAGCCCTTGTGCGGCATCGTCGTCGCCGGATGCGGAGAGCAACGCGCCGGTGCTGTCGACCACGCTCACCGCACGGGCGGCCAGTTCGGGCACGCTGCCCGAGACGACGCGCACGATGCCGGCAATCTGGCCGCGGTCCAGCGCGCGGCCGGGATGCAGCGTCAGCACCACCGAGGCCGAGGGCTTCTGCTGTTCGCGGAAGAAGCCGTTCTGTTGCGGCAGCGCCAGATGCACGCGGGCGGCTTTCACGGAGTCGAGCGACTGGATCGTGGTCGTCAGTTCGCCCTCGATCGCGCGCTGCATCTTCATGCGCTCCTGGCCCTGGGTCTGGCCAAAGCTGTTCTTGTCCAGCAGTTCGTAGCCGGCGCTGCCGGTGCCGGCGCCCGTCGGCAAGCCGCCGGCGGCGAGCTTCATGCGCAGTTCGTGCACCCGTGCCGCTGGGACCAGCAGGGTGCCGCCCCCTTCGGCAAACCGGTACGGCACGTTCATCTGGGTCAGGCGCTCGATGACCTGGCCACCATCCCGCTCCGACAGGTTGGGAAAGAGCACGCGCCAGTCGGCCTCGCGTGCGCCGGCCCACAGCGCGACCAGCACGACCGCCAGCCCGGCCACGCCCAGCAGGGCCAGCAACTGCGTTCGTGCCGGCAGCGCCTGCAGGCGTGCGACGGCGCCGGTTGCGGCTGGCACCAGGGGAGTGGGAGCGGTCGGTATGACGGCGTTGTCCATGAGCGGTGGGCAGAACTTCCGAAGTTGGGTCATTGTTGGTCGCACGCTGCGCGCCGGTGGTACGAGAAGGGCGGCGAAGACTTGCCTGTTCCTGCCATCGGGCAGCCAGGGCGTGGCCTACAGTGGCCCCGCCATGTCAGACCTCAGACTCCGCCCCTTCGACTTCCAGCAGGCACTGTCGCGCGCCGGATTGGGACCGGACGGCATGCCGCGCACGCCCGGTGCGGAGCGCGGCAACGGCGTCGATTTCCGCGCCGCCATGGCCGATGCGCTCAAGGGCGTGAGCCAGACCCACTTCGAGGCCCAGCGCCTGCAGCGCGAACTGAGCCTGGAGAACCCGGCGGTGGGGCTGGAAGAGACCGTGCTCGCGATGCAGAAGGCGCAGCTCGGCTTCCAGGCCACGCTGCAGGTGCGCAACCGGCTGGTGCAGGCCTACAGCGAAATCATGAACATGCAGGTCTGACTTGCGCCGGCCCGCGTCCGGCGGCCGGGTTCACTCCGCGGCGCCGGCCAGCGCGATGAGCGCTGGCGAGGACAGCGATGCCGCAGCCTGATGGGTGCGGTGCTGCAGCCGCTCCGCCGGCATCGGCCGGCCGAACAAGAAGCCTTGGAGTTCGTCGCAGCCGTGCAGGCACAAGGCCTGGTGCTGGGCGTCGGTCTCCACGCCCTCGGCGTTGACGCGGATGGCCAGCGAGTGGGCCAGGGAGACGATCGATTGCACGATTGCATCGACCTTGCCGTCGCTGCCGAGGCCCTGCGTGAAGGCACGGTCGATCTTCAGCTTGTCGAACGGGAAGCGCCAGAGGTAGGCAAGGCTCGAATAGCCGGTGCCGAAGTCATCCATCGCAATGCGCACGCCCAGTGCGTGCAGCGAGTGCAACGCCACCAGCACCTCGTCGGTGTGGCTCATGAGCAGCGATTCGGTGATCTCCAGCTCCAGCCGACGCGGCGACAGCCCCGAGGCGGCAAGAGCCGATTGAACCTCCTCGACGATGGCCCCTTCGCGGCGGAACTGCGCCGGCGACAGGTTGACCGCCACCGACACGGATGCCGGCCACGAGGCGGCTTCCAGGCAGGCGCTGTGCAGCACCCAGCGCCCCAGCGCCTCGATCTGCCCGGATTCCTCGGCCACCGGGACGAACTCCGCCGGCGGCACCATGCCCCGCGTGGGATGCGCCCACCGCGCCAGCGCCTCGTAGCCGACCAGGCCTTGACCGCGGGCGGCGAAGACCGGCTGGAAGTGAAGCTGCAATTCGCCCCGGGCCAGTGCGTTGCGCAGGTCCTGTGCCAGGCTGCGACGGTCCTGCAGGGCGCGGTCCAGCAACGCGTCGTAGAAGCTCCAGGTCGCGCAGCCGCTGACCTTGGCTCGTTGCAGAGCGAGCTCGGCGTTGTGCAGCAAGGTGTCGGCGTCATCGCCGTCGACGCCGTGGATCGCCGCGCCGACGCTGGCCGTGACGGCGATGGGTTCGACCTCGCCGGCCATCGCGTAGGGCTGGGCCAGGCTGTCGACGATGCGCTGTGCCAGCGCCTTGACCGACTGGCTGTCGTAGGCCTCGCGCTGCAGCACCGCGTAACGGTCACCCGCCAGCCGCGCCAGCAGGTCGGCGCCACGCAGCACGCCGCGCAGCCGCTCGGCCGCGTGGCGCAGCAGGCGGTCGCCGCTGGCATGGCCGTGCGCGTCGTTGACATCGCTGAAGCGGTCGAGGTCGATGCAGAGCACGGCCAGTCCCCGTCTGTCGGCAGGGTGATCGGCGCAGGCGCGCGCCACGGCATCGCGGAAGCTGGCGGCATTGAGGGCTCCGGTCAGCACATCGTGGCGCGACAGGTACTGCACGCGAGCCTCGGTGGCGCGCTCGTGGCGCACGCGCCAGCGCCAGAGCAGGGCGCCGAGCAGCAGGACCCCGCCCAGCACCGAACTGGCAGTGAGCGCAGCGCCGCGGAACGACGCCGCGGTGGTTTCGGCGACCTCGGTCTGGTCGAGATAGACCTCGACCACGCCGATGATGTTGCGGCCGTGATATACGGGCATATAAGCTTCGGTATAAACCTTGGGGCGGCCGTCGCCACCACGTCGCAGCTCGATCAGGCTCCTGCCTTCCCGCGCGGCAAGCTCAGCTTTGGCCTGGTCCTTGGGACTCGTGTCCTCGGGCCGCGGCGCAGTGCCGACGGATTCGGACACCAGCAGCAGGTGGCCGGTCTTGTCGTAGAGCTTGAAGCGGAACAATCCGGCGGTGCCGCGCAGGCTGATCAAGCGGTCCTGGGCCTGTGGCGTGGGCAGGTCGCCCATGAAGACGAGGTCGATGTCGGGCACGTGGGCGGCGATGTGCCGCGCCCAGGCCAGCGCGGCCCGCTCGGCGTCGGCGGCCAGATGGCGATCGGCCTGGCGGTCGATGGCCAGCAGGACGCCGCCTACCGCGGCCAGGGCAGCCAGCAGGCCGACGATCCAGGCGCCGCGCCGCAGGACTTCGCTGAGTCGGTTCAGCATGAGGCCTGAGGGCCGCTGTGGCCGGAATTGATGTTGCGCACGGTCATGCCAAGATGAGCAGCCGCCGGCGTCTTTGCGCCTGGTCGATCCAGCGCTGCAACGCACGTTCGGCAGGGCCGCCGAGCTGCCGCCACTCGCAACCCAGACGCACACCGCCGCCACGCAGTCCGCCACGTTCATGCGCCGGCGGCGACACGTGCCGCAACGTCGCCGCAGCCGTGAAGCGGGTCTCGCCGTCGAGCTGGCAGCGCATCTCGTCGAGCAGGGTGTCGACGCGCAGCGGTGGCACGCCGGCAGGCAACCAGAGCGCGCAACCGCCGATGCTGAGGTCGATGATGCGCAGCGTCAGGACCAGGTCCGGCTGCGCCGGGTGGCGAAGCTGTGCCACCGGCGATGGTCGTTCGGTCGGTCGCACGCGGTAGGCGTTGCGGCGCTGGAAGCGGTAGAGCTCGTCGGGCAGGCTGCATTGCAGTGCGCAGGCCGTCGCGCTGCGCACCAGCACCGGGCGATGCAGGTCGAACTGCAGCTTCACACTGTCGCAATAGGCCACCGCGACGACCTCGTCGGACTCGGCCAGCCGTGCAAGCTGCGGCTCGGCCCCGTCGGCGTTGAAACTCAGGCTTTGCTGCGCCGCGTCGAGCGTCCACAGCGTGGCCGTGACCGCAGCGCCGCCGGCGCTGTGCAGCATCACCGGCACGGCCTGGTCGCGCAGGTCACGCAGCACGCGCAGCCGCTCGCTGGCGGAGCCGACGCGAAACGGTGCCCAGGGGTCGGTGTCGCCCGTGGCGTCGAGTTCGGCAGGCCGGGTGTCTTCGAACATCGCGTGGCCGCTCAGTGCATCGTCGGCTGGCGCAGCGACAGCCGGTCCTCGAGATCCTGCAGCCAGGGTTCTGCGAGGTGGCGGATCTCGGCGTCGTTGACGAGGATGCGCTGCATGATTCTCGACTTGGCCTTCGTTGCTTCCGCGACCTGGGCGCGTTGGGTGGCCACGACTTCGGCAGGCTGTTGTGCGGCATGCTTAAGCTGGCTGATCAGCAGCACACACGCACCCTCGAGCTTGACCACCTCGTCCCAATTGCCGACGCGCGCGGCCTCCAGCATGTCCGCGCTGGCACTTTCGATCGCTTCGTAGTAGGAGAGCAATTGCGGGTTCATGTCGGATCCTGTGGGTCGCGCGGATGGCGTTTGCTGCAGCGGCCGAATGAGGTCAGCGCGGCGAGGGCAGCGTGTCTGCGATGGACATCCAGGCGTCGCGCACCGGCTGCATCAGGCGCTGGCATTCGTCGAGAGCCTGCTCGTCGTTGCGCAGGTTGGCCAAGGTCAGGCGCATCGTCAGGTAGCCATACAACTCGTCGAGATCGCGCGCCAGCGCGCCGCCGGCATGCAGGTCGAGCCCGGCGCGCAGCCCTTCCTCGAGAATCCGCACCGCGCGCCCGATGGCCACGCCCTTGGCTTCGAGCTGACCACTGCGCAGGGCGCCGCGGGCTTGCGCCACGGCTTCCTGAAAGCCGTCGAACAGCAGGGCGACGAGTTGGTGCGGGTCGGCGCCGGACACCCGCGTCTCGACACCGATCTGGGCGTAAAGTGTGTTTGGCAGCCGACGGTGGGCGATGTGCGAGGTGAAGTTGCTGGCGAACATCTGGTGCGGCGCGCGGTGGGCTGGGATGCCTGTCTTATCGGCCCGCGCCTGGTCCACTTGAGGCCTGGCGGCCAGCCGCCGGGCCGCAGTCAGCTGTCGTTCTTGCTGCTCTGGGTGAGCGCTGCCAGTTGCTGCGAGACGTAGTCGCTGAGGGCGTTCAGGCGCGAGAGATTGGCATCCATCGCCGTGTACTGCGCCACCAGCCGCTGCTGGAAGCGCTCGACGCGCTCGTTCAGCCGTTCCTGCTGCTCACCGTTGCGGCTGATGCGTTGGCGCAGGCCCTCGGTGCGCGTGGTCAGACTGCCGTCGATGCCGAGCACCCGGGTGGCGAGGTCGGCATAGCGCCGCGCGAAGCCATTGTTGGCGGCGACGTCTTCGTCGCGATGGGCGAAGGCCTTGCGCAGCTCGGCCGGGTTTGCGAGCGCCGCGCCGAGTTTGGCCGCATCGATGGACAAGGTGCCATCGCGCTGCAGTTCCAGGCCGATGTCGGACAGGCGCGGGTAGTTCGCCGAGGCGCCCGAACCGGCGTTGAGCACGGCACGCATCTGCTGCTGCAGGCTGCCCACGGCGCTGTCCCCCTGAAGCGGGCCACCGACCTTGGAAGCCGGGTCGTACTTGGTCTGCTCGGCGATGTAGCGGGCGAGGTCGCTGTAGGCAGTAGCGAACGCCGTGATCGCCGCTCTTGTGCCTTCGCTGTCGTCTTGCACCGTCACGTCCACGGGGCTCGCAGTCTCCTTGCGCAGGCGCAGCGTCAGGCCCTCGACCACGCCCGTCAGTTCATTGGAGGCCGAGACGACGTCGATGCCGTTGACGGTGGCGCGCGCATCGATGGCCGCCTGCTTCAGTGCCATGCCGCCGCCACTGCCGGCGGCGTCGTAGGCAAAGCGCGACAGCCCGGCGGCGTCGGCAGGGTTGCCATCGTCGTCGCTGGCGGTGATGCGAAAGCCGTTTTCGGCGCCGGTGGTCGATGAGCGCAAGGACAGGCGCACGCCGGAAGCGTCGCTGACCAGCGAGGCGCTGACCCCGGCGCCGAGGCCGTTGATCTTGTCGCGCAGCGTGGCCAGCGTGTCGGTGGCGGTGACGACGACGGTGACCGCGCTCGTGCCGGCCTTCGGATTGAAGCTGGTGCCGTCCCAGCGGCCGACCTCCAGCGTCAGGCTGCCGCTTCCCGCCAGGGCGTCGGCGCTGGCCTCTGCGGCGGCAGAGGCCAGCGTCTGGCTGCCGGCCAGCCCTTGCACGCTGACTGCATAGCGGCCTGCCGCAGCGCCGCTGCCGCCGCTGGCCGTCACCGCGCTTTCGTCGCTGGACGTGGCCACGGTGCGCGCCCACAGCGCCGTGCCGGCCAGCTTGTTGCTGGCATCCTGAAGGCTGCTGAACAGGCTGTTGAGCTTGCCGTAGGAAGAGACCTGGGTCTGCAGCCGGGTCGCTTCGGCCCGCATCAGATCCAGCGGTCTGCGCTCGAGCGCGACGAGCTGCGACACCATGCTGTTGATGTCCAGGCCGCTGCCGATGCCGAGTGAGGTGATCGCGGGCATGAGAGTCTCCTGCGCCGTTCCCGAGCGGGTACGGGCCATGTAAAAAGGGCTCGAAGAGGAGACCCGACGTCTGTGTCAGGCCGCCCCCTTGGAGCCCCCTATCGACCGTTTCGCGCCGGAACTTGAGCCTGGCGCGCTGTGTCGGTGGTGAAGTCCGGTCAGCGCTGCAGCAGCGAAAGCACCTGCTGGGGCAACTGGTTGGCTTGTGCGACCATCGCGTTGCCGGCCTGCTGCAGGATCTGCGCCCGCGCCAGGCTGGCGGTTTCGGCGGCGTAATCGGCGTCCATGATGCGGCTGCGCGCGGCAGTCTGGTTTTCGGCGGCCGTCATCAGGTTGCTGACCACGTTCTCGAACCGGTTCTGCGCTGCGCCAAAGGTCGCGCGCTGGCTGTTCACGGCGTTGATGGCGGTGTCCATCGCCGCCAGCGCAGCCTGGGCGGTGCCGATGTCGGTGATCTGCATGGCGGGTGTGTTGGTGCCCGTGATGATGTCCGTGCCGAGCACCGCCGTGATGTCGGTGTTGCCGGTCCAGTTGAAGGCGGCCATCGCCACCTGGTCGATCGACGTGTTGTTGTTGGCGCCGATCTGGAAGGTCGCGTTCTCGGTCGTGGCCAGGATGTTCTGACCGTTGAACTGGGTGCCGCCCAGCGTGCGCGTGGCCTCCTGCGCCAGTTGCAGGAATTCCTGGTTCAAGCTCGCGCGGTCGGCCGCGGTATTGGTGCCGTTGGCCGACTGCACCGCCAGTTCGCGCATGCGCTGGAAGATCTCGCCGACGCTGCCGAGCGCGCCTTCGCCCACCTGGGCCATCGAGATGCCGTCGTTGGCGTTGCGCATGGCCACGTTCATGCCGCGGACCTGGGTGTTCATGCGCTCGGCGATGGCCAGTCCGGCGGCATCGTCCTTTGCGCTGTTCACACGCAGACCCGAGGACAGGCGCTGCATCGACGTGGCGAGCGACGACTGGTTCGTGGCGAGATGACGCTGGGCGTTCAGCGACACGAGGTTCGTGTTGATCGTCTGGGGCACGGTGCAATCTCCTTGCGGGTCGACAGTCGGTTCGGGGTTTCGGATCCAGCCGCCTGAATCCGGTGACGGCCGGAGGCGTTGAAGGCGAGACTAAAGTCCCTGAAGCGTCGTCGATCGCCGGATAAGCGCCGTGCCGGCGGGTCAATTCGGGCCGGCCCATGAAAAGCGGGGCCCGCCTTTGCAGGCGGGCCCCGTGCGGCCGGGCGAGCGATGTCGACCGGCTTGCGTGATGCGCTTGCCCTTGGCTCAGCGCAGCAGTGCCAGTACCTGCTGCGGCAACTGGTTGGCCTGCGCCACCATCGCGTTGCCGGCCTGCTGCAGGATGCTGGCGCGCGACAGGTTGGCCGTTTCCGTGGCGTAGTCGGCATCCATGATGCGGCTGCGCGCCGCAGTCTGGTTCTCCACCGACACCATTAGGTTGGAGACCACGTTCTCGAAGCGGTTCTGTGCCGCGCCGTAAGCGGCACGCTGGCTGTTGACGGCATTGATGGCGGTGTCGATGGATGCAAGCGCGGTCTGTGCCGTGCCGATGGCGGTGATCTGGACGGTGGGTATGCCGGTGCCCGAGATGATTGCCGTGCCCAGGACGGCGGTGATGTTGGTGGTGCCCGCCCAGTTGAAGCTGGCGACGCTGATCTGGTCCACGGTGCTGACGTTGTTGGCGCCGATCTGGAACGTCGAGGCATTGGTGGTGGCGAGGATGTTCTGGCCGTTGAACTGGGTCCCGCCCAGCGTGCGCGTGGCTTCCTGGGCCAGTTGCACGAACTCGGCGTTGAGGCTGGCTCGGTCAGCATCGGTGTTGGTGCCGTTGGCCGATTGCACGGCCAGTTCACGCATGCGCTGGAACAGGTCGCTGACCTGGCCCAGTGCGCCTTCGGCGGTCTGCGACAGCGAGATCGCGTCGTTGGCGTTGCGCATGGCCACGGTCATGCCGCGCACCTGCGAATCCATGCGTTCGGCGATGGCGAGGCCGGCGGCGTCATCCTTGGCGCTGTTGACGCGCAGGCCCGACGACAGGCGCTGCATGGAGGTTGCCAGGCTGGATTGGCTGAGGCTGAGGTTGCGCTGCGCATTCAGCGAAACCAGGTTGGTATTGATGGTCTGGGGCATGGAGATTCTCCGAAGGGTTGATGACCACAGGCATATGCCTGGCAGGTGCCGCGGCCGCGATCTCTGGGCAAACGCCGCCTGCCTGCAACTTCCGCAGCGCACGGCCCTGCGGCCACGACGCTGCGAAACTCGCCCGGGCCTCCCGATGTCGGCAGTCCGCAAGTTCAGGATTGATCCTGACTGCGGCCTCTCGACCCCGTTGTGGTCCGGACCCCGCGCCTGCACTGGGCGAGCACGTTGAAGCCGTTTTCGTCCACTGCCGCCAAACCTTTAGCGTCGTGCGCGTTCGTGGCGGCGGCAGCGGCCGGAACAGGGGGGAACAGCACGCTCAATTCGCGCCAATGCTGGCCGCCGCTGGCGGCGAAGATGCACCGTCTGCCGTCTCCCTGGGGTACCCCAGATGCACGTCAGCTGCTGCAACGAGGAAGGTGACAGAGGCTCATGGAATGCAAACTGCATAGTGGTGTACGGGGGTGCCGTGCTGGCTGGGAGATTCTCGACATCCTGCCCGGACCGGCAGTCGATCCTGTGGGCCTCGTAAAGCTGAAGCGCCTCACCCGTCTCGGCGCGCTTGCCGACACCGGCGAAATGATCGTTGCCGGCACGCCGGTCAGCTCGAGGCTCGACACCCACAGTCCGACCGTACAGGTGACCCCATGACGAGTGCTCGTACGACGACCGAAACACCGCGCAACGCCGGCCACCGTCACTGGGATGCCGGTGTGGCACTGGCCCGGGAGTGCGACTGGCCGGGGGCTGCGCGCGCCTTCGACCGCGCTGCCCGTGCCGCGCCGCAGGATGCGCTGTACTGGGTGAACCTGGCGCACGCGCAGCGCCGCGCCGGCCAGCCTGAGCTGGCATTGGTCGCGGCGAGGCGCGCCCTGGAAGTCGACCCCGTCCACCCGTTGGCGCTGCAACTGCACGCCGAGTGCCTGACCCAGCTGCACCGCTACACCGAGGCGGTGCAGGCCTGGGCCGAGCTGGAGCATTCGGGCGTGCGCGAGCCCGAGGCCATGGTGCAGCACGCGGCGATGCTCCAAGCGCTGTTGCGACCCCGCGAGGCGATGGTCTTGCTGCTGCAGGCGCTGTCGCTGCGCCCGGAGCTGGTACGCGGCCACGCACTGCTGGCCGACGCCTGCCGCGACCAGGGCCTCAAGCGCGAGGCCGCGGAGTGCATGAAAACCGTGCTGGCGCTGGAGCCCGACAACCTCGAGGCCCTGTCGCACCTGTCTTACGAAAAGCGCCAGGTCTGTGACTGGACCGGTCTCGACACCGACGTCGAACGCTTCGGTGAATTGCTCCTGACGGCGCCCCACGGCCTGGCGCGCGTGGCGGCGGCCTTCGGCCTGCTGTCGCTGCCGCTGGCACCTGAGCTGCAACTGGCGGCGGCGCGCGGCGAGTCACTGGCAATGACCGCCGGCGTCGTGCCGCTCAGCCCCGTCCGGCAGGCCGATCGTCCTGCCGTTGAAGGCCGGCGACCGCGCCTGGGGTGGCTGTCGTACGACTTTCGCGAGCATCCGGTGTCGCAGTTGCTGGTGGAGTTGCTCGAGGGACTGACGAGCGCCGGCTTCGAGTCGGTGCTGTACTCGTCCGGCCCCGACGACGAGTCGCCCCTGCGCGCTCGCGTGGCGGCGGCAGCCACGGACTTCGTCGACATCCGCGGCCTGAGCGACCGCCAAGCGGCCCACCGCATTCGCGCCGACGGTGTCGACCTGCTGATCGATCTCATGGGCCACACGCGAGGGCAACGGCTGGCGGTGTTCGCGCACCGGCCAGCGCCTCTACAGGTGGCCTTTCTAGGCTACCCAGCCAGCACGGGCGCGCCGTACATCGACTATCTGGTCGGTGACCCCTATGTGACGCCGCTGGAGCTGGCGCCGCTGTACAGCGAGAAGCTGGCCCAGCTGCCGTTGTGTTTCCAGCCCAACGGCCGCTGGCGGCCGCTGCCGCAGGCGATGGCACGGGCCGTGGCCGGGTTGCCGGAAGGCGCGTTCGTGATGTGCGCCTTCAATCACACCTACAAGATCCTGCCAGCGGCTTTCGACGCCTGGTGCAAGGTGCTGCGCGACATCCCGCAGGCCGTGCTGTGGTTGAAAGAAACCAACGGCCAGCTGCACGACAACGTGCGACGCGAGGCGCAGCAGCGTGGCGTCGATCCATCACGTGTGCTTTTCGCGCCCACGGTGTCCTACGAAGCTCACTTCTCCCGCTTGGCGCTGGCCGACGTCTTCGTCGACACCTGGCCCTACAACGCACACACCACTGCCAGTGACGCGCTTTGGGCCGGCGTACCCGTGGTCACTCGCTACGGCAACAGCTTTGCCTCGCGCGTGGCCGCCAGCGTGCTCAACGCCGCCGGCCTGGGCGAGCTGGCTCTGGACAGCGAGGCCGACTACGTGGCTGCGATCGAGGCCCTGGCGCTGAATCCCGAGCTTCTGGCCGGCTACCGTCGCCACCTGGACGAACAGAGGCTGGCATTGCCGCTGTTCGACAGCCGCCGCTACGGTGCCGAGTTTGCCGCCCTGCTACAGCGCATGTGGCAGCGCAGGAGCGTCGGGCTCCCTGCCGAGCATCTAGGCGCCGACATAGACCGGCCTGAGCGCCCGACGCTGGCGGCAGCCGTCGGTACATGACCCATTTCATCGATCGGAACGAATCATGAACAGCACCATCCTCACGGCTCAGGTCTCCTCGCCGGCCGACACCGAGCCCGAGCCCGAATCATGGCAGGTGACCACCACCAACGGCATCACCCTGCGACTGCCGCCGTCGATGCGCAGCCTCACCACCTATGTGATGCTGGAGCAGGAGTGCTGGTTCGAACCCGAGATGAGTCTACTGCCGCGGCTTCTGACCCCGGGCACGAACGCCCTCGATATCGGCGCCAACCATGGCCTGTATACGCTGGAGATCGCGCGTTGCGCGCCCGGCGGCCGGGTGTGGGCGTTCGAGCCCACCTCCGTGCCGCGTGCGCGACTGCGGCGCAGCGTCGAGGACGCCGGCCTCAGCCAGCGGGTCGTGGTGGTCGACGCCGCGTTGGCCGAGCGCGTGGGCGAAGCCAGCTTCGCCGTGCACGACAACAGCGAGCTCAATTCGCGTGAGGGGGAGGGCGGCCGGCGCGAGCGGGTGCGCCTGGAGACGCTGGACCGCTACCTGGAGACCCACGCGCCGGGGCTGCCGATCGACTTCGTGAAACTCGACGCCGAGGGTGACGAGACGCGGGTTCTGGCCGGTGCGCAACGCTTCTTTGCCACGCAGTCGCCCGTGGTGCTGTTCGAGTACAAGCACGGCACGAAGGTCAACGGTGCGCTGCTCGACGCCTGGCACGACCTCGGCTACGGTCTCTTCCGGTGGAGCGCGGAACTCGCCCTGTTGCTGCCGTTCGACACGGTCACCACCGAGGCCGCTTTTGCGCTGAACCTCGTCGCGGTGCGCCCGGCTCAGCAGGCGGTGCTGGCCGCGCGTGGCTTGCTGGTCGCGGCCGCGGCACAGGCAAGGTCTGCAAAGGCAATCGCAGCGCCGGGGTCAACGATGGATGCCGCGCTGCAGGCCTGGTGCGCCCGACCCGCGCTGGAGGGGCTGAGCCTGGCAGCGGAGCGCGACGGCCTTCACGGTGCGGCGCTGCGTCTGGTGGCCACGGCGCATCTGGCGGCAGCCCTGACACCCGCCGAGCGCTGGGCCGCCATGCAGGCGGCTCGCGATCTCGCCATGGTCCATCACGGCGGCGGTACATCCCTCAGCCTCGAACTCGGCGTGCTGCTCGTGCACTGCCTGCACGCGCTGGGCGAGCAACTCGCTGCCGTCGAACTGGGCGGCCGCCTGCTGGAGCAGTGGCCGCAAGGTGGGGGCGAAGTCAGCCAGCCGGTGGTGCCGCCCTTGTTGACCGACCTCGAGCGGCCGCGCAGCACCGCTGCGGGGCCGTGGCTTCGACAGTTGCTGGGCGAGTACGTTGCCACGTTCTCGGCCTACTCGTCGTACTTTCAGCCGCCGATGCCTGCGCGCTGGGCAGCGCTGCTGAGCCACCCCGACCACGGGGCCGCCATCGAACGCCGTTACCTGCTGGCCCATGTGCTGTCCGATCGTGTGGCCCCCGTCGAGAACCTGCGTTTGCTGAGCGATCCGCACCAGACCTGCAACCACTTTCTCTGGGACGGTCTGATCAAGGCCATGGCGGCCATGGCCCCGGTCGCTCCTTCGGCGCCGGTGCTCGATGCCGCCGAACTGCTGGAGGCACTGCCGGTGGCTGCGGTGACGGTGGTCGACGTCGGCGCCAGCTCGCTGGGCGAGGAATCCGAACCCTATGCTTCGCTGGTGCGCGCCGGACGCGCCCGCGTCACCGGCTTCGAGCCCAATGCCGACGCGCTGAGCCAGTTGCGCCAGACCTTCCCCGACCCGGCAACGCATGCCTACCTGCCGCACATCGTGGGCGACGGCGGCGTGGCGATCTTCCACGAGACGGAATGGTCGCTCACCGCCTCGCTTTTGCCGCCCAACCGGGCGATGCTCGACCGCTACCACCAGCTCGGCGCGCTGGTGCAGCTCAAGGCGCAGCACGCGGTGCAGACAGTGCGTCTGGACGACGTCATCGCACCTGGCGGCATGGACCTGCTCAAGATCGACGTGCAGGGCGCGGAGCGCCTGGTGTTCGATGGCGCTGCCGGGCGCCTGGCCGAATGCCTGGTCGTCTGGACCGAAGTGGAAATGGTGCCGCTCTACCGCGGACAGCCGCTGTTCGGCGACATCGATGCCCGGCTGCGCGAGCACGGCCTGCAGTTCCTGTGCTTCACAGGTCTGGCATCGCGCACCCTGGCGAGTTGGCCGCAGGACAGTCTGCCTGCGCCGCGGCGAACGCAACAGCTGTGGGCCGACGCCATCTATGTACCCGGCCCCGAGCGCATCGCCAGTCTTTCCGCCGACGCTGCAGCCCGGCTGGCGCTGTTGGCCCACCATGTCGTGGACGCCTGTGACCTCTGCCACGCGGCGCTGCTGCGTTTCGACGAGGTCGCGCACAGCGACTTCGCACCGCGGTATCTGGGGGCCATGCAGGCGGTGCGTTGACGCGACCGGGGTCGAAGGTGCGGCGCGCCTGAGGCCGGGAGCCTGGAGCGCCGGCGATG
>Ga0209254_10003728_pt1 | contig 13889 bp, 13 predicted proteins | sample FrelakmetDIP11DI_FD_187148 | JGI IMG/M metagenome (GOLD analysis project Ga0209254, IMG submission 187148) | Freshwater lake sediment microbial communities from the University of Notre Dame, USA, for methane emissions studies - DIP11 DI (SPAdes)... | ecosystem: Environmental > Aquatic >...
CACGCATTGCACCGACCACTGCAAATAGAATAACGATAATCCAGAAAAATACAGGCAAGCTAATCACTGTCTAATACCCCTTCGTCGCTCCATTTCATCGACTATCAAATTTGCGATATCCTCGGCAGCGGATGGTTTGGCCAAAGATTGAGATGCTTTTCTCATTTGCTCAAGGTTACCGGGCTCATTCAATAAAGTATGAATCTTAGAAAATAACCTTTCATTTAATACATCATCAGGGAGGATGATCGCTGCACCCCGCTTTTCGAGGTAAGATGCATTTGTCTTCTGGTATTGCCAGGCATGAGGGTAAGGGATTAAAACGGCAGGTAAACCGAAATAAGGGTATTCTCCTAAAGAAGATGCCCCAGCACGAGAGATAACCAGGTCAGCGGCAGCCAAAGCTGCTCCCATTTCGTGTAGATAAGGCATGAGATGATACCGACTTGTCAGAGTTTCTAATTTAAAATTAGTTATTATTTTTTGGCTCTCTTCCTTGATTTCAGCCCAATTTGTATTTCCAGAAATGTGCACAATTTGCGTCTCAGGAAGAAGATCGGGTAAGAACTTTAATAACGCCTGGTTGATCGAACGAGCTCCTTTACTCCCGCCGGTGACGAGAATTACTGGGATATTCTCTTCCAACTGGAAATATGAAAAAGCAGTCTGACGTGTCCATGTTTTAAGATCTGGTCGAATCGGGTATCCTGTGACGACTAATCGTTGTTGGAAAGAATCGGAGAAATAAGAACGCGACTCCTCAACTGTCAGAGCGATTTTTTGAGACATTTGAGCCAAGGTTCGTAATGCGAATGCAGGTTCGATATCAGGAACATAAAGAACTTTCGAGATATTTCTTCCTGCCAAAGCTACCGGGACAGCCAAGTATCCCCCTGTGAAGAAGAGGATATCCGGTTTAAATTCATGAAGTATCTTCTGCGCTTCACGAAATCCACGCAAGAGCCGGGAAATATTTCCTGGTATGGCGCGCAAACCCACCCCATGCAAACCAGCTGCAGGAATAGTTCGATAGGTCAAGTCTGTTTGTTTTACCAAATCGGCTTCCATACCACCTTCGCTACCAATCCATAAGGTATCCAGGTCTTGTCCAAGCTTATTTTTCAGGGCTTGCCACGTTGTCAGAGCTGGGTACACTCCGCCGCCGGTCCCGCCCGCGCATATTAATAAACGCACGTAAATCCATCTCACTTTCTTTTTGAACAGATTGTCTGGCCACATTTAAAATAATTCCCATTGCAGCCAGTGAGGCCACCAGGCTGGAACCACCCGAGCTAATAAACGGGAGGGCATTTCCAGCAAAAGGCAGGATATTCAAAATAACTGCCATATTCACGAATGCTTCAAAAGCAATCCACAGGCTCAGCCCTCCGACTAACATCGCTCCTAACATATCTGGAGCCCTTCGGGCAATCCCCAGGCTGCGCCAAAGTAAAAACACAAACAGACCCAAAAGCACCAAAGCACCTAATACTCCAAATTCTTCCACTGCAACTGCAAAAATGCTATCCGTAGGAGCTACTGGCAAAAAGAGAATCTTCGCAACACCATTCCCAAGACCTTGACCTAACCATCCCCCATTGATGACTGCTTGAAGAGCTGCCATTACATGGTCGGATACATCCAGAGGATTTTTCCACCCATTTACATAATCGCTAAACCGAGTACTGGCAGTTGTGCTAAATTTCACCACTAATAAACCAATCGCAAATGAACCTAAAAGCATCAGGCCTAACTGACGAAGATCCCCTCCGGCTAAAAAGAATACTCCAGCCCCTAAGAAAAGAATGGTTACAACAGCACTATAATCCGGTTGTAAAACGATTAATCCCCCAATTATTCCCAGGACAACACTTAATGGGTATAAACCTAAAAACAAGTTGGTCAGACGTTCACGCTTTGAGAATAGCCAGACTGAAACATAAATCACAACGACTAATTTTGCCAACTCAGATGGTCTGATCGAACCCGACCAAAGACTACGAACAGCATTATTGGTTACCTCATCTAAAATCAACACCAAAACAAGCGCGAAAATCGTGCCGACCAAAGCCAGAAATGCAATATAACGCAAACGATGATAATCAAAATAAGCAAGGAAGATCATCACCCCAATACCGAGAATAACCCATAAAACTTGCCTCTGGATGATGTAATACGGATTTGATGCCCATCTTTGGGAATAATCATAGCTCGCAGAATATAGAATAATTAAGCCCAAAACTACAAGAGTTATCAGGCACAGTAATAGAGGAGAATCCAATTTTAAATGCACTGGCTTTGGTGTGGTCTGTACCGATTGGACAGGTTTTGAACGCGAAACCATTCCAGGACCCAGGTCTGCTGGAAAAATACGTTTTTGTTGAGTCGAATGCCGGTTTCCTCGTTTTACGGTAGTTGGTTTACCCAGGTTTCGAAACATTTCCCACGCTCCTCAAAATCTATAAATTCATCAAAACTGGTGCCACCCGGAGAAAACAAAACCACGTCACCTGGTTGGACAACATTTGCAGCAACTTGAACCGCCTGGAATAGCCCAGGACAAAAATCGATCGATTGCGGACGGGGTTCAAGTTCCATAGACACTGACTTGATTTCATCCGAAATCAAGCTTGCTGCTTCGCCAAAAAGAATAAGATGGTCTACGCGCTGGATTATAAATTTAACAAAATCACACCATGGAAGATTTTTATCTCGACCGCCGGCTAACAGGATAATCGGCTCATCAAACGAACGGAGTGCAGCAAGAGCTCTTTCTGGTGCAGTTGCGATTGAGTCGTTATACCAGTCAGCACCGCCCCAACTACGAACAAATTGCAACCTGTGCTTGACTCCTCGAAAACCTATAATACCCTTTCGCATCGCTGAAATCGAAAAACCTGCTGTGGAGGAAATCGCACATGCTGCTAATACATTCTGTAAATTATGCTGTCCACGTAGTCCGATTTCACTCAATGTCAACACGACCTCTTCAGATTGAGGTCGAACCAAGATAACCTGGTCATGTTTCGTGAAAACGCCTTCACATTTTTTTGAATCGTCTTCCATTCCAAATATTACAAGTTTTCCACGTACAAATTGATTGAGTGACCAGGCACCAGGATCTTCGTAATTTAAAACGGCAACATCACCACTACCCTGGTAGGATAATAAGTGTGATTTTGCTTCTGTATAGGCATCCATGGAGTTATGTCTGTCGAGATGGTTTGGAGTGATATTTAATACAGCAGCGATTTCAGGAGATTTCGTCATTATCTCGAGTTGAAAACTAGAAAATTCTACAACTGCCAGATCTTCCGGTCTCATTTCATCGACATAATTTATTAAAGGGTCGCCAATATTACCACCTACATACACCTTCCCAATCTTTCCTGTTTCCTTCCAACTTTCATTTGCAATTCGACCAACCAATGTCGTTGTCGTCGTTTTACCGGCGGATCCTGTAATACCTATAACCCGGCAAGGTACGACTTCAAGGAATATTTGAGAGTCGTTAGAAATAGGAATATTTCTACTACGTGCTTCGACAACCATGGGCAAATCCAGTGGAACACCACCAGATAAACATACTAAATCCGTTCCATCTAACATGCTGATCGGATGCTCTCCACATATCCATTCAATGGGAAGATCAGCCAGGCTTTTTCGAGCAGAATGCAATAAGTCAAATGAACGATGATCGGTAAGGATCACCTTGGCACCATGGTTGCACAAGAAGCGCGAAAGAGCTGTCCCTTGACGAGCAGCACCGATCACAACAACTTGTTTACCATTCCAATTTATCACAACTGATCTCCTAGACAACTGCAAGTGCAGCTCCAATCATTGCAAACAATAATCCAATCAACCAAAACCTTTGGACTACCTGAGTTTCTGACCATCCCGATAATTCAAAATGATGATGGAGGGGAGCCATTTTAAATAATCGCTTTCCACCTGTGACTTTAAAATACCCTACCTGGAGAACATCACTTAAGACTGTACTCACGGGAATAATGGCAATTACCGGGAGTAGAATCCATTGTCCTGTCATTAAGGCAATCACAGCAAGTGTTGCACCTAATGACAGGGATCCGGTATCACCCATAAAAAGTTGGGCAGGGTGAACATTAAACCAAAGAAAACCAAATAAAGCACCTACCAGGGTGAAACAAAAACGTGCCAGAAAAATCTGCCCTTGCATTAATGCAATTCCACCATATGTAATAAAACAAGTTGAGGCAATTAAACCCGCTAATCCGTCCAAACCATCGGTGAAATTTACTGCATTACTCATTGCGACTATAATGAAAACCGCTATCGGTATAAACCAGATACCTAAATTAATCTCACCTTTGACCCCTGGTAGATATAAATGGGGAACGTCCAGAATGTAATACAAGAGAAAAGCAGCGATTAAAGCTAAGGCGATCTGAAGAATAAATTTCGTCCTGGCCTGCATACCAATCCCTTTTCGTTGCCCTCTGAGACCTTCCCAATCATCGATCGCACCTAAAACTGCAAATAAGATCATGACACCGAGTGGTAATACGATCGATCTTCCAAGAACCCGCATCCCGATCAATGAACTCGCATTCATGAGAAGAGTAAGTAGAAGAACTGGAAGGATAAATAAGACACCTCCCATCGTTGGGGTACCTAGCTTTGTGAAGTGCCTTTCGGGACCTTCGACGCGAATAATCTTACCAATGCGGAAATGTCTAAGTACACGCAGAAGAGGTGGTCCCCAAATTCCAGTTAGTAAAAAGCTGATCCCTGCCAAAGCGAAAGAGATTGAGACCTGGATCATCGTAGCACCTCGAGAGCATTTACAATCCGATCCATTCGCATCCCATGTGATCCCTTCACCAAAACGATATCATTTCCAGTTAGATTTTCTTTCAGATATTGAACCACCTTATCCGTTTCGTCAAAATGATAGATCGAATCAGGATGCATGCCACCTAACCGGGCAGAAACCGAAATTTGCTTTCCTTTTTCACCAACAGTGACCAATAAATCAACCACTTCTGCGGCTCGTAATCCCACTAAAGCATGACCCCTTCGCTCATAAGGTCCTAATTCGAGCATATCACCCAGTACGGCTACTTTCCTACCATCGAGTTCATGGAGGAGATTTAATGCTGCCAGCATTGATTCTGGTGATGCATTATATGTGTCATCAATGATCAATGCCCCATTTGCAGCCCGAACTGTAATCAACCGAAGTTGACTGGTACTCGATCTTAACCCCTGGATAATTTCTTGCCATGTAAGTCCTTCAACCAGGCCAACAGCCGCTGCCCGGAGAGTCGCTTGGATAGAATGGCGCCCTATCATTGGTACTCTAAGATAGAGTGTTTCAAAACGAAAATGTAACCGGAATCGAATCCCTTCTAATCCTAAGCTTTCAACTTCGTCAGCCCAAAGATCCGCCCTGGGATCAAGCCCATAATAAAATACCTTTGCTTTAGTAAATCCCGCCATTTCCCGAACTAGTGGATCATCATAATTTAATATCGCAATCCCATTTGGTTCTGGCGGAAGTGCCTCTACGAGTTCTGCTTTTCCGCGTGCAATGGCTTCTTTTGATCCTGCTCGTTCAGCATGCACTGTCCCAATATTGGAAACAATTCCTACATGCGGTAAAGCCAAGTCACAAAGAAAAGCGATTTCGCCAGGTAAATAAAATCCCATTTCAAGGACAGCTCGTTCATGGTTTTCGGTAAGTTGTAACAATGAAATCGGTAAACCAATCTCGTTATTTAAATTCCCAGGATTTCGATGAGTTCGATAACGTTGTGAAAGTACATCCGCGACGATTTCTTTGGTTGTCGACTTTCCAACTGAACCTGTTATTCCAATCACCCTTAAAGCTAATTTTCGTCTCCAGAACCTGGCTGCCTTTTGCAATGATTCCAAACTGTTGTTAACTCTCAAACATAGCGGTGGTTTTAAAGCATAAATTTTTAAGTCGGCTTCAGTTATTAAGGTTCGTAAATCTAGAACCGGTATCGATCCACCAATTTCATGTTGGATAAGGGCAACTATTGCGCCACGTTTAACAGCATCTTCCACAAAGTCATGTCCATCAACTCTCTCACCAGGTATAGCGATAAATAAGGCGCCAGGAAAAGCCTGGCGTGAATCTACCACTACTCCATTGAACGATGGAGTTTCCACTTTCGGACGAATCCCTTTTTGGGATTCGATGAGATCTGCTAAAGTGAACAACCTTTCCTCGTTTTCCTTATTGCCCTAAAAGCTTCATCCGAATATCATCGGGAGGAATATCCATAAGTACAACTAATTTTTGTACCAATTCAGAAAAAACAGGCGCTGCAACTTCAGAACCCCAAGGTGAAGATTGAGGTTTTTCGAACCAAATATAAACCAGGAATCTTGGGTGATCGACCGGTCCGTATCCGACAAACGATGCATTTGTCAGGTAGGGATGATAACCAGATTCTGTAGCAAATTGAGCTGTACCGGTTTTACCTGCCACGCTATAACCTGGAACTAATGCGTCTGAAGCCTCTTGCACTAGTGATTGGGTTAATAGGTCCGTTAACATCCTTGCTGTCTCAGACCGGACGGGAACTCCAGCGATCCTTTGGTCGATATCTGTTTGATACCCCAATTGGGCATAGGATTTTACGATGTGAGGAACCATCATTTGGCCTTCATTCGCCAGGGCAGAAATAGCCATAGCCATTTGGAGAGGTGTTGTTGTAAGACCCTGACCAAACGCATTCGTTGCAAGATCACTTTCATGCCAATAACCTTCGTTCGGTGTTTTTAAGAAACCTGAGATTTCACCTTCCATATCGATTCCGGTCTTATGACCGATTCCAAACCGTTTCATATAATCATAAAATACATCATTTCCCATATGCTTAGTCGATAACGTTGCAAGGCAAACGTTTAAGGAATGTTGTAAACAACCTAGCAGATCTTGCGGTCCCCAGGCTCCGCGGTTCCAGTTGTAAATATAAGCACCTGCATATTCCAAAACACCCTGGTCGACATAATTAAAATCAGATGTGATGGAACCACTATCCAACGCTGCGGCTACAGTTAATGGTTTGAATACGGAACCCGGTTCATATGGTTGACTGATCGCCTGATTGAAGGATACACCTTTTGGGTATTCATCTAGAAATTCCCAGTAACGGTTTGGATCTAACCGAGGTGTTGTTGCCATCGCCAGGATCTCACCGGTTAATGGATCCATAATGATAATAGTTCCGGAATCAGACCCATTTCGCTTGAGGTTGTGATCTAAAACATCCTCTGTCATTGCTTGAATTTCACGATCCAATGTAAGTACAAGACTTGCCCCTTCGGGAACCAAATTTATATCTTGGGCTGCATCTGGTATTCGGGGTAATTTGATCCGGTAAACTTTACCCGCCAACATGTCATTGTAATACCCCTCAACCCCATGAATTCCCGATTGTTCTTCTTTTTTATCTTCCCATCCCACAAACCCCATGATATTTGCTGCAAGTTTTTGATTCGGATAAGACCGTTTCAAGTGTTTTGAATAACGAATCCCTCTCAAGCTGATCGCCTCTTTAGGATCATTTGAGGCTTCTGTTTTCTTGATCCATTCATCTAGTTTGTCGATCTGCTCTTGAGAAACAAAATCATCAGCTACCAAATAGTTATAACCCTTTTCTTGAGCCCAGGCGATGTCTTCTTCAAGATCACGAACTTCACGCCCCAGAATCAAGTTCAAAGCTAAAGCAACTTCGTGTGGACTCACCAATCGATTCAAATCGATTCCAACCTCATAACTACGTTGATTACTTGCCATCAATTGGCCCTTGCGATCTACAATCTCACCCCGAACTGGAACGATCTTGCGATTTTCATTCTGGTTTTGGATTAATGAGTCAAGGATAGGTTCTCGTATTTCTGGATCTAATTGCAAAGAAACAATCCGATAGAAAATTAATATTGGCAGGAGTGTCAGTAAGATGCCCAATGAAGTAAAACGAAGAGTTTGTTCTTCTTTCATGGTTGTACCTTATAAAAAGAATAAGAGAATTCATCAAATTTCCGCATCAACCAGGAGAGAATTGATTCGGTGTATTCCGATGGAAGTTCGGGTTCAGGTGTAATTTCTGGTCTTTCCTTAGAAGCCAACCTTGGGGATTGTGGACCAGAATAACCCTGTACAACCAGAAAATCTGTTTCATCTAGACTTCCTTCCACAAATCCCAGACGATCCGCTCGCTTACTAAGAACATCCAGGGATGTTAAATTACCAAGATCATCTTGAAAAGCAGCATTCTCAAGCTCCAAAGCAAAAATAGTTGCTTGCATGTCTTGTATTTCTCTCCCTTTGGAAGCTGCACTTGCACTTACGTTCAAGAAAAATACTGCTACGACACCAACAACAATCAATAAAAGTGTAAATGGCACCAGGAGTTGAGTTTGGGATCTCCAGGGTGTTTTTTGATATGCTTGGTTAATTTGATTTTGTCGGTTCATCCATCCTCCTGTTGGATGTAAAATCCATCAGTCCTACCAACAGATATGCAAGTCATGTGCCATTTACTAAGTGATAAAAGCCTAACAAGAAATATTTCGGCAAACTTATAAAATTGAAAGTATTACAATGACAAAAAAGCCTAGAACTCAGGAAGTTTCTGAACTACTCTTAACCGTGCACTACGAGAGCGAATATTAGAAGCAATTTCCGCTTCTCCAGGTTGGATTGGATGTCGAGTTATTACCTGCACAGAGGCCTTGTGACCACAGGTACAAATTGGCTGTTGTGAGGGACACAAACAATCGGTACTTTCTTTTCGGAAAAATTCTTTGACCAAACGATCCTCCAGCGAATGAAATGCGATTACGACCAATCTTCCACCTGGAAATAAAGTGTGGATCGCTTGCGGAAGAACTTTTCCTATTGCATCGAGCTCTCCATTCACGGCAATTCTTAGAGCCTGGAATGTGCGCGTTGCCGGATGCAGCCTGGAACCAGAATACTTACTCCCAATAGCTTGTTTAATTACACTGGCTAGCTGTTGGGTGGTTTTTAGAGGACGTGCCTGGATTATTGCCTTTGATACCCTACGCGAATAACGTTCTTCCCCATAAAGATAAATGAGATTTGCCAATTCAGACTCGGATAAATCGTTTACCAGGTCTTCCGCATTTCGAGGATTATCAGGATCAAAACGCATATCTAAAGGAGCATCAGTCTGAAAAGAAAACCCTCTCTCGACTGTATCGAGTTGCATCGAGGATACTCCTAAGTCAAGTAAAATCCCATCCACGCCAACCCAACCCAGCTCTTGCATTGATTCCATAAAGTTTGTGTAGGACATCCTACGAATGGTATACCGTCCAATAAATGGAGACAGTCGACTTTCAGCCAGAATTAATGCTTGTGGATCAACATCCAGCCCAATTAACTTGCCATCTGGTGAACTGGCCTCTAAAATCCCAAACGCATGACCACCAGCTCCCAGGGTACCATCCACATAATAGCCCCCCGATCTTGGCTTCATAAACTGGATTGTTTCCTGGTAAAGTACAGGATAATGAGGGATTTCATCTTCCAAACCGTGAGGTGAAAACTGTGTGGCATGCATATTAATAACCAACTTATCAGATATCTTCCGACGATAAGCCCATCGCTATGAATCGTTGCGCATCCCCTTGGGCTTTTTGTATCTCTTCATCCTGAACTCTCCATTGATCTGCTGACCAAATTTCAAAATGATCCCCTACCCCAGTAATCACTACTTCATTTTCCAGACCGGCGAATTTGCGCAAGTTTTGGGGAATCAGAATCCGTCCAGCTTTATCAACTTCGAGAAGACTTGCGCCTGAGAAGAAAATTCGCCTCAGTAGACGTGCCTCAGGATCTGTCAAACTAAGTTTTCGAATCGTATGCGCGATCATCTCAAAAAAAGGCATAGGGAGAACCATTAAGTTCGGATCAAACCCATGAGTGATGTAAGCACCATCAACCACCAGCAACTCGCGGTATTTTGCCGGAACTGTCAACCGTCCCTTTTCATCTAAGTTGTGGTAAAATTCACCTAAGAACATTAGTTCTACCTTGCCCTTTAATATCACAGCGCCGGGATTCATCCGGCGCCACTTCGACCCACTTTGCCACACTTTCACCCACATTTTACCTCATCCTATTCGTTAATTCAAGAGGAATCAGGTGGTTTTTAGAGTTAATTGGTAGGATAACTATGCGAAAATAAAAACTCTAATCTTTCTCCTATAAAAAAAAAGCTCTATTGGATGAATGGTTTCAACCATTTTTCTAATAAAGCTTTTTTGAACCAGGGAAGATATCACCAGAGAAGTAGTAATACCTTCATATTGCAAAATTTATAAATAATCCTTTTTATAACTGATATGAATTCCGGATGAATTCGGATAAATCGATTTTCAAGCGCTCAAGTGAAGGCAAATGAATATACATCATATGTCCAGCTTCATAATAGCTCATCGAAACATTTCCTTGTAACGTTGGATCCAATCCTATCCGATTGAAAGTGTATTCTGTTGCGAAAAATGGTGTTGCCAGATCAAAATAACCATTTGCAATGAAAACTTTTAAGAAAGGATTGTTCGTTATGGCTTTTCTGAGAGTTTCAGCAACATTAACATAACGATTTTCATGATCCGAATAACTCCAAGGCCACACTCTCGGATTGAGTATTTCATACGGTAAATCACTTTGGTAATTTAAACCATTGCGTACATAATCATATAAAACAGCCGTGTACGGACCCATAATATTAGACATACTTGGATCCTCTTCAAAATTTTCCCCGACCGAATCGCGATCAATCCCTTTAAATCGACTATCCAACCGACCTACCGTGCGTCGTTGGTCACGTAATAATTCCTTTACATAACGAAATATATTGATTCTTAAATTAGTTCGGGCGACATATTCTTCAGTCAACCCAGTTAAACGAGCAAGTTTCCGAGTAATTACAGCTCTTTCATCCTTAGTTAAGCTTGCATCTTTTATCAAAGCAATCGCATATTCTTCGCTTGCAAATTTTCGAGCTTCAATTAATGTACTTTGTAAATCCGCTTGTAATTCTGGCTCTAACCGATGATGATACCAGGCTGTGGCAGTATAGGTGGGTAAAAACAGTATATATGGCAAATCGTTGCCATCATCAAATTCAAGGGTTGAGAAATCCAACACTGCTGAGACCAACATGATTCCATTTAGATACAATCCATGTCGTTCTTGTAAATAACCAGAAAGACCAGCAGCGCGGGTCGTTCCATAACTTTCACCAATTAAAAACTTAGGGGATGTCCATCGGCTATATCGAGTAATGAACAAACGGATGAAATCACCTACCGATTCGATATCTTTCTTGAATCCATGGAAAGATCGGGCTTTCTCACCAATTACAGGTCGACTATATCCTGTGCTAATGGGATCAATAAAGACGAGGTCAGTCTGATCGAGGATAGAATGTTCATTCTCGACGGATGTAAACGGAGGTTGTGTCATGAAACCTTCATTATCCATTAAAACACGTCGAGGGCCAAGCACGCCAAGGTGGAGCCAAACCGAGGAAGATCCCGGTCCACCATTAAATGAAAATGTTATCGGCCTTTGAGCTCTATCAGCCACATCCTCACGGATATAAGCAATAAAAAATACTGAAGCTTTTGGCTTTTCACCTTCAGATTCGCCTTCCTTTTCACCTTTTTTTTCAGATTCTTCCTTAAGAACGATCGTCCCAGCGATCGCAGTATAAGGAATTGTTGAATCTCCGATCATCATGACGTGATGGGTCTCAACAATTTGGTCTGTTGGAACAGGTACTTCGTTTTTACTTTCATCTTTGGTCTTTTCTGTTGATTCCGACATATGATTCTCCAATTAAGGTGTTAATTTATGCGAGTTTATGTAGTGAACACGGTTGTCCTGGTAAATCAATTTACCCATGGCGATTCAAAATTTGAATAACTGGATCCAGGTAAGCATCCCCAAATAAATTAAGATGATTGAGTAAATGATATAGATTATATATCGCAAAACGATCTCTATATCCTTTTTCTATAGAATTTCTTTCTTCATAAGCCTGATAAAATTTTTCAGGAAATCCCCAAAAAAGATTTGTCATTGCTAATTCTGCCTCCGCCCAACCGTAATGTGTGGCAGGATCAATGAGAACAGGTCGCCATAGGAGCCTGTTATGATATTTCCACTCCACAAATCACCTTGAATGAGAGATGCAGGTTGAACGGGAATTAATTGTGGAAATCGATTGACTAAGAGTTCAACCTTTTGGAAAACATTCTTTTCGATCAAACCTTTCGTTAGCGCTGATTGCGCCTGAAATAAAAGACGATATTCTCCAAAAAATTTGATTCCATTCTCCGTCCATAGATTAGGTTGGATACTGACAATCGAACTCATTTTTTCAATCTTTACCCATTCATCGACCTCGAAAGGTATTTTCATAAAAAAACCTGACCGTATTCAACCGGAAACAATCAGGGATTCCACAAGCTTCTGAACCGACCGGTCAATAATATTAAAGACATCGTTAAAACTTTGCATATCATCGTAATATGGATCTGGGACAGTTAGAAATTTATCGGGTGACGGATCCCATTCCCGAAGGAAACGAATCTTTTCACGATGAATTTCAATTTTGGCCAATTTGGATAAACTGGCATAATTTTCCTGATCCATCACCAGAATTAAGTTAAAAAATTCCAGATCTGATGGCTTCACTTGTCTTGCTTGATGGGTGTAGTGAAGTCCATGGGAAGCAGCTACCTTTTGCATCCGCAGATCAGGACTTTCGCCAACATGCCAGGACCCAGTGCCGGCTGAATCTACAATAAAATCCTCTCCCATTCCAGCTTTACCGATATAGTTTTCGCATATGGCCTGGGCTAAAGGACTACGAACAATATTTCCCAGGCAAACAAACATAATCCGCTTAGCTTTGATCAAGATATATAAATCATCCTTTCTTCAGATTGGAATAACTTAAAAAACATTGCATTTACAATTTACTCAAGTCTCTATGAATTGCGTCCATAGCTGCCACCGCGGCGATATTTACGATATCTTTGACTTCGTCACCGGTCTGAAGGACATGAATTGGTGCTCCCATTCCTAATAGGATAGGACCGATTGCTTCGGCATTTCCAAGTCTGGCAAGTAATTTATATGCGATATTAGCCGCTTCTAAGGAGGGGAATACAAGCACGTTCGCGTCTTTTATTTTACTGAAGGGATATCGTTCGTCAATAATTTCAGGTACGATAGCAGTATCCGCCTGCATCTCACCCTCAACCTGCAGATCAGGATGGATTTTTTGAATAATTTCCACTGCTCTTCGAACCTTATTTGAGAAAGGATGAGGTGTACTGCCAAAATTAGAAAAGGACAACAAAGCTACTCGGGGTTCTATTCCTAATTGACGTGCAAAATCTGCTGCCAGGCAGGCAATCTCAGCCAAATCTTCATCGCTTGGATCTATGTTAACCGTTGCATCTGAAAATAAATAAGTTCGCCCATTTACAATGATGATATATACTCCTGCCACTTTTCGATTTCCAGGACGGGTATGATGAATCTGTAATGCAGGACGAATTACTTCTGGATATTCAAAAGATAGACCTGAAACAAATGCATCTGCATCACCCATTTTAACCATCATAGAGCCTAAAATATTAGGGTCTTGAATTTTTTTTCTAGAATCCCTTCGTGTGACGCCATTCCGTTGTCTTAGCTGATAATAGGCGCTGGCGTAAGAATCCATCTCAGGGAACATATCAGGGTTCACAATTTCAGGATGAAAATCAAGCCCCAGGAGTTTGATCCGATCTTGAATTACATCCGGATGTCCAATCAAAAC
>Ga0209254_10003729_pt1 | contig 13888 bp, 12 predicted proteins | sample FrelakmetDIP11DI_FD_187148 | JGI IMG/M metagenome (GOLD analysis project Ga0209254, IMG submission 187148) | Freshwater lake sediment microbial communities from the University of Notre Dame, USA, for methane emissions studies - DIP11 DI (SPAdes)... | ecosystem: Environmental > Aquatic >...
CAGGTGATGCGTCAGCGATTCCATCCACTGTTCCGTGACCGCGCCGGAGCCGAACGAAGGGGTTAGTGATGGGTGGGGGTGGCCTGATCCCGGGCAGGCTCCACGGGTTTCTCCGCAACCTCCTCGGGCACGGGCACCAAGGAAGCGCCCCCCCCCTCCGCCTCGACTTTGACCACCTCGGGCCTTTGGATCAGGGCGATATCGAGCACCTCGTCGATCCAGCGGACCGGTCGGATCTCAAGGTTCTGCTGGATACTCTTGGGGATCTCCGTGAGGTCACGCTCGTTTTCACTGGGAATGATCACGGTCTCGATCCCCCCGCGATGGGCAGCCAGGAGCTTCTCTTTTAGGCCGCCGATGGGGAGCACCTCCCCCCTCAAGGTGATCTCACCGGTCATGGCGACGCTCGAGCGAACCGGTACCTTGGTCAGAGCCGACACTAGGGCGGTGCACATGGCCACGCCGGCACTCGGACCATCCTTGGGAGTGGCCCCCTCGGGCACGTGGATGTGGACGTCGAAGGTATTGTGAAAGTCAGGGGATATCCCGAGCGCCTCGGCCCTGGCCCGCACCACCGTCATGGCCGCCTGGATTGACTCCTGCATCACGTCACCCAGCTGGCCCGTGTAGGTGAACTTGCCCTTGCCCGGGACCAGGGCAGACTCGATTCGGAGCAGCTCGCCGCCCACCTCGGTCCACGCCAGGCCCGTGACCTGACCGATCTGATCGTGCTCGTCGGCACGACCGTACCGAAACCGCTGCACTCCGAGGTACTTTTCCAGGGACTTGGCGGTGACGACGGTCCCGTTGCCCCGCTTCTTGAGCAGCACCTCCTTGACCACCTTGCGGCAGATCTTGGAGATCTCCCGCTCCAGATTGCGAACCCCCGCCTCCCGGGTGTAGTGGCGGCAGATGTCTCGCAGCGCCGTCTCCCGGATCGCCAGCTCACCCTCCTTGAGACCATTGTTCTTGGTCTGTTTGGGGATGAGATAGCGCTCGGCGATGGCCACCTTCTCGTCCTCCGTGTAGCCGGAGAGCCGAATCACCTCCATGCGGTCGAGGAGGGCCGGGGGGATGTTTAGGGTGTTGGCGGTGGCCACGAACATGACCTCGGAAAGGTCGAAGTCCACCTCCAGATAATGGTCGTTGAATGTATGGTTCTGCTCCGGATCCAGGACCTCGAGCAGCGCCGAGGCCGGGTCACCCCGGAAGTCCATGGCCATCTTGTCGATCTCATCGAGCAGGAAGAAGGCGTTTCGGGACCCGACCTTGGACAGGTTCTGGATGATCTTTCCGGGTAAGGCGCCGATGTAGGTGCGCCGGTGGCCGCGGATCTCCGCCTCGTCCCGGACCCCGCCTAAGGACATGCGCGAGAACTTGCGGTTGGTCGCACGGGCGATGGACTGGCCGAGGGACGTCTTACCCACCCCAGGGGGGCCGACCAGGCAGAGGATGGGGCCCTTGAGCTTACGCACCCGCTGCTGTACGGCCAGATACTCGAGGATTCGCTCTTTCACGCGCTCCAGGCCATAGTGGTCCTTGTCCAGCACCGCCTCCGCCACTCGGATGTCGTTGCGGATGCGGGTGCGTTTGTTCCAGGGCACATTGACCAGGGTGTCCACGTAGTTGCGGACCACCGTGGCCTCGGCGGACATGGGGGACATGAGCTTGAGCTTGTTGAGCTCTGCCTGGGCCTTGGCCTTCACCTCCTTGGGCATGCCGGCCGCCTCGATACGCTTGGCCAGCTCCTCGATCTCGTTGGGGGCCTCCTCCAGCTCACCCAGCTCCTTCTGGATGGCCTTCATCTGTTCGTTGAGGTAGTACTCCCGTTGGTTCTTCTCCATCTGGCGCTTCACCCGCCCGCGGATGCGCTTCTCCATCTGGAGGATGTCGTTCTCCGATTCCATGAGCCCCATCAGGTGCTCCAGGCGAGCCTGGACGTCCACCATCTCCAGCACCCGTTGCTTCTCGTCCAGCTTGAGCGACATGTGGGCGGCCATGGTATCCGCCAGTCGCCCCGCGTCGTCGATGCTGGAGAGCGAGGTCAGCACCTCCGGCGGCACCTTCTTATTGAGCTTGACGTACTGATCGAACAGGGCGATGGCCGAGCGCATCAGGACCTCCTGCTCGCGCTCGTCCGACCGGATAGACTCCTCAAGGGGCTCGATCAGGGCCGAGAACGACTCCTCCGTGGTGAGAAAGCGCTCGATACGGGCCCGCTGGTTGCCCTCCACCAAGACCTTGACGGTGCCGTCCGGTAGCTTCAGGAGCTGCAGGATGTTGGCCAAGGTCCCAATCTGGTGGAGGTCCTTGACCCCCGGATCGTCCAGGTCGGCGCTCTTCTGGGCGACCAGCAGGATCTGCTTGTCATTGGCCATGGCCCCATCGAGCGCGCGGATCGACTTGTCCCGCCCGACGAAGAGGGGGATGACCATGTGCGGGTAGACGACGACGTCACGCAGGGGAAGGAGGGGGACCTCGTGGGAGGCCAGTGAAGGGGATTTCGACGAGTCGCGATGCGCCATGAAGGATCTCGTGTGGCGCCGACTCACCGGGGCCTCGACCAATTCGGTCTCCCGCAGGGGAGACTTGGGCGCGACGCCGACGGCGAGACCGGCTGGATGGAGCGATGACGAAAGAATCAGGGCAGGGGGGGCCCAGTTCAACGGTGCCGGCCGGATCAGGGCCCCCGGCCGAGCATCCCACCCCACTGCAGGGCAGAGGCCCTCAGGACTGGATCAATCGCCGGAAGCCACCTGCTTCTCGACGCCCTCGTAGATCAGGAACGGCTTGTTCTCCCCCGTGATGACGGATCCGTCCACAACGACCTTACCCACGTCGCGCATGGATGGCAGGTCATACATGGTGTCGAGCAGCACCTGCTCCATGATGGTCCTTAAGCCCCGGGCCCCGGTCTTGCGCTCCATGGCCTTGCGGGCGATGGCGCGCAGGGCGTCGTCGCGCAGCTCGAGCTCCACCCCCTCCATCTCGAACAGCCGGGCGTACTGCTTAACGAGGGCATTCTTGGGCTCGGTGAGAATGCGCATTAGGGCCTGCTCATCCAACTCTACGAGGGTGGCCATGACCGGCAGGCGCCCCACGAACTCCGGGATCAGTCCGTAGCGGATCAGGTCCTCCGGCTCCACGGCCGCGAGCAGCTCGCCGATCTGGCGCTTGTCGTCCTTGCTGTGGACATCCGCGGAGAAGCCGATCCCACCCTTGCGCGAGCGGTTCTGAACCACCTTGTCGAGGCCGGCGAAGGCACCCCCGACGATGAACAGGATGTTGGAGGTGTCGACCTGCAGGAACTCCTGCTGGGGGTGCTTGCGGCCACCCTGGGGCGGGACCGAGGCGATGGTGCCCTCGATCAGCTTGAGCAGGGCCTGCTGGACCCCCTCCCCCGAGACGTCCCGGGTGATGGACGGGTTGTCGGACTTGCGGGAGATCTTGTCGATCTCGTCGATATAGACGATGCCTGTCTGGGCCTTCTCGACGTCGTAGTCGCACTTCTGCAGCAACTTCTGGATGATGTTCTCGACGTCCTCACCGACGTAGCCCGCCTCGGTCAGGGTGGTGGCATCGGCGATGGTGAAGGGGACGTTGAGCAGACGGGCCAGGGTCTCCGCCAGGAGGGTCTTGCCCGAGCCCGTGGGGCCCACCAGCAGGATATTGCTCTTCGCGATCTCGATCCCGTCCTTGGAGTCGGCCGCCTCTAAGCGCTTGTAATGATTGTAGACCGCGACCGAGAGGACCTTCTTGGCGTACTCCTGTCCGATGACATACTGGTCCAGACTCTCGTTGATCTCCCGGGGCTTGGGCAGCTTGCTCGTGGCGTCGGCCCCGTTCTCCTGCATCTCCTCACGGATGATGTCGTTGCACAGCTCGACGCATTCGTCGCAGATGAAGACCGAGGGGCCCGCTATCAGTTTGCGAACCTCGTGCTGGCTCTTGCCGCAAAAGGAACAGTAGAGGAGCTTGCCCTCGTCGCTCTTACCGTGACTGCTTCCGCTCATCGGGCATGCCTCTCCAGGGGTCAAGTGACGGCAGGGACTTCGCAGTCCCTACCGGGGCTTTCTCAATCATAACGGTTTGAGCTTCGATGGCAAGACGGTTAAGGAACCAGTTAGGAGTCTGCCCCGAGGTCGTGGAGCCTGTCATACAATCCGCAGCTAAGTTGGGTGCCGGGGCTTCCTCCCCGGCCCTCAGGTCTTAGCCGGAATGGGGCCCCGCTCGCTCAACACCTTGTCGATCAGCCCATAGGCCTGGGCCTCCTCCCCACCCATGAATCGGTCCCGCTCCGTATCGTCCGCGATCTTCTCGATGGGTTGTCCCGTGTGATGCGCCAGGATCGCGTTGAGGCGATCACGGATGTAGAGGATCTCGCGGGCATGGATGTCGATATCCGTCGCCTGCCCCTGAAAGCCGCCCAGGGGTTGGTGGATCATCATCCGGGAGTGGGGCAGGCAATAGCGCTTGCCCGCGGCTCCTCCGGCGAGGAGCAGGGCCCCCATGCTGGCCGCCTGCCCTACACACATGGTGCTGACGTCGGGACGGATAAAGCGCATGGTGTCGTAGATCGCCAGTCCGGCGGTCACGGATCCACCCGGAGAGTTGATGTAGAGGTGGATGTCCTTGTCGGGGTTCTCGGACTCCAGGAACAGGAGCTGGGCGACCACCAGGTTGGACATGTGGTCCTCCACTGGCCCCACCAGGAAGATCACCCGCTCTTTGAGTAGCCGCGAGTAGATGTCGAAGGAACGCTCACCCCGGGCGGTCTGCTCGACGACGATGGGCACTAGGCCTAGACCCTCGGGTCTCCAGCCGCCGCTCGCGCCGCTGCTTCCTAGGATCTTGCTCATGGCTTGGACTCGCTCTGGTTTGGGGGTTTTGGAGGGCGGGGCCCCTGGGCAGCGGTGGCTCCAACAGGGATCCAACTGGGGACGTATCAGGAGACCGCGTGGACTCGGTTCGGCCGGGGGCTCGGTTAGGCCTGGGACTCGGTTAATTGGGCGAAGCTCAAGGACTCCTCCTCGACCGTCACTTGGTCCAGTACCCAATCCATCACCTGCTCCTCGAGCACCAGGGACTCCACCGGGGCGAGGCGTTGACGGTCACCATAGTAGTAGTCGATCACCTCCTGGGGCTGCTCGTAGGTGGCGGCCATGTCCTCGACTACCGCGCGGATCCGGGCAGGATCTGCCTTAATGCCGTTCTGCTTCACGACCTCGGCGATGATGAGACCCAGGGCAACACGCCGCCGGGCCGAGTCCTCGAACAGATTGTCCGGCAGCTCCAGGCGCCCCCCGCGCAGATTCTGGCGCATCTGACCCTTTAGGCTACGGATCTCCTCCTGGACCAGTACCGCGGGGATGTCGATGGCATTGGCGGAGACCAGCAGATCCATGACCTGCTCCTTGGTCCGGGCCTTCGTCCGCTGGGCGAGCTCCCGCTCCAGGTTGGCACGTACGTCGGCCCGGAAGCGCTCCAGATCCCCGTCCTCGATGCCCAAGTCGCGGGCAAAATCGGCGTCTAACTCCGGCAGGACAGGCTGCAGGACGGCATCGACCTTGACCTCGAAGTGCACCGGCCTCCCGGCCAGCTCCTTCCGCTGATAGTTACCGGGAAACTCGAGGTCGAGGGCGCGGGTCTCCCCGGCGCTGGCTCCGATCAAACCCTCCTCGAAACCCGGGATCATCCGGCCCGATCCGAGCTCCAGCTGGGTACCCGAGCTGGAGCCGCCCTCAAAGGGCTCCCCGTCAATGGTCCCCGCGTAGGAAACAGTCAAGCGGTGGCCGCTCTGGGCCGGACCCTCCGTCGGCGTCCAGGTCTTACGCTGCGCACGCAAGCGCTCGATCATGGCCTCCAGGTCGGCGTCGGTCACCTGCGCCACCGGTCGCTTCACCACCTTACCCGCGAGGGAGGCCAGCTCGAACTGGGGCAGCACCTCGAACACAGCCGTATAGCCGAAGCGCCCCTCCCCTCGATCGATCTCGGGCTCGATCCTGGGCCTACCCGCTGGGCGGAGGGACTCCTGGGCCACCGCCTCGGAGAAGCTGGACTGGACCAACTCCCCAAAGACCTCCTGCTGGAGCTGCTCGCCGTAGCGCTGGCGCAGCAGCTTCATGGGCACCTTGCCGGGGCGAAAACCAGGCAGCCGCGCGCTGCGCGCCATCTTCTGCAACCGCTTGTCTACTTCCCCCTGGATGCGCTCGAAGGGCAGATCGATTCGCATCCGCCGCTCCAGTCCGACCCCCGACTCCACCGATATCTGCATGCTCGTCGTCTCCCAGCGGCACCGAACCCGATCTCGGCGTGCCACGGTACTGGTGTTGCTCAATCGCCGAGCGGCCTCAGCCACCCGGCCACCAAAAACGTCTCAGTATAGCCGCGGCGCCCTCAGGGGTCCAAGGTTGGCGGGACCCCCCGCTCCTGCTCGCCTCCCCTGCGCAGCTCCCGCTTGAGGATCTTACCGGAGGCGTTCTTGGGCAGCGATTGATGGACCTCGAAACGCCGGGGTAGCTCATGCCGCCCGAGTCGCTCGCGGCACCAGTCCCGCAGCTCCGCCGCGCTCGCCGGAGCGTCCGGTTTGAGGGCCACATGGGCCACGGGGATCTCCCCATGGCGCGGATCCGGATCGCCTACCACCGCCGCCTCCGCTACCGCCGGGTGGGCATAGAGAATCTCCTCGATGACCCGGGGGTAGACGTTCATCCCGTTGACGATGATCAGGTCCTTGATGCGGTCAACCAGGTAGAAATAGCCATCGGCGTCCCGGGTGCCCAGATCCCCGGTGCGGAACCAGTCCCCGAAAAAGGCATCCCGGGTGGCATCCGGGAGGCCGAAGTAACCCTTCATTACGTTGGGCCCGCGCACGCACACCTCCCCGGGGGAACCATGGGGCACCTCCTGACCCGCGGCGTCCAGGATCCGCATCTCCACCCCGGGCACCGGCAACCCAACGGAGCCCGGCTTGCGCGGGCCGACCGGCGGATTGACACAGGTCACCGGGGAGCACTCGGTCGGGCCGTCACCCTCCAGGATCGGGATGTGGAAGCGCCCCTCGAAGGCCGTCATGACCGCCGCCGGCATGGCGGACCCGCCACTCACACAGAGCCGGACGCTGGTCCATTGGCCCAGCGCCGCGTCGTCCATCCGCAGCAGGACGGCATACATGCTGGGCACCCCAAGAAAGAGGGTTGCCCCATGGGCGGCAATGGCCTGACTGACCAGCTTGGGGTCGAAGCGCGGCACCGGGACCAGGGCACAACCGTGTAGCAGGGGCGTCAACATCCCCACTGTGGCGGCGAAGGCGTGAAACAGGGGGAGCACAACCAGCAGTCGGTCGTCCCGGGTGATCTGAAGGGCCTCGGCCACGCTGGCGCTGTTGGCCACCAGGTTGCCGTGCGTCAGCATCGCCCCCTTGGGCCTGCCGGTGGTGCCGGATGTGTAAAGAATGGCGGCGACCGCGTTCAGGGGGTCCAGATCCAGTGGCGGTGGGGTCGGGGCGGGGTCCTGGGTGAGCTCCGAAAAAGGCAGGGCGCCCCCAGCGACATCGGGATCGACGGACCCGATGCGCACCCGCAGACCCAGGTCGATACCGGCGCTGGTCTCCGCCGCCGCCGCGTCGAACGCCTGGTGGTGGATGAGCCCGAGGGCCCCGCTGTCGGCGAGGATGAAGCCCATCTCCCGGGGATGGAGCAGCAGGTTCAGGGGCACCAGCGTTGCGCCCGCCTTGAGGGCGCCGAGATAGGCGACGACGAAGTCGCTACCATTGGGGCACAGGAGCCCCAGCCGGTCGCCTATGCCGAGTCCGCGGGCCACCAGCGCCGCAGCCAGGGCGTCGGATCGCCGGTCTAGCTCCCGATAAGTGAGACCCCCAGAGTCCTCGAAGACACAGGTCGCCGCCCCGAGCCCCGCCGCAACTGCGCGGAAGCGCCCCGGGATGTGGCCCAAGGTCGAAGGGCTGCTCACCAGAGGTCACGGCTCCGATGGATCACCGGGCCCAACCCTCGGGACCATCGCCCCCGCAGCGACGGCATTGGCCTAGATGACCTTGGAGAAGCCAATGGGACCCGACTTGGCGGCCAGATAGGCGTCGAAGGCCATGCAGATGTTGCGGATCAGCAGCCTGCCGCGTGGCAGGACTAGAATTGCCTCGCCGTCGATGCTCAGCAGGCCGTCATCCACCATGGGGGCCAAGCGGTCCAGGGAGTCGGCGAAATAGTCCGCGAAGGAGATGTCCCAGGCCGATTCAACTGCATGGATGGGGAGCTCGAAATGGCAGATGAGCCGGGTGATCACGTCGCGCCGGATGAGATCGTCCCGATTGAGCTCGATTCCCCGAAAGACAGCGAGCCGCCCGGCATCGATGTCCGCGTAGTACTCCTCGAGACCTCGGCGGTTCTGGCCGTAGGTGTTGTCCACCTTGCCGATGGAGGTGACCCCGAGGCCGATCAGATCGCAATCGGCGTGGGTCGAATAGCCCTGGAAGTTCCGGTAAAGGGTTCTGGCCTGCTGGGCCAGGGCCAGCTCGTCGTCTGGGCGGGCGAAGTGGTCCATGCCGATATAGACATACCCAGCCTCGGTCAGGTGGGCAATGGTGGCCTGGAGGATGTCGAGCTTGACCTCCGGCGCCGGTAGCTCCCCGGCGTTGATGCGCCGCTGGGGCTTGAAGCGCTCCGGCAGGTGGGCGTAGTTGAAAACGGAGAGACGGTCCGGGGCGAAGGCTACCACCCGCCTCAGGGTGCGCAGAAAGCTCTCCACCGTCTGAAATGGGAGCCCGTAGATGAGATCCACGCTGATGGACCTGAAGCCCTCGGCGCGGGCGGCGTCCAGCACCTCCAGGGTCTCCGCCTCGCTCTGAATGCGATTGACCGCCGCCTGAACCCGGGGCTCGAAATCCTGGACCCCCAGGCTCATGCGGTTGAAGCCGAGCCGTCGCAGCAAAGCGACGGTGGCGGCATCGGCCTCCCTGGGATCGATCTCGATCGAATACTCCCCCACGCCATCGTCCGCCAGGCGGAAGTGGCGCCTGGTCTGGTCCATGAGCCGCGTCATCTGATCGTGACTCAGGAAGGTCGGGGTGCCGCCGCCCCAGTGGAGCTGCTCCACTTGCCGACCCTTATCGAACAAGGCCGCCTGCAGTTCAATCTCCCGGTAGAGTCGCTCCAGATAGGGCGGTGCCAGGGTCCTGTCCTTGGTGGCGATCTTGTTGCAGGCGCAGTAGAAGCAGACCGTGTCGCAGAATGGGATGTGAAAATACAGGGACAGGGAGCGACCACTCCCATTGCTGCGGACACAGGCCCGCTCGTAGGCGGCTCGATCGAAGGACTCCACAAACTCTACCGCCGTGGGGTAGGAGGTGTAGCGCGGTCCGCTCTGGTCGTAGCGGCGGATCAGGTCGAGATCGAAGGAGATGCCTTGATTCATGGCGACTAGGGCCTCGGCGAACGTGACCTGGGATCAGGCATCTTCACCCTCCACATCGAGACCACGCCGGTGGGTCTTGTTGATCTGCTTTAGCAGGGTGTGGAAGGGGATCTCCTCCGCATAGCGGCCCGCTAGATCCATGAAGGGCAGATCCTCTCGCCCGAAGCTGTAGGTCCCCGCCTCCATGGCCTTGTAGACGGCCTTGATCCCTTGGTCTAGGGGATCGAGGAAGGCCGGAAACTTGGCCATATCCTCGATCTCGTACTCCAGACAGTTCCGCAGGTCACCAACCTCGAACATGGCCTGGCGCACCCAATCCACATACTCGTCGACGCTGCGCGCCCGCCTCAGGCCCATGGATTCACGCCTCCTCGAATTGGTTTTGGTGCAGCTCGATCTGCTCGCGGGTCAACAGGAGGACCCCTTCCCCGCCGCGCTCGAACTCCAGCCACGTCCAAGCTACGTCCGGGATTCGACGCTCCAGCTCCGGGGCTGAGCTACCAACCTCAAGGATCAGGATGCCCTCGTCGGTTAGGTGGCGACCCGCATCCCGCAGGATACGCATCACCACATCGAGACCGTCCTCACCCCCTAGTAGCCCAAGCTCCGGCTCGCGCCGATATTCCATGGGCAGCCCCAGGTACTCGTGATCTGACACATAGGGTGGATTGGACAGGATCACATCATAGCGGTTACCGCTCAGTCCCTCGAACAGGTCCGACTCAAGGACCCGCACCCGGTCCCCCACGCCGTGGCGCTCGACATTCCGGCGCGCGACCTCGAGGGCGGACGGGGAGAGGTCCACCAGGTCCACATCGGCGTCTGGCAGATAAACGGCCGCGGCGATCCCGATGCAGCCACCTCCGGTGCAGAGGTCGAGGACTCGACCCACTCTCTCCCCATCGATCCAGGGATCGAAACCCGCCTCGATCAGCTCCGCGATCGGGGAGCGCGGGACCAGGACCTGCTCGTTCACCAAGAACTCCAGACCCGCGAACCAGGCTCGACCCGTTAGGTAAGCGGCCGGGACCCGTTCCGTGACACGCCGCTCAATCAAGTCCGAGAGCGTCACCCGCTCAATCGGGGTGAGCCGACAGTCGCGAAAGCTCGCGGGCAGATCGGGGGCCAGATGAAGGCTCTGCAGCACCAGTTGGGCTGCCTCATCGAGGGCGTTGTCCGTGCCGTGACCGAAGAAGAGAGCGGCCTTGTTGAATCGGCTCGCGCCCCAGCGGATGAAATCTTGGATCGTGACCAGGCCGTCCGGCTGCTCCGCCATCGCAATCGGCTCCTCCGACCGTTCATGGGAGTGAGGGCCGCAAGGCCGCGAAGCGACACCGGACCCGACGCGACAGAATACCACCCCATTTCGGGCGGAGGGAGCGCCCGAGCATCGCGCACCCTTGGACCGCGGATCAGACGCTCCCCATGGTTGGTGCCGATGGTCCGAAGGGACCGCCTGGAGATCGCGATGGCCAGGACTTCGCTACCCGGATCGGCCCGGCGGAGCACCCAAACCGCAGCGCGCCCGTGGCCGATCGAAAGAACACCGCTCAAGCGGCCCGGCGCCTGCGCTGGGTCTCGATCAGGTCAGGTCGGACCTGTGGCTTCTCCGTGCGTCCCCGCTCGACCAGATCCGCAAGGGTGATGTCGCTCAGGAAACGGAAGATCTCACTACTTAACTGATCCCAGAGGTGGTGGGTGAGACACCGCTGCCCGTCGCGGCAGTTCTCCCGACCGCCGCAGCGGGTGAACTCCACCCACTCGTCAACGGCGCAGATGATGTCCGCAATGGAGATCTCGGCAGACGAACGCCCCAAGTAGTAACCGCCGCCGGGGCCGCGGACCCCTCGCACCAGTTGCTTGTTGCGCAAGGCAGCGAAGAGTTGCTCCAGGTAAGAGAGGGAGATACCTTGGTTGACCGAGATATCCGCCAAGGTCACGGGGCCGCTGCCGGTGTGCAGGGCCAGGTCCAACATGGCGGTGACCGCGTATCTGCCTTTGGTCGATAGTCTCATGGTAAGTTGCCTGCCAGTTTCAATGGACTGGCCCCGGTCGACAGCAGGGGCCTTAAGGGACACTGAGTAAAGTAGTCAACAATTTCCGCATTTCAATACGGGAGACGCGCACTTTCCTCAAACCCCTATGTCAGTTTTTGTCTAGCAGGGTTCCACGCCCGGGCAGGGATCTTCGCGCCCGTGAAGAGTGCGCTAAAGTAGCTCGAACAGGAAACGAACCGGATGCCCTAGGGTCTGGGGCTTCGGGTTGCGATCAGCCGCAGGAGTAGACGAGGTCGTCATCCTCGGCCAGCGGGGCCCGCGCGGTGCAGGCGCCGCCGAACCGATGACCCTGCTGCAGGCAGAAGGCGAGCCATTTGGCAAGAAAGAGGTTGGCGCGCCATTTCGATTCAAGGGCGGGAGGCTGGTAATCGGCACGCAAGGGCAAGGCAGTCTGGCGCAGGTCCAGCACCTCGACCTGACGTGCGTCGTGATACACGCGCAGGCACACGTCCGGGTCCGAGCCAGACGCGGGGGGGCCGATCTCCCCGCTAGCGAAGACATGGGTCAGGCGTAGTAGGGTCGTGTAGGGCGATTGGGCCTCAATCGTCAGGAGCAGATCCACGCCGCCCTTGACCCGGGAGACAAGGATGCCGCGCCGGCTCCTCAGACCCGGCGCGAGCCGGCTCAGCAGGGCGTAGTTTTCTTCACAGAGACCCATCAGGGCGCCCACCGTTGGACGCCTTGACCAAAACGCTGCAGTTGCCTGGGGGCAAAGTGTGGCTTGCATGACCAGCCCCAGGTTGCCCTAGCCCTCAGGCAGTCCCGGTCTGCTGCTTGGCGATCTGGCGCTTGACCTCGGCCATATCCAGGGCCTTGGCCTTGCCCAGCAGGTCACGGAAGTGACTCTCGGGCAGGGCGCCCGGCTGGGAGAAGATGATGACCTGCTCGCGGAAGATCATCAGGGTGGGGATGGAACGGATCTGGAAATGGGCCGCGATCTCCTGCTCCACCTCGGTGTTGACCTTGGCGAAGACGATGTCGTCGAAGTCGGCGGACACCTTGTCGTACACCGGCGCGAAGGAGCGGCAGGGTCCACACCAGGGCGCCCAGAAATCGACGATCACGAAATCATTATCCTTGATCGTCTCCTCGAAGCTTTTCGTGTTGAGCTCTACTACGGCCATCGGGGCTTCCTGAAAGGCTGAAACGGATGGGTCGGGATACTAGCAGATTCGCCCCCAGGCCGCAGGCGACCCTGTGTTCGCTTCGATGAGTCGCTGATCAGCAAGAAAAAACCGGGCGTTTGCCCGGTTTCTCGGCGGCCGGTTGCGGCAGGCTCAGACCGCCTGGAGCTGACCGACGATCTGGTCCCGGATCTCGTCCACGGAGCCGATCCCGTGGATCTTGATGTACTTGGGGGCGCCCTCCCCGCCACGCTCGGCCCAGGCCGAGTAGTAGGCGATCAGCGGCTCGGTTTGGTCATGGTAGACCTTGAGCCGGGCCTTGACCGTCTCTTCCTTGTCGTCGTCGCGCTGGATCAGGGGCTCGCCGGTCTCGTCGTCCATGCCCGCAACCTTGGGCGGATTAAAGACCACGTGGTAGGTGCGCCCCGAGGCCAGATGGACCCGGCGGCCGGACATGCGACGGATGATTTCCTCATCCGGGACGTCGATCTCCACCACCGCGTCCACAAAGACCTTGCCGTCCTTGAGCGCATCCGCCTGGGCCAGGGTGCGCGGGAAGCCGTCAAAGAGGAAGCCGTTCGCGCAGTCGGACTCCGCGATGCGCTCCTTGACCATGCCCATGATGATGTCGTCGGACACCAAACCGCCCTCGTCCATGATCTTCTTGGCCGCCTTGCCGAGCTCGGTGCCGGCCTTGACGTGGGCGCGCAGCATGTCGCCGGTGGAGATCTGGGGGATGCCGAAGGACTCCTTAATGAAGCCCGCCTGGGTACCTTTGCCGGCCCCGGGGCCGCCAAGCAGAATCACGCGCATGGAACTAGCTCCTCGTCGTATGAAAAGACGTCGCAGTGTGCCACAAGACGCCTGCACCCGACCATTCCACAGAATCCATAGGGCGATCGAGCCTGTTTATCCGGAGAGAGTGGCGAGGGGCGAGGGGCGAGGGTCAGGGAGGATGCCTCGTCACTCGCCACTCGCTTCTTCTTCACCGCAGCCCCAGGTCCTTGAAGCGGTTGTCGTTTTTTTCGCTCTCCAGGCGCCGCACCAGGGGATGTTCCAGGTTGAGCTCCAGGATCGGCTCCTGGTCCGGGGCCTCCTGACCCACGGCCTTGAGGACCCGCGCCAGGTTGGCGCTCATGTCGTGCTCGCCCACCACGATGCAGGCGGGGGAGTCCACCAGTCGGGTGGAGGCGCGCACCTCCTGGACCCACTCACCCAAAGTCACGCCGCGAGCTTGACGAGGCGTTGAGGGAAGCAACCTCCTTGTTGATGCCGGAC
>Ga0209254_10003730_pt1 | contig 13885 bp, 16 predicted proteins | sample FrelakmetDIP11DI_FD_187148 | JGI IMG/M metagenome (GOLD analysis project Ga0209254, IMG submission 187148) | Freshwater lake sediment microbial communities from the University of Notre Dame, USA, for methane emissions studies - DIP11 DI (SPAdes)... | ecosystem: Environmental > Aquatic >...
CACAAATAGCGCTTGCCCTCCAGGGAGAGCCGGTACGCATCGTCCCTTTTGAGGATAGCCAGTGTCGCCTTTTGTGCGCCAGTAAACTTGATGGCTTAGTGCGGTGCACTTGGCACAGGTTCTCCTCACGTCATTCTCCCGAGGTTGAATGATTTCTTGGCATTGGTCTTCCTGATAGGGATCGGTGGCGTGCAAGAGTTCTCCGGCTTTCTCGATATCCCGCTGTTGATCCGCTTCTACTTCATGCTCGCAGGATTCTTCAACTATCTCCTGGGAAGGGCTCTTTACTACAGCAGTTTCCGATTCATCGGCGTGACCCAGAGCATTGCGATCAGTTCCACCTACCCTATTATCTCCGTTGCCTTTGCGGTAACCGTGCTGGGTGAGAAAGTGAGCGTCCTCCAGTTCGTCGGCATCGGCCTAACTCTATCCGGAGTGTACATCCTTTTGATGAAGGGAAGGAAATGAATCGCTTGCGCGGTCAAACCGAGGCTGTTCTTGCATCCGTATGCTTTGGGCTGGCGCCGCTTTTTGCCAAGAAGGGGCTCTTGAGTGGGCTGAATCCTTTATATGGGGCGACCATTGCCAATGCCACGGCCCTGCTTTTCATGATCCTCTTCTTCCTTGCAGCAGGGCAGCATAAGGGATGGACATCGGCAACTAAACAAGGGGTGATGTTCGCTGTTCTCTCGGGCCTTTGCAACTCCGTTGCACTTGTCTCTTATTATTGGGCCATGGCGATCGGCAAAGTGGCCATAGTGGTTCCTGTCACCTGCATCTATCCTCTCTTCACCATGGTGGTGGCCTATCTCGCCATGAAGGAGAGTGAAGTCATTGATGTTTTCACGGTCATTGGAACTCTTCTCATCGTCATCGGAGTCATTCTGACCATTTGAGCGCATAAGTTCTTCCGGTCAGGCCGAATATAATCGCATTTCCAAGAAATCAATATCCCCTTTCGAATTCTGCGGATTTTGTTTCTTCCATTTTCCCGTTCGGTGACCAAATCCTCATTGATCATGCCTGCAAAAGAGGATATTCTCTAGTAAATAGGATTTCTATTTCGACGAGGTACCAAGAACACGGAGGTGATCGAATGCCCAAAGCAAGCGCAAACAATATCCGGATTGAGTATGAAACCTTCGGGAACCCGTCCTCGCCCCCGATCCTCCTCATTATCGGGCTGGGCGGCCATCTGATTTATTGGGACGAAGAATTTTGCAGGCAGCTTGCGGATGCCGGCCGGTATGTGATCCGGTTCGACAACCGGGATGCAGGGCTTTCAACAAAGTTCGAAGAGGCAGGCGTGCCTGACATTATGGACGTGATTGGTAAACTGATGAGCGGTCAGAAAGTCACCCCTCCTTACTCGATCGAGGACATGGCCGCTGATGCGGTTGGCCTGCTTGATGCTCTGAAAATTGATAAGGCCCATATATGCGGCATGTCCATGGGAGGAATGATTGCACAGAGCCTTGCAATCAATTATCCCCGGCGTGTGTTAAGCCTGACATCCATCTACAGCACAACAGGCAACCCCCATCTCCCGCAGCCTAAGCCTGAGGTGATGGGTCTTTTGCTCACCCCGCCCCCTCAGGAACGTGAGCCCTTCGTCCAGTTCTACCTCAACGTTTTCCGGGCAATTACAGGGCCCCGGTTCGGACTTGATGAGGAATGGGTCCGTGGCACCATGGCTAAGGCATTCGACCGCGCCTACTGCCCGCAAGGCACCGGTAGGCAACTCGTTGCCGTATTGACGCAAGAGAACAGGAAGCCCGCGCTGAAAGGCGTAAGGGTACCTACCCTGATCATTCACGGTGATGCCGATCCTCTTGTCTCAGTGGAGGCAGGCAAGGATACTGCCGAGGCTGTGCCGGGGGCTAAGCTGAAGATCATAGAAGGCATGGGGCACGACCTGCCGCACGGGGAGGTCTGGGCTCAGATCGCCAAGGACATCATCACTCACACGAAGAAAGCTTGAGGTTGAGTTCTATTGGGTAATCGCAACCAGCACTTTGAGCGCAAGCTCTGGATGATTGATGCGGCTCCCGATCTCACCGCACTACGGGTGCCCCCGGGGAATCGGTTGGAAGCACTGAGTGGGAACAGATTAGGACAACACTGCATCCGGATTAACGATCAATGGCGCATCTGCTTTCGGTGGCAAGATGGGAATGCCTATGACGTGGAGATCGTAGACTATCATTAGGAGCAGAAACATGAACAAGAGAAAGATATCTCCCATCCACCCCGGCGAGGTTCTCTTGGAGGAGTTCCTCAAGCCTATGGGCATTTCGCAGTATCGCCTGGCGAAGGATATCAGCGTCCCTGCCCGCCGCATCAACGAAATTGTTCATGGCGACAGGTGCATCACGGCGGACACCGCGTTGCGTCTCGGACGTTACTTTGGCATGGCCCCTCAATTCTGGCTTAATCTTCAAAGCCACTTTGAACTTGCCCGAGAGGAGGATCGAATAGGAGACCGGCTGGCGCGAGAGGTCCATGCGTTGGCCATCGCATGAACGATATCCACGGTGAACGCCAGGCTTGCCCGCCTACGGGTTTCTTGGTGTTGTCAAGTCATAACCCTTTCACCTCCTCCCGCAACATCCTGATCATCCTCTCTACCCTTAACCGCCTTCGACTCACACCTGTCTTCTTCATCCGCGGCCCCGATTATGCCTGAAAACTATCACAACATCCGGACCAGTTTTCGGGGAGCAGGGCGGAGGTGAGCGGGTTTCCTTCCTGATCCTGGCCGGCACTTTGATCGCCGTCTTTCTCCCTTTGGTATTTCTTTTGTTCGGGGTACCTCTCCGCCTTGGCTGCTTTATGTTTTTTCCGTTTGCTGCGGATATGGAGGCGGCTCCTCGGAAGGTATCTCACAAAGTCTTGGCAAAGGGGGTGCAAAGAAATGGGTAAACGCCCGTCCCTTACCTTGACACACCAGCGGCTATTCCGTATAGTCCACCCTATCAAAACCAAATTCTATCTAGGAGAAAGCGATGTTCGATGAGATCAGTGAAATAAGAAAAACCCGCAAGAAGTACAATCAAGCTATGTTTCGCAGCGGGATCAGCACCTTTCGTAAATTTGAAGATCTGGAAGCCGATGCCTTGAAAGACGGCGCCTTGTCTCGGAAATACAAAGAGCTCGTTGCTCTGGGAATCAGTATCACGCAAAAGTGTTATGGCTGAATTGAATTCCATGTCAGCAGTGCTGCTGACCTTGGAGCCAGCCGGGAGGAGATCCTGGAAACAGCGGCAGTTGCCCTTGCCTTGAATGGCGGTCCGGCTCAATGGCCTATCCGGTTTGTTTTTAAGGTGCTGGAGGAACTGGAAAGTTCAAAAGAGGGGAAAGAGGGGAAGAGATAAGCGGTCAGCGATCAGCGCATTCTTGAAAGGCTACAATAATGGAGTCCACGCGGCCACACATTGTTCAAGCAATAAATCTCATCAAATCAAATGCTGCTTTACTTATTGTGCCCTATCTAGTCATCGGTGCCTCCTATTTGTCGGTTCTTTTTCCAGAGGGCTTTGGCGGGATCTTGACTTTAGGTTCTGTTCTCGCAACCTTGATTATATATCCTTTAATGTATGGGCGATTTACTGAAATCATCACTGGCCAAGGTCCTGTGCCTTGGGGACAGCTTTTACGTCGGCACTGGTGGAATTTCATTTCAGTGAGCATCGTCTTGCATGCTCCCTTGTTCATCTGGCTTCTGATCAGTTATTCTTCCGGGTTGGCGGCCGGCACCGTTACTGAACTCGTGTACGGATTGATCAATATTTTGAGCATCTATGTCATCCCCCTTGTGTTTCTCACAGGAGAGAGATTTTCTTGCATACCGCTTGGGATTAAGTGTCTGATTGGAAATTTCCAGTTCAGTTTGCCCCTGGTCGTTCTTTCGATGCTCTCCATCGCCCTAGGTTCTTTCATGGGGCATACTGGCGCAGAATCACAAATGCCTGCGTCATCTGCCTTTGCGGGCCTTATCTTTATCTTCCTGACGGTTGCTGTCGACTTTGTGGTTTTTGTGGCTGCATGTCTGGTTTTGAAAGAAAAGCTTTTTCAGAGCAAGGTCTAGCGGCATAGAGGGAGATCACACCATGGCCAAGGCCTCCCGCCCCTATCAAATTTTTGCTAAACCCATTGGCTCCATTTGTAACCTCAGTTGTGACTACTGTTACTACCTGAAAAAACAAAGCCTCTATCCTGATGAAAACTCCTTTCGCATGCCCGACGATATCCTGGAAGAATACATCCTTCAGCACATTGAAACCTCCCCCGATCCGGTAATCCCTTTTTCCTGGCACGGCGGGGAGCCGACCCTGCTCGGATTGGATTACTTTCACAAGATTGTTGAATTGCAGCGCAAGCATCAGCCCTCTCACCGTCAGATCATCAACGGGATTCAAACCAATGGCACCCTCATCGATGCGGACTGGTGCCGTTTTTTAGCTGCAGAAGGTTTCGCCGTGGGGATCAGCCTGGACGGTCCGCAGGAAATGCATGACAGCCATCGCCTTACCAAGGGCGGGAAACCCACCCACAGCCAAGCAATGAGCGGATATGAACTCCTGCGTAAGCACCGAATCGCATGCGATATCCTGTGCGTGGTACACGCGCACAATGTCCACCACCCCGCCGAGGTTTACCGGTTCTTTAAGCAGATCAAAGCCACATACATGGGTTTCTTACCTTTGGTAGAGCCCCGGCCGGACATCGATGGAACTGTAAGCTCTTGCACCGTCCCCTCTGAGGCCTTTGGCGCTTTTCTCTGCGCCATCTTCGATGAGTGGACGAGTCAGGATATCGGGCAGATAAAAGTCCAGATCTTCGAGGAGGCGGCCAGAACAGCCTTGGGGCAGGAGCATACACTGTGTATCTTTAAGAAAAGCTGCGGTGATGTTCCCGTGATCGAACACAATGGAGATTTTTTTGCCTGTGATCACTTCGTCCACAAAGAACACCACTTGGGGAATATCCGTGAGACCCGGCTGGTCGATCTCATCGAAGGTCCGAGGCAGAGGGCATTCGGCCAAGTCAAATGGGACACCTTACCCCGGTATTGCCTGGAATGTGAGGTCCTCCCTCTCTGTAACGGAGGGTGCCCGAAGGATCGCATTCTCCGGACCCCCGATGGCGAAGCAGGGCTGAACTATTTGTGTGCGGGCTACAAACGCTTTTTTACCCACTGCCAGCCTTTTCTTGCAGAACTGTCCGCCCTACGGCACAGGGAGAGCATCGAAGGGCAAGTGCCTCCTCGCCCTGCCATGCAGACCCAGCCTCATCCCAGAATAAGTCGTAACGCCCCGTGCCCCTGCGGCAGCGGCAGGAAGTACAAGAAATGTTGCATGGGGAAGTCGACCCCTATCAGCTAAAGCTGATAGTTTGAGGGGCAAAGGGACAGAGTCACAAAGGCACAAAGCCGAAGAAAGGGACAAAGTGACAAAGGGGCAAAGATGCAAAGGGTAAAGAAAAGAAGAAGTCTTCTGCTTTGTCCCTCTGTGCCTGTGTGACTATGTCCCTTGTTTTGCTTTGTGCCTATGTGCCTTTGTCCCTATGTGCCTTAGGGTTTCAGCTTTTCCTTGAGGAACGCGATGGTCCTCTGCCAGGCAAGCTGGGCTGCCTCCTTGTTATATCGGGCAGGGGTTGTGTCATTATTGAACGCATGTTTAGCCCCCTCGTACATGAAAATCTTGTAATTTACTGACGCCTTCTTGAGGGCTGCTTCAAATGCAGGGATGCCACTATTAATTCGTTCATCAATGCCGGCATAATGCAAAAGCAACGAGGCTTTAATTTTTGGGACATCTTCAGGTGCCGGCGCGGCGCCGTAATAGGGAACTACCGTAACCACATCCGGAGAATAAACGGCCACCTGGTTGGCCATTGCACCTCCCCAGCAGAATCCCACGACTCCCACCTTCCCGTTAGACAGAGGATGGGTCTTTAAATATTTGACCGCGGCAAGGTAATTCTTTGTTGTCTTTTCCTTATCTAATTGACCAATGAGTGCAGGGGCCTTCTCAGAGTCTTCCGGAGTCCCACCAAGTGGTGACATGGCGTCCGGCGCTATAGCCAAGAATCCCTCCAGAGCAATGCGCCTGGTCACGTCTTCGATGTGGGCATTCAGTCCTCTATTCTCGTGGATAACGACCACGCCGGGAAGTTTTGCATCTCCCTTGGGCCTGACGAAATTAGCCCGAACCTCGCCTGTCTCACCGGGATATTTCATGTTCTCCACAATCAGACGGGCATCATCCTTTGCTACGACTTGCGCTCTTGCAGAATTCCGTTCCAACAAAGGCAGCAGCGCATTGGCAGCAGCCGTGCCGCCGGCAACAAGGGCGAGTCTCTTGAGGAATTCACGCCGATCCAATGATCCATGAGAGTACTTTTCATACAAATCAATAACCTTTTGATGCATAAGCTTTCTCCTTTCTTTGAAGATTGGACGAAAAATCCCTAAGCTGTATTTCAAAGATGACGCCTACTCTTTTGCCAAACTCTCTATCGAGAAAGACCACGCAGGTTGCTCAAAAATGCTCAGATACAAGGCGCCCGAAATCCCGAGGAGTGAGACGTACATAAGAGTACGTCGCAATGACGAGGAACGAGGGCAACGCAGTAGATGGGCGTTTTTCAGCCATCTGCGAGCACCTGGCACCAAGCCAACAGTAGTTCGTCCGCACCAAAAGGGGCAATAAACTGTAAGCCAAGGGGAAGCCCGTTTTTAGCCTGTCCAGCAGGCAACGTGATCACCGGCATTCCCGCATGAGTCCAGGGTAAGTTCATGTTGGGATCGCCCGTGGCCTGGATGCCTTCAGGGGCAGGACCTGGAGCGGAAGGGGAAACCCACAGATCAATGCCTGTATGAGCCATCGCAGCCTCCAGCTCTCGCCTCAGGGCCGAGGAATTGGCTCGGGCAGTCGCGAGTTCCTGGTCGCTGACCTTTTTCCCAATCTCGATAATCTCAGCGGTCCGCTTTCGATAAAGAGGCGCATGCATGGCGTATATTTCAGCATGTTCCCGGGCGAACTCAGCGAAGACCATGCGCCGGTGAAGATTGTTAAGCTCCCCAATGTGGGGCAAGGCCGGCACTCTTCTAATCGTGCAACCCAAAGTTTCTAGCTTTGACAAGTGCTGCTCAAACGCCAGCAACCCTTCCGGGTCTGCCTGTTGCAGGTAGGGGCCTGTAGGGACTCCCAAGACAGGCAAAATAGCTGTCGCAGAAACAGACCTCCACGGCCGGCAGAGCACTGACGCGGCCAACGCAGTGCCTGCCAAATCTTGTGTGAAGAACCCAATCTGGTCCATGGTCCGGGAGAAATAGACGAGCCCCGCTGTTGGGATCCGATGAAGCGTCGGCTTAAAGCCAATGATACCGCAAAAGGCTGCGGGCCGGATCACGGAGCCTATGGTCTGGCTGCCCAACGACAGGGTGCAGAACCCTGCCGCCACCGCAGCTGCCGACCCGCTGCTGGAGCCGCCGGGAGTGTGTGAGAGGTTGTGGGGATTGCGGGTCGGACCGGGCTCAAAATACGCAAACTCGGTTGTAACCGATTTTCCAAGGATGATCGCACCCGCATCGCGAAGCATTTGGACGCATGTGGCCTCAGGGCCGGCAAAAAGTTCGGGAGGTACCGCTGACCCTGCGGCTGTAACAAAGCCTGATACGTGAAAAATATCTTTCACAGCAACCAGTGCACCATAGAGCGGCGGCCGCGTTGCAGGATCCCGGTAGCGCGTTTGGAGTTCTCTCGCCTCGGACCTCACGCGGCTGCGCCGGTCCGGCTCCTGCAGCATTGCTTCGATGCGCGAATCCAGTTTTGCCACACGATCGCACATCTCATCCACATACGTGGTGAGGTCCATTTGACCGGCGCGCAGTTTCTCTACGGTCAAAGCGAAGGGGGCTGAGTTGATCAACATAACTAAGACTCAATAATGTAATGGTTTGTGGCGCTAATTATGAGCGTTCTCGCTCTTATCTCCCCTCGCCAAGGGACATCCAAGCTTACGGGTTAGATTCCAGAGCCTTCATCCGGGCAAGAGTCTACTGTCTCTTGAGTTCAGCAATCGTTCTAGGACCAGGGACAGCGTCAGCTCCCAGGTTAAACTTGCTTTGGAATTCTATGAGCTTTTGTTGTGTCGTAGGACCCCATATCCCATCCGTCTTCAGATTCGCACCCAATAGCTCATTTAACGCCTGCTGAAGGAACCTGACCTCATCCGGATTGGACATTTCCCCCGATCCCCGGGAAATATCCGCCTTGTAGTCTCGAAATGCGGTCTTCAGAAAGGCCCGCCACTCGCTCTCGGTCAGCCCCAGTTCCCCGATCTCTTCTCCCAAATCGAATGTGTGGCCTTTTTTCTTAGCCATGCGATAGAGATCGTCCGCCTTTTGTTGCTGATCCAGGAACAACAGAAAAAGGCGGATCTCTGCGATCTCGGGAGAATGGAGGCCTATGTCTGAGGCCTGCCGGGCCAATGACTTCAGGGAAGGCACCTCTTCTTCACGCATCCTGTCCATACGCCAGTTAGGGAGAGGGTTCAGCCGTTTGGAAGATCTCTGAGCCACTCCATCGACTCGCTCTGACCTTGGCCAGTTGAACCTGGCAGTAGTCAATTTCATCCTGAATCGCATGTTTTTGCTGTTCGGTTGAGGCAAGGGAATGGGCTTTTTCGAGCCACCGAGAGGCTTCCTCAAAACGACCAAGGGTGTTGTTCAGCGCGCCCAGGCTGAACACGTACTTGTATGTATTCGGCGAAAGATCATTGGCTTTTGCAAGAAAGCCCAGTGCACTCTGAAGCTCTGCCTTGGTCGGTTTTTCTTGCCCGTAAATGGCCATGAACTTCTTGTAATTGCCTTCTGCTTCATTGTCTTGTGCGGCCACGGGTGATGAGACGATGCAAAGAACTGCGATCAGAAGAACAAACACATGGAGATGGATTCGCCGATAGGCTCGCTTCATACTCGCGTTTTCTCCTTCCTTCTTAGTCTGGAACCTTTGCCCTGTGAAGGGTCTCGTCACCCTTGGGCGCTGCTTGCACAGCGGTTCATTCAGCGGGGGGACCGGCTTTGACTTCAAACGGTTTTTGCATGGCCAAGCCCCAGATGATAATGGCCGCTCCCATGAGCACAAATAGGGCCCCGGGGCTGGCTGCCTTTAGCTTTGTTTTGAATCCGCTACCCGAGAAGCCGAAATCTATCTCTCCTGTCACACCCCTGATGAGGGTGTCATGCCCTAGGCGCACGATGAGGTAACCGAGAACGAAAGCCGTAACCTTCAGGGCCAATACACTGATCATAAAAACAATCGCTACGGGAGAACTCGCGGTGATGACCGCATCTGCAGAAAGGGATGACTGAGGCTCTGCCGCAGCAGCTAACCCTAATAGCACAGAGGTCGCCATGATTCCCAGGAAGACGCTTACCACCGCAAGAACATCTTTCTTGCTCTTGATGAGAGGAAGTCCCGATCTCTTTGGTTTTGCCTGTTTCTGGTCCATAACGCTTTCCTTCTGTCAGAGGATTAAAGTTCTTTTTTCGGAAGCGAACTATAGAACGCGGCAACCCTGGTGTCAAGTTCGCCCCGGCCTTTCCCTCGTTGACCAACGAGGCTGACCCCCCTAAAATCCCTTCTTCAAAAAATGGAACCACCCTTTTCCCAGTCTCGCCATGTTCAACCTCCCCTGAGGCGGTTCGCCGTGCCCTCTCGTCAAGGACTACTCGCTTCACCCTTTGACGTTCTACACCCCTTCAACCCCCAATAAACAGCCAGGACCCACTGTTTATGGCTCGCCCCATGCCCTGTAGTGTCTGAATTGCAGAGCTAAATTTCAAATAACTTGACTTTGATTAAAAGAAGCTTAAAATGTCTGACATAACTAAGAAGGCTTGGCTTTGTACGCTGGCCGGTTTCCTTCTGAGGGAAAATCCATTTGTCAAAAGTGGCACCCTGAAGTTTGAAACTATTAGAATCTTTTTGAAAGGAGGTTGTCACTATGGCTAATGGAACTGTTAAGTGGTTCAATGACCAGAAGGGCTTCGGCTTCATTGCCCAAGAGGGCGGTCCTGATGTATTTGTTCATCATTCCGCGATCAAGGGAAACGGCTTCAAGTCTCTCAGAGAAGGCGATAAAGTTACCTTCGACATAGAGCAAGGGAAAAAAGGCCCGGCCGCGGCGAATGTCACCGCAGTTTAATAACGGCTCTTAACTGTAAAGGGCACCCTGCCGAATTAAGGTGGGGTGCCCTAATTAGAATTTTGGAACGGTCGGCGTTGCATAAAGGTCATGCCACTCTTCAACCATTGCATCCCTTCTGGTTCCCGATAAAAAGAAAAGAATCTGAACTCGGTCATCCAATTCCTGCTCGATGATCACCATCCTCCAACTTTGATAAAAAAATCAAAAGGACATTTGCAACACTTGAGAGGATTAGAGGAAAGGAAGTCGATGCGAACCCTGCTGATTTATCCTCAATATCCGGATACCTTCTGGAGCTTTAAGCACGCGCTGAAATTCATTCACAAGAAAGCGGCCTTCCCGCCGCTGGGGCTGCTGACCATCGGGTCGATGCTCCCCAAAGCATGGCCGAAGAAGTTAGTGGACTTGAATGTGGCAAAGCTCACGGAAAAAGACCTGGCCTGGGCGGATTGCGCCTTCGTCAGCGCGATGGTCGTGCAAAGAGAATCGGCGCGTGAAATCATTGCCCGGTGCAAAAGCGCCGGTCTAAAAATCATTGCAGGAGGGCCGCTCTTCACCAGCGAGCACGATCAGTTTGGGGAGGTGGACCATTTTGTGCTGAATGAAGCCGAACTGACCCTTCCTCCATTTCTGGAGGATCTGGAGAAGGGCTGCGCTAAGCACCTCTACGAGACATCCGATTTTTGTGATATTCAAAAAACACCTGCTCCCCTATGGGAGCTGATGGACTTAAAACACTATGCCTCCATGAGCCTCCAGTTCTCCCGCGGTTGCCCGTTCAACTGTGATTTCTGCAACGTGACGGCACTGTTCGGGCATCGGTCGCGCACCAAAACCGCTGAACAGATTATTGTGGAACTGGACGGGCTTTACAATCTGGGCTGGCGCAGTCCTGTGTTTTTCGTGGATGACAACTTCATCGGGAACAAAGCCTATCTCAAGGCCCATCTTCTGCCCGCCCTGATTCAGTGGCAAGAAGGCAAGAAAGGAATTCCCTTCAACACAGAGGCATCGGTCAATCTGGCCGACGACCAGCCGCTCATGGAGATGATGGCCAAGGCCGGTTTTGACTCGGTCTTCATAGGCATTGAAACGCCCAATGAAGAAAGCCTCGCTGAGTGCAACAAGCAGCAGAACAAGAACCGGGACCTGATCGAGAGTGTGAAGCTCATGCAGCGGGCCGGGCTGCAAGTGCAAGGAGGCTTCATTATAGGGTTCGACAGCGACACCCCTTCCATCTTTCAGCGGCAGATCGAGTTTATCCAAAAAAGCGGAATCGTGACGGCCATGGTTGGCCTGCTGAACGCTCCTCCCGGCACCAGACTCTATGACCGCATGAGAAGGGAGGGCCGCTTGATCGGCCTCCTCTCCGGAGACAACGTGGACGGCACAACCAACATCCTTTCCAAGATGGGCAATGCTGCGCTGCGCGACGGATACAGAAGCATCATGCAGCACATCTACTCGCCCAAACCTTACTACAAGCGAGCCATGACCTTTCTTCGAGAGTACAAAACGCCGGAGATTAGAACCCCCATGGATTTTCACCGTCTGGTGGGATTCTTCCGTTCAATCATCCGCCTTGGTATTCTCGGCAGAGAGCGATTCCAATACTGGAAGCTCTTGTTGTGGACTTTTTTTCACCGGCCCCGTTTGTTTTCTCTGACGGTTACCTTTGCGATTTACGGCCATCATTTCCGCAAAATCTGCAAATTGAACCGCGTCAAGGAATCCTAATGGCATCGGGTCAGGGTTCCAGGTCAAAGACCTCAGAGAAGTGGCACAGAAGCCTTTCGGTCACTTCTTCCATGGAAGGTTGGAACCCCAGGACCTCCTGCATGGAAGTGGTTTTCCTGTTTTTGAAGCCGCAAGGATGGATAAGCGAGAAGTGTTCCAGGTTAGGGGAAACATTGAGAGCAAAGCCGTGCATGGTTACCCATTCGCGTATGCTCAAGCCGATGGAAGCGATTTTCTTTTGACCGACCCAGACGCCCACATGCTCAGGATCCCGACCGGCCTTTATGGAAAAATCCTCCAGGGTCCGAATCAACACCTCTTCCAGATCGCGGACATATCGCTTCAGATCCCCGCCTCTTGAACTCAGATCGAGAATCGGATAGCCCACGAGCTGACCTTGCCCGGTTAAATCCCCGCTTTGCGGGGTCCGCCATGGGCGAAATTTTCAGGGCGAGCCCCTCCCCCATCCTCCGTCCTGCCTGAAATACCCCCCTCTACCCCTGGCCCTGTAAAGGGGCGGTTCAGGAAACCTCTTGCTTTTTGTAGCACTTCAGTCTTTCATACCAAGAGGAGAAAAGAGAGATGAGGAAAAAATTTTTTCACTACTGCCTTCTAAATATCATGGCGATCCTCTTCTTGCTTCTGGCCGGGCCGGAGGCTCTGGCAGCCGGGAAAGCGAAGAGCGTGATCGTGCTCATCGTGGGCGGCTGCTCCAGCGAACAGTACACTTTTGCCCGTTGGTTCAAAGGAAGCCCCCTAGCCCTTGATGCCATTCAGGTCGGCGCGGTGAAAACTTATTCCGTGGACTCGGTCCTTTGCGATTCAGCGTCCGCAGCTTGTGCCTACGGCCCGGACAAACCGCAGGGGCTGCTGGATGGTCCGGATATCGCGACGGTGTGCGCCAGAGCTCTAGGGCTGAACCTGGCCAGATTAAACGACCGCCTCTTCGTGGACCCGGAGAAAGCGATTCCTGGGGCCATTGTCACCGTAAAGAAGGTGGATCCAAACAACCCCGTGGTCAAGATCGAGTACCGGGGAAAGTGGGCCGAACTGCCGGTGAACAAGAACATTCTCAGGATGGATTCTAGAGAGATCCCTCTTGAAGGCATCGTGGTCTATGCGCCTAAGACGGGCATGGTCTACCTGCCGATGCAGGCCGTCCGGTTGATCACGGGAACCTCAAAGCCCTTACCCTCCGTTCTTCGCTGAAGCAAGGCATTCATTTGTCTCGGTTGACAAACTCATTGATAGCCCGAGCCACCTCTTCCGGTTGATCCAGATTTGAGAAGTGACTGGCATTCTTTATCCACCTGAGCTCAACGTTGGGGCATTCATGCGGCACGTCCTTGAAAATGGAAACCGGCTGAGCCGGATCACTGTCGGCTTGAAGGATCATGATGGGGAAGGAGAATTTGCCTCTGCAGATCCTGTCGAGCGCCGCCTCCAGATCCCAGTTGCCTATCTTGAAATACTTGGGCACCTGTTCGGCAACGCCCGGACGGGAGAATTCATTGATGAAGTAGTCTCTGTCCACAGGGTCGAAGGGCTTTTTCATACGAGGCGGGTACACGCGATCGATAAACCATTCCGCGTCCCGCATCATATAGGTGGCCAGCCAATTGGACTGGAATAGGAGAAACTGGGGCTTCTTGATCCAGTTCGTGACGGTCCCCGGCCGAAGCAGGTCCGCCTGCATCCGGACATACCCGAGAATTCGACGGGGATGGTCGTTCACGAGAACGCTTCCTACAAGGCTGCCCCAGTCGTGCCCGACGACATAGAATTTATCTATGCCCAGGCTGTTCACAAACTCCACCGCCTGTCTCGCAACAACGTGCCAGTTGTAGTTACTGTCTTCTTTGTCCGAACGACCGTAACCTTTCATGTCCGGTGCGATCAGACGGTATTCGGGGTCGATGAGTGGAAGGAC
>Ga0209254_10003731_pt1 | contig 13883 bp, 10 predicted proteins | sample FrelakmetDIP11DI_FD_187148 | JGI IMG/M metagenome (GOLD analysis project Ga0209254, IMG submission 187148) | Freshwater lake sediment microbial communities from the University of Notre Dame, USA, for methane emissions studies - DIP11 DI (SPAdes)... | ecosystem: Environmental > Aquatic >...
CACAGCGACGAGTCCGTCCAGGCTGCCAGGAACGGACTGGAGCATCTCTGCAACCAGGTTCGCGACCTGTCCTCCGGCGGCGAAGCGCCCGCCGGTGCTGCCAGCTCGGCCTTCCGCGGGAAATTCCTGGAGGCGGTCAACGACGATTTGAACATGCCGCGCGCCATGGCGGTGGTGCAGGAGATGCTCAAGAGCGATATCCCCGGCGCAGACAAGCATGCCACCGTTCTCGACTTCGACCGGGTCCTGGGCCTGGGCCTGGACCGGGTCGACAAGTCCCGTGAGATCCCCTTGGACGTCCGGACGCTGGTGGAGGCCCGCAGCGCCGCGCGCGCGGCCAAGAACTGGGCCGAGTCCGACCGGCTGCGCAAAGAGATCCAGGCCCTCGGCTACACGGTCAAGGACACCCGCGAGGGGATGCAGATTCTTAAGGCGTAACTTCGTTTTTCGCACCTCAACGCCCCGCGGCCTCCGCAGGGTGAAAGATCTTGACTTGGGCCAATTATTGCAACATATTTGCATTAATACATCGTGATCATCAGGCACATGCTCCCCGGGCGCAATTCGATCGATCACATCTTTTACAATTTGATATAATTTATTTTAATCAACCCAACACCACTGGCATACGATCCTTCAGCATCACTACGCGGCAAGTATTGTCGATGCAAAATTGTTGCTGTATGCCCCTGAAAGGAGACGCTCCATGAGCCTGTTCGGCTGCCTGACCGGGATTTTGATCGGAATGTGGATTGCCTGTCTGCCGGCTCACGCCGCGCCGGTGAAGGCCTTCGTCAGCATCACCCCGCAGCAGTACTTCGTGCAGAAAATCGGAGGGGACCTTGTGGAGGTCTCCGTCCTGGTGCCTCCCGGGGCCGACCCGCACACCTATGAACCCAAGCCCAGGCAGATGGCCGAGCTGGCCAAGACCGCCGTTTATTTCGCGATAGGGATCGATTTTGAAAAGGCCTGGATGCAGAAGATCGCCGCCACCAACCGCAGCCTGCGGATCGTAAAGACGGATGCCGGCATCGAAAAGACGCCTCTCGCCGCGCACAGCCACCACGCCGACGTCAGGGGCCATCGCGCCTCCCACGACCAGAAGGGTCCCGCCTCCGATTCCGCCAAGACGTCCCATGACCATCGCGAGGGGGCGCCGGATCCGCACATCTGGCTGTCGCCGCCACTGGTGAAGACCCAAGCGCGGCATATCGCCGATGCGCTGGCGGCGGTTGATTCGGCCAACCGGACGCGCTATGAAGAAAACCTCTCCGCATTCCTGGGGGAGATCGATGCGCTTGACGCCGAGCTGCGATCGATGTTCACCGCCAGCCCGGGCGCGCGGTTCATTGTGTTCCACCCCTCCTGGGGTTACTTTGCCCGGGCCTACGGACTGGAGCAGATCCCCATCGAAATCGAGGGCAAGGACCCGAAGCCGGCCCAATTAAGGCAATTAATCCAGCACGCCAGGGAGCAGGGGATCAAGGTGGTTTTCGTGCAGCCGCAGTTCTCCACGAAGAGCGCCGAGATGGTCGCGCGGGAGATCGGCGGCCAGGTGGTCGCCGTCGACCCGCTGGCCGGTAACTGGGCGGAGAACCTGCGCATGGCCGGCCGCAAATTCAAGGCGGCCTTCCCATGACCCGGCGGGCGAAGGCCGGTGCGATCCGATTCACGTAATTGGACGGTCATGGCCGAAACTATCATAGACGTCAGCGGGGTTTGGTTTTCCTTCAACGGGCAGCCGGTCCTGCAGGATGTCGAGCTGAAGGTGCCGCGCGGGGATTTCCTGGTGATCATCGGCCCCAACGGCGGCGGCAAGACGACCCTGCTCAAGCTGATGCTGGGGCTGCTCGAACCCACCCGCGGCACGGTGCGCGTGTTCGACCGGGCGCCGCAGAAGGCCGCCCACCGGATCGGCTACGTTCCGCAGAACGTGCACGTCAACAAAACCTTTCCGGTTTCGGTGCTGGACGTGGTCCTGATGGGCCGCCTGCGGGCGGGCAAAGGATGGTCCCGGCACAACCCGCAGGACCGGCTGGCCGCGCAGGCGGCCCTGGAGCAGCTGGGGGTCTGGGAGGTGCGCAGCCGCAGAATCGGGAATCTCTCCGGCGGCCAGCTGCAGCGCGTGTTCATTGCCCGCGCGCTGGTCTCCAAGCCGGACGTGCTCTTCCTGGACGAGGCCATGGCCAGTATCGACGCCCAGAGCCGCGGCGAATTCTACAAGTCGCTCGCCGACCTGAACCGCACGGTGACGATCGTGGCGGTGAGCCACGACATGATGATCCTCTCCAGCCACGTCAAGTCCGTGGCCTGCGTCAACCGCGACCTGCACTACCACGGCTCGGGCGAGATCACCCAGGAGATGCTGGATGCGGCCTACCGCTGCCCGGTGGACCTGGTGGCCCACGGGGTGCCCCATCGGGTGCTCTGCCAGCACGAGGATCCACGCGATGATTGAAGCGCTGCAGCTCGAGTTCATGCGCAATGCCCTGGTGGCGGGGATCCTCGTGAGCCTGGTGTGCGGGGTGATCGGGACCCTGGTGGTCGTGAACCGGATCGTGTTTCTGGCCGGAGGCATCGCGCATGCCGCCTACGGCGGGATCGGCCTTGCGTTCTTCATGGACTGGCCTTTCGTGGCCGGAACGACCAGCTTCTCGCTCCTGGCCGCCGCCGCCATGGCGGCCGTCACGCTCAAAGCCAAGCACCGGGCGGATGCCATGGTCGGGGTGATCTGGGCGGTCGGGATGGCGGCCGGCGTGATTCTGCTCGACCTGACACCGGGATACCACGTGGACCTGATGAGCTATCTTTTCGGGAGCATTCTGGCGGTGCCGGCCTCCGATCTGTGGCAGATGGGCGCCATCGGGGCCGGCGTCATCCTGGTTGTGGCCTGGTATTACAACGATTTACTGGCGATGTCCTATGACGACGAATTCGCCCGCCTGCGGAACGTGCCCGTCACCTTCCTCTACTGCCTGCTGCTGGGCATGATCGCCGTCACGGTGGTGATGATTATCCGCGTGGTGGGGTTGATCCTGGTGATCGCCCTGCTGACGATCCCGCCGTTCATCGCCGAGAAGTTCACCGGCTCGCTGCGTTCCATGATGGTGGCTTCATCGGCCCTGAGCTGCCTGTTCACCCTGACCGGGTTGTGGCTTTCCTATCTGTTGAACCTGACCTCGGGGGCCACGATCATCCTGGTGGCGGCCGCTGGGTTCCTGCTGGCGCACATCTGGGGGCGGCGGGGGGGAGCCGTCCATCGAGATCGCATCCCGGCAACGGGACCTTCGGAGTAAAGGGAAGCCGCGATGTGCCAGCGCTGCAACTATGCGCAGATCCTCGGTGCCGGAGGCGTCGATCCCACACCGAGCCGCATGCGCGTGCTGGAGGTGATCGGGAACAATTCGGCGCCCGTGAACGCCCAGGACATTTATGCGACCGTCAGCCGGACCGCCAACATCAATCGTGTGACGGTCTACCGCATTCTCGATCTGCTGGTTGAAAAAGGCCTGGTGGAAAAACTGAGCGGCGGCGGGCGGAGCCTGGCGTACGGCCTGGCGCCCAACGAGAACCACCCGGCCCATCCGCATTTCCACTGCCGGAGCTGCGGGGCCCTGCAGTGCCTGCAGCCCGGCAGCCTCAAGGTCGACCTGCAGGGGATCGAGCGCTCCTTCGCCGGCGAGATCCGAAGCGTGGACGTGCGCGTGGACGGGATCTGCTCGAACTGCTTGAAGAGGCCGTGAAATTTCAGCTTCTAAGGTGAGAAAGAAGCGGCTTAACATTTCGTAAACACATATTAAAATAGCAAAGACGGCTTCGATCAAAGGCCGAGTTCAAGGCGCGTAAATGCCGTGTTGCGAGGCGTACTGTTGTACGCCGCAGCAACCACGGCATGCAGCGCAACGCAGAAATCGGCCTTTCAGCGAAGCCGTCATCCGCATTTGTTGAACCCGCAGAAGTGGCAGGTCATGCAGCCTTCCTCGAAGCTCACCACCTGGCCGCACTCCGGGCACTTCTCGCCGAGCAGGCTGTACTCCGTCTTGCGATATTGGGCGGCGTTGTCGCCGCTCAGATAGCGCTTTTCCAGCACGCGGGCGATGGCGTCCGGAATCGACAGGACCAGCCCGCCGTCCTGAAAGATGGGGTGCTCGCCGCCGATCCCCTTGAGCTGTTCCACGATCTTGTCGACGGTCACTCCGGCGCGCAGGGCCAGCGACACGAGGCGGCCGATGGCTTCGGTCTTGGCCGTGGTGGAACGGCCGGATTTTCCGATGGTCGCAAAGACCTCGAAGGGCCTGCCCTCGAATTCGGTCACCGTGACGTACAGGTGGCCGTAGCCGGTCTTGATCTTGGTGGTGAAGCCGAAGAGGGTCTCGGGCCGGTCCAGGACCGCGCCCATCAGCCGGTCGGCTTCCTCCTTCTTCCGGCCGAAGGAGAGCACCTGGTTCTCCTTGCTGCCGTCGCGGTAGATGGTGACCCCCTTGCAGCCGAGCTGAAAGGCGAGATCGTAGACCTTGCGGACGTCCTCCGCGGTGGCGTCCCGGGGAAGGTTCACGGTCTTGGAAACGGCATTGTCGGTGAACTTCTGAAAGGCGGCCTGCATGCGGATGTGCCACTCGGGCAAGACGTCGTGGGCGGTCACGAACACGCGGCGCACATCCTCCGGGATCTCCTCGATCGAGTGGATGCTGCCCTTGCGGGCGATCTGATCCATGAGCTCCGCGCTGTAGAAGCCGCGTTCCCTGGCGGTGCGCTCGAAGACCGGGTTGACCTCCATGAGCTTGTCGTTGTCCATTACGGTGCGGACGAAGCTCAGGGCGAACAGGGGCTCGATGCCGCTCGAGCAGCTGGCGATGATGCTCAGGGTGCCGGTGGGGGCGATGGTGGTGGTGGTTGCATTGCGGCGCTTGATGCCCTTGTCCCTGAAGACGCTTTTCTCCCAGTTGGCGAAGACGCCTCTTTCTTCGGCGAGCGCCGCCGAGGTCTCGTGCGAGGTCTCCTGGATGAAGCGCATGACCTCGCCGGCGGTCTGCAGCGCCTCCTCCGAGTTGTAGGGAATGCCCAACTGGTAGAGCAGGTCGGCGAAGCCCATGACCCCCAGACCGATCTTGCGGTTGCCGCGCACCATTTCGGTGATCTCCGGCAGGGGATAGCGGGACATGTCGATCGTGTTGTCCAGAAACCGCACGCACCAGGCGATGGCGTCCTTGAGCGCCGGGTAGTCGATCACGGGCCCGGAGTCGGACGCCGCCACGAACTTGGCCAGGTTGACGGAGCCCAGATTGCAGGCTTCCAGCGGCAGCAGCGGCTGTTCGCCGCAGGGGTTGGTGGATTCGATCTCGCCCAGCAGGGGAGTGGGGTTGTCGGCGTTCATCCGGTCGAGGAAGACGATGCCGGGGTCGCCGGTCTTCCAGGCCTGGGAGACCAGCGCCTCGTAGACCTCGGCGGCGTTCAGGCGGCCCGTCGTCTGCTTGTCCCGCGGGTCGAGGAGGTCGTATTCCCGGTCGGCCGCCGCGGCCTGCATGAAGGCGTCGGTCACCCCGACCGAGATATTGAAATTGTTCAGCTCCCGTCCGTTGCTCTTGCTGTAGATGAACTCCATGATGTCGGGGTGGTCCACCCGCAGGATGGCCATGTTGGCGCCGCGGCGGGTGCCGCCCTGCTTGACCTGCTCGGTGGCCGTATTGAAGATCTTCATGAAGGAGACGGGCCCGGAGGCCACCCCGCCGGTCGTGCCGACGTTGCTGTTCTTGGGCCGCAGGCGGGAAAAGGAAAAGCCGGTGCCTCCGCCGCTTTTATGTATCAGGGCGGCGTTGCGCAGGGCGCCGAAAATGCCCTCCATGGTGTCCTCCACCGGCAGGACGAAGCAGGCGGCCAGCTGCCCCAGCCGCCGGCCGGCATTCATCAGGGTGGGCGAGTTGGGCAGAAAGACGAACTGGGTCATCAGGCTGTAGAAGACCTCCTCGATCTCCTTCACGCGGCTGTCGTCGGCGCCGTAGTTCCTTTCGGCCTTGGCGATGTGCTGGGCGACCCGCCGGAACATCTTCTCCGGGGTTTCCACCAGCTTCCCCTGGCTGTCCTTCTTCAGGTAGCGCTTTTTCAACACGGCCACCGCGTTTTCGGTGAGCCGCAGCGCCTCCTGGCCGAAAATGAACTTGTCCAGCTTCACCCGGGCGGGCTTGGTCAACCCATATTCCATGAGCTTGTCCTCTATCATTTGTTCGATGACTGAAAGCGTGATGGTCTGGACCTCCATCCTGGCGATCTCTTCGCGCAGAAAACGGCTGATGGCGAGGGCCAGATCGGCATCGATCGCGTTTTCGCGGACCAGGATGTCGGTTAACAGCTGATCGTCCCAGGAAAAGGATCTCAAGTCCAGACGCCCCTCGTTCAAGACCGGAAATTTACCCTGCTCTCCCATTGAAACTCTCCTTGGCTATGATAAGACGAAAAAATTGATTTTTAAGCATGCGGTCGTCGGCTGCGTCCACACAGAAGGCGCGGATTTCGGTTCGGGCTAAAAGCGCGGCGGCCCCGCCACCGCAGGCACCGGCGGCCGGCGCCGGAGACGGCAAGCAGCGGGAACGCCGGCACGGGCCGAAAGATGCCGCTTATGGATGGACACTGAATCGATTCTCCTGGTCCCACGGATTGGTGCAGAACGGAAGATGCGACAGGTTCCGAGGTAAGATCTATAATCGCATACAACATGTTGTGTGTCAATATAATTCTGACTCTATATGTGCCTATACCGGCGCTCCCGGAAAGCTCATATTTTTCGATAGGTTGCCATGCAAAAACGTAACGTCGTCCTCATCGGAATGCCCGGCGTGGGCAAAAGCACCGTCGGGGTGCTCGTCGCCAAACGGCTGGGGTACGCTTTCATCGACACGGACATCTACATCCAGGTGCGCGAGGGCCGCAGCCTGCAGGCGATCATCCGGGCCCACGGCGCCGAGGAGTTCTGCCGCATGGAGGAGGTCCACGTCCTCACCCTCGCGGTCGACTCCCACGTCATCGCGCCGGGCGGCAGCGTGGTCTACCGGCCGAACGCCATGGCCCATTTGAAGGCCAACGGGGTCGCCGTGCACCTGGACATCTCCGTGGAGCGCCTGAAGCGCCGCCTCGACGACGTGGACGCCCGCGGCGTGGTGATCGGCCCCGGGCAGACGATCGAAAGCCTCTATGCCGAGCGCCGGCCGCTTTACCTGAAATATGCCGACGCCACGGTGGCCACCGACGGACTGACGCCGGATCAGGTGGTCGGACGGGTCCTGGGTGCCATCGGGTGGGTCAATCCTCCGTGAGGGTCGCCCGCCGGATCACCCGGTCTCCGAATTTTTCCCGGATGGTCGCCACGGTCTTGTCCACCGTCGCCCACTCTTCCCGGGACGTTGCCGAAGCCGCGAACAGCTCCTGCTGCCGAGGGGCATCTGCCGGCACGAAGCCAGTGGCGCCCAGCCCGACCAGACGGACTTTCTGCGCCAGCCGGTATTCCTTCAGCAGGAGCAGCGCCTGCTCGTAGAGCTCGCTCGAAGCCTGCGTCGGCGTCGCCAACGTGGCGCGGCGCGTGACGAGCCTGAAGTCGGCGTGCTTGATCTTCAAGACCACGGTGCGGGCCTTGACCCCTTCCCGGCGCAGGGCGGCGGCGACCTCCTCGGCCTGTTGGAGCAGGCAGCGGGCAAGAGCGGCGGGTTCGACGGTGTCCTCCTCCAGGGTGCATTCGCTGCTGGCCGATTTGCTGGAGGAGTCCGGCGCGACCGGGGTGGGGTCGATGCCGCGGGCGAGGTCGAAGAGCCGGGTCCCGTAGGCGCCGAGCACGGAGTTCAGGATCTCCACGGGGAATCTGCGCGCGTCGCCCAGGAAGCGGATCCCGAGCTGCGCGAGCCGCTTCTGGGTCTTGGGCCCCACCCCCGGAACCTTTTCGATCGCAAGGTTTTCGATGAACGCGGGCACCTGTTCGGGGGCGATCACGGTCAGGCCGTCCGGCTTCTGGAAATCAGAGGCGATTTTGGCCAGGAACCGGTTGGGCGCGACGCCGACCGAGCAGGTGAGCTGAAGGGCGCTGCGAATTCTCTCTTTCAGGACGGACGCCAGGGCGGCCGGTGGACCATGCAGGCGCGCGGTCCCGGCGAGCTCCATGAAGGCCTCGTCGATCGACACCGGCTCGACGAGCGGCGAGAATTCCCGCAGAATGGACATGACCTGCCGGGAAACCTCTGCGTACCGATCCATGCGCGGCCGGAGGTAAACCGCCTGCGGGCAGAGCCGCCGGGCCTGGAACATCGGCATGGCCGAGCGGACCCCGAACCGGCGGGCCTCGTAGCTCGCCGCCGAGACCACCCCGCGGCGCGAGGACCCGCCGACGATGACGCACTTGCCCTTCAGCCCGGGCTGGTCGAGCTGCTCCACCGAGGCGTAGAAGGCATCCATGTCGACATGCAGGATCATCTTTGGGGTTGCATTTCAGCGGCCACGTGCTATGTTCGACAAATTTGTAAAAAACAAATCAAGCATCGGCAAAAATGTAAATGAAACCGACCGAACGAATCGAAAACATCACTCTTCTGTACGAGATCACGAAGGCCCTGAACGAGCACCTCGACCTCAAGCGTTCACTATACCGGGTCCTGGACATTCTTTCCAGCTCGATGGACATGGTGCGCGGCACGATCACCCTTTTGGACCCCGTGCGCAACGAGATCCGCATCGAGGTGGCCCACGGCATCACCCGGTCTGCGATCGAGCGCGTGCGCTACAAGCTGGGGGAGGGCGTCACCGGGCAGGTCATCGAAACCGGGAAGGCCGTCGCGATCCCGCGGATCAGCGAGGAGCCCCGGTTTCTGGACCGCACGGCCAGCCGCAAGCGCCAGCACACGCGGGAGATCTCCTTCTTCTGCGTGCCGATCAAGAAAGGCAACCAGGTGATCGGGGCGCTCAGCGTGGACCGACCCTACGACGAGACCTTCGCGCTCGACGACGGCAAGCGCCTGCTGTCGGTGATCGCGACCATGATCGCCAGCCACGTCATCAAGCTCGAGACCGTGCGCCTGGAAAACGAGCGCCTGCGCGACGAGAACCGGCGCCTGCAGGGCGAGCTCAAGAACAAATACACCATCAGCAACATCATCGGCAGCAGCAACCGCATGCGCGAAGTCTACCAGATGGTCTCGCAAGTGTGCCGCAGCAATGCCACCGTACTGATCCGGGGCGAGAGCGGAACCGGCAAAGAACTGGTGGCGAACTCGATCCATTACAACAGCCAGCGGGGGAACACCCCCTTCATCAAGGTGAACTGCGCGGCGCTGCCTTCCAACCTGATCGAAAGCGAGCTCTTCGGGCATGAGAAAGGGGCCTTTACCGGCGCCATCAAACAGAAGATCGGCAAGTTCGAGCTGGCCCACCGGGGCACGATCTTCCTGGATGAGATCGGCTCGATCAACCTTGACGTGCAGGCGAATCTGCTGCGCATTCTGCAGGAGAAGGAGTTCGACCGCGTCGGGGGCCAGCGCACCATCAAGGTCGACGTGCGCGTCATCGCCGCCACCAACAAGAACCTGGAGCAGGCCGTCGAGGATGGCACCTTCCGGGGCGACCTCTACTACCGCTTGAACGTATTTCCGATCTATATGCCGCCCCTGCGCGAGCGCAAGACCGACATCCTGATGCTGGCCGATTATTTCCTGGAGAAGTACGCCAAGGAGAACCACAAGGACATCCGCCGCCTTTCGACCCCGGCGATCGACATGCTGATGCAGTACCACTGGCCGGGCAACGTGCGCGAACTGGAGAACTGCCTCGAGCGCGCCGTCCTGCTCTGCGAGGAGGGCGTCATCCACAGCTACCACCTGCCGCCGACGCTGCAGACCGGCCAGGAGTCCGGCACCCTGCCGGCCCTCTCCCTGGAGGAGGCCGTCGCCAACCTCGAGAAGGAAATGCTGATCGACGCCCTCAAGAACACCCGCGGCAACATCACCAGTGCCGCCCGGATCCTGCAGACCACCGTGCGCAAGTTCGCCTACAAGGCCCAGCAGCACGGCGTCGACTACCGCAACTACCGCGGGTGAAGCGGGGCATAGAGCAGAGGGCAAAGGGCATAGGGTCAAAAAGCTATGTCCACCCACGGCTCTAAAGCTAATCCGATTGTGTGGGCGCTGCGCCAAAGCGAGACGGCTAAGGCGATCTGCGCTGCTGTCGCTGGTAGCGAACCCAAAGAATGCCTCCCGCAGCGCCCATCAATGCCCCCGCCGTATTCGCGATAAGGTCAGCCATCGATGAGTCCCGCGTGGGAAGCCAGGCTTGAATCAACTCGACTGCCAGGCTCAGGGCGACACCCATCGCAACGCTCACGGCTGCACTCGTCCACACCGGTATTCTGGAAGTCTTGAACTGCCTGAAAAAATATATAAATCCCAATGGAATGAACCCCACGGCATTCAGCAGGAAGTCCGCTTTGCCGAGATCGGAAAAGCTTGCCAGGTGCAGCGTCGGTTTTTCAAAGAAAAGCCGTCGCGGGGCGTTTAAGTCGTTCAGGTTGCCGGATCCATCCGCAATGCGTTCGGCGTCTATGCCCCCGAAGCGGTAGAAGGCAACGGCTTTCTCCGCTACGGTCCCATCGCAGCAGACCTCTATGTCGCCTCTTTCAATCTCATCGCCGACCGCTACACCTCGACCGCAAATTGCCAGTTCGTATATTTCCCCCGCCCAGGGGCAGCTGATGTCGGGGGAATTCCCCAGGTGCACTCTGTGGCCGGCCAGCGTTTCGCTCTCTTTTAGAAGACGGACACCCGGAAACAGCTTTGCCAATCGGCCGTCTATAAAGATGGCCGTACCCTCGGGGTTTGAAGAAACCGTAACCGTGCTCTCCTTAGCGGCAGCCAAGGCATCCGCGGCCCCGATCTCCTGGTAGGGTTTGCCATCTGCCGGCCCAGAGGCAAAGGATCGGACGATCAGGTAAGATTTCCACTGTCCAATATAGAAGGCCTCCGAACCATCTGCCGCCCGCAGGTCAAAGATCCGTTTGACACAACCACTGGTTTCTGTCGCGGCCTTCAACCGGATACCAACGCTGACAGATCCCTCCTCACAGCCAGGATTCAAGCGGCAGCGTAGGCCGTCCGGCGTGAACAGGATGCCTCCCGCGTTGCTCTTTTCCGGAACCGCCGGAGCTTCGAAGCGTATCCCCTCGCCTGCCGGTAGGACGGAAATGCGATTGGTCTCGATGAAATTATACGGCCACAGACAGGCCGCTAAAACTCCAAAAGACAACCCCAGGCAGATCAGCGTTAGAGGAGAAGGACGCAAAATGAAGAGCTCGCAAATCAGTTTGTTTTCGGGGTCACATTATTTCTGGTTCCGAAATCTGACCCGCTATTCCAGAAGGAGCCGGCCGACGCTGATGCGCCGGGCTGCACGGGGGCGTGCGGCGCGCGACTTGCGCGGCGACCGCGCGCCGCCGGGGGGTGGCGGGAACTTCACCTGACCCACGTAGGCGCGGCGGTAGGCGGCCAGGCGCTGGGCGATCTCGGCGCGCTGGTCGGCCAGGGCGGCCTCGTAGATCGTGGCCTTGCCCGCGGCGTACTTGAGCGTCGTCGCGCTCGACGAGAACTTGAAGAACAGCACCTGGGTCAGCTTGGACTTGGCCTTCAGCTGGAAGCCGACCAGTGCGGTCTGCAGCAGCCCGTTCGGATCGAGCTGGGCCGTCGCCACCTGGAAGCGGGCGAACTTCTCGCTGCGGCTCTGCTGGTCGAACAGCGTGATCCAGGGGCTGTTTTCGTTCATCGACTGCAATGCGTCGAGCGCGGTCTTCACGACCGCCAGTGCTACGGCCTGCGGCCCCAGCAGAACGGCGATGACCTGCATGACGGCCTTGTGAGCCTCGGCGTTCACGCTGCTGAACTTGTATTCCTGGAATTGGGTGTCGCTCTGGGCCCAGCCCAGGGCGGTGAGCGTTTTGAAATAGGCGTCATACCACTCCGCAACTTCCTGCGGGCTCGACACGGCGCCGCTGGCGGCCAGCTGGGCGAAGAGCGTGCAGTTGATGAGGTCCTCGCGGGTCTGGACCGGCACGTTCTCGGCGGCGATGATGAGGCCGGAGCCGACGACGAGGGATTGGGCTTCGGCGGCCTTCAATTCAATGGGAGGTGCCTCGGCCAGCGGGCGTGCGCGGCGCGGAGCCGGGGCAAGCTTTGCCTGCCGGATGAACTGGCGCGAGAGGTTGGGGGTAATGATCGTCATTTCGCATCTCCTTCTCGTGAAGTTGAGTCAGAACCGCTCAAGAAAACCAGCGCCGGCGTCAAGCCTGCTGAAATGGGAAAGATGTCAAAGGCGGGCGCAACTATACCGTGGTCTGAAGCCTAAAATCAATTGCCATCTCAGACAGATGGGGCGGGGGGCTGTCTCAGAGAAGAAAAACGGGCCTGCGCCAGGAGGGGGAGGGCGCAGGCCCGCCGGGGTGGGGGACCCGAAGGCCCCCCAAACGGAGATCAAATGTCGAAGTACAGGAAGAACTCGTGCGGATGCGGGCGCAGGCGCACGGCGTCCACTTCGGCCGTGGTCTTGTAGTCGATCCACATGTCGAACACGTCCTGAGTGAACACGTCGCCTTTCATCAGGAATTCCTGGTCCTCCTTCAGGCACTTCAAGGCCTCCTCCAGCGAGCCCGGCGCCGAGGGCACCTTGGCCAGCTCCTCGGGCGGCAGGTCGTAGATGTTCTTGTCCAGCGGGTCGCCCGGGTCGATCTTGTTCTGGATGCCGTCGATGACCGCCATCAGGATGGCCGAGAAGGCCAGGTAGCCGTTGCACGAGGGGTCCGGGGTGCGGAACTCGATGCGCTTGGCCTTGGGCGAGGTGGAGTACATCGGGATGCGGATGGCCGCGCTGCGGTTGCGGCTCGAGTAGGCCAGATTGACCGGCGCCTCGTAGCCGGGCACCAGGCGCTTATAGGAGTTGGTGGTCGGGTTGGTGATGGCGCAGAGCGCCTTGCAGTGCTTCAGGATGCCGCCGATGGCATACAGGGCCATCTGGGACACCCCGGCGTACTTGTCGCCGGCGAAGAGCGGCTTGCCGTCCTTCCAGATGCTCACATGGGTGTGCATGCCCGAGCCGTTGTCGCCGAAGAGGGGCTTGGGCATGAAGGTCACGGTGTGGCCGTGCCGGACGGCGACGTTCTTGAGCACGTACTTGAACCACATGAGCTGGTCGGCCATCTGCACCAGCGGCCTGAACTTCATGTCGATCTCGGCCTGGCCGGCGGTGGCGACCTCGTGGTGCTGGGCCTCGATCTCGATGCAGAGCTGCTCCAGGGTCAGCACCATCTCGGTGCGCAGGTCCTGGAACTTGTCCGTGGGCGGGACGGGGAAATAGCCCTCCTTGGGCCGCGGCTTGTAGCCGAGGTTCGGGCCCTCGTCCCGGCCCGTGTTCCAGGTGCCCTCGACCGAGTCGATCTCATAGAAGGCGCCGTAGCTGTTGGACTCGTAGCGGATGTCGTCGAAGATGAAGAACTCCGCCTCGGGCCCCATGAAGGCCGTATCGCCGATGCCGGTGCTCTTGAGATAGGCCTCGGCCTTCTTGGCGATGTTGCGGGGGTCGCGGGTGTAAGGGGCGCGGGTGACCGGGTCGGCGATGTCGCAGATCATCACCAGCGTGGGCGCCTGGGTGAAGGGGTCCATCCGGGCCGTGGCGGGGTCGGGAATGACCAGCATGTCGCTCGCGTTGATGGGCTGCCAGCCGCGGATGCTGGAGCCGTCGAAGCCGAAGCCGTCCTCGAAGCTGCCCGCATCGAGCTGACCGATGGGCACCGAAAAATGCTGCCAGAGCCCGGGAAAGTCCATGAACCGCAGGTCCAGCATCTTGGCGCCGTTTTCCTTTGCAAAAGCCAGTAC
>Ga0209254_10003732_pt1 | contig 13881 bp, 13 predicted proteins | sample FrelakmetDIP11DI_FD_187148 | JGI IMG/M metagenome (GOLD analysis project Ga0209254, IMG submission 187148) | Freshwater lake sediment microbial communities from the University of Notre Dame, USA, for methane emissions studies - DIP11 DI (SPAdes)... | ecosystem: Environmental > Aquatic >...
CCATGACCCAGTCGCGGCGCCTGGGGCTGCTGTTCGACCACGACTTCGATGCGGTGGCCCACGCCCGGCTGGCAGGCGGCCCGGGTCGGTTCGATCGCGCCGGCTTCGATCTCTTCTCCTTCCCCGGCAACCTGGGCCTGCTCCGCCTCGACCTCTACCGCTTTGCCCAGGCCCAGGCGCGCCGGGCGCGCCGCCGCGGCTGGGAGGGCGTGGTCTCGCATCAGGATCAGTTCGGGGCCCTGGCCGCGGCCCTCGTCGCTCAGGCGGCGGAACTACCGGGGACATCGCCCGAGTCGATCATCGCCTGCCAGCACAAGCTGCACGCCCGCCGGGTCCTGGAGCGCGTCTGCCCAGAGGCGAACCTGCGCTTTGCCGAGCTCCCCTGCGCCTACGGTGATCCGATCCCCGAAGGACTGGGTTATCCCTGCTTCGTCAAGCCGGTGAAGGCGGCCTTCTCGGTGCTGGCCCGGCGTGTCGATAGCCGCGACGAGTTGCAGGCCCACACGCGCTTTGGAGTCCGGGAACTGTGGGTCATGCGCCGCCTGGTCGAGCCCTTCGACCGCGTCGCCCGACGGCTCCTGCCCGGGGCCGGGAGTGCCCACCGGCTGATGCTCGAAGAGCCCGTGCACGGACCCCAGTACAACCTCGACGGCTTCGTCCACGAGGGCCAGGTCCATGTCCTCGGCGTGGTGGACGCCATCATGTACCCCGGGACCCAGGCCTTCCAGCGCTGGGAGCTGCCGAGCCGCCTGCCGGCGGAGATCGTCGCTCGGGCCGCGGATGTCGCGGGCCGCTTCTTGCGCGCCGTCGGCTTCACCCGTGGCCTGTTCAACCTGGAGTTCTTCTTCGACGAGGCGTCGGGTCGGCTGACGGTCATCGAGCTCAACCCGCGTCTGGCCTCCCAGTTTGGCGATCTGTATCGCCGCGTCCTGGGGGTAGACCCCCACGCCCTAGCCCTGGCGCTGGCGGTGGGCGACGACCCGTTAACGCTGCCCCGCGACGAACCCACCGCTGCCGTGGCCGCAAGCCTGGTGTGGCGCGCCTTCAGCCCGCAGGAGGTCCCCCCCATGCCGAACCGGGCCCGCCGGGCCTACCTGGCCCGCGCCTTCCCCGACACCCTGCTATTCACCATGCCCAAGTCCGGGCACGCCCTGGACCGCGATTTCAAGTGGCTCGACAGCCACCGCTATGGCCTGGTGCACTTGGGCGCGAGCGATTCCGCGGAACTGCGGCACCGCTGCGAGCGGGCTGCGACCATCCTCGGCTGGCCGAACGCCCCCTATGCCGACGGCCTGATGGAGCCTCCGGCGGAGAACGGGACCCTCGGCTGCGCCCTCGCCGCCAGCGACTGAAAGGGCTGGGGGACGGGCGTCTCGCCCGCCAGGCGGACAAGCGCTTCCTGAACCGCTACGCCGCCCTGCAAGAGGCCCCACAAAAAGCCTTGACCGACCCTCCGGCCCTTGTTAGCCTTCGGTGTGGCGCCGCTTTGGTCTCGCAGGGTCGCTAACGCTCGTTTGGATTTCCTAATCCATCCCGCGAGCGCCGGGGCCGACGACGGTGCCGGGCGCGCGACCGATGCCGGGGTGGAGCGTGACGCCGATTCCGGCACCGGCGGCCCCGCCGTCGAGCGCCGTGCGCGAGGTGCTGCGTTATCTCGAACGCTTCCCGCAAGCGGCCGGCGGTATCGATGACAGCGCCCGCTGGTGGATCGCCAAGCAACGCCTGGAGGACACGCTGTTGCAAGTTGAGCAGGCCGTTCAACGTCCGGTCGCCCGCGGTCTCGCCGAGGCCTTCCGCGTCGGCGACCGTTGGGTGCGCTACCGGCGGCGGACCGACGCGGCGCGCAGCCCGACGCCGACCGCCGGGGCGGCCCGCGACGACGGCGGGGTCGACTGAGCCATGGCGTCTTATCTCGGGATGCGCGGGGCGATGCGGGCGTTGGAGGCCCACCTGCGTCGCCGCTTGCCGGCCGGCTGGCGAGCCGACGCCAACCCGCTCATGATGAACCCGCCGCCGCGGGTCGAGGTGCTCGGCAGTGCCGCTCTGGCGGCATCGCTGACCGGCAACCTGCTCGGGCTGTACGCGTATCGCGTGGTCGTCGATCCGCTGGGCCGCAACCGGCCGCTGACTGTGTCGGGGGCAAACGGCAACGTCACTCACGCCGAACTGCCGGTGAATCTGCATCTGTTGGTCATCGCCCATGGCACCAGCGCCCAACACGAGTTGGACCTGTTGAGCTGGGCCATGATCGAACTCGCCAACCACGTCCACCTCGACGCAGCCGACCTCGACGATGGCGACCCGCAGTGGGGCCGGGAGGAATCCCTCGCCGTGCTGCCGATGGAACTGAGCAACGAGGATCTGATGCGGCTCTGGGACCAGTTCGAGGCCGACTACACGCTGGCGGTGCCCTACGAGATCCGCACCGTGCGACTGCGGCTGCTGCCCGAGGGCAGCGAGGGGCCAGCGGTCGGCACCCGCGCCTTCCCGCTCGGCGCCCTGGGCGACCGGCCATGACCGCGAGCCCGCCGGTGCAAATCGGTGAGACGCTCGTCCTGCACGGGGCCGACCTGCTGCGCTGGCGCGATGGAACCTCGGCCGCGGACCCGGCGGATATTGCCGCGATGCGCCTGCTCGATTGGCCGGTCGCGATCAGCTTCGACCAGTCGCCGCCGGACCTGGCCTGGCTGCACAAGCCCGGCGAGACCGCGCTGTGGCGGCGGCCGACCCAGGACATGGTGCGCGGGCTTGCGACCGATGCCGACCGGCAGCGCCCAGCGCCGACGCCTTTCGAGCTGCGTGGTACCGTGGTGGACACGATGGGCAGATTCCAACCGCGGCGGTTCGCGCTTACCCCCGGCGGTGAGATCGGGCATGACCTGGTCCTGTACCCGAGCCCGCAGGGAACGCGCTTCGGCAGCGGCGGCGGGTTGACCGGCTCGTTGCGGCTCGACCTGCTCCAGGGGCACCTGCCGGATGCGAACGCCGAACCTCCGCCCGACCCTTTCCTGCTCGGGCCCAGGCGCCAGGCCGCATGGGCGCTGGTCGAGGTCGCAGTCGCGGTCGGCGACGGCGACGTGCGCCGGTTCAGGGCCCAAACCAACGCCTTCGGGGACTTCCGGCTGTCGCTTTGGCGGCTGCCACCGTTGCCGGCCGGCACGCCCTTCTACCCGGCCGAACTCAGCGTGCAGGCTGCGCTGACCGCGCTCGACCACGCCCCGCTCGACCCGAGCGAACTGGCCGCGATGCATCTGGCCGTGGTGCCGCCGGCTGCCCCGATACCGCTCCCCGAGGACGATGACGCCTTCGCACCCGCACTGCCGCTAAACCTGGTGCCAGGCGCGGTACAGCGGGTACCTGCGGCAGCGCCCCACCAACTCGCGTTGCGGCCCTCGCCATGACGCCCAACCCAACCTTTGCCCAAACACTCGTCTGAGGAGGCCCGGTGATGCCCGAGTATCTCGCCCCTGGCGTATTCGTGGAGGAAGTCAGCTTCCGCGCCAAATCCATCGAGGGGGTCGGCACCAGCGTCGCTGGCATCGTCGGCCCGACCCGCACCGGTCCGCTGCGCGGCAAACCGGAGGTGGTCACCAGCTTCGCCCGCTTCACGCAGGTCTTCGGCGACGCGGCCGACCTAAACCTCGGCGGCACCGCGGTGCTAAACCACACCGCGATCGCCGCGCGCGCCTTCTTCGATAACGGCGGCAAGCAGTTATTCGTCGTGCGCGTCGCGCGCCACGTGAACGACACCGACCGCGACGGCGCAGTCAACGCGCCGGGCGCGGCCACCTTCGCCCGGCGCGCCGACGCCAACAACCATGTCACCTTCACCGCCCGCTTCCCTGGCGCGGCTGGCAACTGTTGGGTGGAACTGCTGTGGCGCAACAGCGCCAACCTGCTCCAGGCCGAGTACCCAGCCAGCCTCGCCGACGGCGAGACCGCGTTTCTGACCGCGACCGGCCTGCCGATCGGCGCCCGCGACCCGGCGCTCGACGACGGCGACGTGCCGAACGCGAGCTTCCCGCTGTCGATCCAGGCCCTGGTCACCCGTGACGGCGCGCGCTACCGCATCGTCGGGAACCGTGCGGTCGTCAGTTCTGCGACCGGTGTGGTGACGGCCGCTGCGCTGGCGCCCGCCGCCGGTGAGGAAGGCGCCCTGATGGCCGCGGCCCTGGTCAACGGTCCGACGACGCAGGTCAGCTTCACGCGGATCACCGCGCGTCGGCCGGCGAGCGGACCGCTCGACCCGGCTGCAGAGGCGGAACTCCAGTTGGCGCGCGAGACCGACCTGTCGGCCCACACCGGGGCCGCCCATTGGGGTCGGCTCCGCGCCCTGCGCGGCACGCTGAACGCCGCGGGCACGGAGTTCACGGTCGCCGCCGGCGGGCCGAATGCAGGAGTCGCGGCGCCGATTGCGCTGCCGCTGTCGCTGCTCGCCGCCGCCCCGCCCGGCACCGCCGTGGTTCAGTTCCGCGAGGAGTTCGACCTCGAGGTCCGTCGCCGCGGCGTCGACGAGGCGCCGGGCGAGGTGGTCTGGTCCATTGGTAACGTCAGCACCGCGCCGACCGGCGAGCGCAGCCTAAGCGCGCTGCTTCCGGAGCGACCCGAGCGGCGCGAGGAGCAACTGATCCGGCCGCTGCGCTGCACCGTCGGCGCCGCAGCGACGACTCGCGCGCTGGTGCTCGCCGCGCTCGACAGTCTGTTCGACGACGACTATCGCACACCGACACAACCGAGCGCGGATCCGCCGCGCTACCTGATCGACCTGCGGACCGGCAGCGACGGCGCGGCGCCGGTCGCCGCCGACTACACCGGCGAGAACGACATCACGCAGGGCAGCACCGGATTCGCAGCGCTTGAAGACATCGAAGACGTCAGCATCGTGATGACGCCGGCGGCCGCGGCCGACGCCGCCAACCACGAGGGCATAGTGCAGGCGATGTGGGCGCATTGCCGGCGCATGCGCTATCGCGTCGGCATCGTCGATGCACGCGACGGCATGGCGCTCTCCGAGGTGCGCAACCTGGCGGGCCTGTTCCCCGACAGCCGCCTCGCACTCTACTACCCCTGGATCGTCACCAGTGACCCGACCGGAACGCGGCCTGAAATCACCGTGCCGCCGGCCGGCTTCATCGCCGGGGTCTATGCCAATACAGACATCAACCGCGGCGTGCACAAGGCCCCGGCGAATGAGCCGATCATCGGTGCGCTGCGCCTGGCCCAGGACATCAACCGCTTCCAGCAGGAATTGCTGAACCCCAACGGAGTCAACTGCCTGCGCTCCTTCCCCGGCGGCGGACACCGGGTCTGGGGCGGGCGCACTCTCGAGGTGCGCGATCCGGAATGGAAGTACGTCAACGTCCGGCGCTATTTCCTGTACCTGGAGCGCTCGATCGACCGGTCCACGCAATGGGTGGTGTTCGAGCCCAACGGCGAGCGGCTTTGGGCCAATGTCCGCTCGGCGGTCGAGGACTTCCTATACAACGAGTGGTTCAACGGGCGCCTCCTCGGCGGTTCGCCGAAGGCGGCCTATTTCGTCCGCTGCGATCGCAGCACCATGACCCAGAACGACCTCGACAACGGACGCCTGGTCTGCCTGGTCGGCGTTGCGCCGCTGACCCCGGCCGAGTTTGTGATCTTCCGCATCGGCCAGAAGACCGCCGGCGGCTGATCCGCCCCGTTCGCAGTTGCGTTGATTCGCGTCCAATTGCGCACTGACTGCCGGCCGATGCGGCGCCAGTGTTGGACGCGCCGAACCCCACCGCGCGAGGAGAACACTGATGGCTGAGTTTCGCGAGACGCCCTATGGCGCGTTCAATTACCTGGTCAACCTCGGCGACGGCTCCGAGGGGGCCGTTCTCGGCGGCTTTTCCGAGGTCTCCGGGCTGAATGCCGAGGTTACCGTCGCCGAATACCGTAACGGCAACGCCCCGGTCAGCTACGTGACCAAGGTGCCCGGCATCCACAAGGCCGGCGATGTAACGCTGAAACGCGGCGTGATCGGAGGGCAGAACCTCTACGACTGGCTCGAACTCGCCCGCGCCGGTGATCTTACCGCCAAGCGTAACGTCGAGATCAAGCTCAAGACCGAAAACGCGAGCAGTCAGACACCCGTGGTCACCTGGAAGCTCTTCAACGCGATGCCGATCAAATGGACCGGACCGACGCTGACGGCCAAGGGCGGCAGCGATGTCGCAATGGAGGAACTCGTGCTGGCGGTCGAGTACATCGAGCAGTCATGACCGCACCGCGGGCATGGGGCTGGCCGGTCGCCGTCGGTCCGCGGTGCTGACCGCGATGGCGATCGCCTCGCATCTGATGGGTGGACGGGTAACGCTGACGCCGCGCCCGGCACGGCGCCGCGAGCCGGTGCTGGTCGCGGCGCTGCTCGGCCACCTGCCGGGCACCGTACGGCTTGACCGCCTGCGCCCGGCGGCGCGCGCTCTCATGCGCGAGGCCGGCTTCGGCGAGGCCGTCGACCACCTTGAATCTATCGAGCGGCCGCGCCTTCCGTCCATCGAGATCGAGCGCGTGCGGGCGCTGAACCACCTGCCGGTGCCGCTGACGGCGAGTGCCGAGCTCGACGATATCTTTCCCGACGCCCGCGCCGACGACCTGCCGACCGACCATCGCAGCCTGCTCGCCGGCAGTCGCGCATGGCTGCCGTATGCAGTCGATGACTTCTTCGCCAACGGCGGCGAGCGGTTGTGGATCGTACGGGTGCCGGCTGCAGACGGCCGGGCCGGTTTCCTACCCCAGACCGCTGCCGGACTTGCCGCCGCGCTCGCGATCCCGCGCGCGCTCGACCCCGGCGCCGCGACGCGGTGTGATGAGCTCGGGTCGGTCGCGATGCTCGACCTGACGCGCCCTCTGGAACTGCGCGGGCTGGCCACGCTGCTGCCGATCCCACAGGTCGCGCTGATCGGTGCCCCGGACCTCGAACGACTGCTGATCCCAGCGCGGCTGCCGGACATCGAGCGGGTACGAATCGAGAACCCGCCACCGCGCTTCGAACCCTGTGGCGCAGCACTCGGCGACGACCACCGCGAGCGTCGCCACGGCACCGAGATACCGGCCCGCGTGGCCAGACTGCCGGACGCCAACGAGCCCGCATGTTCGCTCACGATCATCCGGCGCATCGCCGCGACCCTGGCGACCTGGCGGCCCGACTGCCAATACATCCACAGCCTCCCGCTAGCCGGCCACGCCGCCGCCGACCTCCCGACGCCGCAGCCGGCAGTCACCGCTGCCCTGGCGGCCGAACGCGGCACCCGGCGCGGCGCAGCGCTCAAGCGCGTGCAGTTGCTCTGGCCCTACCTGCGCGGCCCGCGCATCGCGCTGGTCAGTGCGGTCGGCCTGATCACCGGGCGGGCGGCGGCGGTCGCCCGCACCGAAGGCCCCTGGCGTTCCGTGGCCGGGCGGGCGCTGGCCACAGACGCCGCGCCCTGGCCGCCGCCGAGCGCGCGCTTGGTCGAGACGCTGCGAGCATCGCCGGGGGTCGGCGTGCTGGTGCGGCGCGGCGGGCGGGTCGAACTCGAAGACGAGCGCCTGGTGGTGCCGGCGCTGGATGCCGACGATTACCTGCCCGCCTGGGGCACGAGCGGCGACGTGCAGCGCTACGACGGCTACCGGGCCGGGGAGGTGGTGCGTTTCATCGGCTTTCTGCTGCGGCGGCTGCGCGCCCTCGGCGACGCACTGGTCTTTGATATCGACCCGCGCGACCCGCGCCCGCGGCTGCTGCTCGAAGACCTGTGCCGCGGCTTGCACGCCGCCGGCGCACTGCGCGGCGCGCTGCCGGAGGAGGGGTTTCACATTCGCGAGGGCGCGGCGGCCGCCGGCGCGGTCGCCTGGGACATAGAACTGGCGCCGGCCTTCCCGATCGACCGACTGCGGCTCACCTTCGCCAATCGCGATGGCGAATGGCAGGCCGGGCTGTTGCAGGAGCGCATCGGCGCGGGGGTGTTGAATGGCTGAGCAGCGCCTGACGACCGGTGGCCGGCTGCGGGTGGGCGGCGATGTCTGAGCTGTTCATCCCGTTCCGCTTCTTGGTTACGCTGTATTCGGCCGACAAGGCCGGTGGTGCGACCGCCGCCGGGACACCCGAGGCCGGGCGCGGGGAGACCGGCGACGTCCTCTGCGGCGGACAGTTCAGCGAGGTCACCGGGCTCGAGGCAACGATGACCCCGAAGACCATCACCGAAGGCGGGCGTAATTGGGGGGCGTTGCAGCGCAGCGGTCCAACCAGCTTCAGCGCGGTCACGCTCAAGCGCGGCCTGACCACCATCAACGACCTCTGGGCCTGGTTCGACGTGACCACGCGCGGGGCGAACTACGGCTATCGGCTGCGCGGCGAGATCACCGTACTCGGCAACCCGCGTGGCGGAGCCGGTAGCGCGCCGGTACCGGTCCTGACCTTCAAGCTCAACAACGTGTTGCCGGTCAAGTTCAAGGGGCCGGACCTGTCGGCGACGGCCAATCAGGTCGCGATCGAGGAACTGCAATTGGTCCATGAGGGCCTCGAACTGGTCCGTCCTGGGGGCTGACATGACAGAACCGACCCGCGCGCGACTGTTTCCGGTCGAGGGGCCGGCCGACCGGGGCGACCCGGCCACCGCGATCGACGTGCAATTCAATCCGATGACACTGAAGGTTACGCTCGCAAATACGTTGAAGGCGAGTGAAAACTCCGACAACGGCAGCGCCGCGCAGTTCGTGGACAAGAGCACGTCGAGCCTGACCGTAGAGCTGCTGTTCGACACCAGCATCGAGGACACTGACGTGCGCCTGAAGACCAAGGCGATCGCCGAGGCATTCATGAAGCCGGTGGAATCCGGCGACCAGCAACTCGCGCCGAAGCGCTGCCTCATGCAGTGGGGGGCGTTCGAGTTCGTCGGCATGATGGCGAGCTACGACGAGACACTGGACTTCTTCTCGCCCGAGGGTACCCCGCTGCGCGCGACGCTGGCGATCAAGCTGAACGAGGACCGCTATCAGTTCCGCCAGTCGTCGGCACGCAAGTCCGCCCGCGAGACACCAACCTTCGGCGGGGCCGGTGCCGGCAATGCCGCGACCGCGAACAAAGAGGCAGGCCGCGATGAGCGCGCCTGGCGTGACACGGCGCTGTACAACGGCCAGGAGAACCCGCGGCAGACGTCGCCAGCCGGGCTCGCGGTGCCGAACCAGAGTGCCAACGCCGCAGTCACGGCGCAGTCCGGCGTGCGGGTGTCGGGCGGTGCCGGCCTCAAGGCAAACATCGCCGCGCCCGGCTTCAGCTTCGGCGCTTCGGCGACGCTCGGGACCGCGATCCCCGGCGCCTTCTCGCCGGGCGCTGTGTCGCGGGTCGGCCCGCTGACGCCCGACCTGCCCAGCGCACCAACGGGGCTGCCGACCCGCGTGCCCCCGCCGCCGCAGGGGGCGGGCGTCGTCATCCAGGCCGCGCGCGCGCGCGCCGCCGACAACGTGGGGTTCGACTGATGCCAGTGCTGATCGACGAGTTCGAACTGACGCTGATCGACGACGACGCCGGCATCGATGGGCCGGACGCTGCGACCGGTGTGGGGCCAGGCTGGTCTCCGAGCCCGGCACTGGCGCCACTCGACGGCGAGGAGGTCGCGCTCGCCGCAACCCTTGATCTGCTCCGCGAGCGCCGCGCGCGGCTGCTGGTGGACTGAGCCGATGGACGCCGCCTACGTCAGCGCCCGGCCCCGGCTCGCAATCGACGGGGAGACACGCGCCGATCTCGGCTCGGCGCTGCGCGCGCTGACGGTCAACCGCCCGGCGCACGGCATGGCCCACGCGGAGCTGCACTTGGTGTTCTGGGGCGCGGCCGACGACGACCCGGGGCCGAGCTATCGGTTTCTCGATGTGGCGCCCGGCGCGGCGCTCATGGTCGCGTTCGGGCAGGACACGCCGGTGGAGGTGTTCAGCGGCGAGGTGACCGCGATTGAGGAGCGCTACGGCGGCGGCGCGCCACGGTTGGTGCTGCTGGCGCAGGACCGCCTGCACCGGCTCGCCCGGCAGCGGCGCAGCCGCACCTTCGACGACCAGAGTCTTGACGCAGTGATCAGCGCGATCGCGGCCGACGCCGGGCTTGGCGCCGACGCGAACGTCTCCGCCGTCAGTGCCACCTGGCACCAGTTGAACGAGAGCGACCTGGGGTTCCTGCTCCGGTTGCTCGCGCCATTCGGCGCGGCGCTACGCCTCGACGGCGAGTCCCTGCGGGCCCGCGCCGAGGCGCCGGACCCGGAGCCGATCGCGCTCGACACCAACGACAACGCGCTCGACGTGCGGCTGATCGCGGACCTCGCCCGCCAGCCCGGCGAGGTCCGCGTCAGCGGTTTCGACCCGGCCGTCGATGAGGATCTCCAAGCCAGCGCGACGACCGGGACCTCCCCCGGCAGCGGGCAGAGCGCGGCCGACGTGCTCGGCGGCCTCGGCTGGCCGGCGCTGGAGCCGCTCGCGCGTCCATTCCCGTGGCGCCAGGGCCTCGCCGACGGCTTCGCGCAGGGTCAGTTCGACCGACGCGCGCACGGCTTCGTCGCCGGTGCCATCCGTTGTGTCGGCGACCCGGCGCTGGCACCGGGGCGCGAGGTGGAGCTGACCGGCGTCACGCCGCGCCTCGCCGGGCGCTATCGCGTGGTGCATTGCGCGCACCGCTTCGACGCCGCCGACGGCTACCGCAGCCACCTGCGCGTCGAGCGCGCCGACCTCGGGGGGGCGACATGAGCGCGGCCGGTTCCCACGCGCCGGGCGAGTTGAATGCGCTGCACCTCGCGCGCGTTGTCGACAACGCCGACCCGGATGGGCGCGGGCGCGTGCAGGTGATGCTGCTTGCCCTCGGTGTGGAGGTCTGGGCCGGGGTGGTCACCGCCTCCGCGGGCAGCGGCTACGGCGTCGCCTGCCTACCGCGGATCGAGGAGATCGTCGTCGTCGCCTTCGTCGCCCCCGAACTGCCGCTGGTGCTTGGCAGCATCTGGCGCGGGGCCGGCTCGACGCCGGCCGAAGCCGATCCGGTCGAGGACGTTTATCTCCTGCGCACCCCGGCCGGACTGCTCGTCGAACTCGACGACGGCGACGGCCCGAGCCTCACGCTGAGCACGCCGACCGGCTACAGCGTCGTTATCACCGACGGCGATGGCGGCGAGATCGCAATCACTCGCGGCGGCCAGAGCGTGCGGCTAACGCCGGCGGAGATCAGCATCCAGTCCAGCGGGCCCATCAGCATCCAGGCCAGCGGCAGCATCGATGTGCAGGCCGCGGCGGTGAACGTCAGCGCTGGCATGGTCAAGGTTGATGCCGGTATGTCGAAGTTCAGCGGCGTAGTCCAGGCCGACACGGTAATCGCCAACGCCATCGTCGGTGCCTCCTACACGCCGGGCGCCGGCAACATCTGGTAGCCGCAGATGCCCGCCCGCCCCATCCCGGCCCCCGCCCGCGCTGACCACACTGTGGCCTTCAGCGCGCCGTTCTACGCTGCCGGCGACCGCAGGGACAACGGTGGGCTCTGCCTGCACCGGTACTTGGACGCCGAGTTCATCCCGCGCTTCCTGTCTGACCTCCGCTCCGGGCGGCTGGCGGACCCGACCACCGAGTCCTGGTGGCAGACGGACCGGTTCAGCCAGCACGGGCGCGAACTGGTGCTGCGGCTACCGGTGCATCGGGCCTTTTATCTGGTTGCCTGTGAGCTGGTCTGCGACCGCCCGACGCGCCCCGCACTCGACCCAGCGCGCATCCGCTCGGCCGGGTTCGTGATCCGCACGCGGACAGGCAACGGGCGTTGGCTGATCGAGTCCGGCGAGCCGCTCGGATGGCAGACCGCCGCGGCGCCGACCGACTCCGGCGCCGATGCTGAGCTCGCGCCCGATCCCGATCCGCGGCGGCGGATCGCGGCGCGGCGGTCCGCCGCTGGCCGATCAGTGGCTGGCACCAGCACTGCAGCGGGTGGCGCCTACACCGGCGAGGAGACCCATCCGCTGCACCCGGTGCTGGTCGTCGACGCTGACGGCAAACCGCACACGATCCTCTACGGCTTCCTTCCGCTCGGCGGGCAGTCGCTCTCCCGCGGCAATCCGTTCACGGCCGCCGACGAAGCGGTCGCGGTGGCCGCGGACCGTGACCTGTTGACCTGGCCATTCGGTCATCGCGGTCGCGCGGACCTGACCTGGCGGGCAGGCGACGCGACACTGGTCGATGACGGCCGCCCGAACGGGGCCTGCTTTGAGCTCTTGGAACTGCTTGTGAACCGCTATCACGTGGCAGAGTCGGCAGCCGGCAGCGCCGACCCGTTCAACGACGACCTCGCCGCCGCCGCGGCGCGGCTACAGTTCGTCGAACAGATACCAGGGCCCTCCGGGGGGGCGTCGCAGCGGACGCCCCGCTTCACGCTGCTCGCCTACCTGACCGACTGCTTCGCGGCCGGGCCGGACAACCCGCTCGCCGCCTGGCTGGCCGCGCAGCGTACCGCGATCGACGCGGCGGGTGGACCGCCGGGCACGGCACCGTCCGGCCGTCTGCCGCGCCGACCGGTGGACACCGCCGGTGAGCTGGTCAATTACACACTCTCGATCACCCGCGCCGAGGCCGAGGAATGGCGCCTATTGCTCGGTCAGCGCCTGCTCGATCAGGTGCGCCGTACCGGGGCGGAGCTGCCGCTGCCAAAGTTCCGGCAGGAGTCCGATGCCCTGTACCAGGTGATCCCGTTCGTGCGAGCCCTTGACGACGCCGGCTGCGAGCGCCTGACCTGGGCCGGGCCAGCGGTGCGCAGCACGGCGTTTCGCGTCGCCGCGCCGTTCGACCCCGACGCGAGCCGCCCGACGCTGATCCAGATGCCCGGTCTCGCCGACCTCAAGCGCGGTCTCGCCAAGGGCGCGGCGATGCTGGTGCCACCGGATACCGCGCGGATGCTTGCTGCGTTGAACATCGACAAGGGAGCCGCCCCAGGAGTGGCTACGGCCCCACCGCCGCCGGGCGCCGGCCTTGGGGTGCAGATGATCTGCTCATTCAGCCTTCCGATCATTACGCTGGTCGCGATGATCCTGCTGATGATCATGGTGACGATCCTGAACCTGCTGTTCTTCTGGCTTCCTTGGGTGAAGATCTGCCTGCCGTTTCCGAAGCTGAAGTGAATGCAAGTCCAGACTATCGAAATCGATTTTGCCGACGCGAGGCCAACCCGAGGTAACGACCATGACGAGTGTGGTGCCGTTGGTGCAGAGCTGGCCGCTCGACGGGATCGACGCCGGCGGGCGGCTGCGCTGGGCCAATGAGGACGCGAGCGTGCGCGAGGTGATGCTGAATATCCTGCTGACCCGCCCCGGCGAGCGGCTGATGCGCCCGCAATTCGGCGCCGGGCTGCTGGATTTCATTCACCAGCCGAACAATCAGACCACCCGCGCGCTAATCGCCAATCTGGTGAAGAAGGCGATCGGCGAATGGGAGACGCGCGTCGTCGTGCTCGGCGTCGAGGTGTTGCCCGAACCGGCCGACCCGGCCGAGGTACATATCGAGGTGCAATACCGACTGCGCCACGCGCCGGTACAGCGCAGCCTCGGGCTCAGCCTGACGCTGGGCGCCGCCGCGCGCTGACCGCCAACCCCTGCCCGGAGCGATCACGATGCCCTTACCGGTCCCGAGCCTGGACGACCGCCGCTTCGACGACCTCGTCACCGAGGCCGAGGCGCGGGTCCGTGCGCACCTGCCGGAGCTGACGCAGGTCGCCCCCGGCGACCCGGTGCATGCGCTGGTTGATCTGCTCGCGTGGCTGACCGAGACCATTCTTTACCGCGCCAATCTGATCCCGGAACGCCAGCGCCGGGTACTGCTGAACCTGCTGCACGTGCCGCTGCGCGCGGCGCGCCCGGCGCGCGGCCTGGTCTGCATCGA
>Ga0209254_10003733_pt1 | contig 13880 bp, 6 predicted proteins | sample FrelakmetDIP11DI_FD_187148 | JGI IMG/M metagenome (GOLD analysis project Ga0209254, IMG submission 187148) | Freshwater lake sediment microbial communities from the University of Notre Dame, USA, for methane emissions studies - DIP11 DI (SPAdes)... | ecosystem: Environmental > Aquatic >...
GGGCCGGCCGCCGGGGCACGACCATCATCGATCGATCGACGGCGTACCCGCTCTTCGGGTACCGGCTGGGCCGCGCGGCGGCGGCGATGGCCGCCACCGGTGCACTCGACGTGGTGTACGGACTCGGCGCGAGCACGCTCGGCTATGCCGTCGCTCGCCGGCGCGCACCGGAGGAGACCGTGCCGCTGGTGTTGAACCCGCAGGGGCTCGAAGAGTTCGGCGGCAGCGACGGATCGTACGGCGGCCGCCCGTCGAAGCGGCTGGGCTACGAGCCGCTGCGCCGCGCGGTGCGCTACTGCGCGGGCGCCGCCGATCGCGTCATCGCCACCGACCGCGCGCTCGAGCCGATGATCGCGCGCACGCTCGGCATCCGCGCGGACCGGATGCGGCTGGTGCCGAATGCGGTCGACCTGCGCGTCCTGGACGGGCTTGCCTCGCCGCCCGACGGCGCCCGGCTTCGCGAGCGCAGCGGCATCGGCGCCCGCGAGATCGTCTTCCTGAGCGTGGCGAGACTGGAGCGCAACAAGGGGCTGCACGTGCTGGCCGATGCCCTCGGGTCGCTGAAGGACCTCGCCTGGCGATGGGTCGTGGTCGGCGACGGGCCGTTCAGGCGCGCGCTGGAGGCACGCATCGCCGGGAACGGCCTGCAGGGCAGGGTGCTCATGGCCGGACGCCTCCAGGACGCGTCGCTGCACGCGTGGTACGAGGCGGCGTCGCTGTTCGTACACCCGACTCAGTACGAAGGCAGTTCGATTGTCACGCTCGAGGCGATGTCTCACCGGCGGCCCGTTGTCGCCACGACCGCCGGCGGACTGCCCGACAAGGTCCGCGACGGCGAAACGGGATGGCTCGTGCCTCCCGGGGAGGCGCCGGCGCTCGCGCGTGCGTTGCGGACGGCCATCGGCGCCAGGCCGGAGTTCGCTACAATGGGCGCCGCCGGCCGGGCGCTGGTCGAGGCGGAGTTTTCGTGGGACCGATCGGCCGATCGCATGCTGGCCGTCTTCGAGGAGCTGCGCACCGGGAGGGGACGCGCGTGACCGACAGTGTGGGACTGGACACGTCTGATGGCCGGCCGTTCGCGGCGGCGCTGGCGGTCGTGATGGCCGCGGGGTTCCTGCTGCGCGTCTGGAACCTCGGGAGCGGGATTCCCTTCGCGGTCGGCATCGACGAGCCCGCGATCATGACGACCGTCGTGCGCATCCTGAAGTCGGGCAGCTTCAACCCCCACTTCTTCGAATACCCGACCGGGTACATCTACGTGCAGGTCGGTACGGCCATCGTGAACTTCCTCGTCGGGGCGATGCGGCACTCCTGGAAGGCCGTGGAGCAGGTCGGCCCCTCGGACTTCTACCTGTGGGGCCGCTTCGTCACGGCCGCGATCGGCACGGCGACGATCGCCCTCGTGTACCGGGCCGGGCTCAGGTGGGGGCCGCGCGCGGGCCTGGCCGCGGCCGCGGTGCTCGCCGTGATGCCCATGCACGTCCGCGAGTCGCACTTCGTGCTCACGGACGTGCCGATGACCTTCGCCGTGACGCTCACCCTGGTGCTCTCGCTGCGGGCCGCCGAGCGTCCCTCGCTCGGCGCGTGGCTCGCGGCCGGCGCCGCGGCCGGCCTGGCGGCGGGCATCAAGTACAACGGCCTGATGGCCTTCTCGATGCCGCTCCTCGCGGCGCTCGCCACTCGACGCGCCCGCCTGCCACGTGCCGCGGCCCTCTTCGCAGCGGGCGCGGCCTGCGTCGGGGCGTTCTTCGTGACGACGCCCTTCGCGCTCATCGACCTGCCGGCGTTCCTGAACGGCTTCGGCACGCAGGCGGCCGCGTTCACGCCCAGGCCGCGATCCTCCGAGGCCAGCTGGATGATCTACGCGAAGCACTTGAGGCAGGCGTTCGGCTGGCCGGCGGCTCTGCTTGGCGCCGGCGGCATGCTGCTCGCCGCGTACCGGACCTTCGCGGGCCCCGATCGCGTGAAGTGGGCGCTGCTCCTCGTGTTCCCGGCCGTGTATTTCTACCTGATCAACGGCTGGGGTTTCATGTTCGCGCGCTATGCCCTGCCGACGGTGCCCTTCATCGCCCTCTGGGCGGCGATCGCCGGCGTCTGGCTCGCCGACCGCCTGTCCGTCGTGCCGATGCCCGCTCCCGGACGCAGGGCCGCGATGGCCGTCGCGCTCCTCCTGCTCGTCGTCCCGGGCGCATTGGGCTCACTCGCGTTCGTGCGCGCCCACGGCACCGAGACGACGCAGGCGCTCGCCTGGGCGTGGATGAAGAAGTCGATCTGGCCCGGCTCTTCGATTCTCTCGGAAGCCCGTGGGCTCGATCTTCCGGCCGAGCGGTACAGAGCCGAGGCGGTGTCGTCGGTGGCGGAGCGGGATGCGGGGACGATCGTGGCCTCCGGTGTCGAGTGGATCGTGCTCTCGTCGGATGCGTGGGGCGGGCGCCCGACGCGTCAGGGTGAGGCGGCGTCAGCGGCCGTGCCGGAGGTCTACGCGCCGATCCTGGCGCGCGCCCGGCCGGCCACGGTGATCGCGCCGTCGGCCGATCATCCCGGCCCGGTGATTCACATCCTGCGTGTCGCGGACCGATAGACTTCGCGGATGTCGGCGCGCCGGCGGAGCCGGTCCATCCACGCCGAGACCGCCTGCGCTCGTCGATCCCGCTGCACGGCGGCGGTGATCTCAGCGAGAGCGTCCTCGAAGGCCAGCTGCCGGCCGTCCCGCACGAACCGGTCCGAATGCCGCGCATAGTACTCGCGCATTTCCTCGTCGGAAGGCGGCACCGCCGAATCGAAACGGTCCTCGACGTACTTCCGGACCATCAGCGCCTCGCGGACCAGGCGCCTCACGCCTGCGTCATCGAGCCCCAGCCCTTCCAGGGTGCGGCGGTACTCGTCGTCTGACGAAAATCGCTGCCTCGCCTGACCGACGGCCCGATCGATGGCGGCCGGGTCGACATCGACGCGCCCGCCCCGCCCCGCCTCGTCGAGCACGAGCCGCCGGTCGATGAGCCACCGCATGGCCGCCTCGACAGGGTCGGCGGCCTTCCCGGCGTCGAACAGCCCGAGGGACAACGCCGCCCGGGCGTCGGACATCAGGACGACCGTCCCCGAGACGACAGCCAGCACGCGGTCGATGACCTGCGCATGGAGCACCGGCATGCCCACCGACACGACCAGCGCCACCAGCGCGATCGCGAACGCGCGCACACGGCGCGCAGCGGAAGACCGTCTATTGCCGGCCCTTCGACACCTGATCATCTTCTTACTTCTTACTTCTTACTTCTTACTTCTTGCTTCTTGCTTCTTGCTTCTTGCTTCTTGCTTCTTGCTTCTGACTTCTGACTTCTTGCTTCTGTCTTCTTCCCTAGAACGCCTGCCCGATACTGATGTGGTACGCGAACCGGCTTTCGCGCACAGGCCCGTAGGCCCGAAGCGTGCCGAGCTTGAACCCGAAGTCGAAACGGAAAGGGCCGACCGGCGAATTGTAGCGGAGGCCGAAGCCGGCCCCGCCGCGGAGGTCTCCGAGCGACACGTTGTTCACGGTCGCGAACACGTTGCCGGTGTCGAGGAACCCGACGAGCCCGAGATCCTTCCACAGCGCCAGGCGGACCTCGCCGTTCAGGATAATCTCCGCGTGGCCGCCAATCGGCGTGCCGTCGCGGTCGAAGGTGTCGGGCTCGCCGAGCCGATCGAGATCGAATCCCCGCACCGTCGTGTCGCCGCCGGCGAAGTAGCGCTCGCTCGCCGGGAGGTCTCGGACCGTGGCGGTCAACTGCGTCCCGTCCGGGCCGAGAATCGGGTTGCCATCGGCGGTGGTGAGCGCCACGTCGCGCGGGAACCCGGTGCCAAGTCCCAGGCGCGCGCCGGCGGCAAGGACGATGCGCGGACTCGACGGCAGTTGCCGATAGAAGAACGCCTGCAGGAACGTCTTGGCGAAGCCGACCTCCGAACCAAGCGCCGAAAGCGCCAGCTCTCCGTTCAGTCCGACCAGCGTGCCCCGTTTCGGGTTGAAGGCGTCGTCGCGAGTGCTGCGGACCGCGCTCGCCGACACCGATCCGATGCGAACCCGCGGGTAGAGGCGGTCAATCAGAGGCTTGTCGATGGGGTTGATGCGATCCTCGAAGATGTCGTTGCGCTGGATGCCGTATTCGCCCTGGAAGCTCCACGTGTCGCCCAGGCGCTGGGAGAGGTTCACGCGCGCGGTTTCGGAGCGGAAACTGAAGCTCGTGCGGCTCCCCTGCTCGAACCCCACGGCCACCTGCAGGTCGGCGGCCGTTCCGGCGAACTTCGGCTCGCGGTACGCGCCAATGACCCGGTACTCGACCGTCGTCGAGGACGACGTGGTTTCCTCTCCCGTCGGCGCCACCTCCGTGTAGGAGCGGCGCCGGAGGCTGATGCGGCTGAACAGGTTGATCGACCGGTTCTTGCCCCAGAGATTCCGGCGGCCGATCTCGAAGAACCCGCGCGGGGCGAATTCGACGGTTTCGACGTCCTGGAACTCCACGCCGCCGCCGAAGCCGATTGTCGTGGCCGGCGACTCCTCCACCGTCACGAGGACGTCACGCCGGTCGTCGGCCTCGTGCTGCAGCTCGGAGATTGTGACGCGGCGGAACACGCCCAGGGCGGCCAGCCTGCGCTGGCTCTCCTCGATCGCCGCGAGGCCGAGAGGCTCGCCCGGCCTGAGCTGCACCTCGCGCCGGATCGTCGCTTCGCCGACCCGCTCGTTGCCCACGACGAGAATGTGGTCCACCAGCACCTGGGGCCCCTCGTCGATCACGAACTGGACGCGCGCGCCCGTTCGGTCGTCCGACACACTGACGGAGGTGTCGACGCGCGCGAGCCGGTAGCCCAGGTTGAGGTACCGGACCAGGATGCGATCGCGGTCGGCCTCCACACCCCGATCGAACAGCGGCTCGCCGGATCGGGTGGCCAGTCCTGTCTCCAGGTCGGAGCGCGACAGCGCGCGGTTGCCTGCCATGTCCACGGCCGTGACGATGGTGCGCGGGCCTTCGGCGACGCGCAGGATCACGACGATCGGGGCCTCGCGTGAGGTCCGCGCGCCCGGGACGGGCTCGACCGCCGGACGGATGGACGCCTCGCCGAACCCGCGGCGCCGGTACTCGGCGAGCAGGGTGCGCACATCGGCGTCGAGACGTGCCTGCACGAACGGCTGGCCCTCGACCAGCTTCATCAGTGCCGCGAGTTCGGCGGGCTTCACCTCGGTCGCCCCCTCGAACCGCACGCCCGCCACGCGGTAGAGAGGCCCGTACTTGACGGTGTAGGCGATTCGAAGCTGGTCGCCGTCCACGAGCCGGTCGTATGACGCGTCGGCGTCCCGGTAACCCTGCGCCCGCAGGGATTCCTCGATGCGCGCCTCCGAGTCCTCCAGCAGGTCTTCGTCCACCGAGCCTTCGCGCGCCACAGGCACGAGCTCGGCGAGCTGCTTCGCGGTGAGGGCGTTGTCACGGACCGACACGGTCACCTTCGGGCCGCGGACAAACGTGATCGTCACGTCCACCGCGTCGCCCGTCTCCGACTCCTCGACGGCGGGATCGGCCCTGGCCTCGTAGTAGCCTCGCGCCCGCCAGCGCTCGACGGCATCATCGAGTCGGCGGCGCAGGCCCGCGCGATCGAGGAACGAGCCCTTGCGGAGCGGCACCCGCGCCTCCATATCCAGGGCGTCTTCCGGATCATCGGCCCGGTACGACACCGTCCGCACCAGGGCCCTGGCGCCGGACAGCACGCGAAACTCGAGGTCGCCGTCCGCCGGGGACGCTTCTCTCTCTGGACGCTCGACCTTCGCGCGAAGGAACCCATTGTCGGCCAGCAGTTCCTCCAGCGCCCTGGCGATGTCGGCCGCCCGGGAGTGCGGCGGGGAGGGGCCGAAGCGCTCGGCGACGAACCCGCGCAGGGTGTCCTCGGGCAGGCCCAGCTCGCCGGTGAACACGATCTGCCGCGACTGGCGGAGCGGCACCAGATCGAACGCCACCCGCACGCGCTCACCGTCCTCGAACGCGGAGGCCTGCACATCGATGAAGCGGCCCATCCCCATGAGATGGACGATGGTCTCGCGAACGGCCGCCATCCCGAGCGGCTGGCCGGGCTGGATCTCGACGAGGCCCTCGAGCCGGGCGTCCCGCACCATCTGTCCGGCCGACCACAGCTGCGCCTCGCTCACCACGCGGCCGATCAGGTGGTCCGGCACCTGTCCGAGGGCCGGGGGCGCGCCGAACGCCAGGACGGCCATCGCGACGATCGCGAGACGGCGCAGGGGGAAGGGCGTCATTTGAACACGTACCGCACGCGGACATCCAGCGCGTAGGTCCGGTCTTCGTTCTGGGTCAGGATCCAGGAGAGCCGGTCGCTCTGATCGTATTCGAGCAGGATGACCTGGTCCTGCGCGGCCGACGTCAGGCTGCGCGAGTAGGTGAGATAGATGCGATCGGAAATCCGTTTGCCGATCGTGATCCGGGCGCCGGGCGAAAAGCGCGCGGTCTGCTGGTTGGGGTCGACGAAGAACGGGGTGATCTGCACCGAGTCGAGGCCGAAGGTCTGCTCGACGACTTTCTGCACGTTGCTCGAGATCGGGCTGGCCAGCAGGCGCGCCGAGCTGGACACGAGCAGGTTCTGCTCGGCGCTGTTCGGCGACCTGAGGGCGCGCAGTTCGGCGTCCTCCGTCGAGCGCACGTCGCCGAGCAGCAGCGAGAGGATCTCGACCTCGGGCAGCGGCGGGTCCGAGAGCAGCTCCCACTCGAACTTCGCCGCCGTGCCGGTCACACGTAGCGTGATCTGGTGGGTCTGCCCGGGAGCGCGAACGCGCGTCTCCGCCTCCACGTCGAAGAACGGCTCGATCTTCAGCGGGTTCGAAAAATCGACGGTTCCGCGCGAGACCAGGTACCTCCGCCCTTCGAACCACACCTCGCCGCGGTCCACTTCGGCACGCCCCTCGAGCACGGGCTTGTCGTAGGTGCCCCGCAGGCGCAGGTCGGCGCTGGCCGTCAGGCGCGCGAGTTTGTTGTCGATCTGGAGCGTCGAGGGAGCGGTCAGCCTGACGTCGAAACGAAGCGGGAACGAGGCGGCGGTGGCCGCAGGCGCCGCGGCCGGCGCCCCGGCGGCGGCGCTGCCCGCCAGCTCGACCAGGCCCGCGCCGATGTCCACCGTACGCCGCAGTTCGCTGCGCCGCACGAGCACCGTGCCGCCCAGCGTCGGATTGTCGAGGCTGCCGCGCAGGTTGAGATCGGCGTCGACGACCGACCGGAAGCCGGCGGGATACCGCAGCTCCATGCCTTCGCCGCTGAAGGTGAGATCGAGCAGCGATGGTTGCAGGCCCGCGAGGCCGATCCGCCCGCCGAACCGCACGTCCCCGCGGCCGATGGTCGCCGCGACGTCGTCGAACCGCACGCTGGACCCGGTGAAGGTGACGCGGCCGTTGATCGCGTCGATGGCATGCGGCAGCCACATGTGGCGCAGCCGGCCGCCCTCGACGACCGCGCTGCCGCTCAGCTCGGGCTTCTCCATCGTGCCGGTAAAGTCGGCGGTGATTTGCGCCTTCCCGCTCCCCCGGATGTCTCTCAGAAACGCCTGGAGGATGCCCAGGTTCGCCGAGCCTTCGGCCCTCATGCCCAGGACGCCCTGGACCACGTCGACGTTCCCGGCCACGGAGAGCTCGGTGTCCTCGCCGCCGAGCTTCAGGCGGCCGATCCGCATCACGCCCTGCTCGAGGGAGGCCTCGATCTGGCCCTCGTTGCGCAGGTGGTAGTCGAACAGCGTCAGATCCAGGCGATCCACCAGCATCCGGGCCACGATGTTCTCGCGGCTGGCCAGCGCGCCGCTGATGCGCAGCGTGCCCGAGGCCACTGCCGTGGCGAACGGGGACAGCCCGGGTGCGAGCATCCGCGCGTACGGATCAATCGACGTGTCCCGGATGACGAGCGTGACATCGCCGGGGTAGCTGCCGAGCAGCGTCACCTTGCCCGCGGCGGACACCTGCAACCGGCTCGACCCGACGTCGAACGAGAAGTTCATGTCGTCGTTGCGCAGCTCGAGCACGCCTCTCCCGACGTCGCCGATCCCCTCGTCTTTGACGAACAGGTCGCGCACCCGGAAATAGACGTCGTACGTGGGCTCGAGGAAGGCTCCGCTGCCGGAGGCCTCGAACTCGAGGCTCCCGGTGAGGGGCGCCGCCGGGAACGCCAGCATGTCGATCGACTCGACGGGAATCTGCCGCGCGTCCACGTTGAAGGAGTAGAACCCCGCCCACTCGACGTGCGCCACGCCCCGCACGACGCCGGTGCTGCCCTTGCGGATGTCGATGGCGTCGAGCCACACCCCGGGCCCCACAAACCGCAGCGAAGCCGACGCGCTGGTCAGCGTCTCGCCGTAGGCGATCATCGGCGCCACCCCGACACGGCCGAACCCGTGCGGCTCGAGGAACTTCCCGTACAGATGGAACTCTCCCGACAGGTTTCCATCGAAGGGGTACTCGTCGAGGATGAAGGCGTGGCGGAGGTCCTTCAGGGTCCACTCGTCGATCGTGACGACGGCGTTGATCTCCTCGCCCCCGTCTTTGCGCGGGAACCCGAGCGAGAAGCGCCCGTTCGCGCGCAGCGTGCCGGTGCCCTTGCGGGCCACGCCGTCGGTCACGTCGACGTACCCGTTCTCGACGACGATGCGGGCGTCGCCGCGGCCCCAGTCCACGTCCCACGCGCGCATGCGCGAGGCGGCGAAGGTGCCCTCGATGCGAGGCGCCCGGAACGCGTTCAGCAGCACACCGTCGAAGGTGCCGGCCCCGCCCATCTCCACCGCTCGGGTCGGCGAGCCGAACGCGGTGATGATCCCCGCCAGCAGCCGGTCGCTCTCCTGCCACTCGGCGCTGGTGACATGGAAGGGGATGACCGACCGTTCGCCGTAGGCCGTGCGCCCCTGGAACTCGACAAACGTCGTCTCGGTCGCGATCCGGCTCGGCGCGAGATCGACCCACTCGGGCCCGAACTGGTAGTTGAGCGTGCCGCCGATGGGCACCGCGCCCAGTGGCGGGAACGGATCGCCGAAGACGTGGGCGTACGACGCGGACCGCAGGGCGGGCCCGGCCGCCCGGCCCTGCAGCGTCACGCCCGGCGGCGGCGCGGCCGTCACGGTGCCGTGCCCGTGATGCTCGTCCCAGTGCCCCAGACGCCACTCGAGCAGGTTGTGCCCGCTCATGGTGCCGGCTAGCCGCAGTCCCTGCATGTTCATCGCGTCGGTGAAGGCACGCAGGTTGACGTCGGCGTACGTCGCGTCGAAGCGGACCGCGGTGGGCATGTCCCTGCCGAATATCGACATCGTGTACGTAAACTGCATGGCCCCGCCGTACAACTGAGACGTGGCGTCGGTCACCTCGACCCGGTCCGGAGTCCAGCGCACGTGGCCTTCGAGCTCGGGGAACCGGAGCCAGTCCAGCTGCGCCTCCTCGCTGCGGAAGCGGCCGGTCAACTCCCGGCCGCCCTTGAAGTAGTGGAAGCGGCCCTTGAAGACGGCTTCGCCCGACAGCGTGAAGGTGTACGGCGCCCACCAGATGCCGCGCTGCGTGGCGAGATCGATCACCGAGTCGATCTCGTAGGTCTGCTCGGGCCACCGCGCGATGTCGACCACGCCCGTCATGGTCGACTTCGCGCCGTCGCTGTCGAGCTCGATGCGGTCGAGCAGCACCTTGCCGCCGTCGATCCGGAACCACGTCCGCAGGTCGGCGGCCATCGGCGTGTACGACTGCACCGTCACCGTGCCGCCGGACGAGGTCGAGAAGCCCCGATAGCCGACCAGCTTCAGGACCGTGACGTCCAGGTTGCGCACGACGGTGCCCCACGGCGTGCCGTGGTCCTGGAACACGAACTCCCCCCGCCGCGTCCGGACGTAGGCCACCGAGACCGTGATCGGGCTCTTGCCTCCGGCCTGCTGTTCGCGCTTGAACCTGGGGAAGGTGTGGCGGCCGCCGGCGAACGTCTCCACCGTCATCCGCCAGTCGGACATCTCGACGCTCACGATGTTGAGTTCGCCCCGGACAAGCGACCACAGCGGCACGTTGACGACGATCTCACGCGCCTGCAGGAACGGGGCGTCCTCAGGCGTCGGGCCGCCAATCGTGAGGTCGCTGACGATGAACCGCCCGTCGAAGACGCGGAGCGAGAGGGCGCCAATGCGGACCGTCCGGTCGAGCCGCCCGCCCAGCGCACGCTCGGCGCTGCGGCGCAGGTCCACGCGGCCGAGGGTGACCGCGGGCACGAGCTCCGCCAGGTCGACCGTGAGCGACATCACGACGCCGGCCGCGAGGATGCCAATGACGATCACGCCCGCCCTGCGGGCGTGTCGCCAACCGGTGCGGGCCCACTCGGCTGCGCTCATGCCCTCGTCACGCTACTCCACCACGACGAGCGGGCGTCCGGCCTCGACCGACGCCCCTTCGGCCACGAGCACCTCGCGCACGCGGCCGTCCTTCGGTGACCGGAGTTCGTTCTCCATCTTCATGGCTTCGACGACGACGAGCCCCTGGCGGGCCTTCACCTCGTCGCCCGCCCGGACAAGCACCTTCACCACCTTACCCGGCATCGGCGCCAGCACCTGCTGCGTGCCCGAGGCCTGGGCGGCGCCCGCGCCGCGGCCGAAGCGGCTGGCCGCGCCCGTCAGCACCCTCACCGACGCGACGCCGGCGGCCATGTGCACGGCGATTTCGCCGGGCAGGCCCGTCGGTGAGAGCCCCACCTCCTGGCTGGATCGGCCGTCGGCCGGGAAGATCAGGGAGAAGGTGGACGCGTCCACGGCGGCGGCGTCGACGAACCGCTCGACGCCGTCGACCACGACGCGGTACAGCCCGTCTTTCCGGTCGATGTCGACCGTCCTGAGACGGCCGTTCACGTCAAGCTGCAGCTGCATCATCTGCTCCGGGCCCCGTCCGGGGGCCCACCGTAGGCCGCGGGTCCTGTCCGGGCCGTTCCCCTCTGTGCTCGGGTGACCTTCGCTCGTCCTCCCTCCGCGCAGAGGGGAAGCGCCCCGGCCACCCACGGCCGACCGTGGGCGGCGCTTCGGCGCTAGCGCAGCCCTTCGGTTCGCGCCGCCCGCTGCCAGCGGCTCTCGGACGAGGCGGGCCCGGGCCGCGGCGACGCCTTCCGCGTGAATGCCTGCAGCGCCGCCGCGGCCGCGGCGATGTCGCCGGCGTGATCCGGCACCTCGAGGAACGGACGCCCGTTCCGCGCGGCGAGCGCCTGGTCGATGTACGTCGTGTCGATGCGGCCGGCCTGGAAATCGGGGTCGGCCAGCAGCCAGCGGAAAAACGGGATGGTCGTCTTGATCCCGCGGACGTCGTACTCGTCAAGCGCCCGCGCCATCCTGGAGATGGCCATGGGCCGGGTCTCGGCCCACGTGGCCAGCTTCGCGATGAGCGGGTCGTAGAAAACCGGCACCACGACGCCCGCCACCGCCCCGCCGTCGTCGCGCCGGATGCCTGGCCCCGCCGGCGCGCGAAGCGCGGTCACCAGGCCCGGCGACGGCAGGAAGTCGCGGTCCGGGTCTTCGGCGTAGATGCGGCACTCGATGGCGTGGCCAACCGGCGTCAGCATGCGTTCCGGGTCGAGATCGAGCCGCTCGCCCCGGGCGATGCGGATCTGCCAGTGCACGAGATCCGTGCCCGTCACCAGTTCCGTGATCGGATGCTCGACCTGGAGCCGCGTGTTCATCTCGAGAAAGAAGAACTCGCCCGACTCGTCGAGCAGGAACTCGATGGTCCCGGCGCTGTAATACCCCACGCGGCTGGCGACAGCAGCGGCGGCGGCGGCCATGCGGCGGCGAAGCTCGGGTGTGATCACCGAAGAGGGCGACTCTTCGACCACCTTCTGGTGGCGGCGCTGGATCGAGCATTCGCGCTCGACAAACGGCACGACCACGCCGTGATGATCGCCGAGGAGCTGGATCTCGATGTGGCGCGGCCGCATGATCCGGCGCTCGACGTAAATGGCCGGGTCGCCGAACGACGAGAGCGCCTCGGAGCGGGCGGCGCGGAGCGCGCCCGGGAGATCCGCCGCCGTTGCGACGGTGCGCATGCCCTTGCCGCCGCCGCCCGCCACGGCCTTGATGAGGATGGGATAGCCCACTTCGCCGGCGATGCGCGCCACCTCGGCGTCGGAGACGTCCGGGCCCAGCGCGTCCCGGGTGCCCGGCACGACGGGCACGCCGGCGGCCATGGCCTCGGCGCGGGCTGCCGTCTTGCTGCCCATCAGGTCGATGGCTTCGGGCGAGGGCCCGATGAAGGTGACGCCGGCGTCGCGGCAGGCACGGGCGAACCCGGCGTTCTCGGCCAGGAACCCGTAGCCGGGATGCACGGCGTCCGCGCCCGACTGCCGCGCCACGTCCATGAGCTTGTCGATGCGCAGATAGCTGTCGCGGGGGGCGTTGTCACCGATGGCGTAGGCCTCGTCGGCATAGCGCACGTGCAGGGCGGTCCGATCGCACTCGGAGTAGACCGCCACGGTGCGCAGGTGCATCTCGCGGCAGGCGCGGATGATGCGGACCGCGATTTCGCCGCGGTTGGCGACGAGGACTTTCGTCAGCGCGTGGGGCATGCCGTCGTCATTGTACCGCTACAGGGGAATGTTGCCGTGCTTCTTCGGCGGGTTCGAGAGGCGCTTGTTCGTGCACGCCTCGAGGGCCGAGATGATCTTCCGCCGCGTTTCGCGCGGCTGGATCACCTCGTCGATGAACCCGCGCGAAGCGGCGATGTAGGGGTTCGCGAACGTCTCGCGGAACTCGGCGGTCTTCTCCGCCCGCCTCGCCGCCGCGTCGGGGGCGCCGTCGAGCTCCCGGCGGTAGAGGATGTTCACGGCGCCTTCGGGCCCCATGACGGCGATCTCGGCCGTGGGCCACGCGTAGTTGAAGTCGGTCCGGATGTGCTTGCTCGCCATGACGTCGTACGCGCCGCCGTAGGCCTTGCGCGTGATGACGGTCACCTTCGGCACCGTCGCCTCGGCGTAGGCATAGAGCAGCTTCGCCCCGTGGCGGATGATCCCGCCGAACTCCTGCACGGTGCCGGGCAGGAACCCCGGCACGTCCTCCAGCGTCACGATCGGGATGTTGAAGGCGTCGCAGAACCGCACGAAGCGCGCGCCCTTCACCGACGCGTCGATGTCGAGGGTGCCGGCCAGGTGGGCCGGCTGGTTGGCGACCATGCCCACCGACCGGCCGCCCATGCGCGCGAACCCCACCACGATGTTCGGCGCGTAATGGCGGTGCACCTCCAGAAAGTACCCGTCGTCGGCGATCGTATGGATGAGGTCGAGCATGTCGTAGGGCTGGTACGGCGAGGCCGGCACGAGTGCGTCAAGTGAGGCATCCTCGCGATCGGCAGGATCCTCGGTGGCCACCCGCGGCGCGTCGTCGAGGTTGTTGCCGGGCAGGAAGCCCAGCAGTTCGCGGATGAGGGCGAGGCACTCCCGATCGTTCTCGGCCGCGAAGTGCGCCACGCCGCTCCGCTGGTTGTGCGTCATCGCGCCGCCGAGGTCCTCCTTGGTCACGTCCTCATGGGTCACCGTCTTGATGACGTCAGGCCCGGTGACGAACATGTAGCTGGTGCCCTTCACCATGATGTTGAAGTCGGTGATCGCCGGCGAGTAGACCGCGCCGCCGGCGCAGGGGCCCATGATGGCCGAGATCTGCGGCACCACGCCCGAGGCCAGCGTGTTGCGCAGGAAGATGTCGGCGTAGCCGCCCAGCGACATGACGCCTTCCTGGATGCGCGCGCCGCCCGAGTCGTTCAGGCCCACGATGGGCGCGCCCATCCTCATCGCCAGGTCCATCACCTTGCAGATCTTGGCGGCGTTGGTCTCCGAGAGCGAACCGCCGAACACCGTGAAGTCCTGCGCGAACGC
>Ga0209254_10003734_pt1 | contig 13880 bp, 13 predicted proteins | sample FrelakmetDIP11DI_FD_187148 | JGI IMG/M metagenome (GOLD analysis project Ga0209254, IMG submission 187148) | Freshwater lake sediment microbial communities from the University of Notre Dame, USA, for methane emissions studies - DIP11 DI (SPAdes)... | ecosystem: Environmental > Aquatic >...
GGCTACTGGCTACTGGCTACTGGCTACTGGCTACTGGCTACTGGCTACTGGCTACTGGCTACTGGCTACTGGCTACTGGCTACTGGCTACTGGCTACTTTTATTTCATCAGCGCTAACACATCCGGATCACCATCAAGGTGGCTCATCTGGTGTAATACCCAGGGATAACGTACTGCTACATTCCTGGATAGTGGCTTTATTGAGTATAGTTTGGGGTTCGGCAGGCAGGCGGCAATCATTGCGGATTCCTGCCTGGTCAATGATTTGGCACTTTTTTTAAAGTTCTGCCTTGCGGCGGCTTCAATGCCAAAAACACCTCTACCCATTTCAGAAACATTAAGATACATTTCAAGGATCCTTTGCTTGTTCCAAATCAATTCTATCATAAATGTGAAATACACTTCCAATCCTTTCCGGATCCATGACCTGCCCTGCCAGAGGAAAACGTTCTTGGCTACCTGCTGGCTGATCGTTGAGCCGCCTCGTATTCGGCCGGGCTTCTTTTTATTGTAGGCCATTGCTTTTTTGATGCTTTTGAAATCAAAACCTTCGTGGTCGGGAAATAACTGGTCTTCGCTTGCCATCACAGCCAGCTTGGCATACTTTGAGATGTCGGAGTAATCAACATAATTCCTTTTCAAACCATAGCCACCCAGCAGGCTGCCAATTTGAGTAAGTGTAAAAGGCGGATCAATCCATTTGAGCAGGATAATATAGATAAACTGAAAAATAAAAAGGTACAAGGCAGCTCTTCTGATGAAGCGCCATGCAAGCGACGGAAAATTCTTCACAGTGATATTGCTATTAATTCGGCTGCAAAATACTGCATCGCGTTTATATGAACAATTGTATGACTCGTTAAATGAGATTGGCTAAAAAATACATTTAACAGGCATTCAGTAAGAGACCAAATTAAAATAACTCAGGGTTGATCATTCTTTAGCCCTACATAAATTAGTCGATATTTGTCACCAATTGTATACGTATATTTTCGCATTTTTCTGATGATGAACCCGGCAGCCGCAACGCCACCTGCAATAGCCATGGTTTTGGCATCCACCTTATCACTCTGAATAGCTGCATTAACCAGGTGCAGCGTTGCATAACCGATACCCGCGATCATGAGAATGGTTCCATTACGGATAAACTCAAATGATTTTTGTGGTTTATATATATCCCGGATTTCATTGTAATGATACCTATCGAGGAATGATGACAATGTATCGGCAACCGAAGTACCCCAAATATTGTATCTCCTTCTAATGTCATAATATAAAATAAAAAGAGTGTCGTGTTCAATTTTCTTAATCACCCCACTTTCTTCACGTCCGTTATTATCGGTGAAATGGATGTAGCTCCCGGCGAAAAAGGTTTGGATGGTTTTCTTATTTCCTTTTTTGAGTAACAGCAAATCGGAACCCTGGGTATGCCCAAATGAATAAAAGTTAATAACCAAAAGTAAGATCCCCCATTTCATAAATTCTTCGTTTTCATCAAGCCAATATATCAGTTGTGTTAAAGGCTTTTAACCAATCGTTGCTTTGATAAATATAACACCATAAAGGAGTACCAGGCCAAAAACCATCAAAATGGTTCCGGATATCTTGTTGATGAGTGAAATATTATGCACTGTTAGTTTATCGCGAATCCTGCCTGCCATCATTACTTTAAAAACATCTGCAATCATATTGATCAAAAGGCAAACTGAAAAAATAACAATCCTGTGCCAAATACTATGCGTAGCGGCAAATGCAGTAGCATTGACCAGCCAGAAAAAAATAACACTCGGGTTGAGTGTGTTGATGAAAAAACCTGAAAGGATGGTCTTTGCGAAATCTGATTTACTGAATGCGGGAATATTCTGGAAATCTTCTTTTCTTATTTTAACTTTTTTGAAGAATACATAATACACACCCATGGCGATAAGGAAAGCGCTACCTATATAACCGATCACGGATCGGAATTCAAGGAGTTGCCGGACAAGTTCACTGAACATATTACTCAGGATCACAAGGAAAAGATCACTGATCCAGACACCGGCAACAAAACTGAAGCCGCCTTTATGCCCATTGTTGATGCTCTGTTTTAATATGGTAAAAATAACTGGTCCTACAGATAAAGTTAGAATCAGACCAAGCCCGAGTCCCTTGATGATTGCTTCCGTCATAGGCGGCCAATTGTCCGGTCAGTTGAGCAAAACTCAAACTCCCTAAATTTGTTTTGAATGATTTTTTTTGAAGACCGGTTCCAAAAACACGACCATAAGTATTCAGTATTTATATGGTTCCTGATGTAATAAATTTCTGCCAGTCTTCAAGCATCTTGCCTTTCAATACCCTTGGAAACTTATGCTGCCCGCCGATTTTGCCTTTTAAACGCATGAATTCCATGAATGATTGTTCCGGTAAAACGTCCAGCCATACTTCCTTTAATGCACTTCTCCTTTCCACCGCATAATCATCATTTAAGTCTTTCAGCTTTTCATCTATTCTTTTCTTCAACTCTTCTTTATCAATTTTATCGTCACTTGCAACATACCAGTGATGTGCGAAGAATGAATCATAAGGCACTCCCGCAACTGTGAATTCCGGTATCACCACATTCATTTCCTCACATGCAAGTTGCAGTGCACGGTTCATATTGTCTACACTGAGGTGTTCGCCAACAAGACTGAGAAAGTGTTTTGTACGACCCGTAATAATGATCTCACTTCTCTCCAGGTTGGTAAACCTTATTGTATCGCCTATCAGATAACGCCAGGCGCCAGCTGTTGTGCTCAGCAGTAGTGCATAGTCTCTGCCCTCTTCAACCTCATGTATCATCAGCACTTCCGCTTCTTTTTGCAGGTTGCCGTCCGAATCAAAATTCTTTTCATCAAAAGGAACAAACTCAAAAAAGATATGCTCGCTGGTTGCCAGCCGCATGCCCGTACCGTCCTGCTTATCCTGGTATGCGATGAAACCTTCCGATGCCAGGTATGTTTCAATATAAATTAACGGGTGGGCGAGTAATTTCTCAAATCCTTTTTTATAGGGTTCAAAAGCAACTCCACCGTGTACAAAGAAAGCCAGGTTTGGCCAGATCTCATGAATATTATTCAGTTTATACCGTGTGATGACCATCTCCATACACATCTGGATCCAGGCAGGCACACCTACAACAAAGCCAATATCCCAGTTGGGGGCTTGCTGCACAATTTCTTCAAGCTTCAGGTTCCAGTCTTTTGTTCGGGCGATTTTTTTCCCTGGTTTATAAAAAGGCGAAAACCAGAAAGGCGCTTTCTTGGCAGTGATCCCACTGAGGTCACCGGAATAATAACCTGGCCCCTGTTGCAAGTCGGTGCTTCCACCCAGCATCAACCATCCCTTTCCTACCGATTTCCAGGGGAGATGATCATAGGAGCGGAGGGTCAGTAATTGTTTGATCATTACGATGCGATTCCCACGCATCAGGTCCTGGGTAATGGGAATATATTTACTGGAAGCTTCAGAAGTACCGGAACTCAACGCAAAATATTTGATCTTGCCGGGCCAGCACACATCCGGTACCCCTTCCAGGGTCTTATGCCACCATAATTTGTAAATACTGCTATAGTCGAAGGTTGGCACCAATTGCTGGAATTTTTTACCCGGGTGCCGGTTCATTAAGATCTCATCAAAAAAATATTGCTGCCCAAACTCCGTATAACGCGCTTTTTTCAGCAGTTTTTTCAAAACCCTGAGTTGCTGTCGCTTGGGTGAGTTGGATGGAAGTTTTAAAGCTCTGGCAATCGTTTTTGGCAGATGTAAATCAATAATCGACATTACTTGCAAGATAAAGCATTATGCAAAATAATAATGCCGTTCATCCCAACCTTAAAAAAAGGCCCAATTTTCTCATAAATTCAGCTCTTCAAACAAAAAAATCAAAAAAGAGGGTTGCCCAATGGTCTGAATCCTTCATTGGGGGAAATTTAAGCCATATTACAACTCAGATCATTACTGACATAGATGTAAGCTGATACGGGGGTGAGGATTCCAAATACTGTAGGTGATCAGGTTGAATCTCCGGCAGCGATGCAAGTATTACTACCCACAATGCTATGGGATTTATGGGCACTTATACGTATTTGTAAGTTACCTGGAAGCAAACGGCAATAATTTATGATCTCCCGGAATTGAAAGCCGTTTTCACAGAAGATGATCTCTGTGGCGGATAATTTTCTTAGCTGCTCCATGAGTGCAGCCGACTGATTAATATCAGGTTCATCTTTGATAGCTGTGATGAATCTGTGCGGGGTGGTTAAAATCCCACCGCTTTTTTGTAAGATATTTTCAACTCTTTGTATCTCTAAAAAGCTTCCGGCAATCAGCAGTGCAGGCTGGTCATTTGAGCGTGTAGGAAGTCGTCCCTTAATGCCTTTTAAGATATATCGGGTAAAATATCCTGCTGCTGATAAAAATGCCCTTGTCCAAATTGCCAGGTGAATACAAAAACTGAAGAGGCCAGCACTCATGCCTCCATAGTGCTTACGGGTAAAAATGGCCATCGCACCATAAAACATCCGTACATAATTGAGCGTGCCCTTGCGGGTGCTTTCTCCTTTGAAATGAAGAATCGGACATTCGGCAAAATAGATATTCTTAAATCCAGCCTGCTGGATCCGGTAGCTGAGATCAATGTCTTCGCCATACATAAAAAAGGATTCATCAAAGCCGCCGGTTATCTCCAGCACTTTTTTGCGGACCATCATAAAAGCGCCAGCAAGCACATCGGTTTCATGGTTCTGTTCAGGATCCAGATGCCCCATATGATACCGTGAAAAAATTGGAGATGCGGGAAATAGTGTAGCCAATCCCGTTAGCTTATAAAAGGCCGTCAATGGTGCCGGGAACCCGCGTTTGCTTTCTTTGAGAAAATTGCCGGATCCGTCAAGCATACAAACTCCCAATGCACCCGCTTCGGGATGAACGGAAAAATAATGTAGACATTTTTGAAAACAGTCTTCCGGAAGAATGGTATCAGGGTTAAGAAATAAAATATATTCTCCACTGGCCTTCATCAACGCCTGGTTGTTAGCTTTGGCAAAACCGGGGTTATTTTTGTTCCAGGTAAAAATTATTTCAGGAAACTCTTTTTCCAGCAAGTCCCTGCTGCCATCAGTTGATGCATTGTCCACAACCAGGATCTCATGGCTAATCCCCACCGCTGCTTTCATCACAGAATGCAGGCATTGCTCCAGGAAGTATTTTACATTATAATTTACTATGATGATTGATAAATTCATGAATTGGTTTCAAAATAACCATTTTATCATTAGTGGTTGATGACAAATAATTACATCTCCGGATTTACGGTAAGATCAAAGTACGCTAAGATGGTTAAATGATTTATCAGTAAATTCAATAAAAAAATGAAGGAAAGTAAACTAGGTTCCCAGGGCCTTGTGGCATCTCAAATGGGACTGGGCTGTATGGGAATGAGTGAATTCTATGGGCCGCATAAGGATAGGGAATCACTAAAGGTTATTGATCGTGCCCTTGAACTGGGTATTAATTTTTTAGACACGGCAGATGCTTACGGGCCATATACCAACGAATTGCTGGTGGGACAAGCTGTCAAAGGCCGGAGGGAAAAATTTGTGGTGGCCACCAAGTTTGGATTTGTTCGCAACCCAGCCGACAGCCAATGGCGGGGAATGAGTGGAAAGCCGGATTATGTGCAACAAGCCTGTGAAGCAAGCCTGCAAAGACTCGGTATAGACACCATTGACCTCTATTACCTCCATCGCGTAGACCCTGATACGCCTATTGAAGAAACAGTTGGCGCCATGGCCGGGCTGGTCGCGCAGGGAAAAGTGCGTGCACTGGGTTTATCGGAAGTAAGTGTTGCTACTTTGAAAAGAGCACATGCCATTCATCCTATCAGTGCTGTACAAACGGAATATTCTTTATGGAGCCGCGATCCGGAAAGAGAAATGCTGGATTATTGTAAAGAATCCGGAGTGGCTTTTGTAGCGTACAGCCCGTTGGGTCGTGGCTTTTTAACCGGGCAGATAACAAAACCGGATGACCTTGCCGCAGACGACTGGCGCCGCAATGCACCCCGTTTCCAGGCTGATAATTTTGAAAAGAACCTTTCGATTGTATCTACAATAAAAACTATAGCTAGTAACAAGGGATGTACACCAGCGCAATTAGCACTTGCCTGGGTCATGGCCCAGGGGGAACATATCTTTCCAATTCCCGGCACAAAAAAAGTAAAATACCTGGAAGAAAATGCCGTAGCTGCAGATATTCGTTTTACTGAAAAAGAACTATCTGATATTGCAAATCATTTCCCCATGGATTTAGCTGCCGGACAGCGCTATACTGAGGGGGGAATGAAGATCGTAAATGCTTAAAAAAATCTTAATCCTTTTTATATTTCAATATGTAATTTTCATTTATCAATTTCATTATGCCAGAAAATAATAGTTATGATGCCATCGTAGTTGGCTCAGGTATTAGTGGTGGTTGGGCTGCCAAAGAACTCTGTGATAAAGGACTTAAAACACTGGTACTTGAAAGGGGGCGGATGGTAGAACACCTCAAGGATTATCCTACCACAACATTGGATCCCTGGCAGTTTGAGCACCGTGGCGTAGTTGATGAGATCAAAAGAGAAAATCCGGTTGTGGGTCGGTGTTATGCTTTTGAAGAAGCCACCCAGCATTTCTTTGTGAAAGATAAGGAGCATCCTTATGTTCAGGAAAAACCATTTGATTGGATCCGTGGTTACCAGGTTGGCGGTAAATCTTTGATCTGGGCGAGACAAACTCAACGCTGGAGCAAATATGATTTTGAGGGGCCCGCACGAGATGGTTTTGCGGTTGACTGGCCCATAAGATATGATGACCTCGCACCATGGTATAGCCATGTGGAGCGCTTTGCAGGTATCAGTGGTGACAGGGATGGAGTTGATACATTACCCGACGGGGAATTTCTGCCCGCTTTTGAAATGAACTGTGTGGAAAAAGAAATGCAAAAGCGAATAATGGCTGCATATAATGACAGGCACGTTGTCCAGGGGCGATGTGCGCATCTTACTAAGCCCAATCCAATACATACTCAACAAGGGCGCGCCCAGTGTCAGGCCCGCCATCTTTGTTACAGGGGATGCCCTTACGGTGCTTATTTCAGTTCAAACTCTTCAACTCTGCCATGGGCAGCAAAAACAGGAAACCTCACCATCCGCCCGGATAGCGTTGTGCACTCAATTATCTATGATGAGCAAAAGCAAAAAGCATCAGGAGTAAGGGTTATTGATGCCAGGACAAATCAGGCTACAGAATTTTTCGCGAAAGTGATATTCATAAATGCAGCCTGCCTTAATACAAACCTTATCCTGCTCAATTCCATCTCTAAGCGTTTCCCGAATGGCTTTGGAAATGATAACGGACTATTGGGAAAGTATATCGCTTTTCATAACTACCGTGGAAACCTAACCGCAGTTTTTGAAGGCTTTGAAGATAGATATTATTATGGCCGCCGGCCTACCGCTGCAATGATGCCTAATTTCCGGAATGTTCATAAGCAGGAAACGGATTTCCAACGGGGTTATATGGTGCATTACAGTGCCGAACGTTCCGGATGGAATAGAGGTGCAGGACTGGATGGCATAGGCCCCGATTACAAAAATTCTTTACTTGAACCTGGAGAATGGCAGGTGTTTATGATGATGCAGGGCGAACATGTGCCGCTTGAAAAAGATCATGTTCGCTTGAGCCCTGATCTGAAAGATGTCTGGGGGATACCTCAATTGGTTATCAGTGTAGATCATAGTGAGAATGATGAGAAGATCATTAAGGATTTTCATGAGCAGGGCAGGCAAATGATGGAGAAGGCTGGCTGTAAAAATATTGTGGACATTGACACCAGGCAAGCACCGGGACTTGACATCCATGAAATGGGGGGCGTACGGATGGGGAAAGATCCCAAAACCTCAATGCTCAACAAGTGGAACCAGTTTCATAACTGCCCCAATGTATTTGTAACCGATGGTGCCTGCATGACCTCTACTGCTACCCAAAATCCATCAATTACCTTTATGGCACTGTCAGCCAGAGCCGCTAATTTTGCAGTGGATGAATTGAAAAAAGGAAATATATAAATGATAAGCTGGTGGACAAATCCGGTTTGATAATATTTTCACTTGTAAACGGTTGATAAATAGTCTCCTTTGAGTAAAAGAGCAAGCCGCTAATAATTTCCTTTTGCGGACATTAAATTTATTTTCTTTTCTCTTGAATGAGGTGATGCAAATAATTAAAAAAGAAGTGAATAAATCGGTTGTTTTAAATACAAACAATTAATATCTTAAGCATCAATAGATTACGAATTTTAATTTTTTTGCCGCGACATTTATTCCTGGACATAAAGGTTGATTCTAATACAGCAAAATCTAATTAATTCAACTTATTACTTGTTTATTAAGTAAAATATTTTACTTTTAAATAATTCCTCGGCATTCTGCTTCTGTCGAATCTTACCTCTTATCCCAACAAAAGAATTCAGTAATTTCTTAATTACCATTACGGCCAGATCCATTTCCCAATATTTTTAAAAAAACCTTTTTTACCAAGGCTCATTTTATTGGCCATTAATCAACTGTGATATAACGGTTAGAACATTTATAACTGTGTAGTATATCAGCTAAATGAAATTTATTTAATGGGAAATCATAAAAAAATCAAATTCGCTGTTATCGGGGTAGGGAGTATTGGGAAAAGGCATGTTGAGATGATCAATCGTAACCCACAGGCAGAACTGGTGGGGCTTTGCGATATAAAAGAAAGGGATGAATTAGCCGTAGAAAATGGCAAAGTTCCATTTTTCGATTCCCCGGAAGCGTTGTTTCGTTCAGGCCTTGAATTTGATGTGGCATCAATAGCAACACCAAATGGCCTTCATGCAAGCCATGCATTGGCAGCGATTGAAGCCAGAAAGAATGTTGTAATTGAGAAACCAATGGCTCTCAATAAGGCGGATTGTGAAAAAATTATATTTAAAGCATTACAGGCTCACAAAGACGTCTTCTGTATAATGCAGAATCGCTATTCTCCACCTTCAAGCTGGATTAAATCGTTACTGGAAAGCGGGAAACTGGGAAAGATATTTATGGTCCAGATTAACTGTTACTGGAATAGGGATGACCGTTATTATAAACCAGGCGGATGGAAAGGAACAAAATGTATGGATGGAGGAACGCTGTTCACACAATTTTCCCATTTTATTGATATGATGTATTGGCTTTTTGGTGATATCACGGACATACAGGCAAAGTTTAAGAATTTCAATCACAATTCTTTGACAGAATTTGAAGATTCAGGAATTGTAAATTTTAATTTCGTTAACGGCGGCATGGGATCCTTTAATTATTCTACTTCGGTATGGTTCAAAAACATGGAAAGCAGCTTTACTATTATTGCAGAAAACGGAAGTGTTAAGATTGGCGGTCAATACATGAATGAAGTTGAATATTGTCATGTAAAAGATTATGAAATGCCTGTGCTGCCGGCAACAAACCCTGCCAATGATTACGGCCATTTTAAAGGTAGTGCCTCCAATCATAATTATGTTTTTAATAATGTCGTAGATGTATTAAAAGGCAAGACTTCCATCAATACCAATGCTCTTGAAGGTCTGAAGGTTGTGGAAATAATAGAAAGAATATATTCTGCAAGAAAAATATAGGATTTCGACTTTCAGATAAATTAATTTCCATGATTCAATTCTCCTTGAAAAATATTTTAATTGCTTCCTTTTATTTATATTCCTGATCAATGCAGGGATAAAGAAAAGCTGTTTCAGGTTTTAGCAGGGTGTAAAAAGTTGGATTTTGTTTTAATGTTCTTTAGTTTTTTTAACCAGTCAGATTCCCTGAATGTGACTGACCTGGCGAAGCTTTATACAATAGCGATTGATGATTAAAAGGCAGGATAATTGTCATGTTTCAGTTTTTAAAATCATCCCGGTAAAAACTGAAAAGAAGTGAAAAGGTGATTATCATTTTAGGCAAATGGCATAAAATTGCCGGGAGTATAAATAATTTATATAAAATATAATAATCTTTATGAAAACATTGGTCACTGGCGGAGCCGGTTATAAGGGTGTCATCCTTACAAAAAGTTTGTTGGATGCCGGGCATGATGTAACCATTTTAGACAATTTCATGTACGGGTATGAACCTGTAATGCACCTGGCGCTTCATCCTCGTCTTACTATAAAAAAAGGCGATGTAAGAAACAAGATTGAAAACCTTAAGGATTTTGATGTTATTTTCCATTTGGCGGGGATCAGTGGATTTCCGGCCTGTGCTTCAAATCCGCATTCCGCTCAATTAATAAATGTTGAAGCCACCAGATTGCTTTTTGATTCTCTTTCTCCGGGCCAGATGCTGATAAACGCTTCAACCACTTCCATGTATGGAAAGTCAGGGGAGCCGTGCGACGAATCAACAAGTGTTGACCCTGTCAGTACCTATGCTCATACTAAGGTAGCGGCGGAGAAAATTGTCATGCAAAGGGAAAATACCATCAGCCTGAGGTTCGCAACTGTCTTTGGATTCAGTACAAGAATAAGAATGGACCTGATGATAAATGACTTCACGTACAAGGCTGTAAAAGAAGGTGTATTGGTACTTTTTGATGGATTTGCAAAACGTACTTTTATTCATGTGCAGGATGCTGCCGATTGTTACCTTTTTTCTTTAGAAAATTTCGATAAGATGAAAGGAAATATTTTTAATGCAGGAGGAAACGAACTGAATTATTCAAAAGAGGAAATTGCCGGTTTAATCAGAAAAAAAATTGACTTTACGGTTATCAATTCAGAACTAAAGGATAAAGACCTAAGGCATTTCATAGTTAATTTTTCTAAAATTGAAAAAGTTGGTTTTAAGCCTAAGGTCACTGTTGAAGAAGGCATTGATGAGCTAATTAAGCTTTACCAGTTTTATGATTATTATTCACATTTTAAAACCATTTGACGGAAAAGAGATTATTGAAATGATATCGGTGGGAATTGTAAAGACCTTAGCCCTGCTTTTTTCTGAAAATTGATTTCGAAGGTTTTTTGGCTAAAGGGTATTTTAATTTTTTAAATCACTAACAAAGTAATCAAGGATGAATAAGTCTAACCCTTCTCTTGCTATAAACGGTGGCCCAAAAATATCAGAACATAATATTTTAATTCATGTTCCTTTTTTGGATGAGGATGATTTCAAAGCTGTTGAAACTGCAACACGCTCTACATTTGTTTCGGGCGACGGACCGGATTGCAGAAAGTTTGAAAGTATGTTATGCGATTACCTGGGTGTAAAACATGTACTATTTGTTAACTCTGCAACTACAGCACTTGAAATGGCGTTCAGGGTTAAAAATTTTCCTCCCGGAGCGGAAGTTATTTGTCCTGACTTTACTTATACATCAACCGCTATAGCTGCTTTATATAATAATCTGAAGATTGTTCTTGCAGATGTATATCCTGATAACGGTAGCCTGGATGTGACAAAGCTCGAATCCTATATTACTGACAAAACCGTGGCTATAGCAGCAGTGGATTATGGTGGCATTCCAGCGGAAATGGATGAAATAATGTCAATTGCACGAAAACATAACCTGTTCGTAGTTCATGATACTGCGCAATCTTTAGGGTCTTTGTATAAAGGAAGGAAAACCGGCTCGCAGGGTGACGTATCAACTTTTAGTTTTCATGGTACAAAAAACCTTACAACCGGGGAAGGTGGGGCATTTGTAACTAATGATGATAGTATTGCCGAAAGGGTTAAAATTTTACGTGAAAAAGGGACCGATAAATATTCTTTTCTAACGGATAATAAGGATCGTGGTTATTATGAATATATTGATATTGGAAATTCATATGTTCAATCAAATATTAATGGTGCCCTTGGTGTCGCCCAGATGCGCAAGCTCGATTGGATGAATTCGGAAAGAAAGAGAATTGCAGAATTTTACCTTCAGGAACTTGCTGGAATTGAAGGGCTTGAATTTCCAAGAATTACTGCTGGCTCCGAACATAATTGGCATCTTTTTGGTATTCTTGTGGACCCGGATAGCAGATTCTGGATAATGGATGCGCTTCGGGCAGAAGGAATAATGTCAAATGTTCATTATACACCGTTGCACAGAAACAGATTTTACAGTAATCTGTCTAATGACGATGCCATGCCTGGCTCAATGCGGTTTTATAACCGATTACTTCGTCTTCCTATTTATCCTTCATTGTCTGAAGTTGAAAGGGAATGGGTAGTTGCAGGCGTTAAGAAAATATTTTTATCTTGAATAATTTTCTTAAGATTCTCTTCTTATTAATGGAGGATATCTCCTGGAATCTGAGTTGTCGATATAATTTCTGGTTGTATGGTCCATACGGACTTGCTGGTATTATTGAAAGGATGCCATCTCGCTTTACAATCAAGTACCTTAAAAAATATGGTGCAACAATAGGGGAAGAATGCCGTGTTGAAAAGGGAATATATATGCATAGGGCCGATACGAAAATCCCTTTTAAGAATCTTGTCATTCATGATAGTGTTTACATTGGACATAAAACAAAAATAGACCTCACCCGAAGAGTTACTTTGCATGAAAGTGTTATAATAGGGAGCAGATGCATGCTCTGGACTCATGCCAGTGATTATGAATATGATAAAATGGCACAACCTCATTATACCGAACATACTGGCGAAATTGAAATATTTGACTATTCCCTGATATATTCCGGGGTAATTATTTCCTACGGTGTTAAAATTGGCAGGAATGTGAAAGTAGGTGCCGGATCAATGGTAAACAGATCGATTGACGACAATTGCTTCTATGGCGGAGTGCCTGCAAAAATGATTAAGAAAATATAGTAATGAGCGTATGTCTAATCCATAAAACTGTAAGAAGAATTCGGTAATTTTTTTGATTAAACCATTTATATTTAGAAAAAATGAAATATTTGGAAGGACTAAAAGGAAAACTGAATTCACTTCTTTCAATACCTGTTACCAAATCAGTTTTATAGGTGTCAAAGAACAATCAGAAAGTTTTTAAAGGTGTAGTCTGGAGCCTTTTGGACACTTTTGCAAAATTCGCAATTAAGTTTTTTTTCGCACTTGCCATAACAAAAATACTAACTCCAAGGGATTATGGCCTGGTAGCTTATATGGGCATTTTTTTAGGAATCGCGCAATGGTTGTCAGGAGCTGGTTTTGGGTTTTCGCTTATTCAGAAAAAGGATGCAAATGAAGTAGATTTTTCAACGGCGTATTTTTTTAATGTATCCGTATGTCTATTTTTCTTTTTACTTTATTTTTTTTCTGCACCTTCTATTGCCAGTTATTTTGGGGAACCGGAACTGGTAAATATTATGCGGGTTATCAGCCTGAACCTTATTTTAAATTCGTTGTGTTATGTGCACCAGATTAAGCTTATAAAAGCGATTGAATTCAGGCAACAGACATTTTTAAATTTTTCCGGATCCCTGGCTTCAGGAATTATTGGTTTGTCTTTGGCAATTTTGGGTTATGGCTACTGGGCTTTGATATTTCAAACGTTGATAGGAACAATATTCAACATGCTCGGTTTGTGGTTTATCGTTAAATGGAAGCCGATCTTTGTATTTAGCATCAATTCATTCCTCGAGCAGTTTAAATTTGGTTCAAAGGTATTTTTACAGGGTTTATTTGAAAGTATATTCAGGGAAATCCATTCAACTGTAATTGGCAGAACATTTCATACAACTGCTCTGGGGAACTACTCAAGAGGCCATAAGTTTTATGAATTGTTTATAGTTGAAACGGGGCTGGCTATAAATAAAGTGCTTTATCCAACCATGGTAAAAAAAACTGATGA
>Ga0209254_10003735_pt1 | contig 13879 bp, 11 predicted proteins | sample FrelakmetDIP11DI_FD_187148 | JGI IMG/M metagenome (GOLD analysis project Ga0209254, IMG submission 187148) | Freshwater lake sediment microbial communities from the University of Notre Dame, USA, for methane emissions studies - DIP11 DI (SPAdes)... | ecosystem: Environmental > Aquatic >...
GCGCGAGTGCGGACGACTCGTCGCTCCCGCCACGCTGGCGCAACTGGCGCTGCAGGCGACGGCGCGCGTAGTCCACGAGGTCGCGGCGCTCCATGCCGCGGAAGTCCCACAGCTGCGCGTCGGAGAGCTGCGCGACCGCCTCGTGGAGACGCTCGGGCGCACCGAGCCAGCGCTCCTTGCCGCAGGCTTCCGTCCACAGCCGGTCCGCCCAGGGCGAGTCCCAGGAGGACACGTGCACCGCGTTGGTGACGTGCGTGACGGGTACCTCCGCCTCCGGCCAGCGCGGGAACAGCGGCGCGAAGATGCGGCGACTGACGCGGCCGTGCAGCTCGCTCACGCCGTTCACGCGCGCGCAGGTGCGGGCCGCGAGATAGGCCATGTTGAAGGGCTCGTGGACGTCGCCCGGGTTCATGCGCCCGAGCCCGATGAGCTGCTCGGGACGGATGCCGCAACTGCGCGCGTAGCCGATGCCGTACTTCTGCAAGAGCGCGAGCGGGAAGGTGTCGAACGCCGCCGCCATCGGCGTGTGCGTCGTGAATACGTTGCCGCCGCGGGTCGCCCACAGTGCAGTGAAGAAATCGCAGGCCTGGGACTCCGCGAAGCTGCGGGCCCGCTCGACGGTCGCGAGTGCCGCGTGGCCCTCGTTGAGGTGGCAGACGTCCACCTCGTGCCCGAGCGCCTCGAGCGCGCGCCAGCCGCCTACGCCGAGCACGATCTCCTGCATGAGCCGCGCCTCGCCGTCGCCGCCGTACAGCTTGGCGGTGATGCCGCGGTCGAACGGCGAATTGAACGGATCGTCGCTGTCGAGCAGGTAGAGCGGCACGCGACCGACGTCGGCCCGCCAGATGCGCACGCTCAGGTCGCGGCCCGGCAGCGCGATGCTGACGCGCACCGGCATGCCCTCGGCGTCGGTCACCTGGCGCACCGGCAGCGACTCGCGCGAGTTGACCGCGTAGATCTCGATCTGCGTGCCCTCGACGTCGAGCATCTGCCGGAAGTAGCCCTCCCGGTAGAACAGGCCCACGGCAACCACCGGCACGCCGAGGTCGCTCGCCGTCTTGAGGTGATCGCCCGCAAGCACGCCGAGTCCGCCCGAGTAGAGCGGCAGCGCGTCGCTCAACCCGTACTCCATGCTGAGGTAGGCAATCACGGGCGGCGGATCCATGGCGCAGGTGTCCTGGAACCAGCTCGGCCGCGACAGGTATTCCGCCTCGCCGCGGTCGAGACGCCGCACGCGCTCAACGAACTCCGCGTCGCGCGCGAGTTCGTCGAGGCGGCTGCGAGGGGTGTTCTGCAGCACCAGGATCGGGTTGCGCGTCTGGTGCCAGACCTCCGCGTTCAGCGCTTCCCACACCCGGTCCGCCGCGTGGTTCCAGACCCAGCGGAGGTTGAGCGCGAGCCGGCCGATCGGCGCGAGTGCCGGTGGCAGTGGGCTCAGGAAGTCCCTGGCTCCGTCGGAGGACATGGCGGCAGCTCCCGTCGTGCTGAGGCAAAAAAAGCGGCGCGACCGGTGTGACCCCGTCGCGCCGCTTCAGGCTGGACCGACGATGCGCTTACGGGCGCTTCACGTAGACCTTGCACCAGCCCTTGGCCGAGACCTGGCGACCCGCGAAGATGTTGCACGGGATCCAGTCGCCCTTCTCCTTGCCTGCCGGCACCTGCAGGCAGTTCGAGCACATCTGGCCGGGCTTGAAGTTCGGGTTGGCTTTGGGATCGACCTTGGAGGCGTCCTCCACGTAGCCCAGGCTCTTCGCCTGCGGCTCGTTCGGGTCCACCTTGCCCGTCGCCGCGGCCTCGGCACGGCCGAGCAGCGCGGTCACGGGTACGGCCGCAACGCCGATCAGGGCACCCTTGAGGACGTCGCGACGGGGAATCTTTCGCTCGGACATGAACAATCTCCTGCATGCCGGTGAGGGATGGGAATGCACCACCGATTCTACGCGGTGCCTGAAACTTCGACATTGTATGGTCGGTTAGGTTTCGTTCCGGACCGATCGCCGGGATTCCGATGAGAATCATTCTTGATTGCGGTCCGTGCGCGCATCGTCGCGCCGCCGCCTAGAATCGAGCCATGCCCGATCCGCGCCGGCACCGCTTGAAGACGCTACTCGGCATCGCGGCCAGCGTGGCAATCGCCGGCCTCGCGCTGTATGTCCTGTGGCGGACCTTCCAGCAGATCAGCTTTGCCGACGTGCTGGCCAACATCCGCGCCGTGCCGCGCGAGCGGCTGCTGCTGGCGGCCGGTTGCGCGCTGGCCGCCTTCGCGACGCTGGCCGCCTACGAGGTGGCGGTGGTGCGCTACGTGAAGCACTGCATCGGGCGGGCCAAGCCCGTGATCACCGCCCTGATCGCGTTTCCGCTCGGCCACGCGCTCGGTCAGGCGCTGCTGAGCAGCAGCGCGGTGCGCTATCGCATGTATGCGCCGGCCGGGTTCAGCGCCACGGAGGTCGGCGCGACGGTGCTGCTCTGCGGGCTGCCCTACGTGCTCGCGTTCGGGCTGCTCTTCGACTTCGCGCTTCTGCTGGCCGCCGAGCAGCTCGCGCCGCTGTTCCGCATCCCGGCCCAGTGGCTGTTCGTGCTCGGCTGCGTGGGCCTTGCCAAGGATGTGGCCTACCTGATCTTCGTCTACCGGCGTGAGGCGCCGATCCGCCTCGGCGGCTGGTCCGTGCGCCTGCCGACGCTGCGCATGACCTTGCTGCAGATCGTCGTGGGCCTCGTGGACATCTGCCTGGTGGCGTCGGTGCTTTACCTGCTGCTGCCTGCATCCGCGGGGATTGCTTTCCTGCCGTTCCTAGCCGTTTATCTCGCCAGCGTCCTGGTCGGCGTGCTGAGCCACGTTCCGGCCGGGCTCGGCGTGCTCGAGTCCATGCTGCTGCTGTTGCTGCCCCACGTGCCGCCCGAGCAGCTGCTTGCGGCGGTGCTCATCTACCGGGTGATCTACGAGGTGATCCCGTTCGTGGTCGCGCTCGCGCTCTGGGGCGCGTACGAGCTGACCGCCGCCGACGGCGCGCGGCTGCGGCTGCTGCGACCGGCGCCCGTCGAACCTCCGCCGCCGTCGCCCTGAGCCGATCAGCGCAGCAGCGAGGGTGTGGCGCGCCCGACGATCGAGAGCAGCGATTGCGCGAGCGCGCGGCCGCTGTCGAAAGCCGCCTCGACCCGCGGTGCCACGCACCAGTCGCCACAGGCGCCGACCGCGCTTTCCTCGTCCACGATGCAGGCCGAGCCGAGCGGCTGCTCGACGAACGCGTGACGCCAGCGGTGCGCGCGCAGGCTCGCGGGCGCCGGCGGCGAGATTCCCGCGGCCGCCGAGAATTCCCGCAACAGCGACTCGGCGACCTCCTCCGCATCGGCCTCGAGGTGTTCCCGCGACCACGCAGGCGAGGCGTGCACCACCCAGCACTGCGGACCGGCCGGCCGCCCCGGCTTGCTCGAGTCGCAGGCCGCCCACGTCAGCGGACCCGACGTCCAGCGGCGCACGTCGGCGCCCGCATCCACCGGCGCATCGAAGCTCATCATCGCGGTCCAGCAGGGCGCCATGCGCACCCCGGCGATGCGCTGGAAGCTGCGCCCGAGCGGCATCAGCAAGGTCAGCGCCTGCGGGGCAGGGACCGCGACCGCGACGGCATCGAAAACGCGCCGTGCCGTGCCGGCGTCGGTCACCAGTTCCCAGCCGCGCTGCCCGACGCGCAATTCGTGCACGCCGACGCCGGTCTGCAGCTCGACGAGGCGTGCCATCGGGCGCACCGAAGCGCTCATGCCGGGCACGCCGACGTACCAGTCGTCGATGGGCGCGTCCCAGCTGCGTTCGTCCTCGCGAATGCGCGGCTTCCACGCCGCGACCGCCCCGGTGTGAGTCGCGGCCTGCACGAACCGGGAGAAGGCCTGGCCGCGCGCGGTGAGGTACTGCGCGCCGTGGTCGAAGGCGAGATTGCCGGCGCGGCGGGTGGCAAGCCGGCCGCCCAGCCCGCGGGCCCGCTCGAAGACCGTCACCGCGACGTCGGCACGCGCGATCTCCCGGGCGCAGGCGAGACCCGCGATCCCCGCGCCGATGACAGCGATGCGAACTTCATCCATGCCGCCACTCCCCATGCCCGACTTCCGCGAGTGTACGCGGACGGCGTGGGCGGTTGTCCGGCGCGCTGGCGGCGGCGTGACCGGGATCAGGAATGCGCTACGATCCGAAGCGTACCGTTGCCACGGAGCCCCGCCATGAGCCGAACCGCCGCCTCCCTGCTGCGCGAGGCGCTCGAGATCGTCGGCGTGCGCTACACGTTCGGCATCCCGGGCGTGCACAACACCGAGATCTACGACGAGCTTGCCGCCTCCGCGAGCATCACGCCGGTGCTGGTCGGGCACGAGGGCGGCGCCGCGTTCATGGCCGACGCCGTGAGCCGCTCCGGCACCAGCCTCGGCACGCTGGTGATCGTGCCGGCCGCGGGCGTCACGCATGCCGCGAGCGGCATCGCCGAGGCCTTCCTCGACGGTATCCCGATGCTGGTGATCGCGGGCGGCATTCGCCGCGACACGGGCCGCCGCTACCAGCTGCACGACGTGGACCAGCACGCGATCCTCAAGCCCATCACCAAGGGGACGTGGCTCATCGAGCGGCACGCCGACGTCATCCCCACGATCTACGAGGCGGTGCGGGTGGCCACCAGCGGCGAACCCGGGCCCGTGTTCGTTGAGATCCCGGTCAACCTGCAGCTGATCGCGGGTGAGCCCGGCTCGGTGCCCGGTTACGGCGGACCCGTCGAGCGCGAGGCGCGCTGCACGACGGCCGACGTCGAACAGGCCGCGCGCCTGCTCGCCGCCGCGCAGCGGCCGGGGCTGTTCGTCGGCTGGGGCGCCGTGGACGCGACCCGCGAGGTCGCGGCGCTGGCGGAGCGGCTCGGGGCGCCGGTGGCCACGACCCTGCAGGGGCTGAGTGCGTTTCCGGCGAACCACCCGCTCCACGCGGGTTTCTGCGTGGGTCGTGCCGCCGTGCCTGCGGCCGAGAACGCGCTGCGCGACTGCGACTGCCTGCTGGCCGTGGGCAACCGCTTCGGCGAGATCGCCACCGGCAGCTACGGCTACGAGCCGCCCGCGGACCTGATCCACGTGGACATCAACCCGGCCGTGTTCAGCGCCAACTATCCCGCGCGCGTCGCGCTCGAGGGCGATGCGTCGGTGGTGCTCGCGCGGCTGCTGCAGGCGCTGCCCGAGGTGCCGCAGGGCGCGTCGCGTCGTGTGGCGGTCGCGGCACAGATCGCGAGGGACAAGGCGGCCTATCGCGACGAGTGGTACGCGCACGACTCGAAGGGGCGCGTGAATCCGGCGCGGTTCTTCACCGCGCTGCGCGATCACCTCGAGAGCGACGCGACCGTGGTGGTGGACGACGGCAACCACACCTTCCTCGCCGCGGAGCTGATGCCGATCCACCGTCCGCGCGGATTCATCTCGCCCACCGATTTCAACTGCATGGGTTACTGCGTGCCCGCAACGATCGGTGCCAAGCTCGCGCGACCGAAGGCGGACGTCGTGGGTATCGTGGGCGACGGCGCCTTCCGCATGACCGGCCTCGAGCTCGCCACCGCAACGGCGTTGCGCCTCGGCGTGATCGTGTTCGTGTTCAGCGACGGGGAGCTCGCGCAGATCTCGCAGGCGCAGCAGATCCCATACAACCGCAAGACCTGCACGGTGCTCGGGCCGCTCGACGTGGCGGGCGTGGCGCAGGCGACGGGTGCCGCCTTCATCCGGATCGACGACGACGCCGGCATCGAGCGCGCGCTCGAGGAGGCGTTCGAGGTCGCTGCCACGAAGCGTCCGGTGCTCGTGGACGTACGCATCGACTACTCGAAGCGCACGCGCTTCACCGAGGGCATCGTCAAGACCAACCTCGAGCGCTTCGACCTGCCGACCAAGGCGCGGCTCGTGGGCCGCGCGCTCTGGCGGCGGGTGACGGGCTGACGGCGGGGTCGCCGCCCATGCGGCCCAATCCTCCACCCGGCGCCGGACCGCAAAAATGCCGGCACCCGGCGCTCCTGGCCGGGATGATCTGCGCCGTGGTCGTGGCGTTCACGGCCGCCTGCGGCCGCCGCGACGAACCCGTAGTCGACGTGGATCAACGCGAGCCCCAACAACTGCGCCGCGCACTCGGTGCGGAGCCGGACACGCTCGACCCACGGCTCGCCGAGGACAACGCTGCGCTCGCGATCGCGGCTGAGCTTCACGAGGGCCTGACGCGGTCGGCACCCGATGGGTCGATCCGCCCGGGAGCCGCTGAATCCTGGGAAGCATCCGGGGACGGCCGCAGCTACCTTTTCCGCCTGCGCAACGGGTTGAAATGGTCTGACGGCGAATCCCTTGCCGCCGAGCACTTCGCATCTGCGCTGCTCGAGCTCAGCCAGCCGGACTCCACGGCTCCCTTCGCGGACCTGTTCGATGCGCTGCACGCGGTCGAAGTCCTCGATGCGCGGCAACTGCGGCTGATCCTCGAGCGTCCGCTTCCGCAGCTACCGGCCCTGCTCGCACTGCCTGCGGCGGCTCCACGATACCCGCGCGCCCAGTTCGACGGCACGACGCCCGTCAGCGGTCCTTTCCGATTGCGGGAACGCACGATCGGCGAGCGCCTGCTCCTGGAGCGGAATCCCTTCTACTGGGACGCGGACAGCGTCGCGCTCGACGAAGTGAGCTACCTCACCGTCCAGGACCTGGGCACCGAGCTGAACCTCTACCGCACCGGCGAGATCGACATCACCAGCGAGGTGCCGAACACGCACGTCGCCGCGCTGCAGGCCGAGCTGCCCGGCGAACTTCGCATCACGCCATACCTCGGCGTCTATGCCTACGCAGTCAACATGGAGCGACTGGCCGACCAGGACGCAAGAACGGCCCTGGCGATGGCCGTCGACCGCGCGCGCATCACCCGCCAGGTCACGGGTGCGGGCGAGATCCCCGCTTACGGTTGGATTCCAGCGGGGATGACCGGTTACACCCCAGCCCGTTTTGCATGGCACGGACTCCCCTACCAACAGGCCGCCGACACCGCACGCCAGCTCTGGTCCGCAGCCCGCTCCCGTGGCGAGGCGCCAGACACGCTGACGCTGTGCACGGACGCGAGCGCCAACCACCATCGCACGGCCGTGGCACTCGCGGACCTGTGGCGCAGCGCACTCGAGGTCGAGACCCGCATCGTGGAGCTGGAGTGGGGCGTGTATCTCGACACGCGCCGCGCGCCGGGCGAGTGCGACGTGATCCGGCTGGGCTGGTCGGCCGACTTCGTGGACCCGGAGGCGTTTGCCGGCGTGTTCGAGTCCTCGAATCCGCAGAACACGCTCGGCTACCGCAGCGAGCTCTACGACCGGCTTCTCGCGCAATCGCGAGCGGCCGCGACACCTGCGCAGCGGATGACGATCCTGGCCGACGCCGAGGCGGCGCTGCTCGAGGACGTCGCCGTCGTGCCGGTCTTCTTCCGTGTCTCCAAGCGCCTCGTGAAGCCGGCCGTGACCGGCGTCGAGGCCAATCCGCTGGGCCAGCTGCCCTCGCGCGACCTCTCCCTGAAGCGCGACTAAAAAAATGGGCGGGAGGCTTGCGCCACCCGCCCGAGTCGGACCGGGGGAGGTCCGGGGTTCGTGAAGTCCTATGGATTCGCCGCCGCGATGGCGGCTGCAATGGCCTGAAGCTGCGCATCGGTCAGGGATGCGAGAAAGCCCATTCCGCCGCGATTGGCATTGATCGCGCGCCTGAAGTCGGCCGCCTCGCGATTCGAGGCCGACATGCTGCGGATCGCGTTGATCGCGCCGTGGCATGACGCGCAATTCGCCGAGTAGAGCGCCGCACCGTCGATCGCCGGGGGCGTCACCGGCGGAGGGGGCGTGACAGGAGGGGGCGTCACGGGAGGAGGGGGCGTGACAGGGGGGGGTGTCACGGGCGGCGGCGGGGCAGGCGGCGCCGTGCCCGCGTGTCGCTCGATCTCGGCCTCGTCGGCGATCAGTGTCGTGCCGTTCCAGCGTCCATCCACCTCGACCGTCTGGCCCGCAGCGCGGGTGAAGAAGGACGCAGCATCGATGCTCGTGTCCTCGTCCTCGAACTCCGTGGTCGGCGTGGTCTCGATGGCCACACCGAGGATGCGGAAGCCGGGCGCCTGCAGTCCGTCCGCCGGTCCGCGCAGCTCGACTTCGTCCTCCGGCTCGTCACGCTCGAGGCGCGTGGCGATCATCCGTCCAGTGCTGGAGGGATCCGGATAGCCCTTCACCTCGATCCAGTCGCCGACGCGAAGGTCGTCGAGCGAAAATAACCGGTCGTCGCTTTCCTTGTCCTCGCGACGGGTCGACGCGTCCACGGCGATGGCGATGCCGAGCGCGCGCACCGTGCCCGTAGCCACGTCGACGGACTCGACCGGCGCCGACAGCGCCACGGAGGCGTCCCGCTTGAAGACAACCTTCGAGGCAACGAGCACACGCGCGGCATCCATCCGGCCTTCGACCTCGACCTTACGATCGAGCGCGAGGTCGGTCGAGGTGCCGTTCACGTAAAGGGTGCTCGCCGTCGTGGTAACGGCTTGCCCGGCGACGCTGAAGTCGTTCGCCGCGACGAAGCGCGTCACGAGGCCCTCGACCTCGGCGTCCCCGCCGGCCGGACCGCCCGCGCCGCCGTCCTCCTTCTCGATGCGCGTGGCGCGCAGCGTGCCGTCGGCGAGGAAGTCGCGTCCCTTGACCTCGACGAGGTCGCCGTCTCGCAGGCCCGCCGACCCGAAGTCCTCGAGCGTCGCGGCTGAGTGGTCGATGACGAGGCTGCCAACCCGGAAACGCATCGCGGCCGTATCGAGGTTCGTCACGAGGCCCGTGACCTCCACTTCGACCTCGCCCGGCTCGGTCCGGTCGATGCGGGTGGCGCGCGCGCGTCCGTCGGAGCCGGAGAACCCGTGCACCTCGATGCGCTGGCCCACGGCGATACCGCCCAGCGAACCGCCGGTGATCGAGTCGTCGAACGACGTCTCGTCGTCAACGCGCACGAGCTGCCCCGCAACCGTCACGGTCCCGGTCGCCGCATCCACGGACTGCACGGAGCCTTGCAGGAGATGCCGCTCCTCGATGCGGATCGCCCGCGCCTGGCCGCGGTCGTCGAGCTGCGCCTCGAGCCGGATCACCTGTCCGACGCGCAGCTCTTCCGTCGTTCCAGGACGGTCGTCGATGCGCACGTCGGTCCCGGTCGTGTCGTAGCGCACGCCGTTCACGATCACGCTGCCGAAGCCCGTGATCGCACCCGTGACGAACACGGTCTTCTGCGCGCCGCCCGTCGGCGGCGAGGTGGGCGGCGGAACTCCGCCGGAGGCGCCGTCTCCGCCCCCGCCGCCGCCACAGGCGGCGACGATCAGCGAGACCGCTGCCGCCACTACGTATCTGCTTTGAATCAATTTCATCTCACACCTCAATTGAAGCCCGGCACTGATCGGTTCGAGCGCGAGGCGCGCCCGCCATACCCCGGATTCCCGGTCAGTCCTCGAGCTCGGCCCGTTCGGCCAGTACGACGTTGCCGACCAGCGTGCCGCGCACCTTCACCTCGCGGCCTGGGGCCACGGCGAAGAAGGCTGCAGCCGTGATCGACCCGCCGTCGTTATTCCGAAATTCGGTCAGCGGACCGGTGGTCACCGACACACCGCCCACGACGAGGTTCGGCGCCGCGACCGATGTCGCCGGTCCCTGCACCTCCACGTCCGATTCGAGGTCGTCGCGCTCGAGCAGCGTGGCGATGAGACCGCCCGCATCGCGGTAGGCGCGCACTTCGACGTAATCCCCGACACGCAGGTCGGCGAGGCTGAAGCGCTCGACGTCTGCCGAGCTCTGGTCCTCGTAGCGCGTGAGCGAATTGGTGCGCACCGTGACGCCGAGGACTGCGAGCGTGCCCGCCGACGCGTTCACGGCATCGACGGGGCCGGCCAACTCGACGTCGCTTTGCTGTCGGAATTCCACCTTGCGCGCGACGACACGGCCCGTGGCGTCGAATCCGCCCTCGATCTCGACGTTCGCGTCGAGCGCCAGGTTTGCCGCCGTGCCGTCCTCATAGACCGTGCTCGCGGTGGTCGTGACGCGCTGGCCGGAGACGTCGAAGTCGGCGGCGGAAACGAAGCGCGTCACGAGTCCCTCGATCTCGGCGGAGTCGTCCGTCGTGCCGGCAAGGGACGCGCTGCGCCGTTCGATCCGGGTGGCGACCAGGACACCGGAACCGTTCACGCTGCCCTTCACTTCGATGAGGTCGCCGTTGGCCGGCTGGCCGCTCGGGAAGTTGCTGAGCTGGGCGCTGGAGTAGTCGACCTGCTGCTCGTTGATGCGCAGCCGGCGCGCGACCGTGTCCACCGAGTTGGCCATGCCCTTCAACTCGACGGCCGACGATGCGGACTTGAGCTCGATGCGCGTCGCCTCGATCACACCGCCGGCGGTGACGAGTCCGCTCACCTCGATCCGGTCGCCGACCGCGAGGCCCGCGAGCGAGCGGGGCGAAATGCGATCGTCGAACGAGGTGGACGGTCCGACCTTGACCGTCTGGCCGAGCACGACCAGCGTGTCCGCTGCGGGACCGATCGACTGGATCGGGCCCTCGACGTCGTCGTTGTAGAAGACCCTGGTCGCCGTGCCGGTCGTGCCGCTGGCATCCAGTTGTCCTTCGACCCTGACGACCTGCCCCACGCGCAGGTCGGACTCGACGCCCGGCTGGTCGTCGATCGTGATCATGGCGCCGGCGGTCGAATAGCGCACCCCGTTCACGATCACACTGCCGAAGCCGGTGATCGGGCCCTGGGCGATCGTGATGCCGCCGCGATCGATGCCGCTGACCTGGTTGTTGCCGTCGCTGCCGCCGCCACCTCCGCATCCCAGCAGGGAGAGCGCGAGCAGTGCCGGCAGGCAGGGAGTCAGGTGTCGAGTGTTCATCAGGGTTCTCCAGGAGTCGTGTCGTGTATCGCGTACACGCCGATGCCGAGGCGCAGGCCCGCTTCCCCGGTCGGCGCCTCGTGAGTGCTGAGCCAGTCGTCCACGCGCTCGAGCATCGACTGTGCCTCGCGCTCGACGAAGGCGCGGAACGCTGGCAGGTGACGCGGGTCGATGTGGCGGTTCTGGGCGCGGCCCTCGAAGCGCGAGGGCTCGTCCGGCTCGCGCGAGAGGTTGTGCTCGATGGTGGTCGCGAGGTCCGCGAGCACGCTGCCGGAGCGCTCGACGGCCCGGCCGTCCATCGCACGCGGCATGTAGTAGCGGCGCAGCGCCCGGTATGAACCATCCTGCAGGCGCTCGACGGAGCCCGACTTGACGAGTTCCTTGACCAGTGCGGTCGCCGGGATGTCGCCGGCGTAGCGACGCAGCAGTTGCGCGAACGAGGCGTCCGGACCGTCGGCGGGCAGCACGCGCGGTCGTCCGTCCGGGGCCAGGAAATCGGAGTCCAGGTGCCAGCCGGTCAGCACACGGCTCGCGTGGTTCAGCGATTCTTCGGCGGCCGGCGAGGGCGACGAACTCGCGACGTCCTGAATGCGCCGTACGTCGCGGCGCGACAGTCCGGTCAGAAGGGCCACTCGGGACACGTTCGTCGGGCGGCCGCGAATCCCGAACTCCGCCGAGGCCGTCACGACGAACACGCTTCGCGACAAGTCCGCGAACTCCTTCCACGTGACCCCGGACCGCAGCAGCCACCGCGCGACGGGTCGGAGCCACCGCCGGCAGGCGGTCAGGACAGGTCGTTCGAGCTCGCGTTCCATATGTGGGACACTTTGTCTCATATATGGAAGCTCTTTGCAAGCGGATGCTGATCGGCTTCGCGGCCGCGCTGGGGCGTCCGCGACGGACAGGCAGGGTTTCGGGGTGAGCAGAAGGGAGCCGGCGGAGCTACAGCGTCGTCCAGTGCTCCCTCATCCGCTTTCGCTGCGCCTCGTCCGGCAACGGCACGTGTGCGGCCGCGACGTTGTCCGCCATGTGCTGCGGCTTCGAGGTCGCCGGAATGACGCAGGTCACCGCCGGGTGCGAGGCCGCCCAGCGCAGGAAGAACTGTCCCCAGCTCGCGCAGCCCATTTCGGCGGCCCACGCCGGGACCGGCTTGCCGCGCGCGCGTGCGAACAACGCGCCGTCGGCGAAGGGGCGGTTCACCATGACGGCGATGCCCTTCTCGCGGCAGAAGGGCAGCAAGCGTGTCTCGGCCTCCGGCTCGGCGAGCGAGTAGTTCACCTGCAGCCAGTCGAAGCGCTCGGCGGCTAGCACGCGCTCGACCTCGGCGTGCGCGTCGGCGCGGTAGTGCGTGACGCCGGAGTAGCGCAGCTTGCCGGACGCCTGCAGCGCCCGGATCGTGGGCACGTGCTCGCGCCAGTCGAGCAGGTTGTGGATCTGCAGCAGCTCGAGCCGTTCGGTGCGCAGCCGCGCGTACGACTGCTCGATCTGCGCCGCGCCCGCGGTGCGGCCGCGGGTCCACACCTTGGTGGCGAGCCACAGCTTGGGCCTGAGGCCAAGATCGTCGATCAGGTCGCCGAGCACGGATTCCGCGCGGCCGTACATCGGCGAGGTGTCGATGACGCGGCCACCGCCGTCGACGAGTGCCTGCAGCACGCCGCGCAGTCCTTCGCGGCTCGCCGCGTCCTCGCCGACATCGAAGGTGTCGGACGAGCCCATCCCGATCACGGGGATTTCCTCACCCGAACTCGGCACCTTGCGTGTGGCCATGGTGCGTGATGTGACGGCCGTCGTTGCGGGCCGTGCGATCGCGGCCGCGGTGGCAGCGGCCATGAGTTTCACGGCCGTGCGGCGGTCGATGCGGTCGGTCGTCATCTCGGCCTCCAGGGTGCTGGCAATTGCGACAATCCAGGTCGAGCCGCGACTCAATCGATGGCGTACGCTCCAAAGCGACACGGCTACTGCCCTTCGGTGTAACCCGCTTCGCGCTGATGCCTGACCGCCAGGATCAGCACGACGTCCTCAGCCGCCAGCCAGCGATACTTCGCCATGTAACCGTGCTTGCCACGCGACAACACGAGCTCGCGCCGACCGTCTTCCGCGACCCGACCCAGCAGCGGGTGATCGGCAAGAACCTCGAATGCGGCCCGTACGCTGGAGAGATGCGTCAGCGCCCGCTTGGGATCGTCTTCAGCAACGAAATCGAACAGGCGCTCCAGGTCGCGGAGCGCCCGGGTGCTTACTTCGACGCGCGCCACGCACGAGGCCGTGGGCGTCGCGGGTTCTTGCCGCCAATTCTCGCGGCGAGATAATCGAACGTCGCCTCCAGCGAATGGGCCTTGCCCGTGCCGAGCGCCTCACGCTCCGAGTCGGCCGCCTCGGCAGCGAACCGCTCGCGCAGCTCCGACCGCTCCGCCTCGCGTGCCAGCGCATCGACCATGAACGCGTGGGGTGTCTGCCCGGTGCTGGCGGCGAGCCTGGCAATTCGGCGCTTGAGATCGTCGGGAAGCTTCAGACTGGTCGCGGACACCGGGGGTCCTCCTGCAGGTAGTCAGAATGTACTACCACGCGACTGCCGGTTCAAATCCGATCATTCCGCACTTCAACCCACACGGTCCTTGAGGCCGAACAGCACCATGATCCAGGCGCTGACCGGATGGGCCACCAGCATGATCGCCACGATCAGGGCGAGCAGCGCGAGCGAAGGGCGCCACACCGGCGCGATGAACAGCAGCATGCCCGCGAGACTGTCGAGCTGGTCGACGACCCAGAACGCCCGGCCGGCGCCGCCCTGGCCCGACGCCCCGGGCGCGATGCCGAGCTGGCGCTTCGCGAAGCTGTTCGGCAGCTCGCCCACGATGTAGCCCGTGCCGAGCAGCAGGCCCCAGGCGAGGGGGTGCGTCTCGGCGAAGGGCACCAACGTCGGCAGCGGCCAGCAGCAGCCGTGGAGATGCGCCAGCAGCCAGGCCGCGGCG
>Ga0209254_10003736_pt1 | contig 13876 bp, 12 predicted proteins | sample FrelakmetDIP11DI_FD_187148 | JGI IMG/M metagenome (GOLD analysis project Ga0209254, IMG submission 187148) | Freshwater lake sediment microbial communities from the University of Notre Dame, USA, for methane emissions studies - DIP11 DI (SPAdes)... | ecosystem: Environmental > Aquatic >...
GAGATCCTGTGGGTCTGCGAGGCGGCTCACGTGCCGGTGGTCTGGGCCACGCAGGTGCTCGAAGGCCTGGCGAAAGGCGGGGCACCGTCGCGCGCCGAGGTGAGCGACGCCGTGATGAGCAGCCGCGCCGAATGCGTCATGCTCAACAAGGGTCCGCGGATCGTCGAGACTGTGACTTTCCTGGCCAACGTGCTCGAACGCATGTCGGAGCACCAGGACAAGAGGATGGCGCTGCTCCGACGCCTGTCAGTGTCGGAACTGTAGTCGTTGAGCGTGCGCTGCGTGGTCAGGGAATGTCGTACTTCGCCTTGAAGCGCTGAATCTCGTCCCAGACGGCTGGATCGATGGTCTGAGCATTCACGCGCGCGAATACGCGGGCGAACACGTCCCGCTCCTTCGCGTCCACCGCCCCGTCCTGCAGCGCGAGGCGCTCCAGCATCTGCAGTTCGTTGCGGTCGATCAGGCCGTCGTTGGCAAACACATGCAGGAACGAGTACTGCATGATCGCGTTCCAGCTGCTGCCACTGTTTGCCATTTCGTCGCGCTTCCCCCGTCAGGTCTGCATGGATGCTTTGCTGATCCCATCGTGATGGGTACAAAAACTCGGCAAGTCTTCGGCAAGAACAAGAACTTGACGTCTATTCTAACGTTGTGTGACGGGGCATCAGTTTCGCATCAGCAGCGCCTGCCCTGCCCGCATGCGCGGCGCTTGTCGATTGCGAGGGCCGCCATGCGTTGGCCGCATCCTGAGTGATCGCCTTCACACTTCTGCATAAGTACCCGCGTGTAAACAAATTTTAACCTTGTTGCCACCGAATCGTAGCGACCGCCGCCTACTCTGCTTCCACTAGGCCGGCGCAACCCAGCCGCGCCGGCCAGGAGGTGCGTCATGGCATCCCTCGGCACTGCAGGCCTCTGGCACCGTTTCGACAACGCGGAGCACGCGCTGTGCCTGCGGGTCAATCGAGGCTGCCACTACGCTCCCGTCCGCCGCTGCTTCGCGGTCATCAGCCGGCTAGGCGACGGCATTTTCTGGTATCTGCTCATGATTGCCTTTGCGATGAGCGGTCCCCAGGGTGCCCGCGTGGCCTTGCAAATGGCTGTGGCGGGAATCCTTGGCATGGCGCTGTATCGCCAGCTGAAGCATCGTCTGGTGCGCGAACGCCCCTTCATCTCGTATTCTGGGATCAGCCTGGGCGCCGCACCGCTCGACCGATACAGCTTTCCATCCGGCCACACGCTGCACGCCGTGTGCTTCACAAGCATTGCAACGAGCCACGTGCCCGAGCTCGCCTTGCTGCTGGTGCCGTTCGCCCTGCTGGTGGCCGCATCGCGCGTCGTGCTGGGGCTGCACTACCCGACCGACGTGTTGGCGGGGGCCGCCATCGGCGCGGCGCTGGCGCGCGTCGTGCTGGCACTCTGGCCGGCCTGAGAACCGTTGACACGCCGGGGCCGGGCTGAGAGGCCCGTGACAGAGGTCACGCGCCGCCAAGCCGGCAGCGCCAACTGTCGACTCAGTACCTGGACCTGTTCTTGTCCACCCGGAAGCTCGCGACGGTGCGGCTGACCTCGTTGCCGACGATCACCAGCGGCCTGCCGTTCGGGCTGTCCTCTTGAGAGACGAACGTAACGCCTTCTGCGGCGTGGGTGGCAAGCAGCGCTGCGACGGCGGCAGCAACGGTGGTCTACATGTGTGCGGGTCCTTGGTCGTTCAAGTTGACAGTCAGGGGCGAACACTGCAGGTCGCCTGTGACGGGCGAATGACAGCCGGCTGACGGCTCGCAGAAAGTCAGGCTGACGCCGCGGCCTGGCGCGCGACGCCGGGACTGCGCGGCTGCGCCAAGGCACCGACGAACTGCCGGGTGCAGGCTTCCCAGGAGTAGCCGACCGCGTGCTCGCGGCACGCGGCTGGGTCGAGTTTCAACGCCTCGAGGGCAGCCGCACGCAGATCCTCGTCGAGCACACCCGTCACGCCGTTCGCGACCACGTCGACCGGACCGGTCACCGGATAGGCGGCCACTGGCAAGCCACAGGCCATGGCTTCCAACAGCACGAGGCCGAAAGTGTCGGTGCGACTTGGGAAGACGAATACGTCGCTGGCGGCCACGTGTCGAGCAAGATCCTCGCCATGCTTGTAGCCGACGAACTCGACCTCGGGATATCGCGCCTGCAGCGACGGGCGCGCGGGTCCGTCGCCGACCACGAGCTTCGAGCCGGGCAAGTCGAGCCTGAGGAAATCCTCGATGCCCTTCTCCACCGCGACACGGCCGAGATAGAGCCAGATCGGACGCGGCAGGGACAGGAAGCCCTTCTCGCGCGGCCGGAACAATTCGCTGTCGACTCCGCGACTCCAGGTCGCAATGTTGCCGAAGCCATGGGCCTCGAGCTGCCGGCGCATCGATGGCGTTGCGACGAGCGTGCGCTTGGCCGCGCCATGGAACCAGCGCATGAACGCATAGCTGGCGGACAATGGCACTGGTGCGCGGGCACGTATGTATTCCGGAAACTGCGTGTGATAGGCGGTCGTGAACTCGTGCCCGGTCCGGATGCACCAGCGCCGGGCGGCAAGGCCGATTGGCCCCTCGGTCGAGACATGGACCGCCGTCGGCTCCAGCTGCTCGAGACGGCGAGCGACCGTCTTGCCGGCAAACAACGAGAGTCGGATTTCAGGATAGGTGGGACACGGGACGGTCCGGAACTGCTCCGGCGAGATCACGTGGACGTCCAGCCCGTCGGCGCGCATGTGCGCGACGGTCGTCGCCAGTGTACGCACGACGCCGTTGGTCTGCGGATGCCACGCGTCCGTGGCGACGACGACCCTCACGCCGCCACCGGCGTCGGCACCTGGGGGCTGTCGAACAACGGGAACTCCTGGTCACCCACCAGCACGGACTGCGACTCCGTCCACCGCAACAGGCTCAGCCGCCCGCTGAAGTCCTCGACCAGCGTGGTACAGCTCTCCACCCAGTCGCCGTCGTTGCAGTAGGTGATGCCGTCGATCTCCGTGATCTCGGCCCGGTGGATGTGGCCGCAGATGACGCCCTGGACCTGTTGCCGCCGCGCTTCCGTCGCGAGCGCTTTCTCGAAGCTCGCAATGTACTGCACCGCGTTCTTGACCTTGTGCTTCAGGAAGGCGGCGAGCGACCAGTAAGGGAAGCCAAAGCGCGACCGGATGGCGTTCACGTAGCGATTCAGCGTCAGCGCCGCTGCGTACGCATGGCTGCCGATCGACTCGAGCAGCGGGCTCGCGCGCACGATGCTGTCGAATTCGTCACCGTGTAGCACCAGGAAGCGCCGTCCGTCGGCGGTCTCGTGGATCGCCTCGCGATGGACCTCCACGTTGCCCATGACCAGCCCGTCATGGTCGCGGAATACGCGGTCGTGATTGCCCGGAATGTAGATGACCCGGGTGCCGTGCTTGGCCTTGCCGAGGATCGTGCGGATGACGTCGTTGTGGGCTTGCGGCCAGTAGAACGACTTGGTCAGCGCCCAGAGGTCGATGATGTCGCCGACCAGGTAGATCTGCTGGCACTCGACGCGGCGGAGAAAGTCGAGCAGGTACTGCGCCTGGCAGCCCTTGAATCCGAGATGTACGTCCGAGATGAAAACAGTGCGGGTACGCAGCGTCGCGCGCTGCAGCGGCACTTCGTTCATCGTTTGCGGAGCTCTGGCCTCATTGCGGCCAAGATTCAACCCGGCGCGTGAAGCTCCGATGAATGTTTCGAGAAGCTTTGATGACGGGCACCCTCACTCCAATCCTCTCCCGCTGGAGCGGGAGAGGGTGAAGGGGTCAGGGACGGAGGCGCTGCCGGGTGCGTTTCATCAGCGTGACGTGCGTACCCTCGCGCGCGACCTTCGGCGCGCGACTGGTCGGGGCGCACCTGACATAGCTGCCGTCCTCCTGCATCAGCCAGGCGTTGCGCTGGTCGGCCAACTGCACCTGCATCACTTCCCAGATCCGCTCCTTCAGGCGACGGTCCTCCACCGGGGCGACGGCCTCGACGCGGCGGGACAGGTTGCGGTCCATCCAGTCCGCCGAGCCGATCAGGAAGTCACCGTCGAGCGGGTCTTCGCTGCCGTTGGCAAAGTGAAAGACCCGGCCGTGCTCGAGGAAGCGGCCGATGATGGAGCGAACGCGAACATTCTCGGTCAGTCCAGCGACACCGGGCCGCAGGCAGCAGAATCCGCGCACGATGAGGTCGATCGGCACTCCCGCGTTGGAAGCGTCGCAGAGCGCCTCGCAGACCGGGCCGTCCTCGAGCTGGTTGACCTTGACGACGATGCGCGCGGGACGTCCGGCGCGCGCATTCGCAGCCTCGCGACCGATCAGGTCCACGAAGCGGGTGCGCATGTTGAGTGGCGCCACCAGCAGCTTCTCGAACCGCGGCGCGCGTGAAAACCCAGTCAGGTGGTGAAACAGGTTGACGACGTCGCGGGTCAGCACCGGGTCGCAGGTGAACAGCCCGAAGTCCGTGTACATGCGGGCCGTCTTGACGTGGTAGTTGCCGGTGCCGATGTGGGCGTAGCTGCGCAGGCCGTCGCCCTCGCGCCGCACGACCAGTGCGAGCTTGGTGTGCGTCTTGAGACCACGCATGCCGTAGATCACGTGGTCCCCGGCCTTCTGCAACTCCTCGGCCCAGTGCAGGTTGCGCTCTTCGTCGAACCGTGCCTTCAACTCCACCAAGCACGCCACCTGCTTGCCGTTCTCGGCCGCCCGGATCAGGGAGCGGACGAACGGCGTATCGTCGCCAAGGCGGTACACCGTCATCTTGATCGTGGTCGTGCTCGGGTCGTCGGCCGCATCGCGGATGAAGCGCTCCACCGACGCGTCAAAGCTGTCGAAGGGGTGGTGGACCAGCACGTCGCCGGCGCGGATGGCCGAGAACATGTCGGCGTCAACTTCGATGCCCTGCGGCGGCTGCGGCGTCCACGGCGGATCGCGCAGTTCGTTGATTGGCAGCGATGCCAGCTCGAACAGGCCGGAATAATCAAGCATGTCCGGCAACTCGTACACGTCGCTGTCGCGCAGGTCGAAGCTCGCCACGAGTCCGCCGCGAATCTCGCTGCTGGCGCCCTCGGCGAACTCGAGGCGGACGACCGGCTGGAAGCGGCGCTGGCGGACCTGCTCCTCGATCAGCTCCTTGATGCTGTTGTCGCTGTCCTCTTCGATCGCAATGTCGGCATTGCGCGACACCCGGAACAGCGTGCTCGCCGCGATCTCGACGCCCGGGAACAGGCTGGCGGCGTTGACCCTCACCAGTTCCTGCAGCGAGATGAAACAGCGCTGACCGGTGGCGACGTCGGCGCGCAGCGGCAGCCATTGTGGCAGAGCCGTAGGCACCTTCACGCGGACCAGGATGCGATCGGCGGTCTCCGCATCCTTGAGCACGAAACCCCAGGACGTCGACAGGTTCGACATGAAGGGGAACGGGTGCGAAGGATCGAGGCTGAGCGGTGTCAACGCTGGCGACACGTGACGTTCGAAGTACTGGCGGGCTTCTTCGCACTGCGGCGGTGACAGGTCGGCCCACGAGGCGAGTTGCACGCCGTGGCGAACCAGGCTCTGCCGGAGTTCTTCGAAACAGCCGGCCCGCCGCAACAGCAGGGGATACAGGGTCTCCCGCAGCTTGTGAATATGGGCGTTAAACTCCTCGACGACGGCCAGGTTGCCGCTGGCATAGGCCCGCGTCCGCATCGCGCCGACGCGTTTCATGAAAAATTCGTCGAGGTTGGAGGTGAAGATCGCCAGGAACTTGAGCCGCTCGAGCAAGGGCACGCGCTCGTCGAGCGCTTCCGCGAGAACCCTGCGGTTGAACTCCAGCCAGCTCAGGTCCCGGTCGAACCAGGCCTCTTGCATCATGCGCGTGCGCAGCTTCTCATCCATCTGGACTACATTCCCCGGCGCCATCCGGCGGGACCGGGCAGCGATGGACAAATCGGATATAGAATCACCGCAGCACGTTACCAAATTTTGGCAGCGCGTAGGCTTTCTTACCTTTCCATGACGGGACGCCCATGCAGATCCACGCTCCATATGCCGACGTCGCAGCGCAGATCGACGCCGCCTTCGAGGAGCGATCGACGCTGTCTCCAGCCAGCGCGCCACCGGACATCGTCGAAGCCGTGCAGCACGCGATCGAGTTGCTCGACTCCGGGGCGGCGCGGGTTGCCGAAAAGGTCGACGGGCGGTGGCACGTCCACCAATGGCTCAAGAAGGCAGTCCTGCTGTCGTTCCGACTTTTTGACAATGCGCAGGTGGATGCCGGTTACACCCGTTTCTATGACAAGGTGGGCCTCAAGTATGCGAGTTACGATGCCGAACGGTTCAGGGCGGACGGGGTGCGTGTGGTGCCGCCGGCCGTCGTCCGGCGCGGCGCCTACGTGGCGCGCAACGCGGTCCTGATGCCGAGCTACGTCAACGTCGGCGCCTACGTGGGCGAAGGCACCATGGTCGACACCTGGGCCACGGTGGGCTCCTGCGCACAGATCGGGCGCAACGTGCACCTCTCGGGCGGCGTCGGCATCGGCGGTGTGCTCGAGCCGCTGCAGGCCAGCCCGACGATCATCGAGGACGGCTGTTTCATCGGGGCTCGGTCTGAGGTCGTCGAAGGCGTGATCGTCGAAGAAGGTGCAGTGCTGTCGATGGGCGTCTTCGTCGGACAGAGCACGCGCATCTACGACCGCGAGCGCGACGAGGTCACCTATGGCCGCATTCCAGCCGGCGCGGTGGTGGTGCCAGGATCGCTGCCCGCCGCCAACGGCAAGTACGGCCTCGCTTGTGCGGTGATTGTGAAGCGCGTCGATGCCCAGACGCGCGCGAAAGTCGGCATCAACGAACTGCTGCGGGGAGCCGCCACCGACTGATCGAATCGGCGCGGCACTGCTGCGCGCGCCGCGTCAATTCGACAGTTTCGCTATCCGCGAGGTCGCGTCGGCGGCATCGGCAAACCGGGCGTCGACACCCAACGCCTTGCGATAGGCTGCGACGGCATCCTGCTTGCGGCCCGACTCCTCCAGCACGATGCCAAAGTGGTACCAGATTTCGGCCTGCGGCGGCGGCAGCTTCACCGCCTGCTGCAGGGACGCGACGGCAAGCGGCCGCTCGCCGCGAGCGCGGTGCACCCAACCCTGCGTGTCGTGAAACTGCGGCACGTCCGGGTTGGCGGCCACGGCCCGCTTTGCAAGCGCGAGCGCTTCATCAAGGTTGCCGCCCTTGCGCAGCGAGATCATCGCCAGGTTGTTGCACGCAATGGCCAGGTCGGGCTTCAGCCGCAGGGCATCCCGGTAGGCCACTTCGGCCCTGGCGGTGTCCCCAAGCCGCTGCAGAACCATGCCGAGTTTCACGCGGCTGACGGGATCCCCGGGATTGAGCCGACTCGCGAGTGCGTAATCGGATGCGGCCTTGGCGTCCTCACCCATCTCGTTGTAGACGTCACCCCGGTCGAGAACGACTGCCAGCGTGTCCGGTTGCAACACCAGAGACTGGGACAGCGCCTTGACCGCTTGGGGGTAGCGCTTGTCGGACGCATAGACCCGGCCTAGCAGGTGCCAGGCCGCCGCGTCCTCCGGCGCACGCTTGACCGCTTCCTGCAGTTCGCTGATCGCGCCCTTGGTGTCGCCGGTTGCGAGCAGCGTCATGCCAAGACCCATGCGCGCAGACGCCAGGTCCGGCTTGATCGCGATGGCCTTGCGGTACTCGGCGATCGCGGCCTGTGGGTTCTTCTCGACGCTAGCATACAGATCCGCCAGGTCGAGCCTGGCAAGCACGGCCTGCGGGTCGAGTTCCACGGCTTTGAGGTAGGCGGCCTTGGCCTGCGGGTAGTTCTGCATGGCCATGTAGAGGCGACCTGCGGCCGTGCGCACGTCCGGGTTGGCGGGCTCGGTCGCCAGCGCCTTGCGGATACTGGCCTCGGCCTGCGTCATATTGCGCTGCCGCACACGCACGTCCGCCAGGCCCAGCATCGCGACCGTGAGATCAGGCTTGCGTCGCAGTGCGTCCTCGAACATCGAACCCGCGGTGAGCAGGTCGTTCTCGATCAGCGCCTTGAAGCCGCTGGCAGCCGCTTGTTCCGCTGGACTCAGCTTGCTCGCCGGCTTGCTCAGCAGCTTGTCGGCGCCAATCACTGCTGTCTGCCTGGGGGGTGACACGACCGCAACGGCGCCGGCGTGCTCGGCCCATGCCATGGGGACGACAAGGAACGCGGCGAAACGGATCCAAGAGGCGAATGAGCCTGAATCAGTCATGGTCGGCTGCCGTCTCCGCGCGTTGGTTGCGCATGAGCATAGTGAACCACTGGAAACCGGGCACGTGTCGGAGTTGTTTACATTAATGCGATCGACGGGGCCCAGATAACTGCGCAAAGCCATGATTTATGCGGCTTGGCATGTTCCCTGCATCTCCACGCTTGGAAAGGACTCCCGCGACTTGATCCATTCAGGCGATACCTCAAAAAGGGGTGGGGGGAACATGACGAAACGTTCATTCAAGGCATTGGCGGCAGGCATTGGCGCCGCCCTTGCACTCGGGTTGCCGGGTCTGGCTGCGGCCACCGACCTGACCAAGTTCAATACGATCTTCGACACTAACTTCGCCTCCGCGGGCATTGGCGGCATGCGCGGCCAGGGCACGGGCAACGTGACCCTCACCGGCGTCAGCGGCACCGTGACGCAGGCCTACCTTTACTGGCACGGCCCCAGCAATGTGAGCGCAACTGGCCCGGGCAACAGCGCGGTGACGTTCGCTGGGACGGACATCACCGGCACGTTCCTGGGAGTGTCGAGCGACAACTGCTGGGGATTCTCCAACAGCCTCGCCTATCGCGCGGACGTCACCAGCCTGGTCTCGGGCAACGGCGTCTTCGCCCTGACGAACTTCATCAAGAGCGACGTCGACATCAACGGCGCTTCCCTTATCGTCTTCTTCGACGACGGCGACGCCAGCAACAACCGCGACGTCGTGCTGTTCAACGGCAACGACTCGAACATCGAGAATTCGTTCGACGCGCTGGGCTGGAACATCACGCTGGCCGGCATCACCTATGAGAGCGGGACCGCGCAGGCGCAGTTTCACGTCAGCGACGGGCAGGCCTTCCCGGACGACGCGGTCACCGCTAACAGCGCGATCATCGCAGCCGAAGGGTCTGTTTTCGACGGCAATACTGTGCCGTCCGCTGGCGGACCCGCGACCAACGGATTCCTGTGGGACATCCGCAACTTCAACGTGACCAGCCTGCTCTCGCCGGGCCCGAACAGCCTGAACATCAGGTCGGGCCAGAACAGCGACTGCCTCTCGTGCGTGCTGATCGCAATCGACCTGCCGGCCGGTGCGGCACCGCCCCCGGAACCGCCCACGGGCGTGCCTGAGCCGGGTTCATTGGCACTGTTGGGGCTGGGACTCGCCGGTTTGGCTGCGTCGCGCCGACGCAAGACCGCCTGATCGAATAACAGGCAAGCCCTGTGCAAGCCCGGCCTCGCGCCGGGCTTGTTCTTTCTGGGCTACGCCGCGTCGGCTTCGCGGCGTTCCTGGCCCAACATGTAGAGCACCTGCTCCGCGATGTTGGCGGCATGGTCGCCGATGCGCTCGAGTCCCTTCAGCGCGAAGATCGTGTCGATCGTCGGCCGCAGAAAGCGGTGGTCCTGCAGCACGTAGGACATCACCAGGCGCAGCGCCGCGGCAAATTCGGCATCGAGTTCGGCGTCGCGCTCCAGTACGCTGCGGGCCAGCTCGAGATCCATCTCGTCGGCAGCGCGTACCGCGTTCCGCAACATAGAACCGGACAGCGCAGACATGTGCCGCAACTGTCGCGCAACCGCGAGGACCGGGTCCCCCTCGTTCGCCTTGTCGAGCGACAGCGCAAAGCGCGCAATCTTCTTGGCCTCGTCGCCCGCACGCTCGAGCTCGCGCCCGATGCGCACGATCGCGCGCGCCAGCCGCAGGTCGTTTGCAACGGGTTGCTGCAGCGCGATGAAGGTCAGGCTATCACGGTCCAGCTGTTTCTCGTACGCGTCCACGCGACTGTCGCGCAACAGCACGGCTTGCGCCAGGCCGGCGTCGCGATCCAGCAAGGCCCTGACCGCACAGGCCACCTGCTCGATGACCAGCGCGCCCATCTCCAGGGCGTGCATCCGCAGTCCCGCCACCGACTCGTCGACAGTGCTGGAAGTGTGCGGTTCGGTGGGGTCCGACCGATCCATGGCGATCGCGTCCGCGCTCGGCTCAGCCGTAGCGGCCAGTGATGTAGTCTTCAGTCGCCTTCTTGGACGGGTTGGTGAATATCTTCGATGTGGCGTCAACTTCGACCAGTTCGCCCAGGTACATGAACGCCGTGAAATCCGAGACGCGGGCTGCCTGCTGCATGTTGTGCGTGACGATCAGGATCGTGACGCGGCTGCGCAGCTCGGTGATCAGCTCCTCGATCTTCGCCGTCGCTATCGGGTCGAGTGCCGATGTCGGCTCGTCGAACAGCAGGATCTCTGGATCGGTCGCCAGTGCCCGCGCGATGCACACGCGCTGCATCTGACCGCCGGAGAGCGCAAGCGCCGACTCGTTCAGGCGGTCCTTGACCTCGTCCCAGATCGCAGCGGCGCGCAAGGCCTTCTCGACGCGCTCGGCGAGTTCGGTGCGATTGCTGACGCCGCGCAGCCGCAGGCCGTAGGCGACGTTCTCGAGCACCGATTTCGGAAACGGGTTCGGCTTCTGGAACACCATGCCGATGCGCATGCGGACCTCGATCGGGTCCGTCTCGGGGCCCACGAGGTTCACATTGTCGGGACGCAGCGTGATCGCACCCTCGTACTTCGTGTCCGCCTGCAGGTCGTGCATGCGGTTGAAGCAGCGCAGGAAGGTGCTCTTACCGCAGCCCGACGGACCGATGAGCGCGGATACCTGGTGCTCAGGGATCACAAGGTTGATGTTCTTCAGCGCCTGGTTCGATCCGTACCAGAAGTTGAGCTTCTCGGCGCTCGCCTTGGCCGCGTTGGCGCGAGATGCCTTGCGGTCATCCATCAAGATTGACAGCGACGGAGTGTCAGAGTCCTGCGCGCTGGTTTCGCCTTGCATCGTTGCGGCCTGCCTGGATTTGTTTGTGGTCATGGTGTCTGAGATCGTGTTCATTGCACTCACCAGCTGATCTTCTTGCGGAACCGGTAGCGGATCCAGATCGCCACGGCGTTCATGGCGAGCGTCATGCCGAGCAGGATCGCGCCCGCCGCCGCCGCATTGGCCTGGAACGCCTGGTCCGGTCGCGAGACCCAGTTGAACATCTGGATGGGCATGGCGGTGAACTCGCTCATGAGCCACTCGAAGTTCAGGAACGGGAATTCGCCGGTCACGGGCGACGGCGGCAGAAACGCGATGAAAGACAGCGCGCCGATGGTGATGATCGGCGCGGTCTCGCCGATGGCGCGCGACAGCCCGAGGATCAGTCCAGTGAGGATGCCGCCGGTCGAATACGGCAGCACGTGGTCCTTCGTCACCTCCCAGCGGGTCGCGCCGAGACCGTAGGCCGCCTCGCGGATCGCCTTGGGCACTGCCCGCAGCGACTCGCGGGTCGCCACGATGACGATCGGCAGGATCAGCAGTGCAAGCGTCAGGCCCGCCGTGAGCACGCTCTGGCCGAAATTGAACTGGTACACGAACAGGCCAAGCGCCAGAAGCCCGTAGATGATCGAGGGCACGCCCGCGAGGTTCGTGACGTTGATCTCGATGATGCCCGTGAACCAGTTCTTCGGTGCGTACTCCTCGAGGTAGATCGCAGCCGCCACGCCCAGCGGCAGGGCCACGAGCGCGGTCACCACCATGATGAGCATGGTGCCGACGGCCGCGGACAGGATGCCGGCGTTCTCTGCCTTGCGCGACGGGAAGGACGTGAAGAAGTCCCAGCCGAACCGCGAGGAACCGTCGCGCACGAGGTCGAAGAACAGGATCGCAAGGATGCCGAGGCAGCCGAACAGAAGCGCGAGGCCGAGCACGGTGAAGGCCTTGTCGAGCTGTTTGCGCCAGGAGAGTCCCTTGCGGATCTCCTCGAGCGTCAGGTGAGCGGTGGCGGCCATCAGTACGCCTCCCTGAACCGGCGGGTGAGGAAGAAGCCGATGACGTTCAAGACCAGCGTAATGAGCATCAGCACCAAGCCGGCCGCGAAGATACTCTGATAACCGATGCTGTCATGCGGCAGGTCGCCGAGGCTCACCTGCACGATGAAGGCGGTAATGGTGGCGGCAGGTTCGGTCGGGTTGAAGGTCAGGTTCGCCATCATGCCGGCCGCGATCGCCACCACCATGGTCTCGCCCACGGCGCGGGAGATGCCGAGTATGTAAGCCGCGGCGAGGCCTGAGAAGGCGCCGGGCACCACCACGCGCAGCGCAGTCTGCAACTTGGTGGCGCCCATCGCATAAGAGCCTTCCCGCATGTAGTTGGGCACGGCCCGCATCGCGTCCTCGCTGACCGAGGCCACGTAGGGCACGATCATCAGACCGATCACCAGGCCCGCGCTCAGCATGTTGAAGCCGGGCAACTCCGGCCAGATCTTCTGCAGCAGCGGCGTGACCATCAGCAGCGCGAAGTAACCGTAGACGACCGTCGGCACCGCGCCGAGCAGCTCCAGGATGGGCTTGACGGTCTCGCGAAGGTGGTGGGGCGCGAACTCCGACAGGTAGATCGCGATGACCGTGCCAACCGGGATCGCCACCAGGATCGCGACGCCGGTGACCGTGAGCGTGCCCGCCACCAGCGGCAGGATTCCGTAGCGGGCGTCCGCGAACAGCGGCGTCCACATCGTGTCGGTCAGGAAGTCCTTGATCGAGACGTTCTCGAAGAAGTAGCTAGATTCGTAGAACAGGATGAACACGATCGCGAGGGTGGTAAACACCGCGACGAGCCCTGCGGACATCAGGATCAGTTCGATGATCCGGTCCCGCGTCTTGCGGTAATGCAGCGACGCGAACGCGCCCTGCGAGATCTGCGCTTTGCGTTGAGTCATGGGGTGGTTCCCCTTCCCCTCGTGAGCGGCGGGAAGCCACTTTACGCGCGGCTGCGCCAGATTTCGACCCTGTTCCGGGAGACGCTCGGGGAGCGGGCCTCCATTGCCCGCTCCCCCGCGCCAGAATCAATTCAGCCGGATACCCGTCAGAGCTTGGCTTCCATAGCCAGCAGTTTGTCGATCGTGATGCCGACCTGCGGGACGCCACCGAACACCGAGCCGAGCTTCTTGTTATCGAAATGCTGCCAGGCGAGCTTGTAGGCGCCGTCGGGCAGCGGCACGTAGCCGACCTCAGCGACCAGCGCGGAGCCCTTGGTCAACATGAACTGCACGAACTCGCGCACTTCCGGCCGCGCAGCCGACGATTCCTTGACGTAAACGAACAGCGGGCGCGACAGCGGCTGGTAGGTGCCGTTGATCACATTCTCGACGCTCGGCAGCACCGGACCCTTGCCGCCGTCGATGGCCACGGCGGTCAGCTTCTCCCTGTGCGCGGAGTAGTAGGCAAAGCCGAAGTAGCCGAGCGCAGACTTGTTGTTCTCGACGCCCGACACCAGCGTGTTGTCGTCCTCGCTGGCGGTGAAGTCGCCGCGGCTAGACTTGGCTTTACCCATCACCGCCTCGGTGAAGTAGTCGAAGGTACCCGAATCGGCGCCCGGTCCGAACAGCATCAACTTCTCGGCCGGCCACTCGGACCGCACCTGCTTCCAGAGGTTGATACGGCCCTGCGCGGCCGGTTCCCACATCTTCCTGAGGTCGGCAATCGTCATCGCGTTGCCCTTGACCCAGTTGTTCTTCGGGTTGATCACCACCGTCAGCGCGTCGAAGGCAACCGGCAGCTCCATGTACTTGACGCCGCTCTTGCGGCACAGTTCCATCTCTTCCGCCAGGATCGGCCG
>Ga0209254_10003737_pt1 | contig 13875 bp, 13 predicted proteins | sample FrelakmetDIP11DI_FD_187148 | JGI IMG/M metagenome (GOLD analysis project Ga0209254, IMG submission 187148) | Freshwater lake sediment microbial communities from the University of Notre Dame, USA, for methane emissions studies - DIP11 DI (SPAdes)... | ecosystem: Environmental > Aquatic >...
GCGCGAAGCCGGGCGAATGCTGAGTGCGCAGACGCCGCTGGCTTGGAGGTCCGGGACGGGTCGGGCAGGGCGTCGCGCCGCATGGACGCGGCGCGCGAGCCGCCATGGATGGCTTCACGGCGTCCCTGTCCGACCCGTCCCGGACCTCCAAGCCAGCGGCGCGAGCCAAATCAACGCGTTAGCCTCCATTGCGCACACTCGACGCGAACCACCGAATCGCATGGCGCGACCGCGCCCGCTCGCGTAAACTTCTTGACTTAGCCCGTGGAGCAAAACACGCACGGGGTGGGCGCAAGCTCATCCCGTCATTGTGTGCACGCGCTAAATCGGTCCGCATGCCGCGTGCGGGCCCCTGGACGAAGGAGGCGACCGTGACGACACCCGCTGTGCTGGCTCTCGAGGACGGCACTGTGTTTCGTGGGGTGGCCATCGGCGCCAACGGCACCTCGACCGGCGAGGTGGTCTTCAACACTGCCATGACCGGCTACCAGGAGATCCTCACCGATCCCTCGTACTCGCGGCAGATCGTCACGCTCACCTATCCGCACGTCGGCAATACGGGTACCAACCCGGAGGATCTCGAGTCGAACGCCGTGCACGCGGCGGGACTGGTGATCCGCGACCTGCCGCTGCTGCATTCGAACTGGCGCGCCACGGAGTCGCTGCCGGAGTTCCTGAGGCGGGCCGGCACCGTCGCCATTGCCGACATCGACACCCGCCAGTTGACGCGCATCCTGCGCGAGAAGGGTGCGCAGGCCGGCTGTATCGCGGCCGGCGAGGCTGCACTGCGGCCGGATCTCGCCATTGAGGCGGCGCGTCGTTTCCCGGGCCTCAAGGGCATGGACCTCGCCAGGGTCGTGTCGACCAAGCGGGTGTTCCAGTGGAACGAGGGCACCAACTGGGCGCTGGAGCAGGGCCCCAAGCGCCGCCCCGGGCAGCGACTGCACGTGGTGGCCTACGACTTCGGCATCAAGCGCAACATCCTGCGCCTGCTCGCCGACCACGGGTGCCGCATGACGGTGGTGCCGGCGCAGGCCTCCGCCGACGAAGTGCTGGCGCTGCACCCCGATGGCGTCTTCCTCTCAAACGGTCCCGGCGACCCGGAGCCCTGCGACTACGCGATCGCGGCGATCCGGCAGATCCTGCACGTCGGCGTGCCGCTGTTCGGCATCTGCCTCGGTCACCAGTTGCTCGGGCTCGCCACGGGCGCGCGCACCGCCAAGATGAAGTTTGGCCACCACGGCGCCAACCACCCGGTGATCGAGATCGACTCGGGGCGGGTTTTCATCTCGAGCCAGAACCACGGCTTCGCGGTCGACGAGGCCACGCTGCCCGCGAACGTGCGCGCCACGCACCGCTCGCTGTTCGACGGCTCTCTGCAGGGCATCGCCTGCACCGACCGGCCGGCGTTCAGCTTCCAGGGGCACCCGGAAGCGAGCCCCGGCCCGCGCGACCTTGCGCCACTGTTCTCGCAGTTCGTCGAGTCGATGCTGCGCAAGGGCGCCGCACCGGCGCGCCCGCTGGTCTGACCCCGGGAAGCACGCCATGCCGAAGCGCACCGACCTCGAGAGCATCCTGATCATTGGCGCAGGCCCGATCGTCATCGGCCAGGCCTGCGAGTTCGACTACTCCGGCGCGCAGGCCTGCAAGGCGCTGCGCGAGGAGGGCTACCGGGTCATCCTCGTCAACTCGAACCCGGCGACGATCATGACCGACCCGGAGATGGCCGACTCCGTCTACATCGAGCCGGTCAACTGGCGCACCGTGGCGCGCATCATCGAGAAGGAGCGTCCGGACGCGCTGCTGCCGACGATGGGCGGCCAGACCGCGCTCAACTGCGCGCTCGACCTCGTGCGCGAGGGTGTGCTCGAAAAGTTCGGCGTCGAGCTGATCGCCGCGTCGCGCGAGGCCATCGACATGGCCGAGGACCGCGAGCAGTTCCGCAACGCGATGCGCGACATCGGCCTCGAGTGCCCGCGCTCGCGCGTCGCGCACAGCATGGAGGAGGCGCTCGCCATCCAGTCCGAGATCGGCTTCCCCACGGTGATCCGCCCTTCGTTCACGCTCGGTGGCACCGGCGGCGGCATCGCCTACAACCGCGAGGAGTTCGAGCAGATCGTCACGCGCGGCCTCGACGCGTCGCCCACCAGCGAGGTGCTGCTCGAGGAGTCGGTGCTCGGCTGGAAGGAATTCGAGATGGAGGTCGTTCGCGACAAGAACGACAACTGCATCATCGTGTGCTCCATCGAGAACCTCGACCCGATGGGCGTGCACACCGGCGACTCGATCACCGTGGCGCCGGCGCAGACGCTGACCGACAAGGAATACCAGCTGATGCGCGACGCGTCGATCGCGGTGCTGCGCAAGATTGGCGTCGAGTGCGGCGGTTCAAACGTACAGTTCGCGGTGAGCCCGACCGACGGCCGGCTGCTGGTGATCGAGATGAACCCGCGCGTGTCGCGCTCCTCGGCGCTCGCCTCGAAGGCAACGGGTTTCCCGATCGCCAAGGTTGCGGCCAAGCTCGCCGTGGGCTACACGCTCGACGAGCTGCGCAACGACATCACGGGCGGCGCGACGCCGGCGTCGTTCGAGCCGACCATCGACTACGTGGTCACCAAGATCCCGCGCTTCACCTTCGAGAAGTTCCCGGGCGCCAACGACCGCCTGACGACGCAGATGAAGTCGGTCGGCGAGGTGATGGCGATCGGGCGGACGCTGCAGGAGTCGCTGCAAAAGGCACTGCGCGGACTCGAGACGGGCATCGACGGCCTGACGCCCGTGGTGCAGCTGCCGCTCGACGACGAGGGCCGCAACCGGCTGCTCGAGGAGCTGCGCATGCCCGGCCCCGACCGGCTGCGCTACGTCGCGGACGCCTTCCGCGCCGGCCTGTCGCAGGAAGAGATCCACCGCGCCTCGCGCATCGACCCGTGGTTCCTGGCACAGATCGAGGATCTCGTGCGCGAGGAGCGGCGCATCGCTGCGGACGGTATGGCCGCACTCGACGCCGCGCGCCTGCGCGGCCTGAAGCGCAAGGGCTTTGCCGACAGCCGCATCGCCAAGCTGTGCAGCGTGAGCGAGCAGGCGATTCGCGAGCGGCGCCACGGCTTCGGCTTGCGCCCGGTGTTCAAGCGCGTCGACACCTGCGCCGCGGAGTTCGCCACCTCGACCGCCTACCTGTACTCGACCTATGAGGAGGAGTGCGAGGCAGAGCCTACCGACCGGCGCAAGATCGTCATCCTCGGCGGCGGCCCGAACCGCATCGGCCAGGGCATCGAGTTCGACTACTGCTGCGTGCACGCGGCGCTCGCGCTGCGCGAGGACGGGTTCGAGACCATCATGGTCAACTGCAACCCGGAGACCGTCTCGACCGACTACGACACGTCGGACCGCTTGTATTTCGAGCCGCTCACGTTCGAGGACGTGATGGAGATCCTGCACGTGGAGCAGCCGTTCGGCGTGATCGTGCAGTACGGCGGGCAGACTCCGCTCAAGCTCGCCAAGGCGCTCGGCGCCGCGGGCGTGCCGATCATCGGCACCAGCCCGGACTCGATCGACGTCGCCGAGGACCGCGAGCGCTTCCAGAAGCTGGTGGACCGGCTCGGGCTGCGCCAGCCGCCCAACCGCACGGCGCGCACTGAGGAAACAGCGGTGCAGCTCGCCGGCCAGATCGGCTTCCCGCTCGTGGTGCGCCCGTCGTACGTGCTCGGCGGCCGCGCCATGGAGATCGTCTACAGCGAGGACGACCTGCGTGCGTACATGACCACGGCGGTGCAGGTGTCGAACGACAGCCCGGTGCTGCTCGACCGTTTCCTCGACCTCGCGATCGAGGTGGACGTCGACGCCATCTGCGACGGCAAGGACGTCTACATCGGCGGCATCATGGAGCACGTCGAGCAGGCCGGCGTGCACTCGGGCGATTCCGGCTGCTCGCTGCCGCCATTCAGCCTGAGCGCCGAGCTGCAGGAACAGATCCGCGAGCAGACGCGGCGCATGGCGCTGGCACTCAACGTCATCGGCCTGATGAACGTGCAGTTCGCGATCCAGGGCGGCATCGTGTTCGTGCTCGAGGTGAACCCGCGGGCCTCGCGCACCGCGCCGTTCGTGTCCAAGGCCACCGGCGTGCCGCTCGCCAAGTGTGCGGCGCGCGTCATGAGCGGTCGCACCCTGGCGGACCTCGGCCTCACCCAGGAGCGGGTGCCGCCGTACTACTCGGTCAAGGAAGCGGTGTTCCCGTTCGGCAAGTTCCCGGATGCCGACCCGATCCTCGGGCCCGAGATGAAGTCCACCGGCGAGGTGATGGGCACCGGGCGCAGCTTCGGCGAGGCCTACGCCAAGGCGCAGGCGGCCTCGGGCGTGGTGCTGCCCACCCGCGGCGTCTGCCTGATCAGCGTCCGTGAGCGCGACAAACCGGCCGCAGTGGGACTGGCGCGCCTGCTGATCGCCCGCGGCTTCCAGATCGTGGCCACGCACGGCACGGCGGACATGCTGGAGCAGTCCGGCGTACAGTGCCGACGGGCCAACAAGGTCCGCGAGGGCAGGCCGCACATCGTGGACATGATCAAGAACGACGAGATCAGCCTCATCGTCAACACCACCGAGGGCAAGCGGGCGATCCATGAGTCGCGCTCGATCCGGCGCGAGGCCGTGGCCCGCCGCGTCACCTACTACACGACCCTCGCCGCGGCGCTCGCGACGTGCGAGGCCATCGACCACCTGCAGGAGGTCGAGGTGAATCGCCTCCAGGATCTTCACAAAGAAGTTCAGATATGAAGCGTAAGCCATTGACCGCAAAGGGCGCGGTTAAGCTGCGCATCGAGCTCCGGCGGCTCAAGTCCGAGGACCGCCCGCGGGTGATCCAGGCGATCGCCGAGGCGCGCGCCCACGGTGACCTGAGCGAGAACGCCGAGTACCACGCGGCTCGCGAGCAGCAGAGCTTCATCGAGGGGCGCATCAAGCAGCTCGATTACGAGCTGTCGCACAGCGAGATCATCGACGTGGGTGACCTCGCGGCGTCCGGCAAGGTGGTGTTCGGCGCCACCGTCGACCTCGAGGACCAGGACAACGGCGCGGAAGTCGTGTTCCAGATCGTCGGCGAGCTGGAGGCCGACGTGAAGCTCGGCCTGATCTCCATCACCTCGCCGATCGCCCGCGCGCTGGTCGGCAAGTCGGAAGGGGACGTGGTCGACGTCGCGGTGCCGGGTGGCACCCGCGCGTTCGAGATCGTGGCCGTCCGCTACGTCTGAGCGGCGGCCTCAGCCCGGCAGCAGGATGCCCGGCTTCTCAGGGTAGGGGCGGTAGTAGAGCGCCACGTGCCCGATTCGCTGCACCAGTTCGGAACGGGTGGCCGTCGCCAGCTCGTTGATGATCTGGTCGCGTAGTTGCCGGTCGCCGACCCGCGCCCGTACCTTCACCAGCTCGTGGTCGTTGAGTGCCCGTTCCAGCTCCGCGACCAGGTTCGGGCTGATGCCCCCCTGGCCGACCAGCACGATGGGATTGCGGTCGTGGCCGAGACGGCGCAGGTACTTACGTTGGGCGTCGGTGAGCATGGGGAAGGGGGTGGGGGATAGGGGATAGGGGATAGGGGATAGTTTAGCGGCGGCGCGTGGTCGGTCGCGGTAATGATTTGACTGCGGCTGACCAAGGCCGTTGTCGCCTGCCAGCGTCACTTCTGCCGCCACGCATGGAATCTGCAGCTCTTAGACTATCCCCCATCCCCTATCCCCCATCCCCGTCTTCCTTGCCTAAACGCACCAAGAGCTCCGCCCGCTGGCTCGCCGAGCACGCCGCCGACCCGTACGTGAAGCGTGCGCATGAGGAGGGCTGGCGCTCGCGGGCCGCTTTCAAGCTGGAGGAGATCAACCAGGCCGAGCGGCTGCTTCGGCCGGGGATGACGGTGGTCGACCTCGGGGCGGCGCCGGGTGGATGGAGCCAGTACGCAGCGCGGGTGCTCGGTGGCAAGGGGCGGGTGATCGCGCTCGACCTGCTCGACATGCCGGCGCTGCCAGGGGTGGAGTTCATCCAGGGCGACTTCAGCGAGGACGCGGTGCTCGAGCGCCTGCAGTCGCTCCTCGCCGGCGTCAAGGCGGACCTTGTGATGTCCGACATGGCCCCCAACATGATGGGCATTGCGGACGTGGACCACGACCGGTCCATGACCTTGGTGGACCTGGCCGTGGACTTTGCGGCGCTCGGCCTGCGGCCGGGCGGCGACCTCTTGCTGAAGGTGTTCCAGGGTCGCGAATTCCAGCCACTGGTCGCGCGGCTGCGTGGGCAGTTTGAAACCGTGAAGCCGCGCAAGCCGAAAGCCTCACGATCGCGGAGCACAGAGCTGTACGTTCTGGCACGCGGGTATCGATTGGTGTAGTGTCGAAAACAGTTTTGGCGCGTGTTTAGCGCGCGATCGCAGCATCTGAGACCGAGGTCAAGGCATTGAACGATCTGGCCAAGAATGTCGTCCTGTGGATCGTGATCGCCGTCGTGCTAGCGACGGTGGTCAGCAATTTCAGCGCGCGCTCCGGTGCGGTGAGCGAGGTGCCGTATTCCACGTTCCTCGAGCAGGTGAAGGACGGCTCGGTGTCGCAGGTCACCTTCAGCGGCGACCGCATCACCGGCGTGCGCGCCAACGGCGAGCAGTTCGTGGCCTACAACCCGGAGACCGACAACTCCGCGCTGATCGGTACCCTGCAGCGCAACAGCGTCACGTTCAGCGCCGCGCCGCCCGAGCGGCAGTCGTTCCTGATGCAGCTGTTTGTCTCGTCGTTCCCGATCCTGCTGCTGATCGGCGTCTGGGTGTACTTCATGCGCCAGATGCAGGGCGGTGCCGGCGGCCGTGGGGCGATGTCGTTCGGCAAAAGCCGCGCGCGGCTGCTGAACGAGGACCAGGTCACCGTGACGTTCGCCGACGTGGCGGGCGTGGATGAGGCCAAGGAAGAGGTCTCTGAAATCGTCGACTTCCTCAAGGACCCGTCCAAGTTCCAGAAGCTCGGCGGCAAGATCCCGCGCGGGGTGTTGATGGTGGGCTCGCCGGGCACCGGCAAGACGCTGCTCGCCAAGGCGATCGCCGGCGAGGCCAAGGTGCCGTTCTTCACCATCTCGGGCTCGGACTTCGTCGAGATGTTCGTGGGCGTCGGCGCCTCGCGCGTGCGCGACATGTTCGAGCAGGCCAAGAAGCAGGCGCCCTGCATCATCTTCATCGACGAGATCGACGCGGTTGGCCGGCATCGTGGCGCGGGCCTCGGCGGCGGCCACGACGAACGCGAGCAGACGCTCAACCAGTTGCTCGTGGAGATGGACGGCTTCGAGGGCAACGAGGGCGTGATCGTCATCGCCGCGACCAACCGCCCCGACGTGCTCGACCCGGCGCTGCTGCGCCCGGGCCGCTTCGATCGCCAGGTGGTCGTGCCGCTGCCCGACGTGCGCGGCCGCGAGCAGATCCTCAAGGTGCACATGCGCAAGCTGCCGCTCGCCGAGGACGTCAAGCCCTCGATCATCGCGCGCGGTACGCCCGGCTTCTCGGGCGCCGATCTCGCCAACCTCGTCAACGAGGCGGCACTGTTCGCGGCGCGTGCCAACAAGCGCACGGTGACGATGGATGAGTTCGAGCGCGCCAAGGACAAGATCATGATGGGCGCCGAGCGCAAGTCCATGGTCATGGACGACAACGAGAAGAAGTTGACCGCCTATCACGAGGCGGGGCACGCGATCGTGGGCCTCAACGTGCCGGATCACGATCCGGTCTACAAGGTCACGATCATCCCGCGCGGTCGAGCGCTTGGCGTCACCATGTTCCTGCCCGAGGCGGACCGCTACAGCACCAGCAAGCGCCGGCTCGAGAGCCGCATCGCCACGCTGTTTGGCGGTCGCGTCGCCGAAGAGCTCATCTTCGGGCCCGAGTACGTCACGACCGGCGCCGCGAACGACATCGAGCGGGCGACCGAAATCGCACGCAACATGGTCACCAAGTGGGGCCTGTCCGACCGGCTTGGCACGCTGACCTATGCCGAGGAAGACGGCGAGGTGTTCCTCGGCCGTTCGGTCACCCAGCACAAGCAGGTCGGCGAAAAGACGCGCGACGCGATCGACGACGAAGTGCGGCGCGTGATCGACGACAACTACAATCGCGCCAAGGGCATCGTCGAGTCGCATCTCGACAAGCTGCACAAGATGGCCGACGCGCTCATCAAGTTCGAGACGATCGACGAGGGGCAGATCCGCGAGATCATGCAGGGCCGCGAGCCAACGCCGCCTGCGGACTGGGAAGATCGCGACCTGCCGAGCGCCGGCCCCAAGCCGCGCGAACGGCCGGACGGCGAAGCCCCGAGCGGCCGGCCCGCGCCGCAGCACTGACCCACGAACGCCCGGCCTGGCCGGGCGTTTTGTTTACGCCTGGTTCCCATGCAGCTCCTGTGCCGTGACCTCGTGCTCGATTTGTCCGAGCCGCGCGTGATGGGCGTGCTCAACGTGACGCCCGATTCGTTTTCGGATGGCGGGCGCTACGCCGGGTTCGCAGCGGCTGTGGCGCGCGGCGTGGCCATGGCGGAGGAGGGCGCGGGCATCATCGATGTCGGCGGCGAGTCGACCCGACCTGGCGCAGCAGCGGTCGGCGTGCAGGAGGAACTGGAGCGCGTCATCCCGGTCATCGAGGCACTGGCTCAGCGCGTGACCGTGCCGATCTCGGTGGACACGAGCAAGCCAGAGGTGATGCGCGCGGCGATCGCGGCCGGTGCGGCGATGGTGAACGACGTGCGCGCACTGGACGCGCCGGGCGCACTCGACGCCGTGGCGGGCACCGGGGCCGCGGTGTGCCTGATGCACATGCGGGGCGAGCCGCGCACCATGCAGCAGGCGCCCGAGTACCGCGACGTCGTGGGCGAGGTGCGCGACTTTCTCGCTGTACGCCTGAGCGCGTGCGACGCGGCCGGTATTGCAACGACACGGCTGTGCATCGACCCCGGCATCGGTTTCGGCAAGCGTGCGGAACACAACCTGGCCCTGCTCGCTGCGCTCGACCGGCTGGCCGCACCGGGGATTCCGGTACTGGTCGGCGTTTCGCGCAAGTCACTGGTCGGTATGATCACCGGACGTGCCGCCGGCGACCGGCTGGCAGGCAGCGTGGCCCTGGCGGCGTTGGCGGTCATGCGCGGCGCGGCTATCGTGCGCGCGCACGACGTCGCGGAGACGGTGGATGCAGTCAAGGTCGCGGGCGCGCTCAGGCGCGCCGCGGCGGGAGGCGATTGAACATGGGACGCAGATTCTTCGGCACCGACGGCGTTCGCGGCGAGGTCGGCCAGCATCCGATGACGGTGGAGTTCGCGCTGCGGCTGGCGAGCGCGGCCGCGCGCGTGCTGGCCCCGGAGGGCGGGCGCGCCCTGGTCGGCAAGGACACGCGACTGTCGGGCTACATGTTCGAGGCCGCCCTGGAGGCTGGCTTCATCGCCTCCGGCGTGGACGTGAGCCTGATCGGCCCGCTGCCGACGCCCGGCATCGCCTACCTGACGCAGCGTTTCGCGTGCAGCTTCGGCGTGGTGATCAGCGCCTCGCACAACCTGTACCAGGACAACGGCATCAAGTTCTTCGACGCCAATGGCAGCAAGCTGTCGGACGCGACGGAGGAGAGCATCGAGGCGCTGCTCGACGGCCCGGCGCTGACCCGCGAGTCGATGCAGCTCGGTCGCGCGCAGCGCGTCGACAAGTCGCGCGTCGTGTACCAGGAGTTCTGCATGTCGACCATCCCGGCGGGCACCGACCTGTCGGGCCTCAAGGTCGTGATCGACTGCGCGCACGGCGCGGCCTACAAGGTGGCGCCGCGCGTGCTCACGGACCTCGGCGCGGAAATCATCCCGATCGGCTGCTCGCCGAACGGCAAGAACATCAACCTGCGCTGCGGCTCGACCGCGCCCGAGCTGCTGCAGCTCACCGTGTCCGGCGTCCAGGCCGACGTCGGCATCGCGCTCGATGGCGACGGCGACCGGCTGGTGATGGTGGACCACCTCGGCCGGCTGGTGGACGGCGACCGGCTGATGTACGTCATCGCGCTGGACCGCCACGCGCAGGGCGCACTGCCGGGACCGGTGGTCGGCACGGTGATGAGCAACCTAGGGCTAGAGCACGCGCTCAAGGCCGAGGGGATCGAGTTCCTGCGCGCCAAGGTCGGCGATCGCTACGTGCTGGAACTGCTCCGTAAGCATGGGGGCGTGCTCGGCGGCGAGACCTCGGGGCACCTGCTGTGCCTCGACCGGACCACCACGGGCGACGGCCTGATAAGCGCGCTGCAGGTGCTGGCCGTCATGAAGCGCACCGGCCGTTCGCTTGCCGAACTGGCCGCCGGCATGCCGCAGTTCCCGCAGGTGATGGTCAACGTGAAGGTGCGCGAGCGCATCGACCCCGGCCAGTCGCCGGCGATCCAGGCAGCCGTGCGCAAGGTTGAGGAGTCGCTCGGCACGACCGGGCGGGTGGTGCTGCGCGCCTCGGGCACCGAACCCCTGATCCGCGTCATGGTCGAAGGCGAGGACGAGCAGGTGGTGACGCGCTTGGCCCACGAGCTGGCGGACACGGTGCGCCGGGCGGTGTGACCCCGCGGCCGCGAATTGCTTTCCGACGGACCCGCCGCTAAGATCGCGCGCCTTTCGCGGACCGCCTGCCCCGGCCGGTGACGGCCGCCGGATGCACGGAGAGCCGAATGCGCAAGCCGCTCGTCGCTGGAAACTGGAAGATGTACGGCACGCGGGCCGAGAACGCAGCCCTGCTGCGGGCGCTTCTCGACCTGCTCCAGCCCGGCGCGCGCGCCGAGGTGCTGGTCTGCCCGCCATTTGTCTACCTGTGGGAGACCGGCCGGCTGCTCAAGGATTCCGAGGTCGCCCTGGGTGCGCAGTCGGTGTGCGCCGAGACGCTGGGCGCGTTCACCGGCGAGGTGTCCGGGGCCATGCTGCGGGACGTGGGTTGCCGCTACGTGCTGGTGGGTCATTCCGAGCGCCGCCAGTTGTACGGCGAGGCCGACTCGCTGGTGGCACGCAAGTTCATGGCCGCGCAGGCCCAGGGCCTGGTGCCCGTGCTGTGCGTGGGCGAGACCCTCGAGGAACGCGAGGGTGGGCGGACCACCGAGGTGGTGGCCCGGCAACTCGAGGCCGTGCTGTCGGTGAGTGGCGTCGGCGCGCTGGCCAGCGCAGTGGTCGCCTACGAGCCGGTCTGGGCTATCGGCACGGGCCGCACGGCGAGCCCGGAGCAGGCGCAGGAGGTCCACGCGATGATCCGCGGCAAGGTCGCGGCGCTGGATGCTACAATCGCAAGTTCTGTGAGGATCCTGTACGGCGGCAGCGTCAAGGCGTCGAACGCACGGGAAATCTTCGCGATGGCCGACATCGACGGCGGACTCGTCGGCGGCGCGTCGCTCAAGGCGGAAGAATTCGCGCAGATCTGCGCGGCCGCCGGCTGAAATCGGAGCAGGTACAGTACATGAGTTGGGTGCAAACGCTGGCAGTCGTCGTCCACGTGCTGCTGGCAGCGTCGATCATCGCGCTGGTGCTGTTGCAGCGTGGCAAAGGTGCGGACGCAGGCGCGGGCTTTGGCGCAGGCGCGTCGGGCACGGTGTTCGGCGCGCGCGGCTCGGGCTCGTTCCTGTCGCGTACCACGGCGGTACTCGCGACGCTGTTCTTCGTGACCAGCCTCGGCCTGTCGTACCTGTTCAGCCAGGGCAGGGAAGAAACCAGCGTGGTCGACCGGGTGCAACCAGCCCAGACCGTGCCGGCCCCGGCACAGGGTCCGGCCCTGCCGCCGACCGGCGTGTTGCCGAGCGTTCCCGAATCAACGGCCCCGGCCGCGATGCCGCAGCCGGCCCCGGCTCCGGTCACCCAGCCCGCTCCGGCGCCTGCTCCGACGCAGTGATCGGCGGGCAACTGCGAACAATTGCGGATGTGGTGGAATTGGTAGACACGCTAGCTTGAGGGGTTAGTGCCGCAAGGCGTGAGAGTTCGAGTCTCTCCATCCGCACCATCATGAGAAAGGCGAACCCACGGGTTCGCCTTTTTGTTGGCAGGCCTTACTGCGCTGCAGCAGTCCCTGTTAGAATTTTGAGGTTACGCCGCAGCCGTCCACCAGGAGCTACGTCGCGCGATGCTCGCCGAGTACCTGCCGATCCTGATCTTCCTCGCGGTCGCCGGTGCCCTGGGCGTGCTGCTGCTGGCGCTGGGCTTCCTGTTCGGGCCGCGGCGCCCCGATCCCGAGAAGCTGTCGTCGTACGAGTGCGGCTTCGAGGCGTTCGAGGACTCGCGCATGAAGTTCGACGTGCGCTACTACCTCGTCGCCATCCTGTTCATCGTGTTCGATCTGGAGATCGCATTCCTCTTCCCGTGGGCGGTCGCGCTCGACGCCGTCGGCGTGGTGGGACTCGCGGCGATGGGCGTGTTCCTGCTGGTACTCGTGGTGGGCTTCATCTACGAGTGGAAGAAGGGGGCCCTGGAATGGGACTAGAGGCTGCCGACGACCTGCCGCAGCGCGGCTTCGTCACCACCACGGTCGACGCGGTGATGAACTGGGCCCGCACTGGCTCGATGTGGCCGATGACCTTCGGCCTCGCCTGCTGCGCCGTCGAGATGATGCACGCCGGCGCCGCGCGCTACGACCTCGACCGCTTCGGCATCGTGTTCCGCCCGAGCCCGCGCCAGTCCGACGTGATGATCGTGGCCGGCACGCTGGTCAACAAGATGGCGCCGGCGCTGCGCAAGGTCTACGACCAGATGCCGGAGCCGCGCTGGGTGATCTCGATGGGCTCGTGCGCCAACGGCGGCGGCTACTACCACTACTCCTACGCGGTGGTGCGCGGCTGCGACCGCATCGTGCCGGTGGACGTCTACGTGCCGGGTTGTCCGCCCACCGCCGAGGCGCTGCTGTACGGCATCCTGCAACTGCAAAAGAAGATCCACCGCACGCAGACCATCGCGCGCTGACACACCATGACCGACGCCCTCGAATCCCTGGCCGGGACCGTGCTCGCCTGCTGCGGCGAGTCGCTGGTGCGCGTGCCGTCGCGCTGCCGCGAACTCACCTTCGAGGTGCCGTCCGCGCAGCTGCTCGAGGTCTGCCGGGTACTGCGCGACGAGCCCGGACTGTGCTTCGAGCAGCTCATCGACCTGGCCGGCGTCGATTACCTCACCTACGGCTGCGACGAGTGGAACACCTCGAGCGCGACCAGCAACGGTTTCAGCCGCAGCCGCTCGACCCTCACCCGCGCGGCGGGAGAGGGCTCTGACGAGCGCCGCTATGCCGTCGTCTACCACCTGCTGTCCGTGACGCACAACCGTCGCCTGCGGCTGCGCGCGTGGTGCGAGGGTGCGGAGCCGCCGCTGCTCGATTCCGTCGCGGAGATCTGGAAATCGGCCGACTGGTTCGAGCGCGAGGCGTTCGACCTGTTCGGCATCCTGTTCCGCGGTCATCCCGACCTGCGCCGCATCCTGACCGACTACGGGTTCGTCGGGCACCCATTCCGCAAGGATTTCCCGCTGATCGGCAACGTCGAGGTGCGCTACGACGAGGCGAAGGGCCGCGTCGTCTACGAGCCGGTGACGATCGAGCCGCGCACGCTCGTGCCGCGCGTGATCCGCGACGACCAGCGTTACGACGCCGCGCTGAAGGACGCTCCCCGGCATGGCTGAGATCCGCAGCTACACCATGAACTTCGGGCCGCAGCACCCGGCGGCGCACGGCGTACTGCGCCTGGTGCTCGAGATGGACGGCGAGGTCGTGCAGAAGGCCGACCCGCACATCGGCCTGCTGCACCGTGGCACCGAGAAGCTCGCCGAGTCGAAGCCGTTCAACCAGTCGATCGGCTACATGGACCGGCTCGACTACGTCTCGATGATGTGCAACGAGCACGCCTACGTG
>Ga0209254_10003738_pt1 | contig 13871 bp, 8 predicted proteins | sample FrelakmetDIP11DI_FD_187148 | JGI IMG/M metagenome (GOLD analysis project Ga0209254, IMG submission 187148) | Freshwater lake sediment microbial communities from the University of Notre Dame, USA, for methane emissions studies - DIP11 DI (SPAdes)... | ecosystem: Environmental > Aquatic >...
AACGGGTACCAATGATAGTTAAAGGTATGATTTCGCCGGGATCATCTACATGTACAGGTTTTCCTGGTCCGATCAGCCCCTTTAACTTAAGATAAGTGAGCTCGGCATCAGGATTAACAGGGTCAAAATGATATTCAGTTTTACTGTTATTGCTGTTGAGGATAAGGTTCACAGTTCCTCTTTTAAGCATGACCATTGCTTCATTCCAATCAAGTTCATAAAACAGGAAGTATGTATTGCCAAGCTTTTGGTCGTTTAGTTCGTACTTCCATCTGAAAGAATTTTTCTCATCTGATTTTTGTTCAACACAACTCATCCCGAGGAATCTGTAAATATCAGAAGCAGCTACATCAGTTGTGTCATTGTACCTGATCACCGCAACTTTCCGTGTAACATCGGCTTTCCTTGTGAAGGCAAGTCCGAGCCCGAGTGACATCAGAATAGGAAATACTATTCCCCAGAAAATAACGCCAGGTTCCCTGGTTATTTCCCGGAACAGTGCAAGAAATAAATGCCACAACTGGTTTAAACGGAGCAGTCTACTCATAAATCCTCCTCCCTGTCAATGAAATAAAAAGCTCATCAAGTGTCCTTGCTTCAGTGAGCAGATGATCTCTGGTACCTTCCCTGAGGATTACACCATTATCCATAATAATTATATAATCGCAAAGGTTTTCCGCTTCTTCCATATAATGGGTAGTCAGGATCATTGACGTACCTGATCCCCTTTTAAGTTTATGAAGGATCTCCCATATCTCCCGTCTTGCATTTGGATCCAGTCCGGTAGTTGGCTCATCCAGAAGAAGTATTGCCGGAGTGTTAATAAGTGATATCCCAATTGCGAGCCTTTGTCGCTGACCGCCCGACAGATTTACAACATAAGATTTTCTCTTTTCGCCAAGGCCTACAATCTCAATTATTTCTTCAACTCTATCTTTCCCGAGATTGAAAAAACTAGCAAATAACATTAAGGTTTCGGTAACTCTCAGCTTATCAATAAATCTTGTCTCCTGAAGAGAAAGACCGATAATACGATGAAGTTCATCTTCATTACCTTTCCAGGGCTTACCCATAATTGTAATCTCTCCGCTGTCGGGTTTTTGTATACCTTCAATCATTTCAACAAGAGTTGTCTTCCCTGCTCCGTTGGGTCCGAGGAGTGCAGTAAACTGACCTTGCGGAATACTTAGATTTACTCCTTTCACAGCCTGCACAGTTTTAAATGATTTCCAGACGTTTTTAACCTCTATTACAGGATTGGTCATTCAGAATAAAATTGCTTGAACAGATATATAAACAACAACAGGATTGGTAAAAAGTTATTACCGGCCCTAAATTACTAAAATTGTATATTGATATTTATTTTCAATTGTGTAACAGGAGAGAGTTTGTTTTGTCGCTATTGACTTGAAACAGGAAAATTCATACCTTTAAAAGAAAAATGATTAATCAGAAAGTTGTCATTCCATTTCTTATTATTTCACTTGTTTGTGGCTGTAATTCACCTAAAACAAGAAAAGTGCAGACACAAACTTCCCAAGAACCAAAAAGTGAACTTAAAGGCAGCATCCTTATTAGCGGAGCCTATGCACTTTATCCGTTAATATCAAGGATGGCCGATGAATTCATGCTGATTCATCCCGGTGTTAAGATCGAGCTAAAGAGAGCAGGTACCGGCGAGGGAATTACCGACCTTCTTACAGGGAAATGTCAGCTTGCTATGATTTCACGGCCACTTACCGATGAAGAGGTCAGTGCAGGGATATGGCTGATTCCCGTTGCAAAAGATGGTGTGGCTCCTATCATAAACCAGAAAAATCCGCATATTGAAACAATATTGGACCAGGGAATAAGTCCTGATGAATTTATGCAGATATTTACATCCGGCATTAAATTAAGATGGGGGGAAGTACTTGGGAATAATGCTAAAGATAAGATATCAGTATACACAAGGGCTGATGAATCGGGGGCTGCTGATATATGGGCAGGATTCATTTATAAGAAGGTCTCTGATCTGAAAGGTATTGGAGTTACCGGTGACGATGAGATGATTAAAAGTGTTCAGGACAATTCACTGGCCATAGGATTCTGTAATTTCTCCTATGCTTTCGATACTGCAACCGGAGAAAGGACAAGGGATATTCAGATAGTCCCTTCTGACCTTGATTTTGACAATAAAATTGACAGGGAAGAAGTCCCTTTCAGCAGCCTTTCAGAAGCTCACCGCAGCTTATGGCTAGGCTTCTTTCCTGACCAGCTATGCCGGGAACTGACTTTGGGATCGGCAGGCAAGCCAACTGATCCTGTAATAGTTGAATTCCTTTATTATGTTCTGGGTGATGGACAGGCATTTGTCAAAAAGAGCGGCTTCTGTCCATTGAATAATGTGTATATTAAGTATTCACAGGAATCACTGAAATAAACCAGTTTCATAACAGATGGTTCACGTCGTCCATTGAAACTTCTTTCCAGTTCATGGTACAATTCAGCTATCTCCGAAAACAGTACTTATTAATGGAATCTTGAAGATTCAGGAAGATGGGAATAATATTTTTTTTAACTTGGGTCGATTTATTCCGAAATCCGTTAAAAAGACCGGTTTATGAGTGAGCCTATACTGAGAACACTGATGCAGCTTTTTGCTCTTATCAGTGATATAGGTAATATTAACGAGATTTCATCCAGGGAGATGGATGTGGTGAAGTCATTTCTTTCCCGTCATCTTAATAGTGAACTTATAGAAAAGTATCTGAAGATATTTGAGGAATATCTTGATTTATTCCTTAATAAGGAAGCCATAAAAGAGCGTACTGAGGAGGAGGATATTCCAACCCTTAAAACTTTGAGAATAAAAAGAATATGTGAAGGGATAAACAAAGAACTGCGTCAGAAACAAAAGATTTATATCATAATTCAGCTTATTGATTTTATTTCGCAGGGGAAAGAGATTACTGAGAATGAACTGGATTTTCTTATGATAGTTGCCCTGGCACTTAAAGTGCCGGAGAATGAATACAAAAACATTAAAAGTTTTATTATTGACTCGGTGTCGGGGATCCATGAAAAGGATAAGATCCTTCTCATCAATGCCAGTACTACAAGCAAATTCCGTAAAATAAAGCATATTAGCAATCCCAATCTCTCGGGCGAACTTATTTTTCTGAATATTGCGAGCGTAAAGACTTTTATTTTAAGATATACAGGTGACAAAAATCTTTATCTTAACGGGCAGCACATATTTCCAAGGCAGACTTACCTTTTTGACAACGGTTCAACCATAAAAGGGCAGGGATTAAAAACCCTTTATTATTCAGAAGTATTTGACTATTTTAACGATTCAAGAAGCGAATCAAAGATCTCTCTTACTGCCAGCGATCTGACATTCCGGTTTGCTGACAGCGAAAATGGCATCCAGAATTTTAACTTTTACGAGGAATCAGGGCAGCTGGTCGGAATTCTGGGTGTGAGTGGAACAGGGAAATCGACGTTGCTGAACCTGTTAAACGGGAACCTGAAACCTCAAACAGGAAAAATACTTATTAATGGTTATGACCTTAACAATGCCAGAGAAAAGGAAAAACTTATTGGTGTCATAGGCTATATTCCACAGGATGATCTTCTTATTGAAGAGCTTACAGTTTACCAGAACCTGATTTTCAACGCACGTTTGTGCCTGAGCAATTTTAGTGAACCGAGGATAAAGAAAATCATAAACAGGATAATGGTTGAACTTGAGCTTTGGGAGGTCAGGGATCTTAAGGTAGGAAACCCTCTTGACAAAGTGATCAGCGGTGGCCAGCGGAAAAGAATCAATATAGCCCTGGAACTTATCCGCGAACCATATATTCTTTTTGTTGATGAGCCAACTTCAGGCCTCTCATCAGTTGATTCCGAAGTTGTCATTAACCTTCTCAAAGAGCAGACATATAAAGGGAAACTGGTGATTATCAACATTCATCAGCCATGTTCAGATCTGTATAAGCTTTTTGACAAAATCATAATTCTCGATAAGGGAGGGTATCAGATATTCTATGGTAATCCCAATGAAGCCGTAGTATATTTCAAGACACACAGTAAACAGGCAAACCCCGATGAGGATCAGTGCACAAAATGCGGGAATATTAATGCTGACCAGGTTTTACAGACTGTTGAGGCAAAAATAGTGGATGAGCATGGTAAGCTCACCAAAACCAGGAAAGTTACTCCTGAGGAATGGTCAAAGCTCTTTATCGAAAACATAAGAGACCAACCCGCAGTTGCACACGTGCACCAGAAGAAATTACCTGAGAACTATTATAGTATTCCGGGAAAGATAAAACAGATGGGAATATTCTTTACAAGGGATCTACTGTCGAAACTGGCGAACCGGCAATATATTCTCATCAGCTTATTTGGTGCTCCATTACTGGCTTTATTACTGGGATATTTTACAAGGTATGCAGAGGACGATTCCTATAAGTTTATTGAAAATGACAACCTGACAGCATATCTTTTTATGTGTGTGATTACCTCTATGTTCCTAGGACTTATAATAAGCTCGGAAGAAATCCTTAAGGACAGGAAGATCCTTAAACGTGAATCATTTCTTAACCTGAGCTGGTTCAGCTATATTAATTCCAAAATAATATTGATGTTTCTGATATCGGCTATACAAACAATGTCTTTTATCCTGGTCGGTAATTCAATTCTTGCAATAAAAGGAATGACATTACAATACTGGTTTATTTTGTTTACTACATCCTGCTGTGCAAATCTGATAGGTCTTAATTTATCGTCAGCGCTGAACTCCGTGATCACAATTTATATTCTTATTCCGTTTATAATTATACCACAACTTTTGTTCAGCGGAGTTCTGGTAAAGTATGAAAAGCTTCATACCGGGAAAAATGCCTCGAGTGAATATGTCCCGTTAATAGGTGAGTTAATGCCTGCCCGATGGTCATTTGAAGCACTTGTTGTCGGACAATTCAAAAATAACAAATACGAAAAAAGATTCTTCCCTTATGATATGAAGATAAGCCAGAATGATTGGTATTCTTCATATTTGCTCGTAGATCTTAAAATTGATCTTCAGGAATGTATTGATTCAAAGACCTTTGATGAAAAGATAAAAAATAATCTGGGAAAGTTAGACTTTTATATCAGACAGATGTTTTATAAGGCCGGATATGAGTTTCCTGAAGACCTTTCATCAGCCCTAAAGGAAAAGAGTCTCAATCCTCAGGCCTTTGAACAGATCGGGAAATATCTAGACTTCCTTGAAAAGTATTTCAGAGTCAGGAAAAGAGAGGCATTGAATTCAAAGGATTCACTCGTAAAAACAATTGCAATCAATGACAGGGAAAATGAGAAGTTGCACCGTCTCCTTACGGATTATACAAATAATGGACTGATAAGATTTGTTCGGAATGAGGAAATAATTAAAAAGTCTATTCAAACCCCAAAAAGAATAATTCAGAAATTTGATCCGGTATTCAAAGCACCGGTTGCAAAAAATGGCCGTTCACATTTTTGTGCTCCTTATAAGATGATGGGGGTTATGAAGATCGATACATTCACTTTCAATATGATTGTTATCTGGCTCGTATCGGTGTTACTTTATCTTGCACTTTATTTTAACCTGCTCAGACGGATCATCTCCAAATCTGATAGTCCGGCCAGGCGAAAATCAGATTCAAGATTCCTGATAATAAAAGAAATATCATCCTGGTAATAAGGAAAAGAGAATCACATTCGACTTTTATCGTTTGAACAGTTCGGGATCGAGTGTTCTGACATTGTTTTTAAAAGCCACGATAAATGCATCCGGATAGCCCTGTTTATTCATAATCTTCTGCAGTTCAGCAGCAGAGGCGAAAGTGGTGAATTCACCGGCACATGAACGATAGGCTCCGTTATACTGGTATTCGTAGGTCGTGTATTTCTTCCCTGCCACGGTAATCTCATAGCTTCCCCTGGGTTTTGAACCCATTGAAAACTGAACCCGATATATAACTGCACCGCCAGATTGTGCCACTGTTTCAACCGGAGGAATCACAACCTCTTTTTTAATCTCAGATCGCTGTGGCTGAGACGCATCTGTTGTTTGTACTTTTCCTCCCCCTGTCTGCGATTTTGTATCAGGATAAAAAGGTTCTGTCGATCTGACATTATTTTTAAAAGTTACAACAAAGGCATCGGAGTAACCTGTCTGTTTCATTTTCTTTTGCAGATCGAATGCCATCGAAGAAGAGCTGAAATTACCAGCACATAAACGATAGGCTCCGTTATAAAAATATTCGAATGTCTCATATTGCTTCCCTGCAACGGATATTTCATCTTTACCATGCGATTTTGAACTTGTCAGAAACTGAACACGGTATACAATTACATCAGAACCGGCAGCAACTAATCCAACAGCCTGTTTTGCGGGTTCCCCGGGGACATCAGAAATTTTCTGTTGTTGAACTGGTCGGGTAACAGGCTTTTGTTCCGCCGGCATTAGATCAGCCTGTTTTCCTGCAGTTGCAGTGACTGTTTCATCAGTATTTGACTCTGCCCGGGCAAGATACTTGAATGCGTTTGAGAGATAAGTTAACCTGTTCAACGCATATTGATCACGGAATACGACTTTTATTAACCTGACAGATGTTGAACCAGAGGTGCGTCGTCTTGTGAAGAAAGCTGTTTTCCCGTCAAGTCTGCTGAGTGTAAAAGCAAGATCATCATCAGATGTGTTGATCACATGAGACAGATTAACGGGTTTATCCCATCCAGTTCCATTATACTGGCAGAAATAGATATCATACCCTCCGAATCCCTTAATCCCATCCGATGAAAAATAAAGGTTGTTTTCCTGATCCAGGAAAGGGAACATTTCATTACCCTGGGTATTTATTTTATTTCCAAGATTTATGGGAGATGACCAGCCGATATTATCCTTGGTAGATATATAGAGGTCGAAACCTCCGATTCCTCCGCTCGTGTTGCTTGTAAAGACAATTTTCTCACCGTCGGGTGATAAGGCTGGATTTGAATAGGTCGATTTGTTATTACAGAAGCTTAATGGTTTACTGTCGCTCACCCATTCAGATTCTCCGGTTTTAATAATCTGATATTTAGCCTGAAATATTTTCTCGTCCTCCCTGTTTGAAGGTTTTTTGGTGAAATACATTACTGAATAATCGCTGTTGAAAGTTATGGCATCACATGGGATCGTCCAGACAGAAGACGGGGAGAATAGAACATGATCTCCAAGTGAAGTATCCCGGAAAGCAGCATAGTAGGCTTCAACGGTTCCAAAAGATATGTGGCTTTCAAGCATTTTCCCCTCAGCTCTTGAATTCGAGAGAAACACTATACCATTTCTGTAAAACTGTATCCCTGATGAAGGAGGGATTATTTCAAGCCTGAATCTGCTAACTCTTATCAGTGAACCAAGATCCAGAGTATCTGAAATACCTGTTATGGCCTGGTTTAAAAATGGTCTGATCAGGATTGATAACGTGGAATTCCCGGTTGTCGCCAGAAAGGTGGCTGCATAAATTAAAAGAATTCCGGATAATCGTTTCATAATATTGATTGGAAAAGGTTTTACCAGTGTCCGTTTTTAGTGTAACCCGACTTGTTATGGGAAAAGTTAATACCAAGAGTAATCTCGGCGGTCAGTGATTTCTTGTAAAAAGGAGAATCTTTGGGTAATGCAAAAAAAGTACCTACATAAAATTTCGGATACCGGTACTGGAAGAAGAAGGAGACTTTACTATAATCATTGAAAAAAGTGCCAAGACAAAAATTTCCTATGTACAGCTTCAGAATTGGTTCAATATTCTCCTTTATATCAAAAGAGAGAGAATCATCGGTATGAATAATCAAGGCAGGTTCAAATACCAGATTAAGTTTGCTGCTTATGATAATCTTGTATCCGCCAATCAGATTATATTGCCGCGAAACAGGAACACTATAATTCCTCAGGGTGTCAGGATCGTCAGGCCGGCCAAGCAGGTTTGTGGCAGAGAGTCCTGCGTATAATTTAGGAGTATACAGGTAAACACCAAGGTCAAAATTAGGGTAATAAAACTCTTTATTCGGAATACCCAGGTCAGGATTTCCTCCCTGAAAATGATACATTCCTTTAATGGAAGCGCCAACAGATAAAAACGAGACTGACCTCTTATCGAGAGGAATGTGATAGGACCCTACAGCAGTGAATCCGGCATTATGAGTTGAATCATTACTGTTATAATCGTTATAGCCCGAAAATCCTAAGCCTATCTTAGTGAAAGCATATGCATTGCCCATAGAGTGATACCCGTCAACTTTCCGGACTAATCTTGTATTTCCACCTAGAATCTGTGAATAGGATTTCCCGGTGAATCCGGCCAGCAGGTCGATGGATAAATAATCCTTGCTGCCGGCAATAGCCGGATTAAAATTAAATGGACTGAAGATCCTGTAAGAAACCGGATTGAAAGGCATTTGCTGCGCAAAAGAAACACAAAAGAAGAGTATTGCAGGAACAAATACTATAAGCTTTTTATTGAGCGGCATTCCGGACGGGATCATATTTATTAATCCTGATATTGGTTAGTTCAGCCTTTTTCCTTTTCAGGGATCAAAGTTAAAAATTTTAGCCTTGAAATTCCTTTTGTGCTAAAAGTTTCTGATCCATCATTTTAAATAATAAGAAAATACGGACCGTATTAAAAAACGCAATACTTTTTTTATTATTTTATCTGCTTGATAAATAGCCACATCTGTCATCTGTAAGGATTTCCGGAATCTACTGATCCATAGTTGGCAAAACAGATTTCTGCAGTCTGTTTTAAACGATTCGGAAGAAATACCAAAGCAAGGGAAAACTGACTCCGGAGATCAAATTCTCATAAATCTTCTCAGTCCCTGGTATTGACCGTACCGGCAAAGCTTTTTGATTGAATTAACTATTTTTTCCTTATAAAGGTCTTGTTGTTCTTTTATGGATTCCCGGTAAGCTTGTGGAATACTGAATTCCGCATTGTCATACCTCCCTGATTCGAAGATTGCTGCAAGCTCATTCATCATATCCAGCATAAAAATGTTACTCCGGGCGACATTTCCCTGTACCTCAGACTCCAGTAATTTCACATCCGGTGTCATTTTGTGGAAATGTGAAAATACTGAGAAATAATTTCTTGCCCATTTTATAATATTTGTCAACCCTTCAGAATCATATAGCCATTCATTGAATGATTCACTCACATATTCGTAATAATGATCGAGTGATCTGACCAGGAAATTATAATCAAGGAACCCCGGGTTGCCCTTTAGTCTCCCATCCTCCCTTAGTTCATTTTCTATTCTCGTTTCAAAAAAAGGGATCAGCTTAAGGAAACTTACAGGTGCAGTGCCATCACGGCATATTTCTTTCAGAAAGGCGAGGTTATGTTTGACGGAGATAAATGTTGATGAAGGCTGGAAAAGCATGAATCCGTAATCAAAACCTATCTCCAGCTTTTTCAGAATATTTATTCCTCTCAGACTCTCTTCTACAGTCATGTGCTTATTCAGCCGGGTTAACCCCTCGTCAGTTCCGTCGTCAATTCCTAAAAAGACCAGATATAAACCATGTTTTTTCATCATGGCAAACCTGTCATAATCTATTTCATCCGGCCGGCAGTTTATTTTCCACATAACCTTATCGGCAAGACCTTTTTGTTCAAGCTCTTTACAGAATCTTTCAATCCAGTCGGAACCTGTAATTTTTTTAACCGGGAAATCGTCATCCTCAAACAGAAACACCGAACAATCCTTTTCATGATAGAGGAAATCGATTTCCTCAACAACATTTTCAGGTTTTCTCAGACGTTTTAAAGGTACCGACGATTGCTTAATATACTCGGTGTTATTGCAGAATGAACAATTATTAACGCAACCCCTTCCTGCGAGAATAGTGGCAAATTTTTTCCCCGCTGCATAATCTTCAAGTGGTGACCTCATCGGGTAGGGAAACTTGTCAAGATCCATTTCAGGAGGGCGAAGTGGATTGACAATGATTTTACCATCTTCTATATAGGCGAGACCATGGATTTTCCGCCAGTCGGTTCCGCTGTCTATTTTGCTAACAAGTTCAAGGAAAGTATATTCCCCTTCAAACCTCACAATTGAATCAAGTGATGGAATATATTTGAAAAGATCTTCATACCTCATGCTTGCATATTGCCCTCCGGCCGAAAAATGAGAGTTAATACCTGCTTCCCGCAAATGGCTAATCAACTCACTGAATTCATAAATAAAATACTGGAAAATGACCGAAAATCCTACAATCTGAGGTTTTAGTTTATCGATTATTTTCAGGATCTCATCTTTCCCATTCCGGAAGTCTATAATCACAGTCTCATAACCTTCTTCAGACAAAACAGAAGCCAGATAACCTGCCCCGAGATTATCGAATTCTTTAAATACGACTATAACAACCGGCTGATTACCCATTGTGATTTGAGTTCATGCAAAATAATATTTATTCCAGATAGGAGTAAGTCAAAAAACGAAACTTAACTGGAAAAATAATTTCCAAAATATCTTATGTTGGATATAATAACTTAGGTTATTTAACTAGGATAATGCTGTCCTCAGTAATATTATATTTCCCTGCAATACTCTGAAGATCATCCAACAACTTAACTTTCGCAGTTTCAGTAGCCTCGAAATAACTACAATAGGCATCCAAGAGATCAAACATTAATTCAGTCGCAGGTGAAGAAGTCGATGCTGTCTTCAATGCCCTACATGTTCTCGAATTCATTACATAAGCGAGATTAATCGAAATTCCCATAGCTTTACTTTTTTGGTTAAACATCTATTATAAGTTCAGAACTGTCAGTCATTTAAGATTTGTATATTTAATAAGTAATTCCCTGTATTCCGGATTTTTAGCAAGTGGCTTCCAGACAGGGTCAAGCTTTAATTCGCCAGCCGAAAAATTTGAAGGATTGGCAAGCAGCTCTTCAATTATTTTCAAGGCATTGTCATATTCTCCAATCATTACATTAATCCGGGCAAGATTTACCATCAGAATGCTCTTCAAATACGCATTTTTCCCAACTGATTTAACGGCGTTTTTGCCCAATTCAATAGCAATATTCCTGTCGTTTAAACCTGCAGCTGCAATGCCTTGCAGGCTTAATTCTCTTGCGTTTCCAGGATCATCGGCATATTTTTTATTATAGAATTCGTATGCTAATTTGTATGATTCCCTGACAAAAACAGAATTATTTGAATAACTGTAGATTTCGGCAAAAAGAAGGTACTTCTCACCCTGATCTTCAAATTCAGAATCATCTATGACATCAGCCTTAAACAGAGCTTCATTGATCCTGCCGTTATATAAATCGAGCAGAATTCTTGTTATTTGAAGTTGCCTGCCAGAAGTGTTCGACAGGGCCGTATCCATCACAATTTCAGCTTTATGTGTATTGCCATCTCTGGCTATAAGTGCATCAATTTTGTTCTGATAAGGGCCTGTCCACCTCGGAAATATCCGGATAGCTTTATCGTGGTAGTAAATTGCAGTATCATAGCAGTGAAGAAGATCATAAGAGGTACCTATATTAGTTAATACCAGGGCATCCTTTGGATTGCTCCTTCCAACTTCTGCCATCAGTCTTTGTGACTGTTTCCATTCACTGTTCGCCCTGAGTACAAGTGCCATGTAATATTTGCTCCGCCAGTTATCAGGCTCTTTTTTCAGTACTTTTCTGAACCATCCAAGCGCCATGGAGCTGTCCTGTTCAAAATAGTAGTAGTAGAATCCTGATGCAATCCAGGCTTCGGTGAGATTCTTATCAATCTGTAAAGCGCGGACGATGTCATTCCAGCACTTTTCCCTGCTGTCTTTTTCAACTATATGACCGGTATTAAAACCCCATGATCTGGTAATTGCCCTTTTTGCATAAGCAAGTGCAAATGTTGAATCAGCTTTTACTGCCTTGTCGTATGATTCCAATGCCTTATGAAAGCTGGTTGATGCTGTGAGATCATTAAAAATGCTGTCACCCATTGACAAATAGACATGTCCGTAATCTGCATCATCCTGGCTGTCATTTCCGCTTAAGAAACTCATATAGGCTGTTACATTCGAAGTTGGCTTCTTCCGTATTCTCCTTTTTTCATCGGGCGACAAAACGAGGCTCAGAGTCTTACCTATCTGAGCAGGAATCTCAGTCAGTTCATCCAGATCAATATTCTCATCTCCCTTAATAGTAATATGTCTGGCCCAAAGAACTTTTTTATTCCTGACATTCATCAGATTAACATTAATAATAACCTGGTCCCTGTTTTTAACCAGCTCACCTGTAACGATGAAAAATACTTTCAGCTTCTTTGCGATCTCAAAAACCGATCTGGTGGTTCTGGAATATTGCGATACTGTGATTCTGGGGGCTACTTCAAGTTCTTTTATTTCAGATAATCCGGTTGTTATAATTGAAGTTATTCCGGCGCTTGTTAGGGGCATCTCCTGATCGGGGCTGAGGTTTTCAAAAGGTATCACAGCAATGGATTTTGTTGTCCTTTTTATTTCCATTACCTCAATCCTTTTGCTAACAATATTGAAGATTATCAGGGCAATAATCACTATGAAACTGATTATGGTGGTTCCCTTCCAGGCCCTTAATTGTGATTGGATCTTTTGTCTTTTTTTTGCTGTTAATGGTTGAGTTTTTTCAATCCCACCAGGTGTTATATCGAAAAACCATGAAAAGAGAGCAGCAACCGGGAATCCTGAAGCCAGCAAAATAATTATCAATGTCATTGTCCATTCAGGTAATGATAGTCTGTCGGATAGAATATCGGTAAGCTGAAGAATTATGAAGGCTGCAGCTGCATACAAAACTACTACTCTGTCTGTTTTACGGCGTTTGAGCTCCAGTTTGAACCTGGAGAATCTATTGGGAATTCCTGTCATTTCTCCATGTTTATGTAATTTAAAAACATAAAGTTATGCCAACATTAAAAGAAAAGCAAAATTATTTTTATCCCCTGTAACAGCGAAACGTGAGTGGGGAAGGAAGGTAAAAATTACATGGAATCGGACTTTTGATCCCGGCTCATCAATCGAAATATATAACTCTGATTATTTCTTAAGCCATTCTTCGACAGCCTGCGGACTTAAACCAGCCAGACCGAGCTTGTTTTTTTTGTTGAATCCATTCAGGTCATTTGCCAGTTTGCCTGCTTTTCCGACCTCCTTAAGCTTTGCTATGGTGTCATATCCCAGTTTCCTGAGAGGATCTATCCATTCTTCCGGTATCCCGAGCTGAAGATATTCTTCCTTCTGACTTTCGGCTTTCAGTTTTTGACTTAAAGGTTTCATCTGAGGAAATAGAAGTACATCCTGAATTGATGGCTGGTTTGTCAAGAGCATTGTAAGCCTGTCAATACCTATCCCCATTCCTGAAGTCGGAGGCATACCATATTCAAGAGCCCTTACAAAATCGAGATCTATAAACATTGCCTCATCATCACCTTTTTCCGACAGTTTCAACTGTTCCTGGAACCTTTCCATCTGATCGACGGGATCATTAAGCTCAGAATAGGCATTTGCTATCTCCTTCCCGTTGATCATCAGCTCGAATCGCTCAACCAGCCCGGGCTTGCTTCTGTGCATTTTAGTAAGTGGTGAAGTCTCTGCCGGGTAATCAATTATGAATGTAGGCTGAATAAAGTTATGTTCACACTTTGCGCCGAATATTGCATCAATGAGTTTCCCCTTTCCCATTTCAGGGGTATGAGGAACTTCTATCCTGTCACATACTTTTCTGAGCTCCTCTTCGCCCATACCTGAAATATCAAAGCCTGTGTACTCGCTGATAGCATCAGGCATGCTTATTCTTCTGTATGGTGGATTCAGGTTG
>Ga0209254_10003739_pt1 | contig 13868 bp, 12 predicted proteins | sample FrelakmetDIP11DI_FD_187148 | JGI IMG/M metagenome (GOLD analysis project Ga0209254, IMG submission 187148) | Freshwater lake sediment microbial communities from the University of Notre Dame, USA, for methane emissions studies - DIP11 DI (SPAdes)... | ecosystem: Environmental > Aquatic >...
CCGGCGCGCCGCGGAGTGGCACACCGAGCCGGTGATCAAGGTCATCTACGAAACGCTGGCGCGCGACGAGGCCCGCCACGGCGGCGCCTACCTGCGCTACATGAAGCGCGCGCTCACCAAATTCGGCGACGAGGCGCGTGCCGCCTTCGCCAAAGTCGGCGTGCTGATGGCCAGTGCGCGGCGCACCGCGCAGGCACTGCACCCGACCAACCTGCACGTCAACGTTCAGCTGTTCCCGCGCGACACCATCCAGAGCCGGCTGCCCAACCCGGAGTGGCTGGAGCAATGGCTGGACAAGCAGATCCAGTTCGACAGCGTGTGGGAAACCAAGGTCGTCGAACGCATCCTGCACAACATGAGCCTGCTCATGGAACGCAGCTTCGCCAGCGTGCAGGAGCTCAACCGCTACCGCAAGGAAGTGGGCGCCGCTCTGGCCGCGGCGCAAGCGCGGCCGCAAGCGCAACCGGGCTGAGGCTGTGTCATTCTCCCTCTCCCTCTCGAGGGAGAGGGCTGGGGTGAGGGCTCTTCCGCGGACCGCACACTCAGCCCTTGGCGGCCTGATCCGCCTTGCGATCGGCCGACACCTTCATCGCCGACGGCCGTTCACCCACCCGCTTTGCGTAGGCCTTCCAGTCGATGCCCGCGGCAGCCAGCAGGTCTTCGCCAAGCACCGCTTTCGTGGCCATCGCCACCAGCGGCAAGCTGACCCAGCCCGAGCAGTCGGCCAACGTGAAACTGTCGCCGGCGAGGTAGGGCGAGAATTTCGCCAGCCGCTTGAAGCCGGCGATGTTCTTCGTCAACAGCTTGCGTACCCGTTCCTTGGTGCCGTCGCTGGCCGTGCCGCCGAAGAACGCCTGCGCATACAACTCGCGCGCCACCAACTCAAGATGCAGATCGACGAAGGTGCACAGTTCACGCACCTTGGCCGCGGCCAGCGGGTCGGCCGGCACCAGCGGCGCCTGCGGGAAGCGTGCTTCCAGGTAGTCGACGATGACCTGGCTTTCGCACAGCGTCTGCCCGTCGACCCGAATGAACGGGACCTTGCCCAGCGGCGTCGCTGCCAGCACCGCTTCGTCCTTGGTGCCGGTAGAGACGCGCTCCTCGGTGAACGGGATGCCCTTCTCGAGAAGCGCGAGCTTGACCTTGTTGTAGTAATTGGACAGCGTAATGCCGCAAAGCGTGATCATGGGGGTCTCCGGTGGGGGATTGGGCGAACAACCAAAAGTCTAACGTCGCGGCGGCGCTGAGCTCACGAGCGGCGCTCTCCGATGCCGTCCCGACGGCCCCGCAGCGCCAGCATGGCACAGAGCAGCCCCGCCGTGGCGCCGGTGGCATGCGCCAGCGGCGCCACGGCGATGTCCCAGTCGGCCGCGTGCCGCAGTACCGACCCCCAAGGCTGCTCGAGCAACAGCTTGGCCACGAGCCCGGCACCGACCATGGCGCCGATGGCGCGTCGCGAACCCCGGCCGGCTGCGAGCAGCCACCAGACGACCACCGCCACGCCACCATGCAGCACGCCCGACAGGCCGCCGTAATGCGCCAACTCGGGGCGCAGCAGCAGGCCCATGTGCGTCAGCGGCCAGGCCACGCCCCAGGCCAGCGTCGCGCGCGGCGGCATTCGTGCCGCCCAGCCGAAAGTGGCGACCGCGGCGGCAGCGCCCAGGTTGGCGCCCAGATGCAGCGCGCTCCAGTGCACGAAAGCGGCACTCCAGGCGCGCCACGGCTCGCTGACGGCCAACGCGGGCTGCCAGTCCAGCAGCGTGGCCGGCGCCCACCAGGCGAAGATCGAGCCAGCCGCCAGCAGCGCCGCCAGCGCCACCCAGGCGAGGCCCGGCGCGCTCAGCCGAAGACGACCTGCCACAAGGCCAGCACGGCGTTGCGTTCCGCGGCCAGGCTGTCGGCGTCGAAGTGCGTGGGCTGCTCGTCCAGGCGCGCCTGGTGCTGGGCGCGGCGCAACTCACGGTAGGCATCGGCGGCGGCCCGGCCCACGCCTGCGGGCAGCAGCCCGGCGGCCTCGGCGCGCTGCAGCAGCGCGATATTGCCGGCGTTGTCCAGCAGTTCCGGGTGCGCCGCAGTGTGCGCCAGCACCAGGTACTGCACGGCAAATTCCACGTCCATCATGCCCCCGGCGCTGTGCTTGACGTCGAAGCGGCCGGCCGGCACCGGGCGCGCGGCGCGCACCTTCTCGCGCATGCCGCGGATCTCTTCTCGCAGCGCCTGCGGGTCGCGCGGGGCCGTGAGCACGGCGCGCCGCGTGGCCTCGAAGCGAGACGCGATGGCCACCGCACCGGCGGCGAAGCGCGCCCGCGTCAGCGCCTGGTGTTCCCAGGTCCAGGCGGTGTTGCTGCCGCGGCCGGCCTGGTAGGTCTCGAAGGCGGCGATGGAGGTCACGAGCAGGCCCGAGTTGCCGTTGGGCCGCAAGGCGGTGTCGATGTCGAACAGCTCGCCCGCCGAGGTGCGCAGCGTCAGCCAGGTGATGAGCTTGCGCACGAAGGCCGGGTAGACCTCCTGGGCACGCTGCTTCTCGTCTTCGGTGGCGTCGGCGTCGTCGTAGACGAAGACGACGTCGAGGTCGCTGCCATAGCCCAGCTCCTTGCCGCCGAGCTTGCCGTAGGCAATGACGGCCAGCCCCGGTGCCGCGCGGTGGCGCTGCTTCAGGCGCGCCCAGGCCCAGCGCACGGCGGTGTCGAGCACGGTGTCGGCCAGAGCCGACAGGTCGTCGGCCACCTGCTCCACCGTCAGGTCGCCTTCGACGTCGCGCACCAGCGTGCGGAAGACCTCGGCGTGATGCGCGTGTCGCAGCGTGTCGAGCAGGTTCTCCTCGTCGTCCTCGCCCGAACGTTGCCAGGCGGCCAGGCGGCCCTCGAGTTCGACGCTGAAGGCCGCGCGGTCGAAGCGCTGGTGCAGCAGCCGCTGGTCGGCGAGCTCGTCGATGACGCCCGGGTGGCGCATCAGGTACTGCATGGGCCAGCGCGCAATGCCAAGCACGCGCAGCAGGCGCCGGTGCACCTCGGGGCGTTCGAGCAGCAGCGCGAGATAGCTCTCGCGTCTCAGCAGCGGCTCGACCCAGTCGACGAAGCGCAGCGCCGCGGTGATGGTGCAGTCACCCTCCTGCACGGCCTGCGCCGTCTTCTGCATCAGCCGACCCAGGCGCATCCGGCTTTCGTCGCGCAGCGCCAGCACGCGCGCTTGCTGGCCCCAGGGCCGCAGTCGTGCGGCCAGTTCGGGCGGCATCTTGTCGAGCAGCGCCTCGTTGTCGATCGGCAGCGGTCCCGTGCCGCAGCGGCGGCAGTTGCCGTTGCCGCCGTCGGGCGACTTGCCCTGGCCGTCGTGCAGCAGCGCGTCGAATTCGGCGGCCACCAGTTCGCGTACTTCGCACAGCCGGTCGAGCAACTCACAGGCCTCGGGCTTGCAGGCCAGGCCCAGGCTGCGCGCGATCCAGGCGAGGTCCTCGTCGGTGGTCGGGAGCAGGTGCGTCTGCTGGTCGTCGAGATACTGGATGCGATGCTCGATGCGCCGCAGCAGCACATAGCCGGCGGCCAGCTTCTGAGCCATCTCGGGCCTCATCAGGCTGTGCGCCACCAGCCGGTCGAGGCCGCGCAGCGTGCTGCGCGTCCGGATCTCGGGGAACTGGCCGCCGCGCACCACCAGCATGAGCTGGACGATGAATTCGATCTCGCGGATGCCGCCGCGCGACAGCTTCACGTCGTTCGCACGCTCGGGGCGGCCGGCGGCGCGGCGCTGGGCCTCGTCGCGGATCTTGCGGTGCAGCTGGCGCAGGCCCTCGAAGACGCCGTAATCCAGGTAGCGCCTGTAGACGAAGGCGCTGACCAGCGAACGCAGCGCCAGCGCGCGGCCGCTGGTCACCGCCAGCCGCGGCGCCACGACGCGGCTCTTCGACCATGCGAAGCGCTCCCACTCGCGGCCTTGCACCTGGAGGTACTCCTCGAGCATGGCCAGGCTCACCACCGGCGGGCCCGAGTTGCCGTTGGGGCGCAGCGCCAGATCGACGCGGAAGACGATGCCGTCGTCGGTCGTCTCGCCGATCAGCGCGTACAGACGCTTGGCGACGAAGCCGAAATATTCGTGGTACGACAAGGGCCGCGCCCCCGCGGTGTGGCCGTCTTCCTCGTAGACGTAGATGAGGTCGATGTCGGACGAGACATTCAGCTCGCGCGCACCGAGCTTGCCCATGCCCACGATCCACATCTGCACGCGCTGCCCCTTGGCGTCCAGCGGCGGCCCGTGGCGTTCGTCGGCCTCGGCTTCGGCCTGCGCCAGGGCCAGCTCCAGCGTGGCCTCGGCCAGGTCCGTCATGGTACCGGTGACGGTGTCCAGCGTCGCATCCTGCTCCACGTCGAGCACGGCCAGTCGTTCCAGCACCAGGTGTCGCGCCACGCGCAGCGCTGCGGGGAGGCCACGGCCCGTCTCGCGCAGCCGCTGCACCAGGGCCGTGATGTCGTCGAAGCGGGGCGCACCGGCAGCCAGCAAGGCCAGTTCCGCCGGCCAGCGACGACGCACGCGCTGCACGAAACGGCTGTGGGCCGCGTCGGCGACGGGGTTCGGCAATGCAACGGGGGGGCTAGCAGCCATGGGGGCGCAAGCGTAGTCCTGTTTCCATGGCCCACCGGGCCGGGGGGATATGCCGCTGCTGCCATCGTCCGTCGGCGCCAGCACAATGCGGGCATGAAGATCGCCGCCGTGCAGATGGTTTCCACCCCCGACTGGCCCGCCAACCGCGATGCCGCGGCGCGGTTGATCCGCCAGGCCACGGCGGCCGGAGCCGCTCTGGTGTCGCTGCCCGAATATTTCTGCGTCATGGGCCATCGCGACACCGACAAGCTGGCGCTGGCCGAAGCGCCGGGCAGCGGTCCGATCCAGGACTTCCTGGCCGCGACGGCGCGCGACTGTGGCGTCTGGCTGGTCGGCGGCACATTACCGCTGCGCACCGGCGTGCCCGGACACGTGCTCAACCGCAGTTGCGTCTACGCCCCCGACGGCAATGAGGCGGTGCATTACGACAAGATCCACCTCTTTGCCTTCGACAACGGCCGCGAAAGCTACGACGAAGGCCGCACGCTGCAGGCCGGCAGCACCCCCGTGGCGCTGGACGTGAGCGCCGGCGCCGCCACGCTGCGCGTGGGCCTGTCGATCTGCTACGACCTGCGCTTCCCCGAGCTCTACCGCGCCCTCATGCAGCCGCCGTGCGACGTCGTCTGCGTGCCGGCCGCCTTCACCGACACGACCGGTCGCGCGCACTGGGAACTGCTGCTGCGCGCCCGTGCGGTGGAAAACCAGTGCTACGTCCTCGCCGCGGCGCAGGGCGGCACCCACCCCAACGGCCGCCGCACCTGGGGTCACAGCATGGTCGTCGACCCCTGGGGCGAGGTGCTGGCCGTGCACGAGGAAGGCGAGGGCGTGGTCATCGCCGAGCTGGACCCCCGGCGTCTGGCGCAGGTGCGGTCGCAACTGCCGGCGCTGGCGCACCGGCGGCTGTAGGCCGCAGCCGCGCCGCGCTCAACGCCCGCCGAACATCATCCTGCGTGCCAGCCAGTCTCGCACCGGCGGCAGGCCCTGCAGCGCCGCCAGGCCGAGGCCGCGCGCGGTGGCCGCACCGGGCAGTTTCCAGGTGAAGCTGCGGGCCAGGAAGTCGGTGGCCGCGATCATCGTCCAGCGGTCGGCGGCACGCGCCCATTCGGCGCGCCGCAGCGCGGACTCCAGCGTGCCGGCATGGCGCAGCACGGCGACCAGTTCGTAGGCGTCGCGCAAGCCCAGGTTCAGCCCCTGCCCGGCCACCGGGTGCAGGGTCTGTGCCGCATTGCCGATGCGCACCGTGGCGCCGCTGACCAGCGTGCGCTCCGCGTTCAGGCCGAGCGGGAAGGAATTGAGCGGCGTGATGCCGGCGATGCGCCCCGCCTCGGCGGGGAAGAGCGTGTTGAGCACCGCCATGCGCTGGGCATCGTCGAGATCGCGCACCGGGTCGTCGGTGGTCGGGACGCACCAGACCAGCGCCGCGCGAGCGGTGCCGGCCGGCGCGCCCGCGACGCTTGGCAAGGGAAGGAGCGCGGCCGGACCGTGCCGCGTGAAGCGCTCGAAGGCCATGCCGCGCGTGGCGCCCTGCAGCGTGACGCTGCCGACCCAGGCTGTCTGCCCGTAGTCGCCCACCAGCGCCTTGCGCGCCTGATCGGCGAAGACGCCGCCTTCGGCGACCACCGCCAGGTCGTAGCCCTCGGCGATGCCGGCGTCGACCTCCACCCCCGCCGGCAGCGCCTTGATTGCCGCCACCGGTGTGCCGAAACGGCTGCGCAGCCGCTCGGGCTGGGCCGCGGCCTCGGCCTCCCAGGCGCGCTGCAGCGGCGCCACCAGCGCGCCGTAGGGCAGCACGGCGCCCAGGTAGGGCACGCCGAGGTCTGCCGCGCGCAGGCGCACCGCGGGTTCACCGATGAGGGTGTTCAGCGTCGGCGGCGCCTGCGATACGTGCACCTGCAGGATGGGCTCGGCCACCGCCGCCGGCCAGGCGCCCAGGCGCCGCAGGAACTGCACGCTGCCCATGGACAGCGCCAAGGTGCGCGGGTCGGCACTCACGTCACGATCGGCCGGGCGGGCGTCGAAGAGCGTGATGCCGGCCTGCGGCAGCACCCGCGCCGCGTGCAACGCCAGTGCCAGCCCCACCGGGCCGGCGCCCACCACCGCGATCTGCCATGCCGTTTTCGTCACGAGTGTTTCCTTTGCTGCCGCATATTATTTGCCGCGCCCTGCCGGTGGGGCAGGCGGAGGGTCTGGCTATGGCAATGACGCTTTGCCACTTCGCTTGAACCCCCATGGGTGCGGGCTCGGCGCAGCCCGGCCCTGGGGGCGCTCAGGCGTAGGTCACCCAGCCCAGCCGTTCGGGATGGTCCAGGTGCGGCAGGTGGTTGTAGCTGACCAGCATGTGCCGCTTGGGCGTGAACGCGAATTCGGTGAGCGAGCTGTTGCGGATGCGCAGGTTGAGCTCGATCATGGTCTCGGGCGGAGCGCCGAGCACGTGGCTCACGGCGGTGGCAATCGGCCCGCCGCTGGAGACGATAAGCACCTTGCCCTGATGCTGCCGGCGCACATGATCCAGCGCGCCGGTGACACCGGCCACGAATTCGGGCCAGCTCGGCATGCCAACCGGCGCAGCGCGGCCGGCGATCCACGACGCCAGGCCGTCACGCAGCAGGCGGAAATGGGCGCGGTAGGCCTCGGGCGTGGTGGCGTCCGCCGGTGGCTGCAAGGCAGGGTGCGCCGCGCGGACCAGGGCCTCGCCGTCGTATTCGTTCAGCCCCGGCCAGGTCAGCGCCGCCGGCAGCTCGCCATGGCCCTCGGTGATGGCCGAGAGCGACTGTTCGTGGCGGCGCAGCGTGCCCCGCATCACGGCTTCGAACATCACCCCCCGCTCGCGGAACCAGCGGCCGAGTTCACGGCACTGGCGCACGCCCAGGTCGCTGAGCTGGTCGTAATCGGCCGCCCCGAAAGAGGCCTGGCCGTGACGCACGAGGTAGAGGGTTCCCATGGCCGCGATTCTGGCGGCACCGTGTACGGTGCGGTGTCGCGCCCGTGACCGCAGCCGACCAGGGCGTTGCCGAACAGGCCGGCGCAGGAGCGGCCGCCGGCAACTCCATCGCCACTGCGCTACGCTTGCCGGCTTCATCATCCGCAACGAGAGAACCCCACCATGCAATACCGCCGTCTCGGCCGCGCCGGCCTGCGCGTCAGCACGCTGTCCCTGGGCTCATGGGTCACGTACCACAACCAGGTCGATACCGGTTCGGCCGTCGAGATGATGGCCGCCGCCCACGACGCCGGCATCAATTTCTTCGACAACGCCGAGGTCTACGCCGGCGGGCGCAGCGAAGAGATCATGGGCGCCGCGCTGAAGCAACTCGCCTGGCCGCGCCTGAACTACATCGTCTCGACGAAGTTCTTCTGGGGCCTGGACCGCGCGGGCGAGGCCGTCAACCGCAAGGACACGCTCAACCGCAAGTACCTGATGCAGGCCATCGACGGGTCGCTGAAGCGCTTCGGCCTGGAGCACATCGACCTCATCTACTGCCACCGCGCCGACCCGCACACGCCGGTGGAAGAAACGGTGCGCGCCATGAGCGACATCATCACGCAAGGCAAAGCGCTGTACTGGGGCACCAGCGAGTGGAGCGCGGCCGATATCCGCGCGGCGTGGGAGATCGCCGAGCGTCACCACCTGCACAAACCGGTGATGGAGCAGCCGCAATACCACCTGTTCCACCGCAAGCGTGTCGAGGAAGAGTATTCGCGCCTGTACGGCGACATCGGCCTGGGGCTGACCACGTGGAGCCCGCTCGCGTCCGGCCTGCTGACCGGCAAATACCGCGAGGGCGTGCCCGAAGGCAGCCGCGGCGCGCTCGAGAACATGGCCTTCCTGCGCGACGGACTCACGAACCCGGCCAAGAATGCGGCCGTGGCGCAGCTGGAGCCGATCGCGGCCGAACTCGGCGGCACGCTGGCGCAGCTGGCTCTGGCCTGGGTGGCGAAGAACCCGCGCGTCAGCACCGTGATCACGGGCGCATCCAGGCTTTCGCAGTTGCAGGCCAACCTGGGTGCGCTGGACCTGCTGGACAAGCTCACGCCCGACGTGCTGGCACGCATCGACGCCGTCACGCAGCCGCTGGCGGACTGACCGTGCCGTGACGCGGCGAGCCCGCGCCGAGGTCCGGGCCCGTCGCTGGATCTCAAGCAAATGTGGCTTTGCCACTCTTGCTTGAACCCCTGCGGGGGGCGGGCCGGGCGCAGCCCGGCCCTGGGGGCGCTCAGATCGGTTTCGGGGCGCCCTTGAAGCGCTCCTTCAGCGGCGCGTGGCCGAGCGGCGGGAACTCGATCCTGACCTCGGGCACGGCGTGTTCGGGGATGGCATCGAGCAGGTGGCGGATGAGCTTCAGGCGGCCGCGGCGCTGGTCGTTGAAGTCGACCAGGGTCCAGGGGGCGTGCTTCGTGTGGGTGGCCTCCAGCATGGCCGCCCGCGCCGCCGTGTAGTCGGCATACTTTTCGCGCGCCGTGACGTCGATGGGTGACAGCTTCCAACGCTTCAACGGGTCCTCGGCGCGCTCGGCAAAACGCTCTTCCTGCTGCGCCTGGTCCACCGTGAGCCAGTATTTGAAAAGCAGGATGCCGTCGTCGACCAGCATGCGCTCGAACACCGGTGCCTGCGCCAGGAAGGCAGCGGTCTCGGCCTCGGTGCAGAAGCCCATCACGCGCTCGACGCCGGCGCGGTTGTACCAGCTGCGGTCGAAGAGCACGATCTCGCCGGCCGCCGGCAGGTGCGCCGCGTAGCGCTGGAAGTACCACTGCGTGCGCTCGCGGTCGCTCGGCTTGGCCAGCGCCACGACGTGACACTGGCGCGGACTCAGCGAGTCGGCGATGGCCGAGATGACGCCGCCCTTGCCGGCCGTGTCGCGGCCTTCGACCACCACCACCAGGCGCTTGCCGGTGTACTGCAACCAGCGGGCGACATCGTTGAGTTCCAGCTGCAGTCGCTCGAGCTGCTCGAAATACTCGTTCTTGTCGAGCTCGGCCGCCTGACCCTTGTCGCCCGACCTGACTCCATTCTTGCCCATGTGCCTGACCCTCCGTGCCCAGGGTTATAGCGCCACCGGGCGTGGCCGCTCAGCGCCGGCGACCGAAGAGACCGGCGAACCAGGCCTTGATCAGGGCCCACATCAGCGCCAGGGCGTCGAGTGCCTTGACCGGCCGCGGCGCGGCCCCCGATTCGGCAGCGGGTGCGCTGGCCTCGGCGGAGCCGGCCGGGGCGGGCGCCGGCACCTGCGCGGCCGCGGCGCGGAAGTTGTCGGCGAACTGCGCCAGCATCGCGTCCGACACCGGCACCAGCAAGCGGCTGCCGAACTGCGCCAGCTTGCCGCTCACCGTCACCGTGGCCTGACCGATGAGCACGGCGGTGCCGGCGGTCTCGCCGGCTTCGAGTTGCGCCGCCAGGTTCATGGCCGCCGACGAGCCACTCTTGTCGGCGCCCTTGGCGAATAGCTGCAGCGAGCGCGCAGCGGCATCCAGGCCACGGACCTCGACGTCGCCGCCGAACTGCACCAGCGCCGGGCCGACCTTGGTCTTGACGGTGCCCTTGTAGTGCGTGTCGTCCACCTGCTCGGTGACCTGCGCGCCGGGCATGCAGCACGCCACGGCGCGAATGTCGGCCAACACCGCCCAGGCCTGCTCCACGCTGACAGCGAGTGCGTAGCGCTTGTCGAGTTTGACTTCCACCTAGAGGTTCACTCCACGGGTCGTGTGAGTTGCTGCCGGCCGCGCCCGATGTCGTGCAGGTCGGCCCCCGGCAGGGCGGTGCCCAGGCAGAAGCCCGCCGCGGCGGCGCCGGGCGGGCTGCAGGGGCGCTGCACCGCGAACCTACTTCTTGCGGAATTTCTGGATCGCGGAGAGTTGCGCCGCCATCGCGGCGAATTCGCTTTGCGCGGCAGCGAAGTCGATGTCGGTCCTGGCGGTCTTCATCGCCTCTTCGGCGAGCTTTCTCGCCTCGACCGCCTTCGCCTCGTCGAGGTCGTGGCCGCGGATCGCCGTGTCGGCCAGCACCGTCACCACCCCCGGTTGCACCTCGAGGATGCCGCCGGCCACGAAGACGAACTCCTCCTCGCCGTTGTCGGCGCGCAGGATGCGCACCGCGCCCGGCTTGATGCGGGTGATCAGCGGCGTGTGCCGTGGCAGGATGCCGAGTTCGCCGCTCTCGCCGGGCAGCGCAACGAAAGTGGCCTCGCCGGAGAAGATGCTCTCCCGCAGATTGACCACTTCAACGCGGATGGTTGCCATCGCGGCTCCTTATTGGATCTTCTTGGCCTTCTCGAAGGCCTCGTCGATCGTGCCGACCATGTAGAAGGACTGCTCGGGTAGCGCGTCGCATTCGCCGGCGACGATCATCTTGAAGCCGCGGATGGTTTCCTTCAGCGGCACGTACTTGCCCGGGCTGCCGGTGAAGACCTCGGCGACGTGGAAGGGCTGGCTCAGGAAGCGCTGGATCTTGCGCGCGCGGCTCACCGCGAGCTTGTCTTCCGGGCTCAGTTCGTCCATGCCCAGGATGGCGATGATGTCGCGCAGTTCCTTGTAGCGCTGCAGCGTCTGCTGCACCGCGCGCGTGGTCGTGTAGTGCTCTTCGCCGACCACGTTCGGGTCGACCTGGCGGCTGGTCGAGTCCAGCGGATCCACCGCCGGGTAGATGCCCAGCGAGGCGATGTCGCGCGACAGCACCACGGTGGCGTCCAGGTGGGCGAAGGTGGTGGCGGGCGACGGGTCGGTCAGGTCGTCCGCCGGCACGTACACGGCCTGGATCGAGGTGATCGACCCGACCTTGGTCGAGGTGATGCGCTCTTGCAGGCGGCCCATTTCCTCGGCCAGTGTCGGCTGGTAGCCCACGGCGGAAGGCATGCGCCCCAGCAGCGCCGAGACTTCGGTGCCGGCGAGCGTGAAGCGGTAGATGTTGTCGACGAAGAACAGCACGTCGCGGCCTTCGTCGCGGAAGCTCTCGGCAATCGTCAGGCCCGTCAGCGCCACGCGCAGGCGGTTGCCCGGCGGCTCGTTCATCTGGCCGTAGACCATCGCCACCTTGGACTCGCCCAGGTTCTCGAGGTTGACGACGCCCGACTCGGCCATCTCGTGATAGAAGTCGTTGCCCTCGCGCGTGCGCTCACCGACGCCCGCGAAGACGGACAGCCCCGAATGCGCCTTGGCGATGTTGTTGATGAGTTCCATCATGGCGACGGTCTTGCCGACGCCGGCGCCGCCGAACAAGCCGACCTTGCCGCCCTTGGCGAACGGGCAGATCAGGTCGATCACCTTGATGCCGGTTTCGAGCAGTTCCTGCGACGGGCTCAACTCGTCGTAGGCCGGCGCCTTGCGGTGGATCGAGGCCGTCAGCGTCTGGTCGACCGGGCCGCGCTCGTCGATCGGGTTGCCCAGCACGTCCATGATGCGGCCGACCGTCGCCTTGCCCACCGGCACGGTGATCGCCGCGCCGGTGTTGCTGACCATCAGGCCGCGGCGCAGGCCGTCGGACGAGCCCAGCGCAATCGTGCGCACGATGCCGTCACCGAGCTGCTGCTCTACCTCGAGGGTGAGCGCGGTGCCTTCGAGCTTCAGTGCGTCATAGACACGGGGCATCTGGTCACGCGGAAACTCCACGTCGACCACCGCGCCGATGCACTGGACGATCTTGCCTTGGGCTTGAACATTCGCCATTTTCCGTTCCTCTTAGATGCTTCAAACTGCTGCTGCTACGCCGACGTTTTGGCTGCGGCCGCTCACTTCGTTCGCTTGCCTTGCGCTTCGCGCAAGTCAGTCTGCGCCGAATCGTGTGACTCGCGTCCGCCTAGACGGCGGCCGCGCCTCCCACGATTTCACTCAATTCCTTGGTGATCGCCGCCTGCCGTGTCTTGTTGTAGATGAGCTTGAGCTCGTTGATCAGGTTGCCGGCGTTGTCGGTCGCCGCCTTCATCGCGACCATGCGCGCCGACTGCTCGGACGCCATGTTCTCGGCCACCGACTGATACACCAGCGCCTCGGCGTAGCGCGTGAGCAACTCGTCGATGACGCTCACCGCGTCCGGCTCGTAGATGTAGTCCCAGCCGTAGGCGGCCTTCTCTTCCGTGGTCTGCTGCAGGCGTTCTGCCGACAGGGGCAGCAACTGCTCGATCACCGGCTCCTGTTTCATCGTGTTGATGAAGCGCGTATAGCAGAGATGAACCGAATCCACCTCGCCCGCGACGAAGGCGTCGAGCATCACCTTGACCGGGCCGATCAGTCGATCGAGTTGCGGCGCGTCGCCGACCTGGACGACGTGGCTGACGACCTTGACGCCGAGCCGGTTCAGGAAGCCCAGGCCCTTGTTGCCGATGGCCACCGCCTGCGTGCTGATGCCTGCGGTCTGCCACTCGCGCATGCGGCTTGTCACCGCCCGCAGGATGTTGGTGTTCAGGCCACCGCACAGTCCCTTGTCGGTGGTGACGACGATCACACCGGCGATCTTGGAAGTGCCGCCCGTGCGCATATAGGGCGACTTGTACTCGGGGTTGGCCTGCGACAGGTTGGCCGCGATGTTGCGCACCTTGTCGCTGTACGGCCGCGCGTGGCGCATGCGCTCCTGCGCCTTGCGCATCTTCGACGCCGAGACCATTTCCATGGCCTTGGTGATCTTCCTGGTGCCTTCCACCGACTTGATCTTGCCGCGGATCTCTTTGCCGACTGCCATCAGTTGCTCCCGGGGCCACCAAGCAGACGCCGCGGAACCGGCTTCGCCGGGCCACTGGCGTTGCCCCCTCGAGGGGGAGCGGCGAAGCCGCTTCGGGGGTGGTTCATGTTCATGCGAAGGACTTCTTGAACGCGGTGACCGCGTCGTTCAGCTTGGCCTCGGTGTCCTTGTCCAGCGCCTTGTCCTGCTCCATCTTGGCCAGCAGGTCCGCATGGCTCGACTTCAGGAACTGGTGCAGGCCGCTTTCGAAAGGCAGCACCTTCTTGATGTCGAGGTCGTCGGTGTAGCCCTTGTTGACCGCGAACAGCGTGGCCGCCATGAGGCCGATCGGCAGCGGCGAATACTGCGGCTGCTTCAGCAGTTCGGTGACGCGCTCGCCGCGGTCGAGCTGCTTGCGCGTGGCGGCGTCCAGGTCGGAAGCGAACTGCGCGAAAGCGGCCAGTTCACGGTACTGCGCCAAGTCGGTGCGGATGCCGCCCGAGAGACCCTTGATCAGCTTGGTCTGTGCGGCACCCCCCACCCGCGACACCGAGATGCCGGCGTTGATGGCCGGGCGGATGCCGGCGTTGAACAGCGACGACTCGAGGAAGATCTGGCCGTCGGTGATCGA